>Ga0111539_10004449_pt1 | contig 18316 bp, 12 predicted proteins | sample RhiMethybrSRZTD1_FD_79667 | JGI IMG/M metagenome (GOLD analysis project Ga0111539, IMG submission 79667) | Populus rhizosphere microbial communities from Tennessee, USA - Rhizosphere MetaG P. TD hybrid SRZTD1 (version 2) (version 2) | ecosystem: Host-associated > Plants > Roots > Rhizosphere >... | reverse complement strand
CCGGCGCGCTCGATGTGACGGTTCCACCGGTCGACACCGGCTTGCACTTCTTCGATGTAGTCGTCGCGAAGCCGTTCGTTGAGCGCCGACAACGCGGGCACCTCACGGTCGACGAGTGTGCCGTCCACGACTTCAGCGACGCGGTAAGTGGCCTCGCTCAAGACGTGGTCGTCCTCGAGCGTGGTCTCGCGATACCGGCCCTTGAGGCCCCCGGTGAAGAAGTTGGCTGCATTGGAAGAGACGTCGGACCCGAACAGATCGAGCGTGACGCTGTAGTGGAAGTTCAGATACCGCTGAATCGTCTGCAGGTCGATCACGCCCAGGTCGCGCACCTGATCCGGGTTCTCGATCTTGTTCGCCGCCATGACATCGGCGGTGCGCTGCACGATGCGGCCCACGCCGGTTTCGCCGACGAACATGTGATGCGCCTCTTCGGTCAGCATGAACCGGCAGGTGCGCGCGAGCGGGTCGAATCCGGATTCAGCCAGCGACGCCAGTTGGAATTTGCCGTCGCGATCCGTGAAGAACGTGAACATGTAGAACGCGAGCCAGTCCGGCGTCGGCTCGTTGAACGCGCCGAGGATGCGCGGATTGTCCTCATCACCCGAGCGGCGTTCGAGCAGGGCCTCCGCCTCCTCGCGGCCGTCGCGGCCGAAATACCGATGGAGCAGGTAGACCATGGCCCAGAGATGGCGCCCCTCCTCGACGTTGACCTGATAGATGTTGCGCAGGTCATACAGCGACGGGCATGACATTCCCAGCATCCGCTGCTGTTCGACCGACGCCGGCTCGGTATCGCCTTGCGTGACGATGAGTCGCCGCAGCGGCGATCGATATTCGCCCGGCACGTCGGTCCACGCCGTGCGCCCCTTGTTCACGCCGAAGTTGATCAGTCGATCGCCCTCCGGCGGCGCAAGAAAGATGCCCCAGCGATAGTCGGGCATCTTCACGTAGTCGAACAGGGCCCAGCCCTCCGGCTCCACACTGACCGCCGTGCGCAGGTACACGTCGTAGCTGCGGCTCTCGTTCGGTCCCATGTCGTACCACCACCCCATGTATTGCGGCTGCCAGTGCTCGAGCGCGCGCTGCAGGACGCGATCGCGTCCGAGGTCGACGTTGTTGGGGATCCGGTCGCCGTAGTTGACCGTGCTCGTCATCGCGGATGCGCCTCACTGGACCGGGGCCCCTGGGCTGAGGCCTCAGGCGTCAGATGTTCAGATCGCGGCGAAGAAGTTCGAACGATCGTCTTGATGCTAGTAGCCGCAACTGGCGAGGTCAATCGATGCGGGGGGGGGGCTGGCCAAGGCCTGCCCTAGGCCTGCCCCAAGCCTGGCCTAAGCCTGCCCTAGGCCTGGCCCGGGCCAGGCCCCCCGTCACCGCGTGCGCGGGACGATGAACCAGGACGCCGGGACTCCGAGCGCGACGACCAGCGCTCCGAGCAGCGTCTGCCGCGGCTGACCCAGCACGAACAAGGCGAGCAGGCAGATGATCAGCCCGAGGAACAACACGATTGGGACCGGGTGCAACGGCGCGGCGAACACCTCGCCGTCATCGCGCGGCCGCGGCAGAACCAGAATCGCCGTGGCCGACAGGCCCAGGAAGAGCACGGCGCAGGGGACGAAATAGCCGAGGATGTCGTTGAACGTCCCCAGCACGACCAGCAGTGAAGCGAGCACGACCTGGACCACCGTGGATGCCGGGACCGACCCGCGGACCGCGTTCATGCGCGCGAGCTGCGGGGGGAACAGGCCGTCACGCGCCATCGCGACGTAGAGGCGTGGTGCACCGACGAGCGTCGCGGCAAGGCTGCCGGTGACCGCGACGACGACCATGATCGCCAGCAGCCGTCCTCCAGTCTCGCCAAACAGGTTCGCGCCGATCATCGACACGAACGCCTGATCATCAGAAGGCATCGGGCCCGACGCGCCGAGCATATAGGCGACGCTGGCAAGCGTGTAGATGGTCGTGACCAGGGCGATGCCGCCGACGAGGGCGCGCGGCATCGTGCGCCGCGGCGAGGCGACCTCCTCCGCCATGCGGCCGAATTCCCACCAGCCGCCGAACGCGAAGAACGCCGCGATGAACGATGCGGCGAGTGCTGCCGCTGACGGCATCATCGCCGCGGTGATGTGCACCCCCGTGTCGCCGGCGCGGACGATGGCCGCCGCGACGAGGATGCCGACGATGGCGAGTTTGGCGACGGCGGTCCAGGCCATCACGCGTGCGTTGGCGTTGATGCCGACGATCGCCAGCATCCCGAAGAGCGTGATCGCCGCGATCGCAACCGGTCGCACCAGCGACGCCGGCCCTCCGATTGCCGCGAGCAGATACTCCGCGAAGCCGATGCCGAGTGCGGCAGTGATGCCTGGATCCATCACCAGCAGCGCCATCCACCCGTAGACGAACGCGCTGCGCGCACCGAACGCTTCCCGCAGGAACACGTAACCGCCACCGGCCCGGGGAAATCTCGTTGTGAGCTCGGCGTAGCAGAGCGCGCCCGCGGCGGAGAGGAGCCCCATCACGACCCATATGATGATCGCGGTGCCCACGCTCCCGACCGTCCGCATCATCGTCGCCGGCGTCAGGAAGATGCCGACGCCGACGACCTGGCTCACGACCATCGCCGTGGCTGACCAGGCGCCAAGGCGACGTGATGGAGTGTCCGGCTTGAGCCGGACGTCAGCAGCATCCGGCGTTGCTCGGACGGCTTCCATCAGAACGTCACGCGCGCGCCGATCTGCATCGCGCGCGGCCCGCCCGAGCCGAAGACGCCGCCGGCCGTCGTGACGGGACGACCGAACGCGCTGGACCGCAGATAACCAGGTGAGCCGGGAGCCTCCGAGTCGCGCACCAGCACGTTGGAGAACCCGGAGTAGTTCACGTTGGAGACTCCGAGAATGTTCGTGACGTTGAAGAGATTGAACACTTCGAGCAGCGGCTCGATGCTGACGCGCGAGCGATTCACGGCAAACGCTCGCGACAGGCGGAAGTCGAGCGAGTTGAAGCTGTCGTTGAATTGCGCGTCATCGGACACGAGCGGCAGTAACTCGCCGCCGATGCCGCCGCCGGCGTTCACGCCGCTGACGAAGGCGTTGAGCTCGGTGGGCGTGCGGAACAGACGGCCGCCCGCATTCCGCTGCAGCACGGGAACGCGGCTCTGACCATCAGGCATCACGATGTCCATCGGGACCCCCGAGGACACGGTCCATATCGCGCTGAAGGTGAACCGCCCGGGAAGCATCGCCTGCCCCGATGCCACGAACCGATGCCGCCGGTCGTGCGGGGTCGGCCCGTATTCGCGTGCCAGGTCGTTCGGATCGATCGGGCCACCGAGGAACGGAATCTGGTCGTCGTTCGCGTAGTTGAACGCCTTCGCCAGCGTGTAGGCGAGCTGGAAGCTGTATCCGTCGCTGAAGGCGCGATCCGCCGATACGAGCAGCGCGTCGTACTTGGTCCTGGCGCTCGACTCGATGTTGACCACTCGATCGGGACCGCCGACCACGGGGTTGAATACTTCGCCAACCGTGCGTCCGATCAGGAAGTGCCGTCCGGCGCTGTGAACGCCGTCCACGCGAGCGCGCGTGCCGGCAATTATCCGCTCCACGCCCACGTGAAACTCGTGGACCATCGGGTTCTGCAAGTTCGGGTCGATGATGTTGATGCCCGAGGCCCCTGCGCCAGGAAGAATGAAACCGGTGAACGGGTTCGCGAGCGTCGGGGCGAACGGTGGCAGCCTCCCCGTCGCCGGGTCGAGGAAGAAGACGTTGCCGGCGCGCACTTCGATCGGCAGCGCGCGGCCGTCGAGCCCTCGCTCGAGCGACTGGATCTGAAGCACGATGCGGTCGTAGTAGATGCCGTACCCGCCACGGACCAGCAGGGCGTCGCCGGCGTTCCAGGCCACGCCGACTCTCGGCGCCAGGTTGTTGAGATCGCGCTGACGCGTGCCGTGCACGAACGGCTGCACGATCGGATTCAGCTCGCCGACGCGGCTCTGGTTGTTGACGTCGGTGTCGATCTCGTAGCGCAGACCGAGGTTCAGTTGAACGTTGTTCGCGATGCGCCAGTCGTCCTGAGCGAAGCCGGCGACATGGGTATTGTTGGAGTCGGGCAGATCGAGCGACTGCGTCGGTTTACCGCTGCGCAGGGTCACGGCAAAGAGCAGGTCGTTGTCGTCGATCCGGCCATCGCCGGTGTGATCGAACGTCGGGAAGTCTTCCACCAGCTCGATCCGGCCCTGCTGGAACACCCCGAGATTGAACTCGCCGTAGATCTGGTGCAGCTCGCCGCCGACACGCAGGCTGTGCGCGCCGCGAATGAAGGTTGCGCTGTCGGCGAACTGCAGCCGCGTTTGCGTCGTGCGCTGGGGCATCCGGAAGGAGGCACCGTCCTGCAGGCTCGGAAACGTGAGCTGCGGCGCGGTGGCCACCGGAAGCGTCTCGTTCAAAAACGTGCTGACGCTCGCGCTGAGCGCGTTGACGAAGCTATTGTTCGGTGCCGACGTCCAGGTGCCCAGGACGCTGTGATAGCGGTTGGTCGCCTCTTGCCGCTGCGTGGCCGATCCGATGGCCCGCTCGATGGCGCTGGCCGACGTGTCCGTGCCCCATTCGCCGGCATAGCGCGCTGACAGGCGGTTGGTCGATCCGCCGGTATCGACACGCAACGACCACAGGCTGTCACGCAGCGGCGCCGGGGCGAAGCTGCTGGTGATCGTGCGAGCGGCCGTGTTGCGCGTGCCGACGAGCACGCCGCCGTTCTGATGGCGGAATTCGCCCGCCGCGAACCAGAACAGACGGTCGCGCCGAAGCGGACCGCCGAAGGCGCCTGACGTCTGCTGGCGATCGAACGGCGGCGCGAGCTCCGGGTCGTCCAACGTCGATGGCAGCGCCTGCCAGGCGTCATCGCGGGCGAACATCGACGCAGCTCCGTGTGGCGTGTTGGTGCCCGAGCGCGTGACGACGTTGATGGTCGACGAGGCCGAGCGCCCCAACTCGGCACCGAACCGATTGGTGGCGATCTGAAACTCCTGCACGGCGTCGATCGGCAGGTTCAGCAGCGGGCCGCCGACGACATCGTCGTTGTTGTCCTGGCCGTCGATGGTGATGTTGCCACCGCGCCCGAGCTGGCCGGCCGAGCCGATGAGCACACGATTCGTCTTCGTGGGATCGAAGAGTGGTGTGGGCGCATTGCCGGGGACGAGGAGCGCGAGCTCGAGGAAGTTGCGCCCGTTGAGCGGCAGCGATTCGATCCGCTCCGCCGCGATCACACCGTCCACGGCCGTGGTCAGGATGCGGCTCTCGGCGCCGACGCGAAGGTTCTCGACGATCCCCGCCACGGCGAGCTGCACGTCGAGCGCATGATCCTGACCGACCTGCAGCGTGACGGCGTCGGTCTCCCAGCGACTGAAGCCGGTGAGATCAGCCTCGAGGTGATAGGACCCAGGAGGCAGCATCGAGAACCTGAATCGCCCCCCCGAGTCCGACGCGGTGATTCACGTCGCCCCCGTCGATCGCGAGCGGAGCGTCACCGTGGCTGCCCGCGCCGCGGCTCCCTGCGGGTCGAGGACGCGACCCGAGAGGGAAGCCGTCCCGGGTTGCGCGGACACGGGAGCGACGATGCCCGGGGCTCCGCAGAGAAGAAGCGCAACGATCGCGCAGACGCTGATCAGTCTCATGAACGATTGAGCCTCGGATAGGAGTGACAGGCCGTCGCGTGACCGAGGTCGGTGGGCGACGGCGGCGCGAGCATGATGACCTTGGGAAACAGCTTCGTGGGTTCGCCCTTGTCGAAATCGCGCGCCCACTCCTTGTGGTTGTAGACGCAGACCGGCAGACAGATGGAGCAGTAGGAGTACTTGGCGAAGTAGGGGAAGCACCGCCCGGTGTCGACGACGTAGCGGTCGTAGCCGAGATGATCATGGCCCGCGTCAGCACTTCGATGGTCGGGGATCGCCTGAGGCGGACAGTACTTCCGGCACGCCCGACACGTGTCGCAGAACTTCGCGATGCCGGCGTCGATCGGGTGGTCGATCTCGAGCTCGAGCGAGGTCGCGACGCTGCCCATCCGGAACAGCGGCCCCAGCGTCGGATGGATGATCGATCCATGGCGTCCGAGCTCGCCGAATCCAGCTTTCAGACCGATGGGAATGTGCAGCAGGTCGCTGTCGCCGATCGGGTGCTCGATCTTGCACGCGTAGCCAAGCGAACGCAGATGCGCCGCGAGCTGGATCACCGTCTCGCCGAGCGTGAAGTAGACCCGCAGGCACTCGATCGCCGACTCGCGCGACGGCACGACCTGGAACTCGCGCCAGCGCATCCGCTGGCCGACGGCGATGGCAAACGTCTCGGTGACGACGCGGCCGCGATAGACGTCGCTCGGCTCGATCCGGCAGATGCCGGCGATGTCGGCGCCGAACTCAATGGCTTTGGCCTTGACGTGCCGCGCGGCGTCGCCGGGCGAGGCGAAGACGTGGCGCTCGGCGGCGACCTCGCCATCGAAGCGGGCGTACTGATCGTCGTAGATCCGCTTCAGGATGTCGTCGACCTCGGGAATGCGGATCGAACGCCCGCCGACGGTGGCGTACCAGTCATCCCACGCGAATGCAGGCGGTGACGGGAGCGGTGGCTCGTGGCGATTGTCGGTCGGCTCAGGAGTCACAGCCGTGCGGTCGCTTACGTCGTGGGCACGGGCGAAGCGGGGGCCGTGTACCCATGTTCAGCGACGTGTCGGGCGCGCAGGCGATAACCGTCGAGATCGTCCGGCGTCCACGCGCGCAGGCCGTCGACGTATCGGTTGAACATGCAAAACGCCGCGGCGATGAGCACGGCGTCGTGGATCTCGTTGTCGGTCGCGCCCTCACGGCGGGCGCGGGCGATGTGTTCGTCCTGAACGAACTGGCCGCCTCGCTGAACCCGGGCGGCGATCCCGAGCAGCGCTTTCATCTTGTTGGACACGGGTGCGCGCTCCGGATCGCCCACGACAGCGTCGACGGTCGTGCCCTCGTCGCCAAGGTGACACGAAGCGATCGCGGCGTGGCTGCGGTGGCAGAACGTGCACGTGTTCAGCGACGACACGTAGGCGGCGATCAGTTCGCGCTCACCGCGACTCAGGGTGTTGGGCGCGTGGAGCAGCGTGTCGGCCAGCAGGCTCAGGGCCTGCGCGACCGCGGGGCGGGTCGCGAACAGCGAGCGGATCCCGGGAATCCCGTCCGGAACGGCGATGTGAGGCACCTCGCGACTGTACTGACCCGCCTCGAGCGCAGCAATAGTGCGGAGATACTACCGTGATGCTAAGAATTTGACATCAGATGCCGATGAATATATCTTATCGAGACATATGGCAGTGAACGTGTTCAGCCGCGAGGTCAAGAAGGGCAGCGCCGAGCTGATGATCCTCGCGCTGCTCGAGGGGCGATCGCGCCACGGCTACGAGATCGGCAAGCAGATCGAGGCGCGCTCCAACGGTGCGATCAGCTTTCAGATCGCGTCGCTCTATCCCATGCTGTACCGACTCGAGCGACGAGGGTGGATCGAGGGCCGCTGGGTCGAGAAGAGCGGAGAGCGCCGCCGCCGCTTCTATCGCCTGACCGCGGAAGGCCGCCAGGTGTTGAAGCGCCAGCGCAGCTTCTGGAACGAGTTCGTCGAGGCGCTCGACCGCGTCGCCGGAATCCGTCACGCCTAGGGTGGGGCCATGCAGTGGCACGACTACGTGCGTGAACGTCTGTCGGACATCACCGGAGACGCCGCGCGCGACGAAGAGATCGTCGAGGAGCTCGCGCAGCATCTCGCGCAGCGCTACGACGAGGCCCGCCAGGCCGGGGCGCCGCACGAGCGGGCGCTCGCGATGGCGACCGGCGAGCTTCGCGAACGCGCGCAGATCGCGCGCTTGATTCGAGAGGCCGATCGGCCTCGTCCACACCGGCCCATGCCTCCGGCATCCAGGAGAGTCAACATGCTGAGCGATCTGTGGCTCGACGTCCGATATGCGGGTCGCCTCCTTCGACGGACGCCGGGCTTCACCGCCGCCGCGGTGCTCACGCTCGCGCTCGGCATCGGTGTGACGATGGCGATCTTCAACGTCATCGATACGGTATTGCTGCGCACGGTGCCGTATCCCGAGAGCCAGCGCCTGGTGATGCTGTGGGAGACCGATCGCGCCAGCGGCACCGAGCGCGAGCCAGCGTCGTTCCCCGATTTCATCGACTTCAAGGCGCGAAGCCGCACGCTCGATCGCATCGGCGCCTTCATGCCGGTCGACGCCAATCTGCAACCGGACCAGGGCGATCCGATGCGCGTCGCCGGACTTGCGGTGACGCCCGAGATTCCGGACATCCTCGGCATCCGAACGATAGTCGGCCGCGCGATGTCGGCGGCCGACGACCAGCCGCAGGCGCCAGCCACGGCCCTCATCAGCCAGCGGCTCTGGCGAACAGCGTATGGCGGACGCGACCTCGTCGGCCGGACGATTCGCATCAACGACCGGGTCCGTACGGTGATCGGCGTCGTGCCGGCCAACGCCGACTTCGGGGTCGTCCAGATCCTGGCAGCCGCCGACTACGGCGGCGGCACCGGGGATCCGCGGATGCAGGTGGATGTGTGGATCCCATTGCAGGGCGATTCGAAACGGTTCCCGCGCACCACGCATCCGACCCTGTTGGCAGGGCGCCTCGCGCCAGGTGTCGTCGTGTCAGCCGCTCAGGACGAGCTCGCCAAGATTGCAGCCGATCTCGAGGAGCAGTACCGCGCCGACAACGACAAACGAGGCGTTTCCATTCAACTGGTGCGTGATGTGGTGTTCGGACCGGTCGAGCCTCCGCTCTTGCTGTTAATGGCAGCAGTGGCTCTGATCCTGCTGATGGCCTGCGCCAACGTCGCAAATCTGCTGTTGACACGAAGTACACGACGGCTGCGTGAGGTCGCCGTCCGTTCTGCGCTTGGCGCCGAGACGATGCGCCTGGTTCGTCAGTTCGTGGCCGAGAACGTCGTCCTGGCGATGAGTGCGGTCGGCGTGGCGTTCGTCCTCGCGTTCGGCGTGTTACGGACGCTGGTCGCGATCGCGCCGGCGGATATCCCTCGGATCGCGGCGATTGGCCTCGACATGCGTTCGCTGCTCGTGGGCGTCGGCTGTGCCGGTGTCATTGCGTTGTTGTTCAGCCTTGTGCCGGTCGCCCAGGCTCGGTGGACGGCGCTCCCGTCGCTGTTGAAGTCAGAGGAACGTGTGACCGGAGGGGTGGATGCACGACGCCTTCGATCGGTCCTGGTGATCGCCGAAGTGGCGCTGGCCGTCGTACTCGTCACCGGTGCCGGTCTTCTGATCAAGAGCTTCTGGCAGCTTCGCACCACCGATCCAGGATTCCAGGTCGCGAGCACGCTGAAACTGCAGCTCCAGCTGCCGCAGAGCCGCTATCCGATTCAGGCGAATCCGATGCCAACGTCCGCGGCGATCGAACGATTCAATCGTGAGCTGCTGCAGCGGGTGGCATCGCTGCCCGGTGTGCAGAAGACCGCACTGGCGGCCAATCATCCGCTCGATCGCGGATTTGCGAGCTCGTTCATCGTCGTGGGCCGAGAGGCCGAGGGAGCGAACTGGCCGGAGATTTCGATTCGCCGCGTCAGCCCCGACTACTTCGCGGCGCTCGGGGTGCCGCTGGTGCGCGGACGACTCCTCGACGATCGCGACCGTCTGATGTCGTCTCGCGGCGTGGTGATCAATCGCGCGGTGATGGATCGGTTCTTCCCGAGCGCGGATCCGGTCGGTCATCAGATCGGCTTCTGGGGCATGCCATGGACGATTGTCGGCGTCGTTGGAACCGAGCGCTTTCAGGGCATTGCCAAGGACCCGCCGATCGCAGTCTACCTGCCGCTCGACTTGGTGCCGTCCAATGTCGAGTCGGTCTTGGTTCGAACGGCCGGAGATCTGTCGACGCTGGCATCGGCGGTGCGGGCAGTCGTGCGTGAGCTCGATCCGGCGATGGTCGTGTACGGGGTCGAACCCCTCGAGGAAACACTCGCCGAATCGTTAATCGAGCAGCGGTTCCTCATGACGCTGTTGGCCGCGCTGGCGGCGCTCGCACTGGCGCTCGCAGCCGTGGGCATTCATGGGGTGCTCACATGTAACGTCGCGCAGCAACGGCGAGAGATCGGCGTGCGCATGGCGCTCGGCGCCGACGGACACCGTGTGCTGCGTGGCGTCGTCGCGCAGGGCGTGCGGCTGACGGGCGTCGGGCTCATCGTGGGATTCGCCGCCGCCATCGCGATGGGCCGGTTCCTGACGGGATTGCTCTTCGGCGTCACCCCGACGGACGTCCCGACTCTGGTTGCGGTCATCGCGGTCCTTGGCGCTGTCGCGGCGTTTTCGATCTGGCTGCCCGCGCGGCGCGCGGTGCGGGTCGATCCACTGGTGGCGCTCAGACAGGAATAGGCATTGTGTCCTCCGTCCTTGCCGCGCTTCTTACCGCGCTGCTTGTCGCGCAGTCCGTGCCAGGCTCAACGTCTTCGGCAAGGAATCGGGCGTTCGTCAACGGGCGCGTGTTCAACGGACAGCGCTTCGTTGCCGAGCCGCTGTATGTCACGGCGGACGGCCTGTTCTCGCGCACGCGTCCGGCGGACGCCGAAGTCATCGATTTGGCCGGCGGCTACGTGGTTCCGCCGTTCGGCGAAGGACACAATCACAACATCGACAGCGAGGCGGCGATCGATCGGTATCTGAAAGCCGGCATCTTCTTCGTCAGCAACCCGAATACCCACCCCAAGCAGCACTCGACCCTGCACCCGCGGTTCAACTCCCCATCAGGCGTCGATGTCCGATTGGCCGGCGGCGGTCTCACAGCCACGGGCGGCCATCCGTTGTTTGTCGTGCAGCGCAACATCGATCGCAAGATATGGACGGAGGCGGACGGCGAGGGCGCCTTCTACCATGCCATCGACTCCGCGGATGATCTCGCCAGGAAATGGCCGGCCATTCTCGCGGGCCGTCCCGACTTCATCAAGATCTACCTGCTCTACTCCGAGGAGTTCGCCCGCCGGCGCGACGATCCAGCGTTCAACGGATGGAAAGGCCTCGACCCGGCCCTCGTGCCGCTGATCGTCCAGCGTGCGAAGGCAAGCGGACTACGTGTGGCGGCGCACGTGGAAACAGCCGCCGATTTCCGCGCGGCGGTTCGTGGCGGCGTCGACGAAGTGGCGCACCTTCCAGGCTTCCGACCACCCCTCCGCGAGCGTCCGTTCTACCCGAACCTCGATGCACACCGGCTCACGGCCGCGGACGCACAGGAGGCCGCGCAACGGCGTGTCACGGTGGTGACCACGGTCAGCGACCTCCTCGACGCGACTGAACGCGGACGACGCGGGTTTACACCGCCTGACTCCCAGGCATTTCGAGCGCTTATCCGGAACAACCTGTCGGTGCTGAAGACGGCCGGCGTGTCGATTGCGTTCGGCACCGACAACTACGACAAGACCAGCGACGAGGAGGCACGCACGATCGCCGCACTCGATCTCTTCTCGCCCCTCGAGGTGCTGCGAATGTGGTCCGTGATCACGCCGACGATGATCTTCCCGATGCGCAAGATCGCGCGTCTCGAGCCTGGCTATGAGGCGAGCTTTCTGGTACTCGACGGCGATCCGACCCGCAGTGTGGAGAATCTTTTCCGCATCGTCGCGCGCGTCAAACAAGGAGTGGTGCTGTCGGTTCCGCCATCTCCGGCACGGGTGACGGAATAAGACAAGCACTAGTCAGGCGTCGGCATTTCGGCGCTGTCGATGACCAAGACCTCGACCGGTCCTTTGTCGTTTTCGAGCTTGAGGCCGAGCTGTTCGCGGATCGCGGTGACGAGTGAGGGGCTGTCGGATGGCGGCAAGTTCGCGGCACCCGGCGGCACATTCACACCAGCTTGCGAGGCGATTCGCAGCAGCACTTCAGGATCGAACGTCAACTCGTAATCGTAGAGCCCGGTCAATCCTGTCTTGTCAGACACCGGTTTGTTTAGCGCCTGCGTGAGCAACTGGACAACCGGGACCAGAGTCTGACCGGTGGCGCTCAGACCGGCACCATTGGCGCTGCCGACCGGCGCGATGCCGCACTCTCCGGGTTTGGGTATGACGGACGCGAGTGCGGCAGGCCCGCCTTTGAGAACGGCTTCCGCTCGTTTGCGCTGGTCTTCCTCCAGTTCCTTGCCGGTGCATTTGGAGGTTGTGGGCTTCAAATTCGGGCCCACCCTACCATCGCTGCGCGCGACCAGCAGCGTACTGATGGGCATCTCCCGCATCTCCGTGTGCGTCTTCAGCTTGAACCGCTCGGCCAGCAACGCCTTGACCATTGGCCCAAGTTGCTCCATCGTCGCGCCGTCCTCTCCCTTGGCAACGATGTCGAACTTCTGAGAAGCCTGCCATGCCGGGCCGCCAACGATCTGAAATTCCTGAAGGCCGTAGAACATCCGAATCAGCAAGCGCAGCGAGACGTTCGTTGCCGATAGCCGGCCGCCACCTTGCGGTCGCACGATCGGGATCTGTCCAAGCGGCCCAGGTGCGTTCGGGTCGCTCAACTTGACCGACGCCACTTCGAACCTGGGCGCCGGCGCTTGGGCCTGTTGCGCCGCTACGCCGGTGAGCGCGACCGCGATGCCGATCGTTCCAAGGAGCAGCGTTCGAGTCATGACTCCACGAGTCCCTTTCCTTCGGTGCAGACGTATCGCCGGCCCGCTCGCAGCTTCGTGAATTCCTCGTTTCGCCCGTTCGGCCACGCGATCGTGACCCGATCGATCACGTCGTGTGTGCCGACGCCGAACGTGACGGGCAGTTCCGACTGGGACAAATAGCTCGACCCGCCCTTGACCGTGCGCGATTGCGATGTCCCACCATGAACGATCCGCACAACGGCGCCGATCGCATCGCGGTTCGACGCCGTGCCGATCAGCTTGAATCGAATCGAGCGATTCCCACCTATCTGATCGTTGCGAAAGAGTACTGCTGGACCGTTGTTGGTCGTCATCAGCAGATCGACGTCGCCGTCGCCGTCGAAGTCGCCGAGCGCGAGGCCGCGTCCGACGCGCGGTTGCGAGAACGTGCTACCCGCCTGGGTCGACACTTCCCGGAACGAGGCGTTGCCCTGATTGAGAAAGAGCAGCGGTGCCTGCGAATACCCGACGTTGCCTCGAATGTTTCGCACGGTTTCGTCGATGTGCCCGTTGGCCACGATCAGATCGAGCATGCCGTCGAGATCCAGGTCTGCAAACACGCATCCAAAGCCGAGCCGATTGAGCGATGGCGTGCCGACGCCGGCGCGCCGTGCGACGTCTTGAAACGTCCCAGACGGCTGTGGACGATACAAGCCGATCATCTCGTTGTCGAAATTGGTCACGGCGAGACCGCTGCGGCCCGAGTTGTCGAAGTCGGCGGCATCGACCCCCATGCCGGCACGCGCTTTGCCATCTTCGCTGAGTGCGACTCCAACCTCGAGCGCCACGTCCTTGAACCGCCCGGTGCGAAGGTTTCGATAGAGCTTGTTTGGCTGTGTGTCGTTGGCCACGAAGACGTCGGGCCACCCATCCTGGTCGTAGTCGATCAGCGTGACGCCGAGCGACTTCGAGCTCGAATCGAAGATGCCGGAGGTGGCTGTGACGTCTTCGAACGTCCCATTGCCGCGGTTGCGGAACAGCCAGCAGGTCTCGCCGCGATACGCCTCCGGCGTGCAGTAGGACTTCTGCTTGCCGTCGAGGCTGCAGAAGACATCGTGCTCCGGCGTCCACTTCACGTAGTTGCAGACGAACAGGTCGAGCAGCCCGTCGCGATCGAAGTCGAACCACATCGCCGAGGTACTGAACGCTTGACGGCGATCCAGGCCGCTCGTCTTCGTGACGTCGATGAAGGTGCCCTTCCCGGTATTTCGAAAGAGACGGTTCTGTCCGACGCACGTGACCAGCAGGTCGGGGAATCCGTCGTTGTCGAAGTCGCCGACGGCGACGCCCATCCCGTACATCTCGACATCGAGTCCCGCCGCGCGCGTGACGTCGGTAAACGTGCCGTTGCGGTTGTTGTGAAAGAGGCGAAGCGTCGAACGGCCGCCGCCTTCGCCACGGCTACGGCGATCGGTGGGCCACTCCATGCCGTTCACGAGCAGGATGTCGGGCCAGCCGTCGGCGTCGTAGTCGAGAAACGCGCACCCAGAACCGAGCGTTTCGGGTAAGAGCTTCCCGCCATAGGCGCCGCTGTTATGCCGGAACTGCAGCCCCGCCGCCGCGGTCACGTCGACGAGTCGAAACCCGATTGGTCGCGGAGACTGTGCGAACAGCGACGAGGGCAGTGCCGCCAAGGCCGCCCCCGCGCCGCAGTGAGAGAGAAAATCGCGGCGATTCACAACGGATTCACTAGTCCGTTCTGCAGCGCGTAGACGACGAGCTCGGCCGTCTTGTGCACCCCCAACGTATTCATGATGTTGGCGCGGTGCACGGCGACGGTGTTCGCGCTCAGCTCGAGCTTTTCGGCGATCTGTTTATTCGACAGCCCATCGCAAATCAGCTGCAATACCTCGAGCTCGCGCGGCGTCAGCCGCTTGTTGCGCTCACCCGAGAGCGGCGCGGGCTGTGCGAGTGCCGGGTCTAAGACGGTGTCACCGGCAGCGACACGCTTGACCGCCGCCGCCAGGTCGAGATCGAGCGCGTTCTTGAGGATGTAGCCGCGAGCCCCGGCCGCCATGGCCTGGCGCACCAGCGTTTCTTCAGCGTGCATGCTGAGCATCAGGATCTTGGCCGCCGGCGTGCTCTTCATGATCGTGCGCGTCGCGGCGAGGCCGCTGGTGCCTGGCATCGCTGCATCCATCACGATCACGTGCGGCCGGAGCTCCGTCGTCAGCCGGATCGCCTCGTCGCCGTTGCTGCCTTCGCCGACGACGGCGATGTCCGGATCGTCTTCGAGGAGGCGGCGGAAGCCGCGGCGCACGAGCGCGTGGTCGTCGACGAGGAGGACGGTGATCTTATCGGCCATACGTTCACGCGCGGAGTTACGCCCGCGCTACGAGACCTCAGGTCAAATGTAGAGCGGAGGCTTCAGCCTCCGCGGCGGTCTTCAACGGCACAATCAAGCGCACGCGCGTGCCGCCAGCCGAGGGCCGATCGAATTCCAGGGTGCCGCCGACGATCGCCGCGCGCTCGCGCATCGCGACGAGGCCGAGTCCCTGTCGCGACCGGTCCGGCTCGAGGCCTTTCCCGTGGTCCTCGACTTCCAGCTCCAGTGTAGCGATGTTGATACGCAGACGCACCACGGCCGCGTGGCTGCCCGAATGGTGCGCCACGTTGCTGAGCGCTTCCTGCAGCACGCGGTACACGTGAATACCGACGGTCGCGTCGATCGGCGCGGCGGTGCCAGAGCGTTCGTATTTCACGCTGATTCCAAGCTGCTTCTCGACGGTCGTGAGATACCAGTCGACGGTGCTCTCGAGGCCGAGCTCTTCGAGAATCGACGGGTGCAGCGTCTGCGAAAGGCCGCGGACGTTGTCGAGCGCCGTCTGCGCCACCTCGCGGATCTCGCGAAGATCGGCGCGCAGCGTTGATCCCTCGGGCGCCTGATGGCCCGCCCGCCCCAGCATCGAGCCGATGGCCGTCAGGATCTGGCCGAACTCGTCGTGCAACTCGCGAGAGATCTCGCGCAGCGTCGACTCGCGCGTCGCAATCAGCCGTTGTGCCAGCTCTCGGCGTTCGTTCGAAAGCGCAGCGAGCCGGGCGAACAGCCGGCGATTGGAGTGGATCAGATACAAGCTGGTGGCGACGATCGCTGCGAGAGTGGCCGCGAGGAACCAATAGACCTGACGCTGCACGCTCGCGTAGATCTCCTGGACCTGCTGCGCCGTCTGTTCCTCGCTTTCGTTGTTCTGGACAAGCAGACGCGCGACCGCGGTGCCGAGCGCGGCCTGCCTGGCCTGGAGCGACAGCCGGATCTGCGCGCGCGCCTCGTCGGCGCGTCCCGCGCGTGCGAGCTCGAAGATGCGATCGGACGCGTCCCAGAACTGTGCCACCGAATTGGCAAGGAATTGTCGCTGCTCGGGCGTGTGACGCGCCAACGCGACCTCGCCCTGCCGCTTCAGCGCATCGTCGAGGTCGGTGCGGATGCGTGCGAACTGGTCGGACCAGGCGGTCAGCGGATACGGCTCCTCGTTGTCGAGCATGTCGCGCATCGCCAGCCCGAGCTGGTTGAGATCGTTCTGGATGCGCAGCAGCTGCAGCGAGTCGCGCCGGTTGCGATCGGTGAGATCGGTCTGAAGCCGGCGCAGCCCCGAGATCTGCTCGGAGATGTACCACGAGTACGCCACGACGGTGGCCAATGTGATGACGAGCCCGAGGAGCAGAGCCGTCGTTGGCGAGCGGCCCGAAAGCGTCGTCACGGCGGTGCGGTCCTGTCGGATGCGACACGCGCCGCGCGCCGATGAAGCAACAGCCGCGTCCACAAGATGCCGACGATGACGAACGGGCCGAGATACCACGCCAGCATGTACGGGGCGGGCCGCAGATCGTAGGTCGCGTCGACATGCGAGTCCACTGCTCCGCGACCGAGAGGGCCGTCGATGTCGACGTGAACCGAGAACGGTCCCTCGTGGTCGAACACCACGGAGGCGAACTGGTTGGTGAGGTCACCGCGAACGGCGGCGGCGCTCGTATTCAGAGCCGACTCCGGCGCGCGAGGCCCCGCGGGTCCGGCGGTCGTGAGAGGCCGCACCGACACGCGAGCGTGCGTTCCTGACGGAATCGACTGCCCATCCATGGCCGGCTCGATGATCACCCAGAACTGCCCGGCGGCGACGCCGTCGTCAGTCGCGTCTGGATCCGTCCAGACGGAGATCACATAGGGTCCTCGCATTTCGCTCGTCACGATAGGAAACGGCGGTCCTGAATGTGCTGCGACGGATGACGTCAACGCGAGCATGATCGCGATCGTAGATGCAGCCCTTGGCGTGTCTTTCGAATCGGTGTTTTGCGTTCCGTCCTCGGTCCTTGGTGCTTGGTTCTTCGTCCGTCCCTGGTCCCTGGTCCTTCGTTGCGGATTGAGGCAACGGACCACGGACCAAGGACCTGGGACGGACCAAGAACGAAGGCCTAAGGACCAAGGCCGGCTAGAGACATTTGAAGGACCGCGCATCATCCGAACACCGCTCGCATCTCCATCGGCTGCGAGAGGATCCAGATCGCGGTCGTCGTGAGCAGCGCGACGAGAACCAGCCATGGAACTGATGCGCGTCCGGCTGCGGCAGCGTGATCGCGCAGCGAGGTCGCGTGGACGAGGCCGGCGGATCCCGCCGCCCCCAGCAGCACGACGCCGAGCTGGAGTGGGAAGACCGATCCCGGTTGCATACCGACCCATCCCCACGCCGGCTCGCCGAACAGCGCGTGCCCGGACAGATCGATCGCGGCGCTCTGCATCACCGGCACCACGGTCGCGAGGCCGGTCAACAGATGGAAGCCGTAATGAGCCAGCCACACACCGACACCAATTGGTACGAGTGGAAACGCGTACCGCGTGATCGTGTCCCGCAACGGCGTTGCGCTGGCGGAGAGCGAACGCATCGTCCATCCGGCCCCGCCGACGAGCGCGAGCGGGACGACCACGAGTCCAATCACGAACAACAAGAGGAGAGCGGGCGCTTCGGACTGCACCCCTACGATCGCGGCCAGACGGCGCTCGACGAGCGACGAGGGCGCCGTCATCGCGAACGCGTTCAGCAGCGCGGCAAAGGTGAAGACCACGGCGAGCGCCGCGATATCGCGTCGTTGCATCAGGCGGCCGATCCCGGATCGCCGGCGCGGATCGAGCCACTCGGCGCCGGGCACACGCGTCGTCAGCGCGATGTTGTCGTGCGGACACGCCTGGACGCAGTCGAGGCACATCGTGCAGTCCAGGTTGCCGACTTTCATCGGTAGAAACAGGCTCAGCTCGCAGCCGCGGCGCTCCACGCGACGCGGCTCCAGCAGGCTGTGTCGTCCTTTGATGCAGTCCGCGGTGTGACACGTGCGGCACGTCGAGAGATCGCGCACCTGCAGTTCGGTGGGCGACATCGACGAGGCGATGAAGTTGAACTGGCCGATCGGGCACAGGTATTTGCAGAACGATGCGCCTGCGAAGACCAGGTCGACCACGAGCGCCAGCGCGAAGTAGCCGATGACGAACCATGCCGTGGCGCGCGGCAGCGACCACAGATCGAACAGCTCGTACACGAACAGCACCAGCGCGAGCAGCACGATGCCGAGCCACTTACCCCGCAGCCGGCGCGGCCAGCGCAACGCCCGATGATAGAACCGGCGTCCCGTATCGCGGACGAGCATCATGGGGCACGCGGT
>Ga0111539_10004447_pt1 | contig 18316 bp, 15 predicted proteins | sample RhiMethybrSRZTD1_FD_79667 | JGI IMG/M metagenome (GOLD analysis project Ga0111539, IMG submission 79667) | Populus rhizosphere microbial communities from Tennessee, USA - Rhizosphere MetaG P. TD hybrid SRZTD1 (version 2) (version 2) | ecosystem: Host-associated > Plants > Roots > Rhizosphere >... | reverse complement strand
GAGTCCGTCGCCTGGGCGGACGAGATCGTGGTGGTGGATTCCGGCAGCACCGACCGCACCGTGGAAATCTGCCGGGAGCTGGGCGCCGCGGTTCACCAAACACCGGACTGGCCGGGCTACGGGCCGCAGAAGAACCGGGCGCTCGACCGGGCGAGCGGCGACTGGGTGTTCTCGCTCGATCACGACGAGTGGGCCACGCCGGAGCTGCGCGAGGAAATCGGGCGCTCTCTCGCCGCTCCCGGGGATAAGGCCGCCTTCGTCATGCCGCGCCGTTCGAGCTTCTGCGGCCGTTTCATGCGGCACTCGGGCTGGTGGCCGGACCATGTCACGCGCCTCTTCCGGCGCGGCGCAGCGCGGTTTTCCGAGGACGCCATGCACGAGCGCGTTATCGTTCAAGGCCCGCTCGGCAGTCTGCGGCATCCCATCATGCACGAATCGGTCACAGACCTCGACCAGATGATCGTGAAGATGAACTCGTATTCCTCGGCGAGCGCGGCCGCCCTGAACCGTCAGGGCCACCGGGCGTCCCTCGCGACCGCCATGCTTCACGGCTGGTGGGCCTTCACCCGCACCTACTTCCTGCGCCTGGGTTTTCTCGACGGTCGGGAGGGCTTCATGCTCGCGGTCGCGAATGCGCAGGGCTCGTACTATAAGTATCTCAAGCTCATGCTGCTTTCGCAGGGAAAACGTGACCAGTGACCGGTGACCTGTGACCAGTGCGCGCGAAGCTTTGTTGAGATCTCGCGTTGCGGAAACGTGTCACGTGTCACGTGTCACGTGTCACTCCTTGTAGAGCATGCGTCTCGCGGTCATCCTCACCACCTACAACCGCGCCGACGCGCTCGCCGCGGTGCTGGAGGGCTATTTCGCCCAGGACGCGCACGACTTCGAGGTCGTCGTCGCGGATGACGGCTCCACCGCCGAGACCCGCGAGCTGATCGAGGAGCGGGCGCGCCGGGCACCGTTCCCGCTCCGGCACGTGTGGCAGGAAGACCGGGGATTCCGCGCCGGCGCGGCCCGCAACCGGGCGCTCGCCGCAACGACCGCCGATTACGTGATCTTCAGCGACGGCGATTGCGTGCCGCCAGCGGCGTTCGTCGCACGCCATCGCGGGCTGGCCGAGCCGGGATACTTCGTCGCCGGCAATCGCATCCTGCTCTCGGAGGCCTTCACGGCGGCCGTGCTGCGCGAGCGCGTGCCCATACACCGGTGGCGGCACGGACAGTGGCTTTCTGCGTGGTTCAAGCGCGACGTCAACCGTCTGCTGCCGCTTCTCGCGCTGCCGGACGGGGCCTTCCGCAAGCGCTCGCCGCTCAAGTGGGAAGGCATCAAGACCTGCAACCTCGCCGCCTGGCGCGCGGACCTCGAGCGCGTCAACGGCTTCGACGAATCCTATTCGGGCTGGGGCCTGGAGGATTCCGACCTGGTGATACGGCTCGCGCACGCCGGGTTGAGGCACAAGAGCGCCCGCTTCGCCGCGCCGGTATTTCACCTGTGGCACAGGGAATGGGACCGCGGCCGGCTCGCGGAGAATCAGCGCCGGCTGGACGAGATCCTCGCGTCACATCGCATCGAAGCGCTGGCCGGTCTGCGTCAAATCAGTGACCGGTGACCAGTGTTGAAGCAACCCCGCTCGATACTGGTGATAGTGACGCGCCGCATCGGCGACGTGCTGCTCGCGACGCCGCTCATGCGCTCGGTCAAGCTGGCATGGCCGGATGCGGCGGTGGATGCGCTCGTGTTCGAGGGAACACAGGACGCGATCGCCGCCAACCCGGACGTGAGGCGGGTGCTCGCGATCCCGCAGCGGCCGGGTGTGCTCTCGCACCTCGCCTTCATGCTGGGGATTGCGCGCCGCTACGACGTCGCGCTCTCGCTCGTCCCGGGAGACCGCCCCACGCTCTACGCGTACATTGCCGGCCGCTGGCGCGCCGGGCTGCTGCTGCCGACGGAGAAGGAACGCTGGAAGCGGCGCTTCCTCCACCGGTGGGTTGCATTCGACGAGCGCGATACGCACACCGTCCTGATGCATCTCGCGCTCGCCGCAGTGCTGGGCCTACCAACGCACCGCGACATCCCGGTCACGTGGACCGCGGAGGATGCGCGGCAGGTCGATGCCTTGCTGGGCGGCGAGCCCGCTCCGCCGCTGGCGGTTCTGCATCCCTATCCGAAGTTCGCCTACAAGATGTGGCGCGCGGAAGGCTGGATCGAAACCGCGCGCTGGCTGGTCGAACGCGGCTATCGCGTGGTGCTCTCCGGCGGACCGGATCCGGCGGAGCTCGACTACGTTCGCGCGCTCGCCCGCGCCATGCCCGCGACCGCGCTCAACGCGGCGGGCAGGCTCACCCTGGGCGGAACCGGCTGCCTGCTGTCGCGCGCCGCGCTCTACGTGGGACCCGACACCGCGGTTACCCACATGGCCGCCGCGATCGGCGTGCCGACGGTCGCGCTCTATGGCCCCACCGACCCGGTCAAGTGGGGACCGTGGCCGCGCGGCTATGAAGGAGCCGGGAACCCGTGGCAACGGCTCGGGAGCCAGAGCGCCGGCAACGTGCGGCTGATCCAGGGTGACGCGATGTGCGCGCCGTGCGGACACGAAGGGTGCGACCGGCACATCGCAAGCTTTAGCGACTGCCTGCAGCAGATGCCCGCCGGCAGGGTCATTGCAGCCGTACGATCCCTGATCCACGATCGCAATGGACAGCACTGACCATCGCTAGTGGTGGAGCTGGAGCGGGTCAACTTCGACGCGCCGGAAAAGAAACCGCAGATGAACGCGGACGAGCGCCGATAGCTAGGAGCTCCTGACCAGGTCGGGGGATGCTTCCTTCGCGCTCCCGGCGCCCTCGATATCCCTGACGAACTGGGTGCGGTAGAGCCGGTCGTAGATGCCGCCGCGCGCCAGCAGCTCGCGGTGGGTCCCCAGCTCCGCGATGCGTCCCCGGTCGAGCACCACGATGCGGTCGGCCTTCTCCACGGTCGAGAGGCGGTGCGCGATCACGATGGTGGTGCGCCCCCGCATCAGCGCCTCCAGCGCCGCCTGCACCTGGCGCTCGGATTCCGTGTCGAGCGCCGAGGTCGCCTCGTCCAGCACCAGCACCGGAGCGTTCCTGAGCAGCGCGCGCGCGATGGCGATCCTCTGGCGCTGGCCGCCCGAAAGCTTAACGCCGTTCTCTCCCACGAGCGTTGCCATGCCCTCCGGCATGCGGCGTATGAACTCCGTGGCGTGCGCCGCCTCGGCCGCAATGGCAATCTGCTTTTCGTCGGCAGCGCTCATGGCGCCGTACGCGATGTTGGCCGCGAGGGTGTCGTTGAAGAGCACGATTTCCTGGCTCACCAGCGCGACGTTGCCGCGCAGGCTCGCGAGCGTGAGCGATTCGAGATCGTGACCGTCGAGCAGCACGCGGCCGCGGGTGGGGTGGTAGAAGCGCGGCACGAGATTCGCGAAGGTGGTCTTGCCGGCGCCGGAGGGCCCGACGAGCGCCACCGTCTCGCCTGGCGCGATGGCAAGGCTCACCGCGTCGAGCGCCGGCCGCTCGGGATCGCCGTAGGTAAAGCTCACGTTCTCGAACCGGATATCGCCGCGCGCCCGGCCGATTGCGATCGTCCCGCCATCCGGCTCTTCGGGCCCGTCCAGCAGCCCGAACACGCTCTCCGCGGCCGCGAGCCCTTTCTGCACGTAGTCGTTGACGTCCGTGATCCGCTTCAACGGCGCCGTCAGGAGCAGCATGCCGGTGATGAACGCCGCGAACTCCCCGACCGAAAGGCGCGCCGCCGCCGATTGCACCGTGGCGATCCAGATGATCACCGCCAGCGCGATCGCCGCGATGAGCTGCACGATCGGGGTGCTCGTGGCAGCCGCGGCGATCTGCTTCATCACGTGACGGCGCACGCGGTTCGCCTCCTCGTCGAACCGGCGCTTCTCGTAGGCCTGCCCGCCGAAGAGCTTCACCACGCGGTGCCCGCCGATCGCCTCGTCGATCACCTGCGTGATGTATCCCATCGCCTGCTGCACCTCGCGGCTGGAAGCACGCAGCCGGCCGCTCACGGCGCGCACGACAAGCACGATCAGCGGCAACATGGTGAGCGCGAGGAGCGTCAGGGGCCAGTTGAGCCACAGGAGATAGGCGAGGAGGCCCACGATCGCGAGCGACTCCTTGAACACGAGGGTGAGCACGCTCGTCGCCGCGGCGGTCACCTGCGTCACGTCGAAAGTGAGCTTGGAGATGAGGCTGCCCGACGGCTGCTCGTCGTAGTACGAGGCGGGCGCCACGAGAAGCTTCGCGAACATCGCGTTGCGCAGGTCCGCGACGACGCGGCTGCCGACCCAGCCCATCGCGTAGCTGGCGACATAGGTCGCAAGCCCGCGCACGAGGTACAGCCCGACGATGACCACCGGTATCCAGCGGATGACCGCGGGGTCCTTGTCGATGAAGGTGCCCTCGATCAACGGCTTCATCAGAGCGGGCAGAACCGGCTCGGTGGCGGCGAGGACGACCATGCCCGTGATGCCGAGGGCGAAGATCCGCCGGTACGGCTTGACGTGCGAGAGCAGGCGCCGGTACAGCGCGGTGTTGGTCATCGGGCAGACGATACATGCAAAACGGCGCACGGTCATCATGCGGGAAGCGAATACCTCAGGGGGCGCCGTTTTGCATTTCCTAGCGGAACGTGTACTGGGCCGACACGAACAGCGAGCGCTCCGCCGCCGGCAGCGCGGCATAGGTCGGAAAGCCCGTGAAGACGCCGTAGGTGAAGTAGTGCTCGTTGAACAGGTTCTTCACCGTCGCGGCGAAGCGCCAGTCTCCCGCCGCGTGGGCGAGCTTGAGATCCACCACGGTATAGGACGGCATCTTGCGCCCGAAGGCGCCGGTCTCGTCGCCGTCGAACACCTGCTCTCCGACATAGCGCACCGAAGCATCGAGCCGCGTGCGCGGCGCAAACTCCCAGCCGACCCCGAGGTTGGCGGCATGGCGCGGCACGAGCGGCACGCGGTTGCCGGCTATGCTGACGCCGCCGAAGCTGCCCGAGCGGAACTCCGCCTCCGCGTACGTGTAGTTGGCGAAGATGTCCACGCCGCGGGCCAGCCGCCAGAGGCCTTCGGCCTCGAACCCCGAGCGGCGCGTCGGCTGCAGGTTGCGGTTGGTGAAAGTGATCGGATCGAAGAAGAGCTCGTTCTCGATCTCGCTCTGGTAGAGCGCGAGCCGATAGCGTCCCGGCCCTGCCTGCGCCTCGATCCCGATCTCGTAGTCGTCGGAGGTCTGCGGCTCGAGCAGGGACACGGTGGCGGTGAAGAAGCTGTAGTTGTCGTTCACGTTGGGGAGACGGAAGCTGCGGCCGGCCTTGGCATAACCCGAGATTTCCGCCACGAAACGCTGCCGTACGGCGATCTCCCACGCCGTCAGGTCGTGCTCGCGTCTCGAGGCAGTCAGGGGATTCGTCGAATCGCTCACTCCGTACTTTGCCTGCTGCTGGCGCAACCCGAACGCAGCCGAGGTGTCCCGGGAAAACGCGGTCGTGTGCTGGAAGTAAGCCGCGAGGTTGCGCTGGATCGCAGCGGGCCGTCCGACGACGGAGGGCCCGGCGGTCGCGTCGAAATCCCAATCCTCGTAGTCCACTCCCACGACCAGGCTGTTCTCCCAGCCGCCGAGCGCATGCGGCAGCCGGAAGCGCGGCGTGAACGACCACGTTCTCACGCGCGTTTCCACGTTGTTGCGGAACGGCGTGCCGACGAAGAACGAGGCGTCGGTGTCCTTCTCCCGGTAGCCGACGTTGGCCGCGAGCTCGCCCGCGCCCAGCCTGGTGTTCCCGCCGAGATTGACATAGGCGCTGCGCAGGCTGGCGAAATCGCCCGGTGTCGCGGCCTGCTGCGGATTCCGCGCGATCTGCGCCTCCGAAATGGCGCCGGGCAGGCCCTGGCGTTGATCGTCCGCGCCGAACTTGAGCGACAGCGATCCCTGCGATCCCCACCAGCGCGCGTCAGCCTGGAGGTTGTCGATGCGCACGCGGTTGTTGTCGCGGTAGTTCTCGCTTTCGTAGTGGCCGGCGTTCGCGCGCAGACCCACGTTCTGACCCGCCACGTCGAGGCCGGCGCGCGCTTCATAGGTGCTGTAAGTACCGGCGCCGCCGTACAAGCTGGCCGACCGGTCTCCCGCGCGCGGCGCGCGGGTAATGATGTTGATCGTGCCGCCCGTCGCGCCGCTGCCGTAGAGCACCGCGCCGCTGCCGCGCAGTATCTCGATGCGCTCGATCGCGTCGAGCGGGATAGCCGCCCAGTTGACCGGGGTCTGCTCGTACTCGCTGATGCGCTGGCCATCGAGCAACACGAGCGTGTTCTGGTCTCCGAAGATCCCGAAGCCGCGCATGTCGACCTGCAGGTTGGGCGACCCGGAGAGATCGCGGGTACGTATGCCCGGCAGCGTGCGCAACAGCTCGGGCACCGTCGTGGCGGCGCTCCGCCGGATGTCCTCCGCGGTAATCACCTGCACACCGATCGGGAAGCGCTCGCCGATATCGCCGAAGCGCGTGGCGGTGACGACTACCGGTTCGCCTGTCGCTACGGGCCGCTCGGCCGCGACGGCGATCAGTGCCGCGGCTGACAGCGCCGCGGCGAGGCTGCATTTGAACAACATGGATGGCTCCTCACGCATGCCCGCCGCATGCCAGATCGATAGCGGAACGCGCGAGGAGAGCCTGCCGGACGGTGTGAACCGGGCTGGGCGAGCCGCTTCCCCGCGGCATTCCATGCTTCGGAGTCAGGCCGGTATACGGGCTCGCGAGAACCTGATCCGCCGCCTTCCCGGGAGAACTTCTCCCAGTGGCTGGAAGCCATCGTGTTGCAGGCTTCCCTGGTGGACCCACGCTCGCTTACCGTTGCGGGGGCAGCACAGGCATTTCACCTGTTTCCCGTTTAACCCGGCGGCTGCTTACCGACGCCGGGCACCCGGAATCCGTGCCCGCTCCGCCGGGTGCCTACGGATGGCGCGGCGGTGCGAGCTTGCGGATTGTAAGCCGCCGGCCAGAGCCAATGTAAAGTTTTCCGCGCCCGGTCAGTCCTTTAAGAACCGGCGCGCGTCGGCACCCAGCCATCCCGCGGCGGAGGACGCTCGGGAATGTTCCCCGCGGCCGCACGCAGTGCGCGGCCCTGATGCCAAATCACTTTCAAACCTGCCTGTTAGCAGTTGACTCAGCGAGATTTTCCCGCCTATAGTGTGCGCATGGAAACGGAACTGAAATCACTCGAACAAAAATTGAATCAGTTCGTCGAGCTGTGCCAGCGCCTGCGCACGGACAACCAGCAATTGCGGCAGGAGCTGGCCTCCGCATTGAGCGAGAACAAGCAGCTCACCGAGAAAATCGGCACGGCCGGCGATCGCCTCGAAACCCTGTTGCTCCAGATACCCGAAGAAGAAGCATGAACGCGACGGATACCAAGGGCTTGCAGATCAACATCATGGGGCGCGAATTTCGCGTGGCCTGCGCGGACGACGAGCAGAAGGGGCTGCTGGAGGCGGTGGACTACCTCAACCGGAAAATGCACGAGATCCGCGACAACGGGAAGGTGGTCGGGCTCGAACGTATCGCGATCATGGCGGCGCTCAACATCGCGCACGAATTGCTGGCAACGAAGGTCGGCGGCAGTTTTGACATCGCGGAGGTAAAGCGTAGAATGAGTCACATGGAGACGGTACTCGATCAGGCGATGTTCGATCAGAGTAAATTGTTCTGAATCATTAGTCTTGATTTCCCCTGCAGTGTTCGCCCTAGACTTTAGTTTCTAAACCAACATTCGTTAAATAGGACGCCGACTCAAGTAGCACCGGTGTGCGCATCCCACGCGGAAGCGCCTGAAGGGCTCGGAAGGCGACCGACCTTGAACCGTTGGTTCAAGAGGCAAGTCTGACGGCACAGGTGGGGGTCCCTACAAAAATGCGGCGAAGTGCCGCATTTTTTTTGAGGGAAAAGGAGCAGGGGAAACGGGCCCCTTCCTGAACATCCGAGGGTCCTTCCCGTTTCCCCCGCACCCCCTGCATGACTCGCGGCAGGGGGGGGTCACGGGTCACCGGTCACGGGTCACGCCTCATATGAAATACTGGCTTCTCAAATCCGAGCCCTCCACCTACGGCATCGACCATCTGAAGAAGGACGGCGCGACCGCGTGGACCGGCGTGCGCAACTACCAGGCGCGCAACTTCATGCGCGACGAGATGCGCGCCGGCGACCGCGCCTTCTTCTACCATTCGAGCTGCGAGGTGCCGGGGATCGCGGGCATCGCTGAAATACGCGGTGCAGCCTATCCGGACGAAACGCAGTTCGACCGGAAGAGCCCGCAATACGACGCCGCGGCCACCCGCGATGAGCCGCGCTGGTTCAACGTGGACGTGAAGTTCGTGAAGAAAACGCGCACGGTTACGCTGGAGGAGTTGCGCGGACGGAAAGAGCTGAAGAACATGGTGATACTCAGACGCGGCAACCGCCTTTCCATCACGCCGGTGACGAAGGCGGAGTGGGAGTGCATTCAGCGCCTTCTGAAGGAAGACGCTGAATGCTAAGGATGAATGTGGAACGTGGAGGGATGACCTGTTTTTCTACATGCAAAACACCAAGCGGGTCATCCTTCATCCTTCCACGTTCATCCTTAGCGATTATTGCGGACCGTCGAGCCGCAATAATCGCGCGGCATTCCCCCATAGCACCTGCTCGCGCTGCGCCTCGCTCAAGGACTTCATCCCCTTGACGACGCCGACCGGGTCGTTGAAGGCGATGTCGAAGCAGTAGTCGCTCCCCATCAGGATGCGGTCCGCGCCCACCAGCCCGACCAGGTAATCCATGATGGGCTCCGAGTAGGCGATGGTGTCGTAGGTAAAGCGCTTGAGGTACTCGCTCGGCGGGCGCTTGATCACCTTGCATTCACCCCGTATCTCGAAACCCCTGTCGAGCCGGCCGCGCAGGATCGGCAGCGCGCCCCCGGCATGCGGCAGACTCACTTCGAGCTTCGGGAACGCGTCCATCACCCCGCCGAAGATGAGGTGGGAAGCGGCGATCGCGGTTTCGAACGGATTCCCCAGCAGGTTGATGAGGTAGTACTGCTTGAGGCGCTCGTTGTTGATCATCATCGGATGGAGAAAAATCGGCAGTCCCAGGTCCGCGGCGCGCTCGTACACAGGGAAAAAGCTGCGGTCCGAAAGCTCTCGGTCGCGCACGGCGGTCGCCATGTAGAGGCCGCGTATTCCGGGCAGCTTCGCCACGCGCTCCAGCTCCTCCACGGCAAGCCGCGCGTTCTGCAGCGGCAGGCAGGCAAACCCGATGAAACGGTCCGGGTGCCGTCGATGCGCTTCGGATACGGCGTCGTTGAAGGCGACGCACAGCTCGTGTCCCAAGTCGTCGTCGGCCCAGTACACCATGGGCTGCGTCAGCGACAACGCGTGCATGCGCACGCCCGTGGCGTCCATCGTCTTCAATCGGTCGTCGAGGTCCGTGAACTCGCGGGTGATGGGACCGGTGCGCAGCAGGAGCCCGACCTGGATGAACCTCGCCCCCGAGGCGTCGCCGGTCACCGTCGTGCCGCAGCGCTGACCGCGATCGGCGATCAGCTTGAGGTAGGACTCGGGGAAGTAGTGCGCGTGCGTGTCTATCGTCAGTAGTAATGGCACGGTAGAGAGCTCCTTGAACGTGGAACGTGGAAGGATGAAGGATGACCTTTTGTTGTTCTTGTCAGTAAAAAATCAGGTCATCCTTCCACGTTCATCCTTCATCCTTGGAATTGGAAAGGTGCTGCCGGAAAAAATCGACTGTCAAAACCAGAGCTCTATCCGCTTCGGGCTTGCTGTAAGTCTTTCCGCCGTGGCGGGCGAACGCGTGGTCGGCCCCGGGGTACTTGTGGATGGTCACCAGCGGGTTGGGCGACAAACGGCGCTCCAGCAGGTCGTTCACCTCGGCCTGCACCCAGCGGTCGCGCATGGCCATGTGCAGCATGAAAGGCCGGTGGAGGTTGGGGGCTTCGCGGATGCGGTGCTCTATGTAGGTGCCGTAATAGGCGACGGCGCAGTCTATGTCGGTCCGGCAGCACATCAGGTAGCAGAGCTTGCCGCCCAGGCAATAGCCCACGGCGCCGACCCTGCCGTTGCATTCCGGCATCGCCTGCAAGAACTTCGCCGTGTCCTCCATGTCGCGCACGCCGAGGTCGTAATCGAAGTCGTAGTAGAGGTCGAACGCCTTCTTCACGTCCTCCGGCCTGGAGTCGTAGAGCTCCACCCCGGGTTCCTGCCGCCAGAAGAGATCCGGCACGAGGCAGACGAAGCCTGCCTCCGCGAACTCCGCCGCATGGCGTCGCATCGTGTCGTTGACGCCCCAGATCTCCATGATCGCGACGATCGCCCCCGCAGGCGTGCGGTCGGGAAAAGCGACGTGCGCGCCCATCACCCCGTCGCGCAGCGGTACCTTGATGTTCTGAGTACGCATGGGCCGATTTTTAACAGGAGGAAACAGAGAGAACGGAGAATCATGTTCCAAAACCTCTGTTACCTCCGTTAACTCCTGTTCGAATTGCTTACGAAGGAACGTTCTTCCGCGGGAGTTTCCGTCCACCGGGCGAGGTCCTCGGGCGTATCGAGGTCGAACTCGAGTTCCTGCCGCCGGCAGAGCGCTACCGGCCACCCGCGCTCGCCCGCCAGCGCCAGGTGCTTCGTACAGCTTCCCTCTCCGAAATAAAAGTCGAAAGACTCCCGCACGCTCACCAGGAGCGCGTTAGTTCCGGTTCCGTGCCGGTCGGGCGCGATCACCATGTGCCGCTCCGATTCCGCTGCGTCGATCATGGCGGCGAGGGCATCGGCGTTGAGATACGGCAGATCGCAGGCGAGGACCAGTGCCCGGCGCGCGCCGTGGCCGCCGGCGTACGTGGTGCCCTGCGCGGCAGCGGCGTTCAAACCACGCGCCTCGGCCCCTTCGTCGAGAACGGCGGCACCGAGACGCGCGGCCGTCGCCAGGGTCTCGCGACAGGAGCTTACGACCACGCAGCGGCTCAGATCGCCGCGCCACTTACCGATCGCGTCCAGCGTGGATGCGAGGAGCTGCCGATTAAGTCGAGCCCGTGCCGGCGGATCCAGGACTCCGGCCAGCCGTGACTTTCCTTCCGCGATGCCGCGGACCGGGATAACGGTCCAAAGACCAGACGGCGTGACTGGTGACTCGTGACCCGTGACTCGTGACATCGCGGACAAAATCCGTTCTGGTCCTATCGGCGTGTATCGGCGTGCATCGGCGGTTCCATTTTGCTCTTCTTGGCGGCCTTGGCGTCTTGGCGGTTCAGTCTTGTTTTTCAGCAAGAGATAAGGCAAACGCAACCACCCGCCGCCCCAGCGCCGCGCTTTTCTCACGATCGCTCATGATCGTATCAGTGACCAGCACCGCCTTTCCCTCCTCCGCGATCGCGCGCGCGAGGCCGGCGTCCTTGCGGTCTATGACCCAGCCGTCCACCTGTCCGCCGTAGTGTCGCGCCACACCGAGGGCGGAGGGCTCGGCGCCCAGCTCGCGCATGATCTTCGCCGCCGGACCCTTTACCGCCGCCCCACCGACGATGGGCGAGACGCCGACTACCGGAAACGACCGGGACTCGAGCCACGCCCTGATGGTGGGCACGCTCAGTATCGGCGCGACGCTTACATACGGATTCGAGGGGCAGATCACTACGGCGTGGATGCGGCCTGGGCGCAGGAGGCGCCGCAACGCCTGCGGCACGCGTGCAGCGCGGCCGCCCTGAAAGCGGAAACCCCGCACGCGCGGCCGGCATCCCAGTTTCACGAAATAATCCTGGAAGGCGAGCGTGCCGCGACCGGTACGAACGCGCGTACGCACGGGCGTCTCGCTCATCGGCACGATGGCATGCCGCACGCCGAGTCGCCTGGCCAGCATCCGCGTAACCCCGGAAAGCGGGATCCCGCGCGCCAGGAGGCGCGTGCGCAGCACGTGAACCGCGAGGTCCCGGTCGCCGAGCCGGAACCAGGCCTCGCCGCCCAGCCCGCGCAGCGCTTCCATGAAATTCCACGTCTCTCCCGCCCGGCCCCAGCCCGTCTCGCGGTTATCGACACCCGCCAGCGCGTACAGGACGCTGTCGAGATCGGGCGAGACGTGGAGACCGAGATGCTCGAAATCGTCGCCCGTGTTCACGACGATCGCCAGGCCGCGCGGCGGCAGCACGGCCGCGAGTCCTGTCGCCATGCGCCCGCCACCCACTCCGCCGGCGAGTGCAACGATCACCGGAACAAATCCTCAGCGCGCGGGCGCACCAGCTCCGACGCCGCGCTCGCCCGGCGCGCGTAAGGAAATCCGCGGGCGAGCACTACGGGCAATCCCTCCTCCGCCTGGCCCATCAGGAGCGACGCGGCGGACGCGATCTCGTCCGCCGCCGCGACCTGCGTCACTTTCAGCGCGCGGCCGCCGCGATCCGCGCGACCGCGCAGATCGACGAGCGCGGGTATGCCAGCCACCCCGATGGCGACGCCCGCCACGCCGTTGCGCCACGCACGGCCGAAGCTGTCGTTGATCACGATACCGACGTCGGCGGCCGTCTTCTGCACCAGGTCTTCGCGGAGCCGGCGCGCCGAGGCGTCGGGATCCTCCGGGAGGAGCAGCACCGAGCCGTCCTCCCCTGGAACGTTGGACTGGTCGATGCCTGCGCTCGCCATCACGAAACCGAGGCTATGCTCGACGATCAACACGCCCGGCTTGACCCGCAGCACCGCGCGCGACTCGCGCAGGATCAGCTCGACGAAGCGGGGATCCCTGTCTGCCCTTTGCGCAAGCTCCTGCGCGCGCGCCGAGGGCGTGACATCGGCCAGCCGCACCGTCCGGCCCTCTGACTTGGAAACGATCTTCTGCGCGATCACCAGCACGTCACCGTTCTGCAGGCTCCGGCCCGCGCGCCCCAGCCCTTCCAGGACCAGCGCGGCGAGATCGGCGCCGACGGTGACTTCCGGGATGCCGGGGAGCGCCGTCAGGGTCATCTCACGCATTTTGAGAGGTAATCCCTAACAAAATACCGGCCGACGCAACTCTCGCCAGTCCGACTTCACTTCTTGACCGCGCGGGGCTCGCCGGTAATTCGGATGCCCGAGGCCGGTATTTTGTAATGCTTGTTGATCGCGATCAGCACGGACGTGAGCGCCTCGACGGCGGCGGAGTTCGCGAGCGGCCCCGCGTGCCATGCCCTCAAGCCGATGTCACGCGCCAGGCCTATGACGGTCTCGCGTGCCCTGGCATCGTCGCCGCATACGAGCACGTCGCACTGGATCTCGTGAGCCAGGTCGCGCAAATGGCGTTCCGCGACGTTCTGAAACGCGGAGACCACCTTGACGCCCGGTCCGAGCCGGCGCTGCAGGGCGTATACCACCGACTCCCCGTTCGGCAGCTGAACGACGTCGACCCGGGGTGGAACGAGAGGGGCGGTAACGTCGATCAGTATCTTGCCTTCGAGATGCTCGCGTACCTCGCCGGCGGTCGCTGCCTGGGCATCCGGCGGAACGGTGAGCACGACGATATCCGCCGCCTGTGCGGCCTGGCCGTTGCTAATGCCGCGAATGTTAGCGTTCCCCGGCAGCAGCCGGTTCAGAGCCTCGGCCGCTGTCGCCGCCTTTTCGGCGGAGCGCGAACCGATCATCACCTCGTGGCCGGCGTGCGCCCAGCGGAGCGCGAGACCGCCGCCCTCGGCGCCCGTTCCGCCGAGCACGCCGATCCTGTAGCGGTCCGTCATGCCGTCCCTGCCCGCACGCCGTCACGGTTGCGCGAGGGAGAATTCTGAACGGTTCGTTCGAGGGGTTCGGCTCGATACGAGCGCGCCGACTGCCCGGCGGGTGGCGTGCCGTAGAGCGTCGTCCGCTGCGCGGGCACGCGCCCGGCCGCGTGTATGAGCGCATCCATGGATTCCGGCGGCAACTCCTGCCCGTGCTGGGTGCCGGCCGCCCGCGAAATGCTTTCGTTCATCAACGTGCCGCCGAGATCGTCGGCGCCCGCGGCGAGGCACAGACGGGCGCCGGTAGCGCCCATCTTCACCCACGATACCTGGATGTGCGGAATGACGGGATTCAACGCGAGCCGCGCCACGGCGTGCATGAGTATCGCCTCGCGCGAGGTCGGTCCTTTGCGCGCCTGCCCCCTGCGGTACACCGGCGCTTCCATGTGGACGAAGGGCAGCGGGACGAACTCGGTGAAGCCGCCGGTCCGCGCCTGCAGCTCCCGGATGCGTGCAAGGTGTCGCGCCCAGTGCTTCGGTCCTTCCACGTGCCCGAACATGATGGTGACGGTGGAGCGCAACCCCAGCTCGTGGGCCGTCGCCATCACGGAGAGCCACTCGGCCGTGGTGACCTTGTCGGGACAGATCACCTGCCTCACCTCGTCGTCGAGGATTTCCGCCGCGGTACCGGGCAGGCTGCCCAGTCCCGCCGCGATCAGCTCGCGCAGGAAGTCCCGCACCGTCAGGCCCAGCGTCGCCGCCCCGTGGGACACCTCGAGCGGCGTAAACGCGTGCACGTGCATCTGCGGAACCGCCCGCTTCGCGGCGCGCAGTATCCCGAGATAGGTTTCTCCCGTGTACGATGGATGGATGCCGCCCTGCATGCAGACTTCGGTCGCGCCGCGCCGCCATGCCTCGGCGACCCGCCGCTCGATCTCGGCGAGCGGCACTTCGTAGGGAGCCCCGCGCAGGGCGCGAGCATGCGTGCCCTTGGAGAAGGCGCAGAAGGTGCAGCGGTAGGAGCAGATATTCGTGTAGTTGATGTTGCGGTTGACGACGTAGCGCACCACCTCGCCGGCGCGCTCGCGCCTCACCCGGTCGGCCGCCTCGCAGACGAATTCGAACTCCCCGCCGCGCGCCCGGAACAGGCGCTCGATCTCGCATTCAGACAGCGTCGCGCCCGCGCGGGCCTTCGCGACGATATCAGACAGCTCAGTGAATTGCGCTCCCACCACCCCGCCCGCATGCGCGGGCACCCCGCCCGGCCCGCCGCACAGAGGCGGCGTGCGCTCGGCGGCTCGAACGTGCGCAGGCACGTTCATCGAAACCCCGCCTCGCCCTCGGGCAGGAGGGGAGTCCGGCATGGCGAGCCCCGGCGACCAGCCGTCCGCGCGCGCATAGCCCTCCGAGTCGCTCGCCCGCACGATCGCCGTCGCGATATCGGGTTCGTGCCAGCGCTTCGCATCGAGACAGTACTGCGGATAGCTGGGAAGACGCTCGACGAGAATCCTGCCGCGCGATGCGGTCACGCGCTCGAGTTCCGCGATCGCTGGCCACGGCGCTTCCGGATTGACGTGATCGGGGGTGACGGGCGACACCCCGCCCCAGTCGTTGATCCCTGCGTCTATCAGCTCCGCGCAGCCCGACCGGCTCAAGTTGGGCGGCGCCTGCATATTCATCGCGGAACCGAGGATCAACCGGGCAACGGCTACGCTCCACAGGAGTTCTTCATGCGCGGCGTCGGGCGCCCCCGCCATGCGCGTCCCCGGCTTCGCGCGGAAGTTCTGCACGATCACTTCCTGCACGTGCCCGTAGCGCTCGTGCAGGACGCGGATTGCCATCAGCGCCTCGATGCGTTCGCGCCGCGTTTCTCCGATGCCGATCAGGATGCCGGTGGTAAACGGCACGGCGAGCTCGCCCGCCAGTCGCAGCGTTTCCAGCCGCGCGGCCGGCCGCTTGTCCGGCGAGCCGAAGTGCGGGCCGCCCCGCTTGCACAGGCGTTCGGACGTGCTCTCGAGCATCAACCCTTGAGACGCACTCACACGGCGCAGGCGTCCGATATCCTCCCGCGTCATCACGCCCGGATTGACGTGCGGCAGAAGTCCCGTCTCGCGCCGCACGAGCTCGCACATGGCGGCGAGGTACTGCAGCGTGCTCGCGTAGCCCAGGGCCGCGAGCGCGTCGCGTGCCGCGCGGTAACGCAGCTCGGGCTTGTCGCCGAGCGTGAAGAGCGCTTCATGGCAACCGGCCTCACGCCCGGCGCGCGCGATCGCAAGTACTTCATCCGGCGCCAGGTACGCCGCTTCGCCCGGGCGCGGCGCACGGGCGAACGTGCAATAGCTGCAGACGTCGCGGCACAGCCGTGTCAGGGGAATGAACACCTTTCTCGAGTAGGAAACGATGCGGCCGTGCGCGTCGTCGCGCAACGCCGCAGCCTCCGGCATCAGCGCTGCCGCGGGCGCCGTAATCCAACGTTCTATGGTTTTTTGGTCCATTCGCTTCTGCTATCCACAGGCGGTCCAGATAGAGCGTCTCAGATGAAGCGGCCCAGGTAAAGCGGCCCAGATAATGCGGCCCAAGTGAAGCGCGCCGTATCTGAGCCGTCCTATCCGAGCCGTGTTATCTGAGCCGCCGCATCTGAGCCGCATTTCCGACCGGCGTCACTGCAGTTTAACGCCGGTTGCCTTCACCACGTCCGCCCACGTGCTGACGTCCTGCTCCATCGCACGCTGCATGGCGTCCGGGGGCGTCTTCATGCCTTCGGCGGCGTTCGTGGCAAACACTTCCTTCGCCTTCGGGGCGTCGACGGCTTTCGCGAACTCGGCATTCAGGCGATCGATCACGGCGCGCGGTGTCCCGTTGGGAGCGAGCACCCCCGCGACCACGGCAGCGTCCACGCCTTTGACGGTCTCGCCCAGCGCCGGAATGTCGGGCAGCAGGGCCGAGCGCTTCTCCGACGTCAGGCCGATCGCGACCAGCCGACCCGTTTTCACGTACTCGAGCGCCGCCGGGATGGTGGTCACGATCAGCGCGATCTCGCCGGTCAGGAGCGATATCGTGGAGGTGGCGCCGCCCTTGTAGTTGACCGGCGTCAGGCTGATGCCCGCGCGCCAGCGGAATTTCTCCGAAGCCATGTGGGTGACCGTGCCCATGCCGGCGTTGCCGCAGGTGACGCCCGGGTGCCTCTTCGCCAGCGCGATCAGGTCTTTCGCCGATTTAATGCCCACGGAAGGGTGCGCGACCATGATCAGCGGCGACGTGGACACCGGGGCGACCGCCGTGAGATCCCGCAACGGATGGAACGCTAGCTTCGCATAGATCGACGGCATGATCGTGTGCGTGGAAAGATCGGTGAAGAGCAGCGTGTAGCCGTCCGGCGCCGACTTCGCGACGTGCTCCGCGGCGATGGTGGTGCCTGCCCCGGGCCGGTTCTCGACCACGACCTGCTGGCCCATGGTCTTGCTCATTTCGGCGGCGGTCACCCGGGAAAACGTGTCGGTCGCCCCGCCGGGGGCAAATGCGACGACGAGGCGTACCGGCTTCACCGGGTAATTTTGAGCGATTCCTGCGCCGCTCAAAACTGCCAGCACGAGCCCCGACAAACTGATGAAATGCTTCATGGTTCTTCCACCCTCGATTTTAGGCGGCAAACGCCGGCGCGACATCCCTGATGAAGCGCTCGAGTTGCGGTAGCTGGTCCGTGCCGGCAAACCGGATGCAGAGGTCCGTGACACCGGCATTTTCATACCGCTTGAGCGTCTCGACCACCGCTCCGGCGGGCCCCAGCCCCATCAACCCCTTGAAGTTGACGCCGCCGCCATAGTACTTCTGCAGGAACTCCCGCGTCTGCGCTTCGGCCCTGGCGACGTCGTCCTCAATGCGGACCGTGGTGTAGACGCACATGGGGAAGCCGGGACGCGTGCGGTGGTGCTTCGCCAGCGCTTCGTCGCACAGCTCGCGCAGCCTGCGGCAATCGCCGTCGGTGAGGTAGGTAGTGACGACGCCATCGCCGAGCCGCCCTACGCGGTCTATCTGCGCCGGGATCATTTCGCCGCGGTTGCCCGCCGTGATCAGCACCGGCGGCCCCGCTTCGCTCCACGGGAGCGGGCCTATGGTATGACCGCTCAGCCTGAAGCCGCGGCCTTCGTGCGTCACCGGCTCGCCCGTCCAGAGCATGCGCCAGACGATGACATGCTCTTCGAGGTCCTTCGCCCGGCGCTTGTGCTCGCGGCCGCACGCTTCCCACTCGCGCTCGATCTCGGGCAGGCCCCAGCCGACGCCCAGCCCGAGCACGAGCCGCCCCTGCGAGAGCTGGTCGATGTTGCCAAGCGCATGCGCCAGCACGGTCGGCTGGCGGAGCGCCGGAAGCAGTATCGCCGTGCCCAGGCGGGCGCGCTTCGTGATGGCAGCGAGATAGGCCAGGGTCGTGAGTGGCTCGAGGCGCGGCTTCGCGACGACGCTGTCGCCCACCCACAAGTCCATGCCGGCCTCGTCGCACAAGCGCGCGACCGCCCAGCACTCCTCGACAGGCGGGCGCCGCGCCGATTGCAGCACCACCGCGCGGTGGGGAAGGAGGACTCCTAGTCGCAT
>Ga0111539_10004444_pt1 | contig 18322 bp, 14 predicted proteins | sample RhiMethybrSRZTD1_FD_79667 | JGI IMG/M metagenome (GOLD analysis project Ga0111539, IMG submission 79667) | Populus rhizosphere microbial communities from Tennessee, USA - Rhizosphere MetaG P. TD hybrid SRZTD1 (version 2) (version 2) | ecosystem: Host-associated > Plants > Roots > Rhizosphere >... | reverse complement strand
GCGGGTAGGCCGCCATCGTCACGTACACCCCGCGGTCGAACAGGTACCGGCCGACGACGTCGATGTCGTCGTGGTTCGCGAGCGGGATCTCGATCAGCGGGTACCCGGACTCGTTGGGCGTGTAGATGTCGAGCTCGTGCAGCCGCTCGAGCACCCGGCGCGTCATGCGGTACACCTCGTAGCGGTACAGGTCGCCGCGCGCGTCGTTCACCCGTAGCCCGGCGATCGTCGTCGCGAGCGACGCGACCGGCGAGGGGCCCGAGTACAGGTAGGGGGGAGCGGCGACCTTCAGGACGTCCTTGAGGCGGGTGGGCAGCGCGAGGAACGACAGCAACGAGCTGTAGGCCTTGCTGAAGCCCGAGACCAGGATCACGTTCTCGTAGGTCTCGCTCTGATTTCGGACCACGCCGTTGCCCCGCAGGCCCCAGTCGCACAGCTCCTCGGGAGAGCGCTCGCCGATCACGCCGAACCCGTGCGCGTCGTCGATGTACAGGATCGCGTCGAGCTCGCGGGCGATCCTGGCGAGCTCGCGGACGTCGGGCGCGTTGCCCGTCATCGAGTTCACGCCGTCGATCCCGATCACGCGCGGGGTGATCGTGGACGCTTTCACCAGCTGCTCCAGGTGCTCGACGTCGTTGTGGCGAAAGCGTTGGATCGTTGCGCCGTGCCCGCGGGCGACGGTCGCGCCGTCGTAGAGCGTCTTGTGGGCGCGGCCGTCCAGGAACAGGACGCCGCTGCCGACCAGCACAGGGATCACGGACATGTGGATGTGCGTGATCGTGGGGAGCAGCAGCACGTCCTCGGAGCCAAGGAGCCGGGTGGTGGTGTCCTCGAGCTCCTCGTACAGCACGGGGCTACCGAGCAGCCGAGACCACGAGGGGTGCGTCCCCCACTTGGCCAGGTACTCGGGCACGGCGTCGATGACCTCCTGGTCGAGGTCGAGCCCGAGGTAGTTGCACGAAGCGAAGTCGGCGAGCCAGTTGTCCCCGATCCGGATCCGGCGGCCGACCTGCTCGTCGATCACCGCGTCCAGCATCGGGTGCGACGCCTTCAGGCGCGCGAGATCCTCGACGGTGGCCATCCACCGCTCCAGCCAGCCGTCGCCGGCCCGGCGCATCGGCTTGCCCCGCAGGTTGCGTGGGACTTCGAGATCGTTTTCGCGCCGACGTGGCCGATCGGTTCGGCGGCGGCCGAGATCGACCGCGTCGATGTGTTCCGGCGTCGACATGGCACTGTTGGCATCGGTCCGGCACGCACGGCGCTTGAGCCGTTCGGCCGGGGGTCCTCCGGCCGGGGGCTTCCGGCCGGGTCGGCGGTCCTACGGCCGGGGGACCGAGGGGAGGCGAGCCGGTCGTTCGCGTTCGAACGCGTCGATCGCCTCCGCGTGCCGCAGCGTCAGGTCGATGTCGTCCAGGCCCTCGAGCAGGCGCCAGCGCGTGTACGGGTCGATCTCGAAGGACTCCTGCACGGCGGCCGCGCTCACGCGCAGCTCGTTCAGGTCGACCGTGATCTCGGTCGTCGGGTCGTCCAGCACGGCATCCATCAGGGCGCGGACCGACTCGTCCGGGAGCTCGACGGGCAGGAGCCCGATCTTGAAGCAGTTGTTGCGGAAGATGTCGGCGAAGGAGGGCGCGATCACGACGCGGAAGCCCGCGTCCTCGAGCGCCCACACGGCGTGCTCGCGGCTCGAGCCCCCGCCGAAGTTCGGCCCGGCGACCAGGATCGTGGCACCCGCGTAGGCGGGCTCGTTCAGCACGAACCCCGGGTCCTTGCGCCATTCGCCGAACAGGAACGGGCCGTACCCGGAGCGCTCGATCCGCCGAAGGTGTTCGGCGGGCACGATCTGGTCCGTGTCCACGTTCGCGCGGTCGAGCGGCACGGCACGCCCCGTGTGGACGGAGAAGGCCCTCATCGCTCCAGGTCCTGCGGCGTGGCGAAGTGGCCGGCGATCGCCGTCGCGGCCGCCACGGCCGGACTCACCAGGTGGGTCCGGCCGCCCTTGCCCTGGCGCCCCTCGAAGTTCCGGTTGCTGGTGGAGGCGCAGCGCTCGCCAGGGGTGAGCTGGTCCGGGTTCATACCAAGGCACATCGAGCACCCGGCGTCGCGCCACTCGAACCCGGCCTCCGCGAACACCCGGTCCAGCCCCTCTCGCTCGGCCTGCTGCTTCACGACCATCGAACCCGGGACCACCATCGCGCGCAGGCCCTCGCGCACGCGGTGGCCGTTCAGCACGCCGGCGGCCTCGCGCAGGTCCTCGATACGCGAGTTCGTGCACGAACCGATGAACACGGTGTCGGGGCGGATGTCGCGGATCGCCGTCCCGGGGCGCAGATCCATGTACGCGAGCGCGCGTTCGGCCGCCTCGTCCTGGGGATCTGGGACGACGTCGTCGATCGTGACGGTTTGCGCGGGGTTCGTGCCCCACGACACGTGCGGGCGCAACCGGGGCGCGGCGATCTCGACCTCGGCGTCGAACGCCGCGCCCTCGTCGGTCGGCAGCGACCGCCAGTCCTCGAGCGCCTCCTCCCACGCGGAACCGATCGGGGCGTAGGGACGGCCCTCCAGGTAGGCGAACGTGGTCTCGTCGGGCGCCACCATCCCGGCGCGCGCGCCGCCCTCGATCGACATGTTGCAGATCGTCATCCGCCCCTCCATCGACAGCGAGCGGATCGCGCTTCCTCGGTACTCGATCACGTTGCCGGTGCCGCCGCCGGTCCCGATGCGCGCGATGATCCCCAGGATCACGTCCTTGGCCGAGACCCCGGCCGGCAGCTCGCCCTCGACCGTGACCGCCATCGTCCTGGGCGTGCGCTGCGGCAGCGTCTGCGTCGCGAGGACGTGCTCGACCTCGCTGGTCCCGATCCCGAACGCGAGCGCCCCGAACGCCCCGTGCGTGCTCGTGTGCGAGTCGCCGCACACGATCACCAGGCCGGGCTGCGTGAGCCCCATCTGCGGACCGATCACGTGCACGATGCCCTGCCCGAGGTCCCCCGTCGGGAACAGCCTGATGCCGGCGTCGGCACAGTTGCGCGCGAGGGCCTCCATCTGCGTTCGGCTGATCGGGTCCACCGGCCCGGGCGCGGTTGGGACGTTGTGGTCCATCGTGGCCACGGTCAGATCCGGCCGGCGCACGCTCCGCCCGGCCAGGCGCAGGCCCTCGAAGGCCTGTGGGCTCGTCACCTCGTGCACGAGATGCAGGTCGACATAGAGCAGGTCGGGCTCGCCCTCGGCCCGGTGGACGACGTGGCGGTCCCAGACCTTCTCGGCCAGCGTGCGGGGCTCGGTCATGATCGGAGATGGTGGCAGGCCCGGTGCGGCCGCGTCCACGTTCGGGGCTTCACACGCTGGCGTCGGGCAGCAGGACGCGGAACGAGGCCCCGCCCCCCTCGCGGTCCTGCACCCACGCGCGGCCGCCGTGCATCTCGGCCAGGCGGGCGACCAGCGACAGCCCCATGCCCGAACCCGGCGTGCGCACGGCGTCGGGGCCGCGGTAGAACGCCTCGAACACCTTGTCGCGGAGCTCGGCCGGCACGCCCTGGCCCTGGTCCTCGACCGCGATCACCGCGGCGTCGCCGTCGCGCCAGCAGCGGATCTTGATCCGCGATCCGGCCGGCGTATGGGTGGCGGCGTTGGCGATCAGGTTCTCGACGATGCGCTCGACCTTCGGCGGGTCGACGTTCGCACGGCAGTCCCGGCCCTCGACGTCGACGAGCTCGGCGCCGGCCACCGCGGTCTTGGCCAGCAGCGAGCGCATGAGCTCGCTCAGCTCGAGCGGGTACCGGCGCGGCGCCATGATCCCCGAGTCGAGCCGGTCCAGGTCGAGCAGATCGGTCAGCAGCGCGTTCATCGCCTTGGAGCGCTCGACCACGGTCCGGAGCAGGTGGTTACGCATCTCCTCGTCGAGCTCCTTGTCCAGGCGCTCGAGCGTGCTTGCCGCGACCACGATCGCCGTGAGCGGCGCCTTCAGGTCGTGCGAGAGCGTGTGGAGCAGCGTGTCCTTCAACCGGTCGAGCGCGGCCAGGCGCTCCTGCTCGGCGCGCAGCCGGGTGATGTCGAACATCAGCCCCTGCAGGCAGATCGGACGGCCGTCCTCGTCGCGGACCGCGGTGGCCTCGTCGTGCACCCATACCCACGTGCCGTCGGCCCGCCGGATCCGGTACTCGAGCTCGAAGGGCCCGCCGCTGGCCATCGACCGCTCCTCCTCGGCCGTGACGAGGGGGAGGTCGTCCGGGTGCGTGAACGATCCCTGCGGGTGGGGGTGTTCGAGCCAGTCTCGCTGCGTGTACCCGAGGATCTGCTCGATCTGCGGGGAGACGTACAGCCATTCGCCGTCGGGGCCGTACTCGGCCAGATACACGACGCACGGCAGCTGCTCGACCAGGTTGCGGTACTTGGCCTCGGTCTCCGCGTGCCGCTCGACGAGCGTCTCGTAGCTGACGCCCGCCGGCGTGCCCGACGTCGGGCGCGGTTCGGCGAGCTCGGTCGCGCCGCTCGGGGCGGCGAACGGATCCATGTGGTTCCACCATCGGTGGGAACGGGCGTGAGGTTTACGCCCGCGGCTCGCGCCGTTCGGGCGACAGGCCGGTCAGAGCCGGCGATCGATGATCTGGACGATCCGATCCTCGATCCCCGACGCCGTGGCCTTCGACAGGCCTTGCGACAGGATCGAGAACCCGGTCCAGGCGTTCCGACCGGTCTTGACCCATCCCGACAGGGCGGAGACGTCGTCGAGCGTGCCGGTCTTGGCCCGCACGTTGACCCTGCGCAGGCGGTTCACGAGTGTCCCCTGGCCGCCCGCCGGCAGTGCGGCCCGGAGCTTGTGCCCCCAGGGCTGGTCCTCCGCGAACCACAGGAGGCGGACGATGCCGTCGGCGGTCACGCGGTTGCCGTAGGACAAGCCCGAGTTGTCGTTCAGCCGGAAGTCCATGCCGCGGGCATCGGTCCACGCCCGGATCGCGGCGGCACCTTTGGCGATCGTGCCCGGGAGCCCCCGGGTCTTCGCCCCCAGGCGCTTGCCGAGCGTCTCGGCCATGAAGTTGTCCGAGGGGCGCAGCATCTTGGTGAACAGGCGCTGCAGCGGGGCCGAGCGCTCGACGGCGACGGCCTCGATCCCATCCGGCGGATCGCCCGAGGCCGGTCTGCCGTCCACGTGCACGCCCAGGTCCTCGAGCCGCCGGGTGAGCGCCTTGGCGGCTTGGCGCTCCGGATCGGCGTCGTGGTTACCCTCGAACGTGAGCGCGGTGGGCCGGTTGACGTAGTCGCGGGCATCTCTGTCCCAGCCCGGCGCGTCCCAGTCGCGGCGGAAGTAGTCGGTCGCGCCGACGATCCGTCCCTGGACCCGCGTGATCCCGGCGTCGACCAGATCGTGGGCGAGCGCGCTCATCGTCGATCGGTCGACCGTGGGGTCGCCCCGGCCGAGGATCCACAGGTTGTGGACCGTATCCGTCTCGCCGGCGGTGGCGGAGACGCTGGTGCGGATGCGGAAGTCCGCCCCGAAGGTCTCGTACATCGTCATCGCCAGCAGGAGCTTCTCGTTGGAGGCCGGTCGGCGAGGGATCAGCGCCTCGTGGTGGTACAGGATCTCGCCGTTCCGGCCGATCGCCACCGAGACCGCCCGGTCGCCGATCGCGTTGCCGATCGCGTCCGTCCAGCGCGCCGGTGCCGGGGCGGTGGTCCGCGCGGTGCGGGGTGCGGCGGTTGCTGCCTCGAACCCGAGCACTCGAGACGAGCTGGTCTCGTTCAGCTCGTCCTGGGCCACCCATCGCACGCGGAGCCGGACGACGCGTCCGTCGTCGGACGGGAAGCAGGGTGAAGCGCGCGCCTCCGATGCGGGATCGAGCGTCAGCCGCTCCACGAACCGCCATCCGTCACGGCGCTTACGCTGGAGCTGGACGAACTGGCCCGGGCGTTCTGGCGAGACCGCCACGGCGATGTCGACGCACGATCGGGCCCCGCTCGGCGCGCTCACGAGCGCCGCGTCCACGAGCTCGCGCACCCGGACGAGCACCAGGTTGGACGTGGCCGCGAGGCAGGTCCCGTTGTCGGGGAACATCGCCCGATACCGGCCCGTGTGCGGCTGCGACTGGTCGAACCCGAACGCGCCATCCGCCGCCGTCGTGCCGTGGTCGACCGTGGCGAACCCGGCCGAGTCCGCGGGCTGCCATTGCAGGGTCACCGCTCGTCCGCCCGTGCACCCGGGGTCCCCGGCGATCGAGCCGGAGACCTGCACCTGGTCCCCGAGGTCCACGATGCGCTCGGACGCCGAGAGGGTGACCGTCGCGGTCTCGGCCAGCGCCGAGGGGACCGCGAGGATCGTGAGCAGGGCGAGCTCGGTCAGGACGATCGTTCGAAGATGTCGGCGGAGCCGGATGCGGGCCACGTGCGGTTCCCCTCCGTCGGAGCGGCAGAGCATCCTGCCACCCGTCGCGCGTTCGGACAAGCATCTGTTCGCGGGCGCGCGCGAAGCCCGCGAGGCCGTCATCGGGCTCGGGGCGGGGAGGCCTGAACGCGTTCAGGACGGATCGGGGAGATGGGGTGACAGGCCCGGCTCGGACGTCCAGACTGTTCGGGTGACCCACGTGGCCTACCGGTTCCGACCCCAGCTGACCCGTCCGGTCATGGTGGCCGCGTTCGGCGGGTGGAACGACGGAGGAGAGGCCGCCACCACGGCGGCGCGGACGCTGCGCTCGCAGTGGGGCGCGCGCCGGTTCGCCGAGATCGATCCCGAGGAGTTCTACGACTTCCAGGTCAACCGCCCGACGGTGCGCCTGGTCGAGGGTTCGACGCGTCGGATCGACTGGCCGGCGAGCCGGTTCTTCTCGGCGCGGATCAACGATCGCGACGCGATCGTGTTCGTCGGCGTCGAGCCCAACGTGCGCTGGCGCACCTACGCGGGCTCGATCGTGCAGGTCTGCTCCGACTTCGACGTATCCCTGCTCATCACGCTCGGCGCGTTCCTTGCCGACGTGCCGCATACGCGGCCCTCGCCCGTGAACGCCGCCAGCGAGGATCAGGGCTGGCTCGCCAAGCCCGGAGTCGTCGCGGCCCGGTACGAGGGCCCCACCGGCATCGTGGGCGTGTTGAACGCGGCCGCGGCCCGCGCGAACATCCCCGCCGTCTCACTGTGGGCGGCCGCGCCCCACTACCTGCCGCAGTCGCGCAACCCCAAGGTCGCGCTCGCGCTGCTCGAGTCGCTGCGCGACCTGACCGGCCTGGAGGTCGACACCGGCGAGATCGAGCTCGCCGCCCGCGTGTTCGAGCGCGAGGTGTCCGAGGCGATCGAGGAGGACGGCAACCTCGCCGCCTATGTGAGCCGGCTCGAGGAGGCCTCCGAGGTCATGGGGGACGACGACGAGGACGACCCCCTGCACGCGGCCAGCGGCGACGACATCGCCGCCGAGCTCGAGCGCTTCCTGCGCGAGCACAACGGCTCGACCGAGGACTAGCCCCGGTCGGTGGAGCTCCGGCCGTTCGGAAGGACCGGTCTCACGGTTCCCGTGGTCGGGTTCGGGACCTGGAGCGTGTTCGATCTCCCACCACGGCACGAAAACGCGGCCCGCGCCGTGGTTCGCGCGTTCGTGGACGGCGGCGCCCGGCTGACGGACTCCTCCCCGATGTACGGGCGGTCCGAGGCCGTGCTGGGACGCGCGCTCGACGCCGAAGCCGTCCGCGACGACGTCGTCGTCGCCACGAAGATCTGGACGCCCTCGGCCGAGGAGGGACGCGCGCAGCTCGAGGCGCAGCTGGCGTTCTTCGGGCGCGTGGACGTCGAGCAGGTCCACAACCTGGTGGCCTGGCGGGAGCACCTGGATTGGCTCGAGCGCGCACGGGGGGATGGACGCGTCGGGCTGCTGGGCGCGACGCACTATCGCGAGGGCTCGTTCGACGAGCTGGCCGAGGTGATGCGCACCGGCCGGATCCACTGCGTGCAGGTTCCGTACAACCCGCTGGAGCGCCGGGCCGAACTCGAGATCCTGCCGCTTGCCGAGGAGCTCGGTCTCGGCGTGGTCGCGATGCGGCCGTTCGCCGAGGGCGCGCTGTTCCACCGGGCGCCCAGCGATCCCGGGGTGCTGTCCGCGCTCGGCGTCTCGACCTGGGCGCAGGCGCTCCTGAAGTGGACGCTGTCGGACCCCAGGATCACGGTGGCGATCCCGGCGACGGCGAACTCGGAGCACGCGGCGGCCGACGTCGCTGCGGGCGAGCCGCCGTGGTTCGACGCCGAGGAGCGCGCGCTGGTCGAACGCTGCGTCGGGGAGGGCTGAGATGCGCGCGATGGTGCTCGAGGCGCCGGGCCGGCCGCTCTCGGCGCTCGAACGGCCGGCCCCCGAGCCCGGCGCGGGCCAGGTGCTGGTCGAGGTCGAGGCATGCGCGATCTGCCGGACCGACCTTCACATCGCTGACGGCGAGCTCGAGCATCCGATCTTGCCGCTCGTGCTCGGCCACCAGGTCGTCGGCAGGGTCGCCGCCGTAGGCGAAGGGACGGGCGAGCGCGCGGTCGGGGACCTGGTCGGCGTCCCGTGGCTTGGATGGGCCGACGAGACCTGCGGGTACTGCACGAGCGGCCGCGAGAACCTGTGCGCCGCGGCGCGGTTCACGGGCTACGACCTGGACGGCGGCTACGCCGAGCACCTGGTCGCCGACGCGCGATTCTGCCTGCCCATCACCGGCGCGTTCGGGCCGCTCGAGGCCGCGCCGCTGCTGTGCGCCGGCGCGATCGGCTACCGGGCCCTGCGGCTTGCCGGAGAGGGGGATCGCCTCGGCCTGTACGGGTTCGGCAACGCGGCTCGGATCGTGACGCAGATCGCGCTCGATCAGGGCCGCGAGGTCTACGCCTTCACGAGGCCGGGAGACCAGAGGACACAGGAGGTCGCGCTCGAGCTGGGGTGTGCGTGGGCTGGTGATTCGACCGAGCCGCCAGCGGAGCCGCTGGACGCGGCGATCCTGTTCGCGGCGGTGGGCAACCTCGTGCCGCTCGCGCTCGCCGCGGTTTCGCCCGGCGGGACCGTCGTGTGCGCCGAGATCCACATGTCGGACATCCCTTCGTTCCGGTACGAGCTTCTGTGGCGGGAGCGGGTCGTGCGATCGGTGGCGAACCTGACGCGCCGCGACGGCGAGGATCTCCTCGCCGTCGCGGCGCGCATGCCGATCCGCACCCAGATCCGAACGTTCCCGCTCGCCCAGGCCAACGAGGCGCTCGATGCTACGCGCCGCGGTTCGCCCGAGACCGTCGTGCTCATCCCCTGACGCCCGGTCTCGTAACCGAACGTTCACCGGCGATCGGCCCGGAAGGCTTGCGTGCGCCTCGCCCCGAGCGCACGATGGCACCTCGGCGCGAGGAGGTCCGATGCTCAAGGCCTACGTCCTGATCCAGACCGACGCGGGTGGCGGTACCAAGGTGCGCTCGGAGATCGGTTCGGTCCCGGGCGTTCGCCTGGCGCAGTCGGTGACGGGGCCCTACGACCTGGTCGTCCGCGCCGAGGTCGAGGACATGGATGCGCTCGGGCAGATGCTGAGCGACATCCAACTGATCCCCGGGCTCACCCGAACGCTCACCTGCATCGTCAAGGGCGGCTTCTAGCCCGGAACCGCTCCATGAAGTCCCGGAGCGCCTGCACGCCCTCCACCGGCATCGCGTTGTAGATCGAGGCCCGGATGCCGCCGACGCTCCGGTGCCCCGCAAGTTCCACCGATCCGTCTGCCGCCGCCTGTTCCACGAATGCGCGCTCGAGGTCTTCGTTCGGCAGGCGGAACGTCACGTTCATGCGCGAGCGGCTCTGCGGCGCGGCCACGCCACGGTAGAAGCCCTCCGAGCCGTCGATCGCCTCGTACAGGATCGAGGCCTTCTCATCGTTGATCTTGGCCATCGCGTCCAGGCCGCCGATCGTGTCTCGGAGCCAGCGGGTGACGAGCATCAGCACGTAGATCGCGAACACCGGCGGCGTGTTGTACAGCGAGCGGTGCTCGGCGAACGTGCGGTAGTCCAGCATCGTCGGAACCCCGTGCGGGATCGTCTGCAGCAGGTCGTTGCGGATCACGACGACCGTGAGCCCGGCCGGGCCGGCATTCTTCTGCGCGCCGGCGAACAGCAGCCCGTAGCGCTCGACGGGGATCGGCCGCGACAGGAAGTCGCTGGAGGCGTCGCACACCAGCGGCGGCCCGTCGGCAGGCTCGAACCCCGGCGGGAACTCCACGCCCTCGATCGTCTCGTTCGATGTGACGTGGAGGTAGTCGGCATCCGACGAGAAGTCGTCCAGGGTATCGGGCACCGACGTGAACCCTGCCTCGGCGCCGTCCCACGCAAGCCGGGCGTTCCCCCGCATCGCCGCCTCGGCGAACGCCTTCTTTCCCCACGATCCCGTGACGACGTAGTCGGCCCCGGACAGCAGAAGGTTCATCGGCACCATCGCGAACTGGAGCGACGCGCCGCCTTGCAGGAACAGCACGCGATGCGTGTCGGGGATCGAGAGCAGGTCGCGGAGGTTGGCCTCCGCCTCCTCGATCACGCGTTCGAACGCGTTCGAGCGGTGCGAGATCTCCAGGATCGATGCCCCGACGCCCGGGAGCTCGACGATCTCGTCGCGGACCTGTTCGAGCACCGGCAACGGCAACGCCCCCGGTCCGGGCGAGAAGTTCCAGGCGCGTTCGTTCACGCCTCCATGCTCTCGGCTGGGACCGGGGGCGTCACCCCCGCCGGGTTACCGCGCGCGGCGGATGGCCTCGATGAGATCCCACTTGCCCATGCTGGATCGGCCGGGGATGTTCTTCTTCTTGGCCGTCTCGTACAGCTGCGTGCGGTTGCGGTCCTCGAGCGCGGCACCGGCCTTGCCCTGACGCGCCCGTCCGCGGGCGGCCTGCTGCCCGAGCGCGCGACGCGTGCTCTTGGGCATGCGCGAGATCGTTCGCTTGGATCTCGCAGCGCGTTGCGCCTTGCGGATGTTGCGCTTGGCCGCTTGGGTCTGCTTCTTGGTCGCCACAGCGGCTCACCTCCTTCGAGGTTTCCCGGTCTTTGTCACTTCCCTGGTCGACGAGCGAGGAAACATCCGCTCCGCGCCGTCGAAGGAAACATCCGTTACGCGCGCGTCATCGGAGCGGGGGCGCCGGCACGCCTTCGATCGACGCGCCTGACCCGAACCTGGTCGTGGCGCCGTTCGCGATCACCGTAACGCCGCCGTGCCCGAGCGCCGTCCAGCCACCGGATCGCCATACCGCCGCCGTGCGCTCGTCGATCCCGAGCAGGACCGCGTCGTCGGTGGGCGCGCTCGCGAGCGCGCTGTCCACCCACCGGTGACCGAACGTCTCGAAGTGCGGCAGCACCGCCAGGTTCGGGACGAGTCCGAGCGCGGGCGCGTACCGTCGTCGGTCGTCGCCCGGCATCCGCTCCTTGATCAGGGTCCACTCGCCGAACGCCATCGCGCCGGCCGAGGACCCCGCCAGCGCCGCGCCGTCCCGCCAGGCCTCGACGATCGCGTGCCAGAGCGGCGTGTCCGAGAGCGTCTTCGGAACCAGGCCCGGGTCGCCGCCCACCAGGTAGAAGAAGCGGCCGCCCCGGGCCGCCTCGACGTTCGCGCGGTTCTTCGCCTGCGTCCGGGTCATGGCGGGGAGCTCGCGGATCTCGAGCCCCAGGGTGCCGAACCAGCGGACCGCGTTCGCGACCGCCATCTCGGGCCGCTGGCGTTCGGCCGCCGTCGCCAGCACGAACGCCGGCCCGTCGTCCGCGGCCTCGACCAGCACCCGGTCTTGCGGCTCGTTGCCCGGGTTGAGCTCGTCCCCTCCGACGAGCGCGAGCGGGCCGGGTTCGGTCATCCCTCAACCCAGGAGCGCGATCGCCTCGCCCATCGCGCGGATCGAGTGCTCGGTGATGGGGGACAGCACGAGGATCGCCTCCTGCGCGCCGGCGTCCGCGAGCGCGCCCAGGCGTTCGGCCACCTGGTCGGGCGAGCGGCCGTCGATCGGGACGAGGTCGTCGGTGACCGGGCGTTCGCCCGCTTCGGGGTCGAGCACGACGAGTGTGGCGACGCTGCGCCGGATGTCGCCCGGGTCGCGGCCGACCTCCTTCGCGAGCGCCGAGATGCGTTCGTTCACCGGGCCGAGTCCCTCGGCCGTGTTGCCGAACCCCGTGTACCAGGTGTTCCACGCGTCGACGTGCGGCAGCGTGGCGCGAAGGACGCGTTGGCCCGTCGAGCCGATCATCAGGGGCACGCGTCGCGCCGGCTCGGGCATCAACACGGCGTCCCGGACCTGCGAGAACCGGCCCTCGAACGTCACCCGCTCGCCCGCGAGCAGGCGCCGGACGATCTCGAACGCCTCTTCGAAACGAGCGGCCCGCTGGTCATACGGGATCCCGAACGCATCGAACTCCGTCCGGTTCCACCCCGCGCCGATCCCGAACACGAACCGCCCGCCGCTCGCCTCGTCGATCGTGGCGGCCATGCGCGCGAGGATCCCCGGGGGGTGGAACGCGGTGCACGCGACCAGCGGCCCCAGCCGCACGCGCTCGGTGGAGGCCGCCAGCGCCGCGAGCGTCGTCCATGCGTCCCACGGACCGCGTTCGGGACGCCCGTCGTCGCGGTAGAGGAGGTGGTCGCCCAGCCAGATCGAGTCGAACCCGACCTCCTCGGCGGCTCGTGCCATCGAACGGACCTCGGGCCACCGCACGTCGCGTTCGACCTCGGGGAGCTGGACGCCGATCTGCAGCGGTCGCGCCATCCTGAGGTCAGCCCTTGCTGGCGAGCGAGTCGAGCGCCGCCTTCATCCGCTGAACCGGCCCCTTCAGCGCGAGTTCCTCGGCCAGGGCATCCAGGCCCTCGTCGTCGCGTTCGCCGCGCCAGCGGTCGACCGGCGCGACCGCGTTGACCGGCACGAGGTCTCGCATCGTGGCGATGTAGCCGGCGCTCTCGGCGATCCGGGACCGCAGGGCCGGCTTGCCCTTCATCGGCCCGGCCTTCGGTTGCGACGACGACGCGTCCGCGACGATCTCCTCCAGGGAGCCGTAGGCCTGGATCAGCGCCCTCGCCGTCTTCTCGCCGACGCCTGGGACGCCGGGCAGGCTGTCGCTCGCGTCGCCGCGCAGGATCGCGAACTCGACGTACCGGTCGGCCGGCACGCCGTATTTCTCCTGGACGCCTGCCTCGTCGAACTCCAGCAGTTCCGAGACGCCTCGCAGCGTGAACAGCAGCTTGACCTGCGGGTCGTGAACGAGCTGGATCAGATCGCGGTCGCCGCTCACGATCTCGATGCGCTCCTTCTTGGATGCGCTCGCCACGATCGCGCCGATCGCGTCCTCGGCCTCCCAGCCGCGGGTCATCGCCTGCGACATCCCGCTGAGGTCGAGCACCTGGCGGAGCATCGGGAACTGCTCGGGCAGGCCCTCGGGGTCCGGCTGCCGGTTGCCCTTGTAGTCCGCGTACATGTCGGTGCGGGCGACGGGCCGCCACTCGTGGTCGTACACGTGCACGACCTCGTCGGGACGCCGGTTCACGAGCAGGCGCGTGATCATGTCGAGGTACCCGTGCACCGCGCCCACGTGCTGTCCGCCGGGCGCGCGCAGCTCCTGCCCCCAGGCGAAGAAGGCCCGGTACATCAGGCTCGAGACGTCGAGGAGGAGGGAGGTGCTCACCCGGACCTGCTGCCGCGAACCGAGCAGCCGGCCGACGCGGAGGTGGGAGTCATGCGCGAAGGAGCCTACTCAGGATCGGCAGGGACGGCGAAAATATGCGTGGCGTGGATGGGCCGCGGCGACGTCGGACGCCGCGGCCCACCCCACGCTCTACGGAGCCGTGTCCCCGTAGATGTTCGCGTCCAGGCCTCCGTCGTGCGGGCACTGATCGCCGGTCCAGCCCTCGTCTGTGTGCTCCCGGCACTGCTTGACGTCCGCAGTCGTGGCGTCGGCGTCCTCGCCCTCTTCGGCCTCGCGCGGGTCCTCGCCCTGGACCACGTTGCGGAGATCCGTCCAGGTGCCGTAGGCGAACGCGCCCATCGAGGTGACCCACGTGTAGTCGCCGATGAACGGCACGGCGCGGTCATCGTACTGCTCGTAGTTCGGGTTCGACGGCTCGTCCGTCATGAGCGTCGCCGTCGCCCACGTCTCGCCGGCGTCGGTCGACGTCGTGCCGAAGACGTCGAGACACGCTGAGGTGACCCCGTCCTCGTCGTTGCAGATCGGCCGCGTCGCCGAGTACTCGGGGTCGTTACGGGTGTCGTACCAGATCGCGTGCAGGACGCCGCCGTCCGCCGAGATGTCCGGGTAGAACTGGTGCCCGGTCTCCTCGTCGTCGATCAGCGTCGGCCCGGTGAAGTCGCCCGTGGCCCCGTCGAGGCGGATGAAGAAGATCCCCGCCTGGCTGCCGACGCCGGGTTCGACCGTGAAGTAGGTGGTCCCCGTGTCGACCTCGGTGCCGGGCTTCGTCGCCTCGACCACGATGTAGACGTTCTCGGTATCGGTGTCGTACTGGTCGGCCGTCGACCGCACGCCGGTCCCGGCGCGCGGGAACGTGTACGGCCCGGCGCACGCGTCGAGGAAGTCGCCGCAGTCGCGGTTCGTGCCGGTGGGTGCGTCGTCCTCGAGGGCGTCTGGCGACTCGTGCTGGGTCTTCTTGCCGCCGCCCTTCTCGTCGGCGGACTCGGGGAACGGCACCGGGTCCGCCTGATCGTGCATCTCCCAGTTGGTGAGGTCGACCAGGGCCCGGCCCTTGGTGAACGTCTGGCCGCAGTCCGTGGACTTCGCCCACCCGACGGCCGTCGTCTGCTGGGCGTCCTCGAGCCTGGTGTACGTGACGTAGACCGTCCCCGAACCCGTGATTGCGATGTCGGGGTTCTGCACGTCGTGCGTGCTCGCGGTGAGCTTCATCGGCGAGCTCCACGACCGCCCGTGATCCGTCGAGCGCGAGAAGTAGATCCCCACGCCGCCGTTGCCCGTGAACCGCGACCACGAGAAGTAGACGTTGTCGTTGCACTCGCTCTGGGTGCGATCCGCCTCGATCGCCGTCTTGTCGTTGAATTTGCCGAGCAGGAACGGCGCGGACGAACCCTTCGTCACGAGCTCGGTCCTCACGTACGCCTTGCCGTCGTTGATCGTGTTGCCGTTCCGCCCGTCGGGGTTCTTGTATACCGCCACCCACTCGTCGCCGAACGTCTTCAGGGATCCGGCCGGATCGTCGGAGGACTCGGAGCCGAAGAACGCGCGGCCCTCGTCGTCCCATGCGATGACGGGATCGCCCGCGGAGGCGGTTCGGATGTGGGCCTGATCGGCGAAGGGGGACTCGTCGCCGGGATAGCCGGGAACGAGTGAGCTCACGAAGCTTCCGCCGCTGTTCTCCGAGCGGTAGTAGCCCAGCCAGATGGGGCCGGGCTGGCCGAAGTTGTTGTCCTCGCTCGTGCCCGCGTACGTGCCGCAGTAGTCGTTCGCGCTGCCGACCAGGACCCGGGTGTCCCGCGGATCGACGGCGATCGCCGGCTCGTTCTGCCTGCCGTGAGAGATCGAGCACTCGTCCAGGACGTCGTCGGTATAGGCCTGGCCGGTCGCGAGGGTGTACGCGCTGACGTACCCGGGCGCCCCTTCGTCGTGGGTGAGTCGAACGTCGGTCCCCGCCGCGCTCGACGGGATGGCCGTGAGCAACAGGATCGATGCCGCAGCCGACAGGACGATGCCTCGTCGCATCCGCGTTCCCCCTTGCACTGATGGGCGCGTTGGCGCCGCGCGATCGGACTCGAGCCGAAAGGGCCTACCCCGTTGTACGACCGGCAAACGACCGCGCGCCACCCAACGGCCAGGGGGCGGTGGCTATCGATCGATCTCGGCGAGCGCCTCGTCGACCTCGAACAGGTAGAGCTTGGCATCGCACTCGAGCAAGATCGCCCGGGCGTGTTGGAGCACCGCGCGGGCGTCCTGGCCGCTGCTGGTCATCGCGCGGCCGAGGTCGACCATCGCCCGAGCCTGGAACGGGCGCATCTCGAGGCGCTCGTAGCCGTCGATCGCTTCTCGGAGCGTCTCGACGGCACGTGCTGGGTCTCGTTCCAGGAGGCCGGCTACGTTGCGCGCGTGTACCGCACTCACCACCGCGCCGGTCGCCCGGTCGAGATCGTGGTACGTCTCGGCTCGATCACGATCGCCCAGTCGGACGAAGGCCCTCGCGCACTCGGGAACGATCTCCGGGAACGTGTCCACGCTGAACGCTCGGACCGATTCGGCGGCCTCCGCGAAATGCTCCGCCGCCGCGCGTCGGTCCCCGCGATCGAGGGCGAGGTACGCGTCCAGCTGGGGGATGAAGCTGCCGGCCTGCGGCTCGGGGTTCGCGTCCAGGATCGGTGCGGCCTCGTCCCTGTAGCCGATCGCCTCCGCCCCTCGTCCGCGCATCACGAGGACGATGCCCAGGCTGGCCAATCGCTGACCGATGAGCGGCTCGTCGCCGACCCGCCGGGCGAGCTCCAGCGCGAACCGTTCTCGTTCCTCGCTCTCCTCGAGCCCGCCGAGCAGTTGCAGCATGTCGCCGAGGGTTCCGGCGATCCATCCGGCGTTCGCGATCGTGCCCGACCGGAGGGCCAGTTCGAGGCCCTCGCGGAGGACCTCCGTTGTCGGTCCCGGACCCTGTGTCGTCGATCTCGTGGCCGCGATGTTGTTGTAAGCGCGCATGAGATTCGTGGTGTCGCCGACCTCTTTGGCGAGCGCGAAGGCCTCCTCCATGAGCGCGTACGACTCGGCCACGTGACCGGGGCGGGAAAGCTGGCACACCGCGAGCGTCTGCGTCGCCTCCGCGCGAATGAGCCGGTCGCCGACCCGATCGGCGATGTCGATCGCCCGGCGAAGGAGCGGGTCCGCCTCATCCTCCTGCCCGCGTCGCCACAGGAACCAGCCCAGTCGATGGAGCGCGTCGGCCAGCTCGATGGTGTCGCCGAGCGGTTCGAGCGTGTCGACGGCGGTGCGGCCGTCCTGCTCGGCCTCCTCGTGCCGTCCCTCCTGCATCAGCGGGAGCACGAGTCGTGCGCTCGCCCATCCCACGGCCGCGTCGTCTTGGGCGGCCGTCGCGACCTCGACCGCATGACGGGCGACGCGTTCGCTCTCGACGACGGTGTCCGCGCCCCAGGACGCGACGGTGTGTTCCCGGGCGAGCGTCACTCGATCGTGCGGCGAGACGTCGAGAGGGCCGGCGAGGCGCTCGGTCTCGCGGTACCAGCGTGTGCTCTCCGCGCGCTGCCACAGGGCGCCGGTGCGTCGGGCGGCCGCCCATGCGTGCTCGCACGCGCTCCGCTGTAGCTCGGGCCGCTCCTCGCCGAGCTCGTCGAGATACCGGAGCGCCTCGACCTCGTGGGTCGCGACCAGCTCGGCGATCTCCTCGGCGCGGTCGCCGGCGCGTTGTTCGGCCCAACGGGCGACGCCGACGTGCTTGTCGGCTCGCAGCGACTTCGGCAGCGAGTCGTACGCCCCGTCCCGGATCAGGACGTGGCGGAACGCGAACTCGTGCTCGTCGGAGAACGACGACGGCTCATGGGGGACGACCAGCTCCTTCACGCGCAGCCGCCCGAGCGCATCGCGCACGTCCGCGACGGGACGGCCGGTGAGCTCGGCCACCGCGCCGATCCAGAAGACCTTCCCGACGACCGCCGCGTCTTGAAGGACGGCCTTCTCGTCATCGGGGAGCCCGTCCAGTCGCACCGCGATCAGCCCCTGGATCGAGCGTGGCAGCTCGACGTCGTCGACCGGACGCGCCACCTCCCATCTGGAGGCCTCGGTCGCTCGCAGCGCGCCGTCGTCGATCAGCTTGCGGACGATCTCCTCCACGAACAGCGGGTTGCCCTCGCTCCGTTCCACGATCGCCAGCTTCAGGGCAGCATCGATCGAGCCGGGGAGCAGGCCGTCGACCATGGCCTCGCCCTCGGCCTCGGACAGGGGGTCAAGGTAGATCGAGGCCGCGTTCCGCTTGCCGCCGCCCCAGGTCGGGCGCGTGTCGAACAGCTCGGGGCGGGCGGTGGCGACCACCATGATCGGGCCCTGGGCCCAATCCGCGACGTGGTCGATGAAGTCGAGCAGTCCGTCGTCCGCCCAGTGGATGTCGTCCAGGACCAGCACGAGCGGGTACCGGGCCGCGAGACGCTCGAGGAATCGCCGCCACGCCTCGAACAACTCTTCCCGGCTCATCGCGGGCACCTCGCCGGCGCCCAGGAGGGCTCGCAGCTGCGGGACGACGCTGTCGTCGCCGAAGAGCTCACGCGCCGACGCCTCCGCCTTCTTGGCGGCGACCTCCGACGTGTCGTCCTCGAAGATCTCGCACTGGGCCTTGATCGCGTCGGCGAACGCCGAGTAGGAGGTGTTGCCGTACGCGAGACAGCG
>Ga0111539_10004443_pt1 | contig 18323 bp, 13 predicted proteins | sample RhiMethybrSRZTD1_FD_79667 | JGI IMG/M metagenome (GOLD analysis project Ga0111539, IMG submission 79667) | Populus rhizosphere microbial communities from Tennessee, USA - Rhizosphere MetaG P. TD hybrid SRZTD1 (version 2) (version 2) | ecosystem: Host-associated > Plants > Roots > Rhizosphere >... | reverse complement strand
GGACTTAAGGCTAAATCGTTCACTGTCGTTTTACTAAAGAGACAAATGTTGCACAGATAAAATTCCATGGTAGTATCTACCAGTGTTTAAGTGGGAGTCACGCCTTTTGCGCGCGTCTCAATTTCTCATCAATTGACAGGAAAGGCAGTGCCGAAATGAATAAGAGTGGAGCTAAAGTAAATCCCTTAAGCAGGCGGCCCCGGAAGCAGCGTCTAGTAATGGCGGTCAGAGGAGGCGCGGGGGTTGGGAAGACATATTTCGCCGCATCGATGGCTGACGCCGGCTTAGGTCGCCTTTGCATCATAGACATCGAGCGTAAGACTCGCCTTCTGAAAGGCGTTGGGTCGAAGTTTGACGGCATCGAGGTCGAGCGCCCAAGCGAAGTGCCGGAGTTCATTGACTGGCTATTGAACTCGCCAGAGGCGGCCGCACAAAACTATGGGTGCTATGCTCTCGACTCGTGGGCGAGCTACTTCTCAGCCAAGCATAGCGAAATGATCGCGGCGGTCCGCGAGCGCGCTGGAGACCCGCTGGCGCAGCCCAATGCCGAAGAACTGGCGGCGGATCAGATGGTGCTTCAAGGCGTCTTGCGAGGCCTCTGTCAATCAGGCAATTCAGTCGTAATCGTTGACCAGATTCCGGCTAAAGGGAAGGAGCAGAAGGAGGACAACGAATTGGGCCGCGTGTTGCCGACGACCGCCAGCGGCCTCGAATATTTTGTCGACGTGATGTGCGAAGTCTCGCTGCAGGAGCGAGACGGTGAGATCACCCGTGTTTTCCAAGTGGTGAAGTCCAACAGCCCGGCTTTCGAGCTTGGTTTTGAGATGACGGGGGATGTCACATTTAAGGACTTTCTTGACCACCTGATTCGTCATAGCGAATCGGACCTACCTGTGGTTGCGCCGAAGCTGCTCGACGTGCCCGAGACATTACCGACTCTGGAAGAGATTTTAACTGCGCCGCCACAGATCACCATTCATGAGTTGATCGCGAAGGCGGAGCAAAACGGGTTCAAACAGGCGGATATTGTGACGGCGGCAAAGCTTTACCATCAGCAGTCGAACATTTATCGATTATCGACTGAACAGGTTGCCGACCTTGACAGCCGTATGACGGCGAAGATCGAGAAGGTAAAACAAACCAGAGAGGAAGCGGCTTCGCAAGAAGGCGCCGAGGAGGGGGCAGACTCAGTGGCGGCGGCCAAAGGCGGCCGCAATACGATGAAAAAAACATTAGTACGATGATTTCAAGCGACTCCGCAGAGCAGAACGGTTATTTCTCGGACGCGCGTACAATTTTGGGTTGTGTCCCAAGTGATTTTTTGCAACACAACCGAGCGCCTCAATCTCGGACGGGTCAGTTTTCGGAATGTCATGTGCCTTCTGGAAACGAGCTTACTACTTCGAATCGAAAATCAAGTCCGGTTTCAGAAGGCGCCAATTCTTCGAGATGGAAAGGATATTGCCAGTGAGGCAGTCAACGCTGACTCTTATCGTTCTACCCATGGGCTGAACCTTGACGATCGGTTCGCCGCGAAAAGTCACGCGCCAGACCTTGCGTTTGTCCTCGATCATCCTGACCGCCTTGACGTTTTTCGGCTTGAAGTCGATGTTATCGTGGGCGATCTTGACGGCGCGCTCGCGGCTGATCTCTTTTCGCGCAGGTTGTGATCCCTGCGCGAAAGGAGGATTTGTTTGAACGCTGACGCCGGCGATGGCCGGCGTCAGCGTAGCCCCGACCAGAATTGTCATCAACAGGTTGGGTATGCGCTTTCTGTAACTCATAACAATACGGCGACTGTTTTACCTGAACAACAGCAATCCTGGCGCTGTGGAAATGGTGAGCTTTCGGTGCGCCAGCTTGACGTAGCCTCTCGTTTCTTGCTGACTTCTTCCGGCAGCCTCATTCTAGAACCCTCTTTCGGTTGGCCGGCGCGCGTCGCCTTCCTGAACCCTCTATTCTCTACTCCGAGATCGATATTCCATCTTTCCGCTTCCCTTGACATGCTACCCAAAGGAGTCTGATACTTTGGTAGATATTCCACTAAAGAGCTTTATGCGAAAACAAAAAGACAAACCGATCGACATGCTTCAGGGCACGCTCGACCTGCTGATCCTGCGAACCTTGCTATTCGGCCCGATTCACGGCCACGCCATCGCCAAATCCATCGAGCGGACCTCGCAAGACGTGCTGCGGGTGGACCATGGCTCTCTCTATCCGGCGCTGCAGCGCCTGGAGCGCCGGGGGCTGATCACCGCCGAGTGGGGCACGTCGGAAAATAACCGCCGCGCCAGGTACTATCGTCTGACTACCGCCGGCCGGAAACAATTGATGACCGAGACCGGCAAGTGGGAGCGCTTGACCGAGGCGATCGCCCGTATCCTTAGCCCGGATCGAGAGGAGGCCTGAATATGCGATGGTGGAGCGAGTTGAAATACGTGGTCAAGAAATTAAACCGCCGACGCGCAGAGCGAGAATTGCAGGAAGAGATCGACGCCCACTTGGAGATGGAGACCCAGGAGAAGATCGCCGACGGGCTCTCTCGGGAGGAGGCGCGGTACGCGGCGCATCGCGCACTTGGCAGCGTCGCTTTGGCGACGGAGGACAGTCGCGCATGGTGGGGGTTCGGAAGGTTGGAAGAATTATCGCAGGACCTCCGCTACGGCGCGCGAATGTTGATGAAGAGGCCCGGCTTTACATTAGTCGCCGTGCTGACGCTAGGACTGGGGATCGGCGCGAACACGGCGATTTTCAGTTTGGTGAACACCGTCTTGTTGCGCCCCCTGCCGATTGCGCAACCGGAGCAGGTCGTGACGCTCAACTTCGGCGTGCCCGGACGTGGGGTCTTTCCGTTGATTGGTTACCCCGAGTACACGGATTATCGCGACCGTAACCAAGCGCTGGCCGGCCTGGCCGCGATGGGCATGGCGCCGGTTGGTCTGAGTAATAACGGAATCAACGAGCGGATTTGGGGTTTACACGTAACGGGTAATTATTTCAGTCTGCTGGGAGTGGGCGCTGCGCTTGGTCGTGTGATCGCGCCGGAAGACGACCTTACGCCCGGGGGGCATCCAGTCGTGATGCTGAGTTACCAATGCTGGCAGCAGCGGTTCGGCGCTGATCCGCAGATCATCGGCCGAAGTCTGCTCATCGGCGGGCGGAATTATACGGTCATTGGCATCACCCCACCGGAATTTCGCGGCACGGAACTGGCGTCCTCGCCGGAACTCTGGTTCCCCATGATGATGAAGCCAGGACTTGAAGTGGGCAGGGGACCCCTCAAAGGGCGCACGTCTCCCGTGTCTACAATCGGGCGACTGAAAGAAGGGGTGAGCTGGGCGCAAGCCGAAAGCGCGCTCAATCTGATTGCGGCGCAACTCGGGCGCGAGTATCCGCAGGCGGACAAGGGCCAGATTGTCGTTCTTACACAGCCGGGTCTGTTTGGCGCGGCGATGCGCGGCGCCGTCTTGCGTTTTACCGCAGTGGCGATGGGAGTCGTCGTGCTGGTGTTGCTGCTGGCGTGTACGAATCTGGTGAACATGCTGCTGGCGCGCGCGTCCGAGCGGCACCGAGAGATCGCCATTCGGCTGGCCATCGGCGCCGGACGCTCGCGGGTGCTGCGGCAGTTATTGACCGAGAGTGTGCTGTTAGCGCTCCTGGGCAGCGCACTCGGCCTGGCGCTCGCTTACGGCGCTGTCGCATTAGCCGCTAGGTTCAAGCCGGTATTTTTTGGGTTTACGGCTATCGAGTTGCAGATGGACTGGCGCGTGCTGGTCTTCACGCTCGCGTTGTCACTCCTGACCGGCGTTCTTTTTGGTTTGCTCCCGGGGCTGCAGGCCACCAGACCGGATCTGATCCCGGCGCTGAAAAACGAATCCACTCTCGGCGGTTATCGTCGCTCGCGCTTGCGGAACTTGCTGGTGGTGGCGCAAATGTCTCTCTCGCTCGTGCTGCTGTTGTGCGCGGGGCTGGTGTTGCGCGGGCTGCTGCGCGCGCAACAGATCGATCCCGGCTTCAATCCCAGGCAGGCCGTCGAAGTATCCTTCGATCCAGGGCTGCAGCAGTACGACCGTGAGCGCGGTCGCGAGTTTCAGCGACAGGCGCTCGAGAGAGTACGCAGCCTGCCCGGCCTACAGGCGACCGCGCTGACCGCGCACGCGCCACTTACCTCGGGCGAGAGCGGGGGGAGAGGCATCTTCATCCAGGGCGATGAGCCGAAGGCCGCGACACAAGCGCCGATTGCGTTGACGACCTCCATCAGCACAGATTATTTCAGCACGATGGAGACGCGCCTGTTGCAGGGCCGCGACTTCACCGCGCAGGACGACGCCCAAAGCCCCCCGGTCGCCATTGTCAACGAGGCCTTTGCTCGCCGCTTCTGGCCGGGAGAAAACCCTCTTGGCAAACGGTTCAACTTTACGACTGGGAAATGGATCGAAATCGTCGGCGTCGCGCAAAACGGCAAATACTCCAGCCTGGCTGAACAACCCAAGCCGTTTGTCTATCTTCCTCTGGCGCAGAACTACGAGAGCAAAGTCACGCTCATTGCCCGCGGCGCAGGCGATCCGAACCTTCTGACGGCTGCCATTCGAAATGAGATCCATGGGCTGGACGGGAATCTGCCGCTCTACGATGCCCGGACGATGGTCGAACATATGGACCTGCCGCTCTTTCCGGCGCGCGCCGCGGCGACAGCGCTGGGCGGGTTCGGCGCGCTGGCGCTGTTGCTGGCCGCCGTCGGCGTCTTCGGCGTGATGTCTCACGCTGTGACTCAGCGTACACGCGAAATCGGCGTTCGCATCGCTCTTGGCGCCGGCTCAAAGGAGATCTTCAAGCTTATCGTCGGGCAAGGCGCGCTGCTGGTGGGAACCGGCGTCGGGATCGGGTTAGGTGGCGCCGTATTGGGGACACGTCTGCTCGCCAAGCTCCTCTTCGGCGTGAGCGCGCTCGATCCCTTGACGTTCGTCGGCGTGACGGCGCTGCTGACAGCGACTGCGTTCCTGGCTTGTTACCTGCCGGCGCGACGCGCGACCAAAGTAGACCCAATGGTCGTATTGCGACAGGAGTGATCAGACGCCTTTTTGACGACGTTACCGGCGATCCGATGGCACGCTCCAGTTCAATGATCGCCAGCGCGAGCTTCAGGAGTTCCTCGATGGGCCAGCAAAAAGGAGTGGTCTGATGCCGCCTACTGCTCGGAGATTTCATCTCAAATATTATACTATCGTCAATAGTTAATCTTGCGGCAGTGGAATGGGTCGTTCACGCAGTACGCTGCGCCACCCCCAATCCAAAATTACGTCGCGTTCTTGAACGTCGTGGTTTTCAGATTCAGGACATTCCTGGTTATGGACAGGCGTTCTATTTGAGAAAGGATTTGCCTACCAACGGCTGACGAGTTGTTCTTCTGGCGTCTTGTCGCTCAAGACGCATCCCGCTTATTCCTCAAGTATGGTGATCTCGGCGGCGTCCGCCTGCACGGGGTAGCTCAACCTCACCGGCCCGGTGAAGCCCGCCTCCACTTTCTGCCCTTCTTTCAACGCCGCGAATTCCGCCGGCTTGCGCTCTCCATCACGATTGATGAACACTTTGGTTTCAGCCGTCACAGTGACACTGGCTTTGTCAACCTGTGTGTCCGGCTCTTTGGCGCCTTCGATGAACACATGGGCTAAAACTTTGCCGCGGCCTTTCCCTTCGGCGCGAGTAAAGCTAGTGATCACGCCTCGCACGTCTATGCGGCTCGACGAGAATGATTGAACGCCTTCGAGAAGACAGGCAAAGATCAATGTCAACGCGAACAGGATGAATCTTAACTTCCGCATGTACGAATCCTTTTGAACAAACGTGAATATGAGATAGTTGCGAATGGCTCGGAGAACCGATTCTCTCCGGCGAAGACAGAACGGTCAGAGCATAAAAAGCTTGCGGGCGCGCCACTCACACGCTTTCCGTGACCACTGCTTCGATCAAATCACGGCATTCCGCGAAGACGACTGGCAGTTCCCGCTCTTCGTTCAGTGTCGCAACCAGCCGTGTGGCATCCAGCAGCCTGGCAGTCCGTAACCAGGCTTCCGGCAGCGCTCCGCCAGCGTCGCGATAGTCTCGCTCGAAGCGCTGGCGGAAAGTCTCTGAGTAACGTCTGGGGTAGCGAAACAGGCTCCCTACGTCCCAGAGTGACGAGCCTGAAAAGGCAGCCTCCCAATCAATCAACCCGCTGATACGCCAAACGCCGGCGCCATCGAGGGCGACGAGGATGTTTCGCCCGCCGAGGTCTCCATGAACCAGGCTTGCGGCGGGGTCGAGTTCGCACAGTCGGACGGCGCTCGCATCCAAACGGCTCCACATAGCATCGGCCAATGCGGCGCCGAGGCGTTTGCGCGCCAGGCCATGCAGTAATACCTCCTCGTTGGCCGAGAGCAAAACTTCCATTGGCGACTGGCCTGCGTGGACGTCATTCGGGGCCTCATTGAGATCGTCTGCGAACGAGAAGTTAGCCACGCTAGCGAGGAACCGGCCCAGCGGCTCTGCTACAGACAGTAATTCGGCAGGCGGAGTCTGCCTGCGACACTCGTTGAGCGTGATCCCTTCGATCCATTTGTAGACCAGATATGGGCGCCCGAAGTCAGCCTCGCCACAATCTGCCAGCAGCGGGGCAGGAACAGGAAGCGAGGCGGATACCCGCGCCAATATTTTCAGTTCCCTCTCCCACGGTAGCCTGCCCGCCGCGAAGATGCGCAGGCAGAGCGAGACGCCTCCATCCGCCGGTGTGATTCGATAGAGAGTGTTGGTGAGACCGCCTTCCACACGTTCGACGCCGGCGATCGCGGCGCCTCTCAGCACAGGAGAAAGCAACGCTTGAATCTGATCAAGCTCGACCTCGACGAGAGGCAAGCAACGCGAGTCCGGGTTGGCCATTTCACTCCAATACTAACGAAACGCTTGAGAAGCCTACCAATTTATCTGTATGAATAATTCCGGCGCCACTTTGAAGAATTCTCCCAGCGCCTTCGCCTGAACCTTAATGATTCAGGATCCCTTTATGGCTTAATGGGCCTCAAGTCAGTGACATGATCTGGATCGTGCCAATCCCGTCCGCAGTGGCGGCATTGTTTGCCTAGCCGGGTTCTCAGCATCCCTCCGCAGTAGGGGCAGGGCGTTCCTTCATACAGTGTTCCGCTGATCCTGCGCTTCAATTCCTGCCGCAATACCTGTTTCTCCTCAACCACCTGTTTCTGGAGGCGCTGCAATCTCTCCGATCCGGGATCTTCCATCATCTGGTCGTAGGCCTCGATGATCGCCCGCTTGGCCTCTTTTTCTCGCTCAGAATCATGGCCTCCAATTCGTGTGTCCAGTTCCAGCGGGTATATCACCAGATAGCGTTCAAAGTTCTCCCGCGCTTCAACCAACGAAAAGGAATCGTTCGGACCGCTTCTCACCACATCGGCGTCTGCATCGTCCTGCCCATCATCTTCCCAGCCGCAAAGATAGCAGATCTCAAATTCACTAAGGGATCCAAGCGTTGGATACCCACAACAGGGGCAGGCGTATGGCGCCTCATTGGACTGTTCGTTTCCAGCCTGCGCATTCGGGACAGGGCTATAAACCTCAAAAAATCGCCGGCGCTCCCAAAAACTTTTCTTCATGGCCTATTCTGTAAATTTTGTATTGAAAGAAAATTTGAAAGATGAATCATTCAGCTTTTGACTTCATTTCTTCCGGCTCTCCACGCGATTTTTCCTGCCTCGATCCGCTGTGAACTACGACATCGAGCTCAATGCCGTACGGTCCGAGCGGCAAGTGGAACAGCAGGGCGAAGCGCGCGCTATTGCCGGCTGAGCAGCCAGATGTCGCCATCGGTCTCTTCCAGGCTGAAATAAATCAGTCGGTCGTCGGGCGATAGCGCCAGGCGATCGAGTTGGTACGGCGCAACGGAGTAGACCTCGCGGGTTTTCCTGGTCTGGCTGTCCATCAGGAAGAGCTTTCCGCCGGAGCGAAATAGTAACCTGCGCCGGTCATTGAGCCAGACCATGGCGCGGCCGTCGAACTCGGTCAGGAGATGTTCGAATTGCCGGGACGCAAATGAATAGGAACTGAGGCGGGGGAATGGGGCATCTCTACCTGCCTTGCCGACGCCGATCAGGTAGCGGCCATCGTCCGACCAATCGGTGGGCCAAAACCTCACGTCCGGCTCGGCGGCGCTGAGCAGCGGCTGCGCCGACTGCTCATTCCACGGCCTGGCCAGTTCCAGTAGGAAGGGCCGGCCGGGGTACAGCGTGTAGACGAGGCGGTCACCCGCGGGCGACCAGATGGGGAGGAACGCTCTAGCGCCGTCGGTAAAGGTGAGCCGCTGTAACTTACTGTCGGCAAGGTTGATGGTCCAAATCTCCCATTGGTCGCTGCGGTTAGAGTAGAAGGCGAGGCGTTGGCCGTCGGGCGAGAAGCGCGGCCCACGGTCTTTCGCCGCGTCATTGGTCAACTGGCGGCGTTCGCCCGTGCCGTCGCTGCGTACCAGGAAGAGGTCTTCCTGCTTTTCGCCGACCGAGCTGTAAGCGAGCCATTGCCCGTCGGGAGAAAGATTCAAATCGGTGGCCCAGCGCGAGCCTTGCGTTATGGGCGTGCGCGGCCCGACGACTATGCCGCGCCGCGGATCGAAAACGACCCGTTGCAGATTTTTGCGCGGGTTCGTTTGCACATAGGCCAGCCGCCGCCCGTCGCGCGACAGTGTGGGGTGCTGGCTGTAGACCGCCTCCGTGGCGATGCGTTCGGGTTCGCCCAGCGGCCGGCCTGTGCGTTCGTCCAGCGCGACGTACCACAGGTTCATGCTGCCGGCGCGATCGCTGACGAAATAGAGATAACGCCCATCCGGTGACCAGATCGGATTCCAATCCAGATATTCGTCATTGGTCACGGCCACCGGATCGCCGCCTTGCACGGGCCGCGTCCAGATGTCGCGGCGCGTATCCCGGCGCGCGCCCCAATAAGCGATCCGGCGCCCGTGCGGCGACCACTGCGGCTGTGCCGCATCATCGCTCGCGACGGGGCGCAGCGCGCCGGTGGCGACGGTGACAACCCAGAGCGGGCGCTCGCCGGCGTTGCGATCATCGGGCCTGACCACGTTTTCCCTGGTGCAGAAAATCTCGCGGCCGTCGGGCGACCACGCCGGATGATAGTAGTAACCTGGCCCGACAAGCTGTCTGACCTGCTCGCCGCGCGCGTTCATCACGAAAATGCCCCCGCCATTGCGCTCGGAGCGAAAGGCTATCCATTGGCCGTCGGGTGAGAAAGCGGGCTGCGTGTCGTCCACGGCCGAGTCGCGGGTCAGATTGATGAGCCTGCGTACGCCCGCCTGCTGGTCCACTTCCTGCCATAAGATGTCCCAATTGCCTTCCGCATAGCTCGCGTAAACCAGCGAGCGCCCGTCCGGCGCCAGGCTCGGAAAAAGCTCCGGGCCGGCCCCGTCAGTGAGGCGAACGGAGCTGGCGCGGCTCCACAGTAAACCGCTCGCCGGGCTTTCCTTGAGCCATTCGACCAAGCGCGGCCAACCCGCCGCCAACGCCGCGACCATCCCCAGGCCGAGCGCCACCTTCCAGCCCCGGGCCAGGCGCCGCGTGCGGGCCGGCGGCGGCGCAGCGGCAGGCTTGGTCTCCAGCTCCCGTGCGAGTTGTTGCAGATCGGCGCGCAGTTCCGCCGCCGTCTGATAGCGCATGGCGCGGTCTTTCTCGAGCGCGCGGTGGATGAGCCGAGCGAGCGCGGCAGGCGCTTCGGGTCGCAGTCCTGCGATGGACGCTGGCCCCTGGAGCAAAATCGCGTCGAAGAGCGCCGCCGCGTCGCCGCCCGTGAAAGGGCGCGCGCCCGTGACCAGTTCATAAAGCACTATTCCCAGGCTGAAGATGTCCGTGCGGTGATCGATCTTTTCCCGCCGCACCTGCTCCGGCGACAGGTAGGCTAACGTGCCCATCAACACGCCGGGGTTGGTCTCGAGAGCGAGTGACGGCGGGGTCAATAGGGAGAGGGGAGGGAGGACAGAAGGGGGTGAATTCTCCTTGTCTCCTGGTTCTCTTGTCTCCGTGTCTCCCACTTCCCCGGTCGTCCCCACGAGTTTGGCGAGGCCGAAGTCCAGAACTTTGACCAGCCCGTCGGGGCGCAGCATGATGTTTTCGGGCTTGATGTCGCGATGCGCGATTCCAGCTGCGTGCGCGGCTTCGAGCGCGCTGGCGATTTGCAGGGCCAGGGCGACGATCTCGTTGAACGCCATCCTTCCACCTGTCAACTGCTGGCGCAGCGTCTGGCCCGCCACGAACTCGGTGGCGATGAAGTGGACGCCGGCCTCCTGCCCGATCTCATAAATGGTGATGATGTTGGGATGATTGGTGGCCGAGGCGGCGCGCGCCTCGCGTTTGAAGCGCTCGACCAGTTCAGGGTCCGACGTGAACTGCAGGGGGAGGAGCTTGAGCGCAATGCGGCGGTCGAGTTGCGCGTCGTAGGTCAGATAAACCTCGCCCATCCCGCCCACTCCGAGCAAAGAGAGGATGTCATAATGACCGATGCGCCGCCCGACGGCGGCGCCGGCCGGCATTGTCGCGCGCGGATCGGTCGCAGACGCTGAAATCCCGACGGCAGTCGTGAGCTGCGCGGCGCGCGCGTCCGGAGGCGTCTGGACGGCGATCGCGGCAGCGGGCGTTTCCATAAAGCTGCCCGCCTCATCGAGCGCGGCGAGCAGCGCCTCGACCTCGCCCCGCAAGCCTTCGTCGCCGGCGCAAGCCGCGGCGAGCCAGACCTCGCGCTCTGCGCCCTCGCGCTCAAGCGCCGCTTGAAACAATTCCTCGATTCGCTGCCATCGTTCAGCCTTCATCCGCCGCTCCTCGATCAGGCGCGTCCGCCGCACAGTGAAAGAAAAGACTGGTTGCCGATACGGGAGTTTTTACGCGCCTTGCTCGGGTTATTCAATAGCTATGAGCCAAGCTCACACCCCCTCAGTGAAATCATTTCAAGCCGTCAGAAGCAGGGCCGGAATCACTTACGTCCCTTTCGTTTTTACCACTTACCTTCAACCTTCCCGGTGTGATCCATCTCACACCGATGCTGTGAACAGCCTTGCTACGCTCTTTCTCCTGCCATAGTAATTTACCGGAGTCGAACGAAGAAACGGATTGCAACTATCACCGCTAATAACCGGAAAAGGCGCCAACCATGAAAAGCATGTTGACAAACCGAAATTCGATCTCAGGTCTGGCAGCGATTCTGTCGCTCGTCCTCTGTTTTGTTCAACCATCAGTTCGCGCGCAGGAATTGGAGCCGCGTTGGGCCGCTGCCGCAGCGAGTGGCGACGGTCTCCCGGTAGATCAATTCTCGATGAACTACGGCAAGGTCAGCTTTGGCTATGGGCAAACGCTGCGGCTTAATTTCACTTATGCCTTGGATCCGGCCCAAGCCAGCCAATTACCGCCTGCCATTCGCGCCATGGCGCTGTTCAGGGATACATCGGGCAACACGATTTATATCTCAGCAGCGAACGGCGGAGTTTGGAAAACGAGGGATTCTGGCCAATCGTGGTCTTTCGAGGTGAATCGAGATCAGCTTCCGCTCGCTGGCGCCCCACGCACAGGCGCGGTGGCGATTGTGCCGGAGTTAGTGATTGAAGCTCCGGCGGGCGTGGGCGCGGATTTCCCGACCTCGTTGGAGATCACCGAGAACCTGACTGGCAAAGTGGAATTCCACCAGCAAGGCAAATTCTTGACACTGCGTCCGCGCCCGGTGGACGGCGGGCGCCAGACTTTGGTTTTCTTCCTCGGCGGCATCCCCGCGCCGATCAGCGTCAGTCGCGGACAAACGCTGCGCGTCAACCTTACGCATCTGTTGCCGTCGCAGTTGGCCAATCAGCCGCTGAGCGGGGAAGTCTCGATCACCTTCTATGACTTGAACGGGGTCGCGCACGCCACTTTTAACGCCACCACCACACACGGCCAAACACTCTCTTTCGACCTGGACCGCGATCAATTGAATCTGGACGGCGATCCCGGCACGGGGCGCGCGCTGCTGCGCCCAGAGATTCATTACCGGCTCCAACTCGACGCCGCGCTCGGCGCGCAACTCCTCGCGCAAGGAGAGATGTCACGACTCCTGGTTTCAACCGAACTTGTGGACAACAACACGGGGAGATCAAATCAGGGCTGGGGGAGCTGGGAAATTTCGCCAGCGCGCGTCCTCAATAATTGATGCTGACGAACGGCTAAGTTAGCCGTGTCACGGCGTTGGCGGCCAATTTCGATCCGGAGTCTTTAATGCCCACGATTGAGTTCATTGACGACGTCAAGGGGAGAACCCACTCCAACGCTGGCAAACTTTCTTGATCTTTGCTTCAGGGCCGAGAGGTACTGTTAATTGATAAGCGCATTGTTGCGCCATTGGCAAAGGGCCGGAGCAATCCGGCCTTTTGTTTTTTCACGCGGGGCGCTTGCGCGACTCTTCGCTGTGGCCAGTCTCACACCGCGCGTGTGAACTACTTCGCTGCCGTCTTTCTCTTCACAAGCTAAGTTATCCAAGTCGGAAACAACAACCACCGCAACCGTGAGGAAGCGACTAACCGAGAGAGAGAGGATCAGATTATGACCAGCGACATCACTCGTCACAGCTTGAGCGCGCGACTGGCGGCCTGCGCCTTGCTCACCGTATTGTTTTCAGCAGCGGCTTTCGCGCAATCAGCGACGTCACAAACGCCTGCGCCAAAAGCCAACCTGATCATCGAGCAAAAAGCCGTCCGTTTCGATCTGCGAGGTTCGGCGCACTCGTGGCAGCTTGAAGTATTCAATCAGCCCGGTGATCTGATCTTTGCCAGCGGCGTCGTCAATCAGCAGACGGTTGAATGGGCTTTGAACGATCAGCAGGAAAAACCGCTGGACGACGGGCTGTACGTTTACACGCTGAAGTTCTGGGATGAGAACAACCAACAGGTTTCAGTCCAGCGCGGCCACGTTATCATCAACCGCGCCAGCGCGAACGACCGCGTCTGGGTAACCAGCAACAATTCAACAGGCGTTGGCTCGGATTCGGAACTGACCGTTGTCGGCTCGACGGATTCAACTGTCGGCGGAGCCAGTCTTCTGGAAACTCGCGCTTCCGCAACTGGTAGATCAACTGACGCTTCAACCAACACTCAGCAACTAAAAGACAACGGCGTTATCAATGCTGTTGGCCAAATCACCGGCGATGGCACGGCAAACCGCATCGCCAAATTCACAGGCGCGAATACGATTGACGATTCGGTGATGACCGAAGCCGGTGGCAACATTCAGGTCGGCACAAATTCCAATCTGGCCAGGCTGACAGCCATTCACACCAATGTCAGGGGCATTTACGGACGCAGCGATACGGCGGCGGGCGTATGGGGACAGAGCCTCAGCAGCAACGGCGTTTACGGTTACAGTTCAACCGGCAATGGCGCGTATGGTTCCAGCATCAGCGGATTGGGCGTGCTGGGCGTGAGCACCGCGAACCATGGCGTTTACGGCACGACCGCAACCGCGAACTTCGCGGGCATCTTCGGGACCAATAACGCCCTCGACAGCAGAGGCGTCTGGGGTATCGCTGATAACGGCGGAGATGCAGCGGGCGTTTACGGCGAGAGCGCCAATGGGCGAGGCGTTTTCGGCGAGAGCCAAACCGGCACGGGCGTGCGTGGCCAGAGCGCCAGCAGCGCGGGGGTTTACGGCTTCAGCTTTAGCGGGCAGGGCATTTGGGGTGTCAGCCAGACCAACTACGGCGCGCAGGGCCAAAGCAACGGCAATCACGGCGTCTACGGCAGGACCACGGCCGCGAAATTCGCCGGAGTTCATGGCCAGAGCGTCAATCAAGACGGCATCGGCGTGCTGGGCGAAGGGATCGTGAGCAACAATCCCAGCACACCGAGCGACACGAATCAAACCTCCATCGGCGTTTACGGCACGGCGGGCGGTTACGGCGTGGTCGGCGTGGGCTTCGCCGGGCACGGCGTAGCGGGCTATGGCAGTTTTCTGGGCGCGTCTATCTACGGCGGATCGGGCATCAATGGGGATAAGGCGGCCTGGGCCGGATACTTCAACGGCGATGTCGTCGTTGACGGCATGCTTCAGGTCAACAACAACTTCGCCGCCAAGATTGATCACCCGCTTGATCCGGCCAACAAATATCTCAACCAGTCGTTCATCGAATCGTCTGAGATGATGAGCGTCCAAAACGGCAACATCACCACCGACTCGAACGGCGAAGCGATCGTCACATTGCCTGAATACTTCCAGGCGATGAGCGGCGATTTCCGCTATCAACTGACCGTCGTCGGCCAGTTCGCGCAAGCCATCGTCGCGCAGAAGATCGAAGGCAATCACTTTACGATCAAAACCGACAAACACAACGTCGAAGTTTCGTGGCAGGTGACCGGCCTCCGCCAGGACGCCGCCGCCAAAGCCAATCGCAAGCCGGCGGAAGAATTGAAACCGGAAGCGGAACGCGGCCATTACCTGCATCCAAAACTCTTCGGTCAAGCGGAAGAGAAGAGCGTCGAATGGGCGCGTCATCCCGAAATGATGAAGCGAATGAAGGCCGAGCGCGAACAACAGCGGCTCGAATCAGGCCAGAAGCCACAGCAATAAAACCTTCCGCTGCAAGCCATCAGGAGCAGGGCCGGCGATCAACGCCGGCCCTTGCAGTCACACACATCATCCAAAGGAGCCATCATGCCATTCGTCAGGAACAGAACGGGCGCCTTGCTGTCCGCGATAACAGCCGCACTGTGTTTGAGCTTCAGCGCAATAGTCATGCCGGTCAGCGGCGATGCGACCAAGCCTTTTACGGGACGGACCGCCGCTATCTACCAATCGCGATTAGCCGATGATCCGCCGATTACAAGCGGCGTCTGCCAACAGGAGAAGTTCGCGCTCTTCGAAGGACCCGATAGCGGCGACATCACCGGGATTGACAACGGCTGCACGAAGGCAGCTGACGATCTCAAGGCGGCGATTGACGCAGGCAAGAAGCCGGTTACCAGTTCCGCCTTTATCTACCTCAGCGAGTTGGAGCCGTTTCTGGGCAGGGGCTATCAGAAGCTGCCGTGCTTCCTGAAAGCCCTGAAAGGCACGCAGTTCGCGAGCGCGACGCTGGTCATTGATCGCAGCGTAACGCTCTCCGAGCCCTTGATTCTCCCTTCGCGGTTCACGCTCGCCGGCACAGGCATTGACGGAACGGGCAACCTGATATTCACCGGATTGGCCGACGGCGTGGCGGCCATCAGCTTCGACAACCAGGCGACCAACATCACCATCCGCGACATTTCTATCGGTCGTCTCAACGGCGGTGTGAATTTGGGCATTGATGTTTCGCGCGCCAACAAGGTCTTCATCCGCGATGTGCTTGTCACGGGATTCTTCGCTGGCATCTACGGCAGCCGTCCGGGCACGACCGCAATCTCGGTCTACATTGACCGTTGCAGCGTATTTCAGAACGACTACAACATCGTCATGCACCGCAACGCGTTCCACTGGCGTATCCGCGATTGTATCTTGAATCAAGCCGGTTGCTGGGGATTGCGCATCTTCGGCCCGCTGGGCGATCCCGTCCCGGCGAACGGAGAACCGGTGTATGGCAACGACCATCTTGTACAAGGTTGTCGCTTCGAAGCATGCGGCACGGGCGGAGCGTTGCTCGGCTCCGACTCGGCAATGCTGATGAACAACCGGTTCGAGCAGAACGGAGGCAATGGCGGTGTCGGCGTTATGATTCAGTCAACGGCGTCACGGACCAGACTTATATCCAACCTTTTTTCCGGCAATAGCATGATCAATCAGGGAACTCAGACACAGTCATTCGGAACAATAGCCGACCCATAAACGGCTAGGTAAATAATCGGAGGTATCTGGTTGCACATTTCTATGAGCCTAAAATGCGCATTGGGGTGGTCCTGTTTCAGCGGACAGTAGTGTTGCTTAGTTTTTACGTCCATTCCTCATTGATTGTCAAAGTTTCGCACCGCGGCGATCGATGTCGCGATGCAGTTTAAACCCGATGAGATCGAGCGCTCATCGAGTGAGAGTAGAAGCGAAAGCTCTTAGCTGTTGTTCCAGCCGCAGTGAGACGTCGGTCAAGGGCAGGGCGGCTTCGCCCTGCTTGCGAAGCCCTTGACCGGCGTCGCAGCGGAGGCTATCCGGGGCGCTGTGTTCTTTGATCAAACGCGCGTTCAAAGTTCTCCGGACTCAAATAGCCCAGCCCTGAGCTCAAGTAAAGGCTCGTCACCGAAAGGACACGATTTACCAGAACGTAGGTTCGGCCTAAATTAGGTGATTGAGGATAGCTGGTAGCGATTCACCAACCAATTTCTGGCATGGAATCCTGACAGGGATTTTTTTAACACTCCATTTTCCCAGTACCCTATAATTGGAGTTGCGTAGATATTACCTATACCTGGAATGTAATTTTCAGAGTCTTTCATCTCCTTGCAACCGGATACATCAAATATGTCCACCTGATCGCTTATATTTGATGAGCCACTCAGCCGTTTGTTGATCTCATCCAGCAGTTGTAGATCTGGAATAGAGTAGCTTGCGGCAACTCTTATCAATATTCGACTCCCAACATTGGAAGACATTTCTTCTTCTTGATAAAGTTGCCGTCGCCTGCTCGGATGATAGGGCAACGCTGGAGAGCGACCTGAGCGCCGCAGCAGGTGGCACACCAATGAATGGGCCGTGGTCAAGCGCTACGGCCTTTTCTTTGACATTCATTGGGTACGCTTAAAGCGATAAACTCATGCGATAGAAGCGGCGAAGCCTTCCGATGGCGCCGAGTCGGAGAGTTTGTAAGGTTGGGTCAGCTTCCGGCGCTTTCACGTTCCTTCTGCCAGTGATATGTTCGTCACCGTGGTGAACGCAGTATAGAGAAGTCATTATTTACAAAGTCGTTCGGCATCGTAAACGTTTTTCTATTGAGACGGTGTTAGACATGATGCAAACATCTTTATCCGAGAGCGCTATCGCTGAGGCTAAAAGACTCTCCTTAGAGGCTATCTGTCAGGAAGACGAGACCGCGCAATCTCGGTTCTTCGCCGAGGCGCGGTCGGCACTGCATAAGGCGCTGGCTGGTGAGCCCAATAACTCTCGCCTTCATCGCCTGGGCCCTTGATATCACATATCTTTTTCACGGAGGCCCTTAATGAAACCTGTGATTCCATCTGATTGTTTCCCTATAGGTGGCAAGGCGCCAGACGACGCCGGCTTTACCAAGACCTACACGGGAGAGGCGATGAGCCGACTGGACGAGAGGGATGGTGTTTCCCGACGGCGTGTTCTCCAGGCGGCCGCCTCGATCGTCCCGTTACATTTCGGGAGCCACGTGGCAACCGCGCTCGCGCGTTTTGGAATGGCGGGCACGACGCAACAGCTGGGCGATGACCTCCTCGCCCTGGGGGCGCGCGAAGCCGTCGCGCGCATCAGAAGCGGTGACATCACGGCCGAGGCATACGTCACGCAATTGCTGAAGCAGTACTACGCGCACAAGGATCTCAACGTTGCCAACGCGATCGACGGCGCGCGCGTGTTGGAGGCCGCTCGCGCGGTCGATCGGTCGCGAGCGCGCGGGGACAGGCTCGGGCCGGCCGCCGGGCTACCCTTCGCGGTGAAGGACCAGATTTCCGTCGCAGGCTACCCTTCGACGGGCGGGAATGGCGCCCTCAAGGGATACATCCCGAAGCGTCATGCGGTCGCGGTTGAACGCATGGTCACGGCTGGCGGGATCCCGTTCTGCATGACTTCGCTCCCTGACATGACGGTCATTGATGGCCTCATGCACCAGATCTCCGCGCACAGCAAGTCGTTCGGGGCGGTTCACAACCCCTACGATCCGACCCGCATTCCGGGCGGCAGCAGCGGCGGGAGCGGCGCCATTCTCGCCGCGCGCATCGTTCCTGCCGCGTTGGGACTCGACACCAACGGCTCCGTGCGCTGTCCTTCTGCGTTCTGTGGCGTGACGGGCCTCCGGCCTTCGACCTACACGATTGAGAACGCAATCAAGGGGACGAGCCGCAAACGCTACTCGGACGAGGGCCTCGTGATTCCGCCAGCGCGCCGACTCGATACGATCGGGCCTATGGCGCGCACGGTATCGGACGTTGCGTTCCTCGACACGCTCATTACCGGCGAGGCCGTACCCACGGTGGATCTGCGTGCGGCGCGCATTGCGGTTCCTCGGCCGGACTACTGGGAGCGGGACGATGTCGATCCGGGCGTCACGGACGTCATTCTGCAGGCCTTCGCGAAGCTACGCGAGGCCGGATGCACGCTGGTGGAGATCGATTTCGAGGG
>Ga0111539_10004442_pt1 | contig 18324 bp, 15 predicted proteins | sample RhiMethybrSRZTD1_FD_79667 | JGI IMG/M metagenome (GOLD analysis project Ga0111539, IMG submission 79667) | Populus rhizosphere microbial communities from Tennessee, USA - Rhizosphere MetaG P. TD hybrid SRZTD1 (version 2) (version 2) | ecosystem: Host-associated > Plants > Roots > Rhizosphere >... | reverse complement strand
CGGTTGTCGCCCGACGGCCGTGCGATCGCATTCGTGGGCTCGGTCGATGTCCGTGTGCCCGACACCAATGGCGTCCCCGACGTCTACGTGTACGACGTCGACGAGGACGAGCTCTCGCTGGCGTCGCTCGACGCCACCGGCACACGGGCTGCGGCAGGACGGGCGAGCGCCCCATCCTTCAGCCCAGACGGGAAGCTGTCGTTCGTGAGCAACGCCAGTGACATGCTTCCCGGAACGTCCATGGCGTCGACCGATCTCTACATGCGCGACCTCGACCGCGGCGCGACCACGCTCGTATCGCTCGACCGCGCCGGATCAGCCCGGGCAGGGTCGGTCACGTCCGCGCCGGCCCAGTTCAGCGCGGACGGATCCGCCATCGGCTACATGAGCTCGTCGCAGACGCTCGCGGGCCGTCCCGTGCCGGCAGGCGTCGCCCTGGTGTACCTCGCCCGCGTGACGCCGTTCGCTCGGGTCGACCTCGCGATCACGAGTGCCGTACCGTCCCGCTACGTCTCACCAGGCGGCCTGTGGAGCATCGGTGCGACCGCCACCAACAACGGCCCCGATGCCGTCGACGGTGTGGCCGTCACCCAGATCGTGCCGCTCGGCGTCGATGGCGTGACGGCGACGGTCTCCGGTCTGCCTGGAGCGTGCTCGGTAGCCGCAGCGCCGAGCGGCCTCCAGCAGGTCGCCAGATGCACCGTCGGTTCCCTCGCGCCCGGTGAGTCCGTCGACGTGCTGGTCTCCGGCACCGCGACCGCGGTCGAGGTCGGGTCATCGCTCACGGCCGTCACCCACGTGTCGGCCGGGCGCCTCGCGGACCCCGAGCTCTCGAACAACTCGGTCGTCTCGTCCACCGGCGTCGTCGATCCCGGCACGCCCCCGTCGACCGACGCGCCCTGACTCACCGCGTCGGCAGGCCGCGTCGGCGGGCCATGCGTCGGAGCGTGCGGGCGTTGCGAACGGCCGCGGCGCCGTGGTCGTTGTTGAAGTAGACGAACACGTCCGAGCGCCGGGCGCCCGGCCAGGCGTCGTCGATCCGGTCGAGCCACGTGCCCAGCGCGCCGCGGCCGTACGACGGGCGCGGCGACGCCGTGCCCTCGTGCAGCCGCAGGTAGCCCCACCTCGCGGTGCGCCACAGGGGCGTCAGCGGGCGCCCGCCCCGGTCGGCCCAGCACAGCGCGGCGCCACGGGCGCGCAGCACCGACCGCACCTCGTCGGTGAACCACGAGTCGTGCCGCGGCTCGACGGCGACCCGTGCGCCCGACGGGAACGCGGCGAGGCAGGCGTCGAGCCGCGCGGCATCGGCCTGCAGGTTCGGCGGCAGCTGCAGCAGGTACGGCCCCGACCGGTCGCCGAGGCCGGCCGCCCGCTCGACCAGGCGGGCCACCGGCTCGTCGGGCTCGCGCAGCCGCTTGATGTGGGTGAGGTACCGGCTGACCTTCACAGCCATGACGAACCCGTCGGGCGTGTGGTCGCGCCACCGCTCGAACACCGATCGCTCCGGCAGGCGGTAGAAGGCGTTGTTGACCTCGACCGTGGGGAACTCGGCGGAGTAGCGCTCGAGCCAGGCCCGCTGCGGGAGGCCGTCGGGGTAGAAGGCGCCGCGCCAGTCGGCGTACTGCCACCCCGACGTGCCGACGACGAGTGCCACGGTCGACGCGTACCCTCCATCCGGTCGCGGCAGCCGACCCGCCCGCGCCCTCGGGCGTGAACGTTGCAGCGAGCGCTGGCGTAGTGTGCCGGTGCACGAGTGGCTGGGACCCGCAAGCACCTGTCTTAGCCGTTCACGCCCGTGGCCCGCGGCGCGGCCCGGGTCGAGGAGGGGGAGCCTGATGGCGACGAGCGTCCAGACCGACACGCGTCGGGCGATCATCGGCGCCGCCGAGCGCCTGTTCGCGGCGCGCGGCATCGACGGCGTGTCGCTCCGCGAGATCAACCGCGCGGCCGGGCAGAGCAACACCGGGGCGGTGCAGTACCACTTCGGCGATCGTGACGGCCTCGTGCTGGCGCTCATCGCCAAGCACCGCCGCGACACCGAGCCGCGCCGCCACGCGCTGCTCGACCAGTACGAGGACGCCGGCGTCGACGACCTGCGGGCCCTCGCCTCGGCGCTGGTGGCGCCGGCCGCCGCCAAGCTGGCCGACCCCGACGGGGGCCGCGCCTACCTGATGGTGTCGGCCGAGTTCTACACCCGCTCCAACCGTGAGTCTCCCCGCATGCCCGAGCTGACCCCCGGCGACAGCATCTGGCGGTGGCACCGCCAGCTCGACCCGCTGGTGCCGCACGAGGAGCGCGAGATGCTGCACACCCGCTATCCGGCGATCCGCTTCGCCTTCGTGGAGCTGGCGCGGCGCGCCGGGTCCGAGCCACGCGAGGACGACCGGCTGTTCGTCAGCCACCTGACCGACCTCGTGGCGGCGCTGCTGGCGTCGACGCCGTCGCCGTCGACGACCCGGTTGCTGGGCCAGCGGGCCGCGACGCCCGTCCCGCAGCCGAGCTGACCGTCCGGGTCGGCCGGACCCATTTCCTTAATATGCGAAGTAAATAGTCTCGAACTCGCTACATTCCGCCTCAGGAGCGCAGGGCGGGCGACCCCCGTCCCCCGGCGCCCACGAGGAGGAACCATGAGACGGAGGATCCCGGCGGTGGCACTTGCCGCGATCACGGTCGCGTTGCTGGCCGGCTGCGACCGGTGGTCGTCGACGCCCGTCAGCGTGTCCGTGCACGGCACGACCGGCAACGCCACGTCCTTCGAGCCGAGCCTGAGCCCCGACGGCACCCGCGTGCTGTTCCGGAGCCTCGCCTCGGACCTCGGCCCCACCGACACGAACGGCACCTACGACCTCTACCTGCGCGACCTCGACGACGGGTCCACCCGCCTCGTCTCGGCGCGGGCCGACGGCGCGGACAGCGCCGACGACCAGACCGGCCCCGGCACCTTCAGCGCCGACGGAGATCGCATCGCGATGGTGACCATGGCCTCGGACCTCGGGGCCCCGGACGCGAACGGCACCTGGGACGTCTACGTCCATGACGTCCCGAGCGGGCAGACCACGCTGGTCTCGGCCGACGCCACCGGCCAGGCCACGGGGGGCAGCGAGCCGGCGCTCAGCCCCGACGGCGGTTCGGTCGCCTTCGTCCGCGGCCACGACGTGTATGTCCGGGACCTCGACTCGGGCGCTCTCGAGGTCGTCAGCGCCGCCCACGACGGCGCAGGCGGCGGCGACGGGGCCTCCCACGAACCCCGGTTCAGCCCGGACGGCTCGAGGATCGTGTTCACGAGCATCGCGAAGAACCTGGTGGACGACGTCGACCAGACGTGGACGACCGACAACGTCTTCGTCAGGGATCTCGAGTCCGGCACGACGACCATGGTCTCGGTGGACGCGACCGGCACCGCCTCGGCGGCCGGCGACTCCTTCGCCGGACGCTGGAGCCCGGACGGGACGAAGGTGCTGTTCTCCAGCGAGGCAGCCAACTTCGGCCCGCCCGACACCGCCTTCACGTTCGACCTGTACCTCCGCGATCTCGCCACGCAGCAGATCTGGCGCATCCCCACGACGACGCGAGGCGCCGGCGAGGCGACACCGGGCGATCCCGAGCCCTTTCCGTCGTGGGAGCCTCGGTTCAGCCCTGACGGCGCCCACGTGCTGTTCACCTCGTGGACGAACGACCTCGTCCCGGGCGAGGGCGGCGACGACGCCGACGTCTTCACCTACGAGGTGGGCACGGGTGCCGTCGAGCGGATCTCCGCAGGTTCCGACGGCTGGTCGTACGACGCGTCCTACAGCGCGGACGGCTCGCACATCGTGTTCCTGACGTCCGCGACCGACGCCACCCCCAACGACCGCAACGGGCTCGTCGACGTGGTCGTCCGCGACCTCGGCCGCGGCACGCTGCGGCGGGTGTCGTCCGACGAGCACGGCGTCGCCGCGAACGGCACGTCGCAGCACGCATCCGCGATCCCCGACGGCACGAAGGTCGTGTTCGCGAGCGCCGCATCAAACCTGACGGCGGGCGACACGAACGGCCGGTCCGACGTGTTCGTGGCCGAGCTCGTCGACGTCGACTGACGATCCCCTGACCCCACCCTGACGGCCGTCCCGCGACCCGGGCCGATTCGATCCGGCCCGGGTTGCCGGGGGTCGGTAGATTGACGGTTCACCTATGAGTCGCTTCCTCGATCTCGTGAACGAACGTGTCGTCGTCTACGACGGGGCCACGGGCACCAACCTGCAAGAGCTCGGGCTGACCGCGGACGACTACGGCGGGCCCGAGCTCGAGGGGTGCACCGACATCCTGTCGGTCACCCGGCCCGACGTCATCGCCGACCTGCACGAGTCGTTCTTCCGGGCCGGCTCCGACGTCGTCGAGACCAACAGCTTCGGCGCCTTCGCGGTGCCGTTGGGCGAGTACGCCATCCCCGAGCGGGCCCACGAGATCAGCCTGGCGTCGGCCCGCGTCGCCCGCGAGGTGGCCGACGGCTACGGCGGGTTCGTCGCCGGCTCGATGGGCCCCGGCACCAAGTCGCCCTCGCTCGGCCAGATCGGCTTCGTCGAGCTGCGCGACGCCTACGAGGTGATGGCCCGCGGCCTCATCGAGGGCGGCGTCGACGTGCTCATCACCGAGACCCACTTCGACATGCTGGCCGCCAAGGCCGCCGTCATCGGCGCCCGCAGGGCCATGGCCGCGCTGGGCCGGGACGTGCCGATCCAGCTCCAGGTCACGATGGAGCAGACGGGCACGATGCTGCTCGGCTCCGAGATCGGCGCCGCGCTGCAGGCGCTCGGCGCGCTGAAGCCCGACATCTTCGGGCTCAACTGCGCCACGGGCCCGTCCGAGATGCACGAGCACCTGCGGCACCTCTCGGCCAACGCCACCATGCCGATCTCGTGCCTGCCCAACATGGGCCTGCCGTCGGTGGTCGACGGCAAGATGCACTACGACCTCCGGCCCGAGGAGTTCGTCGAGTACCAGACGCGCTTCGTCACCGAGCTCGGCGTGCAGGTGGTCGGCGGCTGCTGCGGCTCGACGCCCGAGCACCTGCGCCAGCTCGCCGCGGTGGCCAAGGACCTCACGCCGGCCCGCCGCGAGCCCCGGCCCGAGCCGGGGGCGGCGTCGATGTTCAACGCGGTGCCGTTCCACCAGGACGCCAGCTTCCTCATCATCGGTGAGCGCACCAACGCCAACGGCTCCAGGAAGTTCCGCGAGCTCATGCTCGAGGGCGACTGGGACGCCTGCGTGAAGATGGCCCGCGACCAGGAGCGCGAGGGCGCCCACGTGCTCGACGTGTGCGTCGACTACGTGGGCCGCGACGGCACCCTCGACATGGACGAGGTGGTCAGCCGGTTCGCCACGCAGGTGACCGTGCCGCTGGTGCTCGACTCGACCGAGCCGCAGGTCATCGAGGCGGGCCTCCAGCGCCTCGGGGGCAAGGCCATCCTCAACTCGGCCAACCTGGAAGACGGCGAGGCCCCGGGCAGCCGCTTCGACCGGGTGTGCAGCCTCGCCAGGGAGTACGGCGCCGCGGTCATCGTGCTGCTCATCGACGAAGAGGGCCAGGCCCGCGACGTCGAGTGGAAGATGCGGGTCGCCCACCGCATCCACGACCTGGCGACGCAGCGGTACGGCATCCCCGCCACCGACCTCATCTTCGACGCCCTCACGTTCCCGCTGTCGACCGGCGACGACGACCTGCGGCACGACGCCATGAACACGATCGAGGCGATCCGGCGCATCAAGGCCGAGCTGCCGGGCGTCCAGACGGTCCTCGGCCTGTCGAACGTCAGCTTCGGCCTCAACCCCGCGGCCCGCCACGTGCTCAACTCGGTCTTCCTGCACGAGTGCGTGCAGGCCGGGCTCGACTCGGCGATCGTGCACGCCGCGCGCATCATGCCGCTCAACAAGATCCCCGACGACCAGGTCAAGGTCTGCCTCGACCTGATCTACGACCGGCGCGACCAGGCCACGGGCTACGACCCGCTGGCCACCCTGCTCGACGTGTTCGCCGACGTGACGGTCGCCAAGGCCGAGAAGCAGGACCGCAGCGGCTGGCCGGTCGACGAGCGCCTGAAGGCGCGCATCATCGACGGCGACCGCGAAGGGCTGACCGCCGACCTCGACCAGGCCATGGCCGAGGGCGTCGCCCCGCTGTCGATCATCAACGACATCCTGCTCTCGGGCATGAAGGTCGTGGGCGAGCTGTTCGGCTCGGGCCAGATGCAGCTGCCGTTCGTGCTGCAGTCGGCCGAGACCATGAAGGCGTCGGTGGCCCACCTCGAGCCGCACATGGAGAAGGTCGAGGGCGACTCGGGCAAGGGTCGCATCGTGCTGGCCACCGTCAAGGGCGACGTCCACGACATCGGCAAGAACCTCGTCGACATCATCCTCACCAACAACGGCTACGAGGTGCACAACCTCGGCATCAAGATCGGCATCGCCGAGATGATCGAGAAGGCCCAGGAGGTGCGGGCCGACGCCATCGGCATGTCGGGCCTGCTGGTGAAGTCGACGCTGATCATGCGCGACAACCTCGAGGAGCTCAACACCCGCGAGCTCGCCGACATCCCGGTGCTGCTCGGCGGCGCCGCGCTCACCCGCAGCTACGTCGAGCGCGACCTGCGCGACGTCTACGGCGGCCGCCTGTTCTACGGCAAGGACGCCTTCGAGGGCCTGCACGTGATGGATCGCCTCGGCGCCATCAAGCGCGGCGCCGAGGACGACGACCCCGACTGGGGCCGCGTGCCGTCCGAGTCGCGGGTCCCGTCCCGGTCGTCGCTCGGGCTGGCCGAGAAGGGCGACGGGCCGCCGCCCGACCTGCCGGCCCGGTCCCCCGACGTCGTCACCGACAACGAGGTCTTCGCCCCGCCGTTCCTCGGGTCGCGGGTCGTGAAGGGGCTGCCGATCGACGAGATCGCCGGCTACCTCAACGAGACCGCGCTGTTCCGCAACCAGTGGCAGTTCCGGCCCGAGGGCGGCGAGGACGACGCCGCGTTCAAGGACCGCATCCGGCCGACGCTGCGCGACGAGCTGGCGAAGGCCAAGGCCGACGGCCTGCTCGTGCCGCAGCTGGTCTACGGCTACTTCCCGGCCAACAGCGATGGCAACGACCTCGTGATCTGGACCGACGAGACCCGGTCGGCCGAGCGGGCCCGCTTCGGCTACCCCCGGCAGACGAAGGCGCCCTACTACTGCATCGCCGACTTCTTCCGCCCCGCCGACGGCGACGAGATCGACTACGCGGCGTTCAGCATCGTCACGATGGGCCCGGCGATCTCCGAGCGCACCGCCAAGCTGTTCGCCGACGACCGCTACCAGGAGTACCTGCTGCTCCACGGCATCGGCGTCGAGATGGCCGAGGCCCTGGCCGAGTACTGGCACCGCCGCATGCGCGAGGAGTGGGGCTTCGCCCACGAGGACGGCCCGTCGCTGGCCGGACTGTTCCGCCAGCAGTACCGCGGCGGGCGCTACTCGTGGGGCTACCCGGCCTGCCCCGACCTCGAGGACAACATGACGGTGCTCGACCTTCTCGACGGCGAGCGCATCGGGCTCGAGTGCAACGAGGAGACGGGCTTCCAGTACCAGCCCGAGCAGACCACCTCGGCGCTCGTGTGCCACCACCCCCAGGCCAAGTACTTCGTCGCCCGCTAGGTCGGGGCAGGGTCCGAGCGGAAGGACGGCGGTGGACGCGCTGGCGCAAGAGGCGATTCGGGTCCTGCGCACCAACGACCGGGGCACCTGGACGCGGCCCTCGCCGCGCCTCTACCCCCACCAGTGGAGCTGGGACGCGGCCTTCGTCGCCATCGGCTGGGCGCACTTCGCCCCACTGCGGGCGGTGACCGAGCTGCGTTCGCTGTTCCGCGGCCAGTGGTCCAACGGCATGGTGCCGCAGATCGTGTTCGACAACGGCGTGGCGCTCGGCGCCTACGAGCCGCGGCACACGACGTGGGGCACCGCCGGCCTCTGCCCTCCGGCGGTGCCGACCAGCGGCATCTGCCAGCCGCCGGTGCACGCCATCGCGCTCGCCCGGGTGCGGTCGATCGCGGCCGCCCGCGGCGACGACACCCTCGCCGAGGTCGACCGGGCGATCGTCGACCTCTACCCGCGCCTCGCCGCCTGGCACCGCTGGCTGCACTCGGCGCGCGACCCCGACGGGACCGGGCTCGTCACGGTGTTCCACCCGTGGGAGAGCGGTCTCGACAACTCCCCCCGCTGGGACGACGCCCTGGCCAACGTCCCGCTGGGGGTCGAATCGCCCGGGACCCGCCCCGACCTCGCGCACGTCGACGACCCCGCCGAGCGGCCCACCGACGACGAGTACCGCCGCTACTTCACGCTCGTCCGCGAGCTCGTCGACGTCGGCTACGACGCCGCCGCGTCGCATCGCAGCCACCCGTTCCGCATGGCCGACGTGCTGTTCACGTCGATCCTCGCCGCCGCCGACGACGAGCTGGCCGAGCTGGCCGTCGTCGCCGGGCAGCCCGCGGTCGCCGACCGGCACCGCGCCGATGCCGAGCTGAGCCGCCGGGGCCTCGACGCCTGCTGGGACCCCGCCCGCTGCGCCTGCCTCGACCGCGACCTCGTCGCCGACCGCTGGATCTCCGCCGACACGATCGCCGGCTTCGCCCCGCTGGTGGCCGGCTGCGACCACGACCGCGCCGAGGCGCTGGCGGCCCGCCTGTTCGGGCCCTCGTTCGCCGGGGCCGGGGCGCTGCGCTGGGCGGTGCCGCCGACCACCGCGGTCGACGACCCCGCGTTCGACCGGCGGTCCTACTGGCGGGGCCCGACGTGGCCGGTCATCACCTGGCTGCTGTGGTGGTCGCTCGATCGTGACGGCCACCGCGCGTCCGCCGACCGGCTGCGCGCCGCGGCCCTCGCCCAGCTGCGCGCCAGCGGGTGCAGCGAGTACGCCGATCCCCTGTCGGGCGAGCCGCTCGGGTCCACCGCCCAGTCGTGGACCGCGGCGGTGGCGCTCGACTGGCTGGCCCACGACCCCGTCCCGACCCGCGACCTGGTCTCGTAGGAGGCACGACCGTGAACGAGCTCGGCGCCGGCGTGGGCGCGCTGTTCTTCGTCGTCGTCCTCGTCGTGGGCATCGGCGGCCTGGCGTTCTGGATCGTCGCGCTCATCGACTGCATCAAGTTCTCCGACGAGGTCTACCGGGCCGCCGGCAGCGAGAAGGTCACCTGGGTGCTGATCGTGGCCCTCGCGGGCTGGATCGGCGGCCTCATCTACTGGTTCAGCATCCGGTCGCGGCTCCACGAGGTCGAACGGTCCGGCGTCGCGGCGGTCGCGCCGTGGTACGCGCCCTACCCCGGCTACGGGGCGGCCCCGACCACTCCCCCCGGCTGGTACCGCGACCCCTGGGCCGACGGGCAAATGCGCTGGTGGGACGGCCAGCGCTGGACCGAACACACCACGCCCACCCCCTCCCCCTGACCCGCCGGACCGCCCGCCCCCGGTCGTCTCTCTCGGTGACGCGTGGCTCCGGTGCGTGAGATCGGGTAAATACACACCCATGTCCATGCGTTCTGCTCTGGCGGGAGCGGCGACCACGACGATCGTCGTGGCGGCACTGGGGAACCCGGCGGTCGTCGACGCGGCGGGTGAGGAGGGCAGCCTGCTGTCCCTGTCGGTGACCGGCTTCGCCAACTGGGACGTGGGCGACCAGCCCGGTGAGGTCGTGGGACTGGTGGCGCTCCGCCTGGGGTTGACGATCGTGCTCGCCGCCCTGCTGTGCGGCCTGGCCGGACGGTCGCGGTCGCGGCCGGCGGCCTGGATCGGCGGGTGGGGCGCCGTCGTCGTGGCCTCGGCGGTCGCCGGCGCCGCCGGCTACGTCTACCAGGTCGCGGTCGTGCTCGACGGCCGCACGTTCGCGGCCACGTACGCCGACGGGCTCGTGCAGTCGGCGAACGGCGGCGCCACCTTCGGGCTGTGGACCGGTTGGCTCGTCGGGCTGGCGGTCGCCCTCGCCACCCGCCCGGTGCGGGCGCCCGCGCGGCTCGGCGCCGAGGCGTGGGCCCCCGCGCCGACCGGGGCGGGACCGGCGGTGCTCGCCGGCGGCACCGTCGCGGGCGGCGCCATCGCCGGCGGACATGTCGCAGCCGGCGCCTCCCCCACCGGGCGCCGGATCGCCGATCCGCCGCCGCCCTGGTGGGCGCCCACCACGGCATCGTCGGACGCCGGGGTGCAGCCGGGGCCCACGGCGTTCCCGCCGGGTGGGTTCGGCCCGGTGGTGGCCGGGGCGGGCGAGCCCGTCCCGCCGCTCCCGGCGCGACCGGGCGGCGCGACCCACGAGATGTCCACGTCGTCGGGCGACCCCCACCCCTCCGACCCCGACGGCACGCCCGCGATGAGTTCGCCGCCGCCGGCGGCCGACCCGACGCGGGCGGCGGGCCCGCCCGGTCCGGTGCCGGCGGACCCGGACGCCGATCCCGACGCCACCGCCGTCGAGCGCCGGCCCGACGACCACACGGCCGAGATCCCCCGCCCGGACGGCTGACCGTCGAGCGGCGGAATGCCGCGGCCCGGTCGGGGCCCGCGGCCACCGCCCCCGGCGGCTCAGCCGACGGCGACCGGCGCGCGCTCCGCCCCCGGGGCGTCCTCGGCGGCGGACGGGACGCGGAGCTCCGGCTCGGGGAGCCCGCCCGTGCCCTCGATGTCGAGACCCGGCAGGATGCGGTCGAGCCACCGCGGCATCCACCAGTTGGCGTCGCCGAGCAGGCGCATCGTGGCCGGGACCAGGATCACGCGCACGATCGTGGCGTCGACGAGCACGGCCGTCGCCAGTCCCACGCCGAACATCTTCACGATCGGCTGGGGACCGAGCACGAAGCCGGCGAACACGCAGATCATGATCAGGGCGGCGGACGTGATCACGCGGGCCGTCGACGAGATGCCGTTGATCACCGACGTGCGGTTGTCGCGGCCCTCGAGGTGCTCCTCGCGGATGCGGGACAGCAGGAACACCTCGTAGTCCATCGACAGGCCGAACAGCACGGCGAACATGAACATCGGCACGAACGACACGATCGGGACGGTCTCCTCCAACCCGATCAGGCTCATGCCCCACCCCCACTGGAACACGGCCACGACCACGCCGTAGGCGGCCCCGATCGACAGCAGGTTCATGAGGGCGGCCTTCAGCGGCACGAGCACCGAGCGGAAGACGACCATCAGCAGCAGGAAGCTGAGCCCGACCACCGCGGCGATGAAGAGCGGCAGCCGGCTGGCCACCTTGTCCGACAGGTCGATGAACACGGCGGTCAGCCCGCCGACGTAGGCGCGGGTGCCCGTGCCCTCGAGCGCCTCGGGCACGACGTCGCTGCGCAGCCGGTGCACCAGCCGGGACGTCTCCTCGTCCTGCGGCGCCGCCTGCGGGATCACGGTGACGATGGCGGCGTCGCCGGCCTCGTTGAGCTGGGCCGGCGCCGCCACGGCGACCGCGGGGTCGTCGGCGAGCCCGGCGGCCAGCGCGTCGAGCGCGGCGGTGTCGGACGGCCCGTCGCCCGTCAGCTCGATCGACAGCAGCAGCGGGCCGTTGAACCCGGCGCCGAAGGCGTCGGCGGTCAGGTCGTAGGCGCGGCGCGTGGTGCTCGACGTGGGGTTGGTGCCGGCATCGGTCTGCCCGAGCCGCATCGACAGCAGGGGCGTCGCCGCCAGGAGCAGCACGGCCGTGGCGCCGACGAGCCAGCGCCACGGGTGCGACGTGACGTGGTCGCCCCAGCGCTGCCACCGGTTCGGCCGCAGGTCGGGCGACGCCCCGAGGCGGGTGAGGCGCTCGTGCCACTCGTCGTCGTCGGCTTCGCGGCGGCGGGTCCACGGCAGGCTGGCCCGCGTCAGGCGCAGACCGGCGAAGCCGAGCAGGGCGGGCAGCAGGGTGATCGAGGCCACGACCATGACCGCGACGACGAGAGCCGACGTCAGGCCCATGGCGGTGACGGCGGGGATGCCGGCCAGCGACAGGCCGAGGATGGCGATGACCACGGTGCCGCCCGCGAACACGACCGCCTGGCCCGCCGTGGCGATGGCGCGCCCGGCGGCGTCGGCGACCGTGAGCCCGGCGCGCATCTCGGCCCGGTGCCGGGTGACGATGAACAGCGCGTAGTCGATGCCGACGCCCATGCCGATCATGGCGGCCAGCGTTCCCGACTCGGCGGGGATGTCGAGCACGAGGCCGGCCAGCAGGATGAGCGCGGTGCTGGTGCCGAGCCCGGCGACGGCGATGCCGATGGGCAGCCCCATGGCGATGACCGATCCGAACGCCACGAGCAGGATCACGACGGCGCCGACGACGCCGAGCATCTCGGCGGCGCCGGTCTCGGGCGTCTCCGCGGACTGCGGCAGCTCGCCGCCCAGCTCGACCTGCAGGCCGGCGTCGCGGGTCGACGCCACCGCGTCCTCGAGCTGGTGGTAGGCGTCGGCCCCCAGCTGCTGGGCGTCGCCCGAGTACTGCACCTGCGCCAGCGCGGTGCGGCCGTCGGGCGAGATCAGCCCGACGGACTGCGGGTCGACGACGGACTGGACCCGGGGCAGCTCGCCGAGCCGGTCGACCAGCTCGGCCACCTGGTGCGAGCCGACGCCGGTGCGCAGGTCGCCGTCGGGCGCGTGCACGACGACCTGGGCGCTCGCGCCCGCCGCCTCGGGGAACCGCTCGGTGAGCACGTCGAGGGCCTTCTGCGACTCGACCCCCGGGATGCGGAAGTCGTCGGAGTACCCGCCGCCCGAGGCGCCGGCGGCGCCCCACAGCACGCCGGCGGCGACCAGCCACCCGACGAGGACCAGCCAGCGGCGGTGGACCGCGAAGCGGCCGAGGCGGTGGAGGGCGCGCGACATACCGTTCGAGGCTAGGAACAAAGTGGCATGATCTGCCACAAGGCAGGGCGTGTCTTGTGTCACGTTGTGTCAGAAGGTGCGGCGGATGGCACACTCGATGCACCCGTCCGCTGCGGCCCGACGCCCTGACGCCACGAGGCAGACCATGGCCACCACCTCCGCCGGCCTGCGAGAACGCAAGAAGGAACGCACCCGGCAGCTGCTCGCCGACGTGGCCCTCGACCTGTTCGAGACCCGAGGGTTCGACCACACCACCGTCGACGACATCGCCGCCGCCGCCGACGTGTCGCCCCGCACGTTCTTCCGCTACTTCGCGGCCAAGGACGAGGCGGTGTTCGACCGCGCGGCCGACGTCGAGCAGCACTTCCGGGCCCTGCTCGCCTCGCGTCCCACCGACGAGCCCCTGCTCGTCTCGCTCAACGAGATCGGCAAGGACCTGCTCGCCCACGATCTCGTCGACGAACGGCGGGTCCGACGGCTCCTCGCCCTCGTCCACCACGAGCCCGCGCTGCGCAGCCGCTACGACGGCCTCATGGCGATGATCGAGGCCGAGCTGACCACGTGGGCCGCGGCCCGGCTGGGCGTCCCGCCCACCGATCTGCGCCCCCGCCTCCTCGCCGCCGCCGTCCTCGCGGCCCGCCGCGTCGCCACCGACGTGTGGCTCGAGTCCCCGGGCGACGACCTGGCCGACCACGTCCGCCGGGCCATCGACCTGCTGGCCGCCGGGCTCACCGACGGAGCCTGAGGGTTCTGGCGTCTGTCACCGCGCGATGGCGCGGTGACAGACGCCAGAACGACCGATCAGGGCTTGACCCCGGACCGGGGTACGGGCCGTACGGTCGTCCCGCCGGCGGTGCCACCGCCGCGAGACCGGAGGTCACGACCGATGCCCACGCCCACCGCCAGCCCCGTCCTCGAGGTGTCCGCGGCGACGTTCGACGAGCTCGTCGGCGGCTCGCCCGTGCCGGTGGTCGTCGACTTCTGGGCCGACTGGTGCGGGCCGTGCCACGCCCTCGCCCCGATCCTGGCGTCGATCGCCTCCGAGCACCCCGACGACCTGCGGGTGCTGGCCCTCGACGTCGACGCCCACCCCGAGGTGGCCCGCCGCTACGACGTGATGAGCTTCCCCACCCTGTTGGTGTTCGACCACGGCGAGCCGGTCAAGCGCCTGATCGGGGCCCGCGGCCGCAACCACCTGCTGGCCGAGCTGGCCGACGTCCTGCCCGGCTAGCGGCGTGTCCGGGTCGTCAGGGCGTCACCCGCAGCGCCACGCAGTCGGGATCGGCGCCGTCGGCGCACAGCGCGGCCAACCGGTGCAGGCGCCGCTGCACCTCGGCCAGCTCGCGCCGCCGGCTCTCGACGTCGGCGGCCTTGGCGTGCGCCGCGGCGCGGATCCGGTCGACCGACGGGGGCCCCTCGGCACCGACGAGCTCGGCGATCTCGGCCAGCGTGAACCCCAGGCCCTTGCCCCGGGCGATCAGCTGGAGAAGGCGCAGGTCGGCGTCGCCGTAGAGGCGGTAGCCGCTGGCCGACCGGGCCGGGGGCGCGAGCAGCCCGCGGCGCTCGTAGTAGCGCACCGTCTCGACGTGCACGCCCGCGGCCGCGGCGAGCCGCCCGATCGTGTAGGTCGCGTCTTCGCCCACGCGGTCCACGCTACGGCCCGGACCGAGGTACGGGGTCAAGCGGGGCGAACCACCTTCTGGCGTCTGTCACCGCGCGATGGCGCGTTGACAGACGCCAGAAGCCCTCGACCGGCCCGACCGGTCAGGACGGGGGCTCGGGCAACGTCTGGCGGACGGTGAGCGTGTCGGCGAACAGGTCGCCGTCGTCGGCGACGCGGGCGAGCACGTCGCCGGCCTCGAACGCGAGGGGCTCGCCGTCGGCGGCGGCGTCGACCTCGTCCCACGACACGGGGGTCGACACCGTCGGGCGGGGCCGGGCGCGCAACGAGTAGACGGCCACGGTGGTCTTGTGCCGGCTGTTCTGGCTCCAGTCGACGAGCACCTTGCCCTTCCGCAGGGCCTTCTTCATGTTGGAGACGACGTGGTCGGGGTGCGCCCGCTCGAGCAGCTGCGCCACCCACAGGGCGAACGCCGACGCCTGCTTGTGGGTGTGCGGCGTGTTGAGCGGCACGTACACCTGCAGCCCCTTCGACCCCGACGTCTTGGGGAAGCCGACGAGATCGAGCCCCTCGAGCACGTGACGCACGTCGAGCGCCACGTCGGCGCACTCGGCGATGGCGGTGCCCGGCCCCGGATCGAGGTCGAAGACGCACATCGTCGGCGTCTCGATGTCGCGCTGCGCCATCGGGGCGTGGATCTCGAGCGCCGCCATGTTGGCGGCCCACACCAGGGCGGGCGCCGAGTCGAGGCAGCAGTACCCGATGTCACCGTTGCGGTCGCCCGGCCCCAGCACGGTGTCGAGCCACTCGGGGCGGTGGCCCGGACAGCGCTTCTCGAAGAACGAGTTGCCCTCGACACCGTCGGGGAACCGGCGCAGCGTGACGCCCCGGTCGGCGAGGTGCGGCACCATCACCGGGGCGATGCGGGCGTAGTAGTCGATGACCTCGGCCTTCGTGGTGCCGGCCTCGGGGTACAGCACCTTGTCGAGGTTCGACAGGGTGAGCCGGCGGCCCTCGACCTCGACCGTCGTGCCGGGCACGGGCGCGCGACCTCAGCGACCGCGGGTCATGCGGACTTGCGCTTGGGCGCGGCCTTCGACGCCTTCGTGGCCTTGGACGCCTTGGTGGCCTTCGACGACTTCTTCGCCGCCTTGGTCGCCCTGGTGGCTCGGCCCGAGCCCCCCGAGCCGCTGTCCTCGTCGTCCTCGTCGTCGTCCGCGTCGACGTCGTCGCCGACCGCCTTGGCGGTCGGGTGACGGGTGCGGGCCGCCTTGGCGTCGCGCACGCTGGCCTCGAGCGCGGCCATGAGGTCGACGACCTTGTCCTCGGCGACCGGCGTGGGCGCGGCGACGATCTCCTCGCCGGCCGCCTTGCGGTCGATGAGGTCGAGCACCTGGTTGCGGTAGTCGTCCTCGAACTTCTCGGGCTCGAACGGCTCGGTCAGCGACTCGACCAGCTGCGAGGCCATCTTCAGCTCGCGCGGGCTCACGTCCTCGTCGGCGACGTCGTCGCCGACGAGCTCGGCGGGGTCGTTGACCTCGTCGGCGTAGACCATCGTCGACATGACGAGCACGCCGTCGTGGGGACGCAGCGCGGCCAGGTACTGCTTCGATCGCATGACGAAGCGGGCGATGGCGACCTTGTTCTGCTCCTCCATCGCCCGGGTGAGCAGTGCGTACGGCTTCTTGGCGCCCTTGTCGGGGGCCACGTAGTAGGCCGAGTCGTAGTAGATCGGGTCGATCTCGTCGAGGTCGACGAACTGCTCGATGTCGATGGTGCGCGAGGCCTCGGGGTCGAGGGCGCCGAGCTCGTCGTCGCCGACGAGCACGTACTCGCCCGACGACAGCTGGAAGCCCTTGGCGATCTGCTCGCTGGGCACCTCCTCGCCGTCGGCGGCGGAGACCTTCTTGTACTGGATCCGCGACCCGCTGCGGGTGTCGATCTGGTTGAAGTGGACGCTCTTGCGCGACACGGCGCTGTGCAGCCGGATCGGGATGTTGACCAGCCCGAAGCTGATGGCGCCGCTCCACATGGCACGAGGCATGCACGCAGTATTCCCCGTGGGAACCGGGGTTTAAAGCAGAACCCGCGGAACGGCGGTCAGCCGGTCGCAGACCGGGGCAGGTACCCCACGCCTCGCCACAGCGCGCGGCTGAGCAGGCTCGCCGCGTCGTCGAGGCTGCACGCCCGGTGCTCGAGCCACTCCGATGCCGCCGCCTCGAGCATGCCGACGATGCCGCGCGCCAGCAGGCGCTCGGTCGGCCCGCCTCCCCACGTGTCGGCGATGCGCTGGCACCGCGCCCGCCGGGCCTCCTGGAGCGCGGGGTGGTCGACCACGCCGGCGGCGGAGAACAGCGCCCAGGTGTCGGCGTTGGCCTCGACCAGGCCGAAGTACGTGCGCACGACTCCGTGGAGCCGGGTCTCGTCGACCGGCACGTCGGCCAGCAACCGCGACAGCGACTCATCGAGGTCGCGCATCGTGTGGAGGTGCACCGCGGCGATGAGCTCGCCCCGGTCACCGAAGTAGGCGTACACCAACGACCGCGAGACGCCGGCGGCGTGGGCGACCTCGTCGAACCGCACCGTGCCGGGGTCGCGACCGCGGAACACCTCGGTCGCCGCCTCGACGATCTGCACCCGGCGAGCCGCGGGGTCGAGGCGCGACCGTCGGGCTTCGGGCGCCGTGGCGGGGGCGGGTTCCATCGCCTTACCGCGCGGTGGGCGCCTCGACCATGACACCCTCGCCGGCGGCGGGAGCGACGTCACCCACGAGCGGGAAGTGGCACGCCACGAACTGGCCGTCGGCCACCTGGCGGATCTGGGGCTCCTCGGCCGCGCACCGCTCCTCGGCCCGCGGGCAGCGCGTGCGGAAGCGGCACCCGCTCGGGGGCGCCACCGGCGACGGCAGGTCGCCGGGCACCAGCCCGCTCGACCCGGCCGGCACTGTGGGGTCGGGCACCGGGATGGCCGACAGCAGGGCGGCGGTGTACGGGTGGGCCGGCGCGGCGTACATGCGGTCGGGCGGGGCCAGCTCGCAGATCTTGCCCAGGTACATCACGGCGACGCGGTCGCTGACGTTCTTGACCACGGCCAGGTCGTGGGTGATGAACACGAGCGTCAGGCCGTACCGGGCCTTGAGGTCCTCGAGCAGGTTGAGGATCTGCGCCTGCACCGACACGTCGAGCGCCGACACCGGCTCGTCGCAGATGAGCAGCTTGGGGTCGAGCACCAGGGCGCGGGCGACGCAGATGCGCTGGCACTGGCCACCCGAGAACTCGTGGGGGCGCTTGTCGCGGGCGACGTCGGGGTCGAGGCCGACCGTCTCGAGCGCGGCGTCGACCTTCGCCCGGCGCTCGGCCTCGGTGCCGACGCGCCAGATCTTGAGCGGGGCGGCGACGATGTCGCCGACCTTGCGGCGGGGGTTGAGCGAGCTGATCGGGTCCTGGAAGACGATCTGGATCTGGGGCCGCAGGGCCCGGAGCCGCTCGCCCTTGGCGGCCGTCAGGTCGTGCCCGTCGAACTGGACCGTTCCGCTGGTCGGAGCGGGGAGCTGCAGCAGGGCGCGGGCGGTGGTCGACTTGCCGCACCCGCTCTCGCCGACCACGCCGAGCGTCTCGCCCTGGGCGACGTCGAGGCTGACGTCGGCCACCGCCGACACGGTCTTGCCACCGGCCGCCGGGAAGTCGACGACGAGGTGCTCGGCCCGCAGCAGGACCTGGTCGAGTGGCCTCAGGTGGGCGGTGCCGGTGCCGGCCATCAGCGGCTCTCCTGTCCGTTGCCGCCGACGTCGCTGCCGGCCCCGTTCCCGCCGGGATCGGGCTCGACGCGGTCGGCGACCACCTCGGTGCGGTCGGCGACGGCCTCGG
>Ga0111539_10004441_pt1 | contig 18326 bp, 12 predicted proteins | sample RhiMethybrSRZTD1_FD_79667 | JGI IMG/M metagenome (GOLD analysis project Ga0111539, IMG submission 79667) | Populus rhizosphere microbial communities from Tennessee, USA - Rhizosphere MetaG P. TD hybrid SRZTD1 (version 2) (version 2) | ecosystem: Host-associated > Plants > Roots > Rhizosphere >... | reverse complement strand
CGGATCCGGAAATCGACCGCGGCCGCGCGATCCGCGTCTGCGTGATCGGGCGGCCGAACGTCGGCAAGTCGACGCTGATCAACCGGCTGGTCGGCGAGGAACGTCTCGTCACCTTCGACGAGCCGGGCACGACGCGCGATGCCGTCGAAGTGCCGTTCGAGCGCGACGGCGCGCGGTACGTGCTCGTCGACACGGCGGGCGTGCGCAGGCGCGCGCGCGTGGAGGAGGCACTCGAGAAGTGGAGCGTGGTCAAGACGCTGCAGGCCGTCGACGACTCGCACGTGGTGATCGGTATCGTCGATGCCCGCGGCGACGTCGCGGAGCAGGACGCAACGCTGTTCGGCCTGGTGGCCGATCGCGGCCGCGCCCTGGTCATAGCCGTCAACAAGTGGGACCACGTGGAGCCCGGCCGGCGCGAGGAAGTGAAGGACCAGGTCGCGCTGCGGCTGCGCTTCCTCGACTTCGCGCCGGTGCACTTCATCTCGGCGCTGCACGGCAGCGGCGTCGGCGAGCTCCTCGGGTCGGTGCGAGCGGCCTTCGACGCGGCGATGCGCGATATGCCGACTCCGGACCTCACGCACGTGCTCGAGGCCGCGATCCGCCAGCACCAGCCGCCGCTCGTGCGCGGCCGCCGGATTCGCCTGCGCTACGCGCACCAGGGCGGCCGCAACCCGCCCGTGATCGTGGTGCACGGGGCGCAGGCCGAGCGCACGCCGGAGGACTACCGGCGCTACCTCGTGAACTGCTACCGCGAGGCGTTCCGACTCGCCGGCACGCCGGTGCGCGTCGACTTCCGCAGCGAGGAAAATCCTTTCGCTGGCCGGCGCGACAAGCTGACCCCGCGACAGCGACGAACGCGCGACCGCGACAGGCGGCGCGGCCGCCGCTGACTCAGGGCTTCGCCTGGATGACGCGCGCCCTCAACCGGCCGTGCGCGAGCCGCGCATCCACCTCGGTCCCCGCCGGCGCTTCCGTGGCATCGCGAACGACAGCGCCGCTCCCGGCGATCGTCACGATCGCGTAGCCGCGCGCGAGCGTCGCGAGCGGGCTCGTTGCCTCGAGCGCGCGCGCAGCAGACCGCAACGTTCCGTCCGCCAATGCCAGGTGGTGGCGCATTGCCGGCGCGAGGCGGCCGCCCGCATGCGCGATGCGCTGGGCGAGCGACTCGACGCGCGTGGCAGGCGAGCATGCGGCGAGCTCCGCCCGTGCGCGCAGGAGCTGCTCGCGGCGCGCCCGGAATTCGCGCTGCATCGCGCCGAGCGCGCGTGCCTGCAGCTCGTCGAGGCGCTGCGCGTGCTGGCCGAGGCGCTGCGCCGGATGAAGCCGCCCGAGCCGGTGGCGCGCGTGATCCAGGGCATCCGTGCGCTGCCTGAACCCGCGCGCGGCCGCGGCGGCGAGGCGCCGCCCGGCAGCTTCGAGGGCATCGAGCCAGCCGGCAGAGTCGGGAACCGCAAGCTCGGCAGCCGCGGAAGGCGTCGGCGCGCGGAGGTCCGCGACGAAGTCAGCGATCGTGAAATCGACCTCGTGGCCGATGCCGGTGACGAGCGGAAGCGACACGCCGGCAATTGCGCGCGCGAGCGCCTCGTCGTTGAATGGCCAGAGGTCCTCGAGTGAGCCGCCCCCGCGCACCAGGAGGATGACGTCGACTTCGCGCCGGCGGTCGGCGAGGGCGAGCATGGCGGCAATCTCGCGCGCGGCCCCGGCGCCCTGGACCGGCACGGGATAAACGAGCACCGGCACGCCGCAGCAGCGACGGCGCAGCACGTGCAGCACGTCCCGAAGCGCCGCTCCGGTCGCCGAGGTCACGATGCCAATCCGTCGTGGGAATCGGGGCAGGGTGCGCTTGCGGCCCGCCTCGAAGAGGCCCTCGGCCGCCAGTTTCTGCTTGAGCGCCTCGAAACGACGGCGTAATTCGCCTTCGCCGGCTTCCTCGACGTGCTCGACGACGAGCTGGAATTCGCCGCGCGCCTCGTACAAGCCGACGCGGGCCCGCAGGAGGACTTGCATGCCGTCGCGCGGCGCGATGCGCACCGCGAGGTTGCGCGTCCGGAACATGGCGCAGCGCACCTGGGCGTCTTCGTCCTTCAGCGTGAAGTACCAGTGGCCCGAGGCAGGGCGCGACAGGTTCGAAAGTTCGCCCGTGATCCAGAGCGAGGGCAGACCGGCCTCGAGCAGGCCGCGTGCCTCACGGTTCAGGCGCGAGACCGTATAAATGTCCCGGCGTGCCGCTGCCGGGCGCCCCGCCGCGGGGATGCTGGCGTCCATGCGGGCATGCTAAGCGATTCGTGGCCGCGCCACTTACATCCGGGCTCCCGCCGTCGTAGAATGCGCCGCTTCATTCGGTCCGCCCCGGGATTGCCGGCCATGCGAATCGTCCAGGAAGCACTCACCTTCGACGACGTCCTGCTCGTACCCGCGTACTCGGACGTCCTGCCGCGCGAAGTCGACCTTTCCACCCGCCTGACGCGCGGGATCCGGCTGAACCTGCCCTTGGTCTCGGCCGCGATGGACACCGTCACCGAGGCCAGGCTCGCGATCACGATCGCCCAGGAAGGCGGCATCGGCATCATCCACAAGAACATGACCGCGGCCGAACAGGCGCGCGAGGTCGGCCGTGTCAAGAAGCACGAGAGCGGCGTCATCAAGGACCCGATCACCGTGCGTCCCGACGCCACGATCCGCGAGGTCATCGCACTCACCCGCGCGAAGGGCATCTCTGGCTTGCCGGTGACGGCAGACGGCAACCAGGTCGTCGGCATCATCACGCACCGCGACATCCGCTTCGAGGAGCAGCTCGACTTGCCGGTATCGAAGGTGATGACGCCGAGGGAAAAGCTGGTCACGGTGCGCGAGAACACCCCGCGCGAGGAAGTCCTGCAGATTCTCCATCGCCATCGCATCGAGAAGGTCCCGGTCGTGGACGGCGAAGGCCGGCTGCGCGGCATGATCACGGTCAAGGACATCCAGAAGGCGCGCGACTTCCCGCGCGCCTGCAAGGACGAGCAGGGCCGGCTCCGCGTCGGCGCGGCAGTGGGTACCTCGCCCGACACGCTCGAGCGCGTGGCGCAGCTCGCGGATGCCGGCGTCGACCTCGTGATCGTCGACACCTCGCACGGTCACTCGCGTGGCGTCATCGCAACCGTCGAGAAAATCCGCAAGGCCCACCCGCAGCTGCAGCTCGTCGCCGGAAACATCGTGACGGCAGAGGCAGCGCGCGCGCTCGTCGACGCGGGCGCGGACGGCGTTAAGGTCGGCATCGGGCCCGGCTCCATCTGCACGACGCGCGTCGTCGCCGGCGTCGGCGTGCCGCAGATCTCGGCAGTCGCGACGGTTGCCGAGGCCCTCGCGAAGACCGACGTGCCGCTCATTTCCGACGGCGGCATCCGCTACTCCGGCGACGTCGCCAAGGCGATCGCTGCCGGCGCGCACGCGGTGATGATCGGCGGCTTGTTCGCCGGCACTGAGGAGTCGCCCGGCGAGGTCGAGCTCTACCAGGGCGCCTCGTACAAGTCATATCGCGGCATGGGCTCGCTCGGCGCGATGTCCCAGCGCCACGGCTCGAGCGATCGCTACTTCCAGGACACGGTCGAGGAGCTCGAGAAACTCGTGCCCGAGGGCGTGGAGGGACGCGTTCCCTACAAGGGAAGCCTCGTGACGATCCTGCACCAGCTCGCGGGCGGCGTGCGCGCTGCGATGGGCTACACGGGCAGCCACGACATCGACGAGATGAGGACGAAGCCGGTTTTCGTGCGCATCACGGGCGCGGGGGTGCGCGAGAGCCACGTGCACGACGTCAGCATCACGAAAGAAGCGCCGAACTACCGGATCGGCTGATGGCTGCGCAGCTTCTGTCGACCCCCGCCGACATCCACGCCCACCGGATCCTGATCCTCGACTTCGGAGCACAGTACACGCAGCTCATCGCGCGCCGGGTCCGCGAGATCGGCGTTTACTGCGAGATTCTCCCCTGGGACTGCGGCGACGAGGCGGTCCGCTCGTTCGGCGCGCGCGGCATCATCCTCTCCGGCGGTCCGGAATCGGTGACCGACGCCGCGCCCCCGCGCTCGCCCGCGGCGGTCTTCGAGCTCGGCGAGCCGGTACTCGGCATCTGCTACGGCATGCAGACGATGGCCGCGCAACTCGGCGGGCGGGTCGCGCCCTCGAGCCAGCGCGAGTTCGGCTACGCCAAGGTGCGCCGCACGGCGGCATCACGTCTGCTCGACGGCATTGCGGATGCCGGGGCTGCGGATGAGGCCCCGCTCGACGTGTGGATGAGCCACGGCGACCGCGTCGAGTCGCTGCCGCCCGGCTTCGCGGCCGTCGCGGCGACCGCGAATGCGCCGCTCGCGGCGATGGCGGACGAAGTGCGCCGGCTTTACGGCGTGCAGTTCCACCCGGAAGTCACGCACACCCGCTCCGGCCGCGCGATCCTCGAGCGCTTCGTGCGCGAGATCTGCGGCTGCGACGCGCTGTGGGACGCCGGCAACATCGTCGAGGACGCAATCGCCCGCGTCCGCGAGCAGGTCGGTGCCGACCGCGTGCTGCTCGGCCTGTCGGGCGGCGTCGACTCGTCGGTCGTCGCGGCGCTCCTGCATCGCGCGATCGGCGATCAGCTCACCTGCGTGTTCGTGGACCATGGCCTCCTGCGCCTCGGCGAGGGAGATCAGGTCATGGATACTTTTGCGAAGCACCTCGGCATCCGCGTCATCCGCGTGAATGCAGCGGACCGGTTCTTCGCGGCGCTGGAGGGCGAAGAGGATCCGGAGCGCAAGCGCAAGACGATCGGGCGCCTGTTCATCGAGGTGTTCGAAGAGGAGTCGCGCAAGGTGGCGGGCGTCAGGTGGCTCGCCCAGGGCACGATCTATCCCGACGTGATCGAGTCGGCGGGTGCCAGGACCGGCAAGGCGCACGTCATCAAGTCGCACCACAATGTCGGCGGTCTACCCGAGCGCATGCACCTCGCGCTGCTCGAGCCGCTGCGCGAGCTCTTCAAGGACGAGGTTCGCGCCATCGGGCTCGAGCTCGGACTGCCGCGCGAGATGGTATTCCGGCACCCCTTCCCGGGGCCGGGGCTCGGAGTGCGCATCCTCGGGCGCGTCACACGCGAGGCGGCTGAGCTCGTCCGTCGCGCCGATGCCATCTACATTGAGGAGCTGCGCGCCCACGACCTCTACGACCGCGTGAGCCAGGCCATGGCGATCTTCCTGCCGGTGCGCTCGGTCGCCGTGATGGGCGACGGGCGCCGGTACGACTGGGTCATTGCGCTGCGCGCCGTCGAGACGGTGGACTTCATGACGGCGCACTGGGCGCGGCTTCCATACGAGTTCCTCGACCATGTCGCGCGGCGCATCGTCAACGAGGTGAATGGCGTCTCGCGCGTCGTCTACGACGTCTCCGGCAAGCCGCCGGCGACGATCGAGTGGGAGTGAAGTAGGTGCCGCGTCTCCGGCCGACGCCGGGACGCTGGCGGGTCCGATGAGCGCCGGGGCCGTTGTCCTCAGCTACACGTCGCAGGACGCGGCGGCTGCGCTTTCGCTGCCGGGGACGCCGCGCATGAACCGGAGTCGCGCAACGCGACCAACCCCCGGCGGTAGCCTTCCTGCGCAGCATCATCCTGGTGCGCGCCGGCCGCAAGGACGAGGGCTACGCCGAGGTGCAGCGGCTCCTGAAGGTGCCGTTTGCAAACGCGGTGCCCTTCTTCGAGGACCCTGATCCGGCCTACCTCGCGGTCAAGGACGATCCGCACTACGATGAAATCCTCCGACGACCCCCGAGGCTCTAGGATCGACGCTACTCGGCGACGCGACGACGCGCCTTGAGCAGCACGACCACCGGCTCGGGCCGGCCGTTCCAGTAGTCGAGCCGCACGCGCCCATCGGGCAGCAGGTTCACCGTCGCGGGAATCGAGCTGAACGTGCAGTACCAGCCCGACGGCAGGATGACGGCGTTGCGCGGCCTGCCGAGGCTGCGATCGAATACGAGCTCGTTGCCCTCCAGACGGTAGCTGGCCGGCGCCGTGTAGGTTTCCGCGATCCGCAACCGCAGCGACTGTCCCGGCTGCACGGGCGAGAAGGGAATCACCACGACGCGCGCCTTGGGGTCGACCGATTCGCCGGCGTTGATCTTCATCCGGGCCATCTCGGCGCCGCTCATTTCCTTCGCCTGCAGTTGTTCGCCAGTATCGAGGATGCTGGCCGAAGGGTTGCTGGCGGTGCTGCCTGCACGGACGACGTTCGCATAGCCGTTGATGCCCGGACGCGACTCGGTGTAGTCGTGATAGAGCGCGAATGCGTGCGATTCGGGCTGCTGCAGAAAGTAGACGATATCGCGGTCCTGATGCGCGCGCTCGGAAAGGCGATCTTCCTCGGTCTCGCCTTCAAAGGGCGATTCCCAGCTCCGCTGCTGGGTCGCCGGCTTCGGCGCCGCCGCTGCCCCAGTCTGCGCGCCTTTCGCGGCGCGGAGCACCAACGGCGCATCGCTTTCGGTGCCGTTCACGAAGCTGATGCCGATCCGGCCATCCGCTTCGGTGATGATCTGCGACGGCACGTTGAGGCCGACGACTTCGTAGCCCGCGGGAAGCACCACCTTGTTTCGGCGTATGCCGAGCGGCCGGTCGAACACGATGGTCTTCCCCTCGACGTAGTAGCTCTTCCTGTCCTCGTACGTCTTGATAATGATCAGGCGCCCCTGGCCGTTCGCCGGCACGGGGCGCGCGAGCGTCACCTTGATGTAATGGGTGTCGGCCTCGGCGTCGGGCATCAAGGGATCCTTGCGTGCGTCGGCGCCGCTGACGATCTCGAAGTGCAGCGGCTTGCCGGTCATCGCGTCGAGCACGGCCTCGTCACTCGCGGCGCTGCCTTTTCGAATGGGGTTGTAGAACACACGAGCGCCAGCCGTCGTGGCCGTGACTTCGTAGGTAATCCTGAATTTGCCACTGTCGGGGGCGAGGAGCTCATAGCGCGTGTATTCGTCGGATTCGGCTTGACTCGTGGCGGCCGGGACGTAGATGCCGTCCCTGGAAGGCCCGGCGGCGGACGCGCAGGACGCCACGAACAAGACGGGGAGGGCGAAGAGTGCTTTCATGCGTGATTCCGTTCGGGCCTCGGGAACTGGCAGGTACGGTACGATCGCTCGGGCCGCCATTCTACTGGCGGCCGGATGGGGGATGAGCATGCTGCGAAGCGTCGTCATGACAGGGTCCATGCTCCTCGCCGTGGTTCCCGCCGTGGCAGTGGAAGCTGCCTCCGCTGCCGCCGATCGCGTCTACTTCAATGGCGTCGTCTTCACGGCCGATGCCGGCGGCACGATCGCGCGGGCGCTCGCGATCCAGGGCGGGAAGATCGTGTACGTCGGCGACGACGCTGGGCTCGCGCCGTTTCTCGGGCCCGCCACAGTCCGCGTGGACCTGGCGGGTCGTTTCCTGATGCCGGGCCTCGTGGACGGACACATGCACCCTGTCGAGGCCGGATCGACGTTGCTGAAATGCAGCCTTCACTACGATGCGCTGACAGTTGTCGAATTCCAGCACCGCATCCAGACCTGCCTCGACGGAGCAAAGTCCGCCGGGCCGGACGACTGGCTCGAAGTCGTCAGCTGGTTCCAGGAGAGCATGCGGCCCGCCGGCGTGACCACGAGCCGCGCGACGCTCGATGCGCTCGACACGAAGCGCCCGGTCGTGGTGCGCTCCTCGTTCGGCCACACCGTGCTCGCCAATTCGCGCGCTCTCGAGCTCGCGGAAATCACGGCGGCGACGAAGGATCCGCTCGGCGGCAAGATCTGGCGGGATGCCGCCGGCGAGCCCACCGGACTCCTCGAGGACGCGGCCAACGACGTGTTCGCCACGCTCCTTCCGAAACCGACAGCAGCCGACAATGAGCGGGCAGCGCTTGCCGCGCTCGACGCCATGAAGCGGCAGGGAATCACGAGCTTCCTCGACGCCTCGGCCGCCGACGAGGATATCGCCGCCTTCGCCGCCGTCCGACGCAGTGGCAAGCTCATCGCGCGGGCGCACTTCGCGGTCACCATCGAGCCGGCCGAGGCGGCCGACCCGGCCGCGGCCGTCGCGCGGGTGATGTCACTGCGGGCGCGCTATGACGAAGGCGCGGTCGTGCCGACGCCGGGCATCACGGTCCGCAACGCCAAGCTGTTCCTCGACGGCGTGATCGCGGCCCCGGCGCTCACTGGCGCCATGCTGCAGCCGTATCGCCGCAACGCCGGCACCGCAGAGGAGCCGCGCTGGGTCGAGGGGACGAGCCGCGGCCCGGACGTCTACTTTCCTGCGGCCGCACTCGATGCGACGCTCATCGCGCTCGGCCACGCCGGCATCGATCCGCACATGCACGCCGACGGCGATGCGGCGGTCCGCGCCGGGCTCGACGGCGTGGCCGAGCTGCGCAAGGCCCTGCCGGCCGCGGACATCCGGCCGGCCATTGCACACGATGAGATCGTCGCGCCCGCGGATTTCGGCCGTTACAAGTCCCTCAATACGACGGCCGTGCTGTCGTTGCAGTGGGGCAAGCCGGCAGGGGACACGATGGGACTCAAGGATTACTTCGGGCCCGAGCGGATGAAGATCCTGGAGCCCTCGGGCCTCCTCGCCGAGGCAGGCGCCCGGATCGCATTCGGCAGCGACTGGCCGGTCGACGCGCTGGACGAGTGGTTCGCGCTCAAGGTCGGCGTCACGCGCACGAACGCGCCGGACTCCCCGTCCGAATTCCGCGGACGGCTCGGCGACGATCCCGGGCTGTCTCCGGAGGCGGCGCTGCGTGCCGCGACGATCAACGCCGCCTATGAGCTGCACCAGGACGACGTGGCCGGTTCGCTGCAGGCAGGCAAGTTCGCCGACCTCATCGTGCTCGACCGTAATCCGCTCGCGGTGCTGGCGGAGGAGATTGCCGGGACGCGCGTGCTGGAGACCGTCGTCGGCGGCAAGGTCGTCTATACGATGCTCGATGCGCGGTAGCCGGACAGGCGCGACATGAGCCGAGACGAGGCCTGGATGCGGGCCGCGCTCGCGCTCGCCGCGCGCGCCGAAGCCGAAGGGGAAGTGCCAGTCGGCGCAGTCGTCGTGCGCGACGGGACCCTGATCGGGGAAGGCTGGAACCGGCCGATCGCGTCCCGCGACCCGACCGCACACGCCGAGATCCTGGCGCTGCGCGCCGCGGCGGAGCAGGTCGGCGATTACCGGCTTGGCGGTGCAACGATTTACGTCACGCTCGAGCCTTGCCCGATGTGCGCGGCGGCAATGGCGCACGCGCGCGTCGAGCGGCTCGTGTTCGGCGCTTTCGACCCGCGCCAGGGCGCGGCCGGCAGCGCGTTCAACCTGGTCGCCGCCGATGCCATGAACCACCGCGTCGATGCCTACGGTGGCGTGCTGTCGAAGGAGTGCGGCGCTTTACTTCGGCGCTTTTTCGCCGGGCGGCGCTGAGGGCAGTTCGTCGGCGACCATCCAGCGCAGGAGCTCGGCATAGGTCTGCACGTTGCGGACGAAGCCGACCGGCTCCCAGCCGCGCGCGTAGCCGCGCTTCAACGTCGTGAAGTAACGCTCCTGGGCGAGAAGCGGCAGGGTCGCACGCACGTCCGGCCAGCTATCCGGATCCTGCCCGCGCCGCTGCGTGAGTACGCGCGCGTCTTCGAGGTGCCCATAACCGACGTTGTAAGCGGCGAGCGTGAGCCACGTGCGGTCCGGCTCGCGGATTCGCTTCGGGATCGTCTTCTCGACCAGCCGGTAGTAGCGCGCGCCGCCCCGGATGCTGTCGCGCGGATCGCCGCGATTCGCGACGCCGACGCGCGTCGCCGTCTCCGCGGTCAGCATCATGAGGCCCTGCACGCCGGTCGAGGACACCGCGCTCTCGTCCCAGCGCGATTCCTGGTAGCCGATGGCGGCGAGCAGCCGCCAGTCGATTCCGGTCTCTGCCGCCGCCTCCTGGAACAATGCCTGGTAGCGCGGCAGCCGCTCGCGCACGCCGGCGACGAAATTCGCGGCGTCCACGGTCTCGAAGCGCACGAGGGCGAGACGGTTGCGTTCGAGGACGTCCGCGAGGCGGCCGTTCGCGCCGATGTCGGCGAAGTACCGCTCGACCTCATGCAGCAGGTCCTCGCCGTGAGGCGACAGCGCCCAGGCGACGGCTTCGGACTCCGCCAGCTTGAATGCCGGCCGCAGTTCGGGATGGAAATGGCGGCCGAGCGAGAACTCGGTCGTATCCGCGACGGTGATGTCGGCGTCGCCCTTCGCAACGCGGTCGAGGAGGTCGAGCGCGTCGCCCCGCTTGACCTCGGTCCAGGTCAGCCCCGGCCATTGCCGGGCGAGCTTTGCGAGGCTCGCTGCGTGCGTCGAGTTCCGCAGCACCACGATGCGCCGCCCCTGGAGGTCTGCCGGAGTTTTCGGCAGCGTATCGTCGACGCGGTAGATGAAGTGCTGGTCGATGCGCTGGAACACGGGACCGAAGCGAATCCGGCGAATCGAGTCACGGCCTTCGACGAGGCCCGCGGCCGCGATGTGGGCGCGATTGCGCGCCACCGCATTGAGAGCGGCGGCTGCCGACCGGACGAAGGAAATTTCGAGGCGCACGCCGAGCCGCTCCGCGAAGGCCCGTGCAAGCTCATATTCCGGCCCTTCGAGACCCGCGGCGCCCTCGTACGCGGCGAGCGGGCTGTTGCGGGTCACGACCTTGACGGCGCCGAGCAAGCGGACCTGCTCGAGCGTGCCCGGCATGCGCGAGCAGGTTCCGATGAGCAGGGCGAGGAGCGCGATGGCCGGCACGCCAAAGCGGCTGCGGACTCGCCTCCAGGGTGATGCGGCCGGCGGGGAGTCCGGTGCCATTCATGTAGAATAACGACTCCGGACCCGCCCGCGACGGGCAGCCGGAATCCCAGACGGAGAGGTACCGAAGCGGTCACAACGGCACCGACTCGAAATCGGTTGAGGGCATTACGCCCTACGTGGGTTCGAATCCCACCCTCTCCGCCAGCTTCCCGCCGCCGCTACACTGATTCATGCCTCTGACATCCGCCTTCCGACGCGCGGATGCGGGATCGCCGAAGGGCGAAGTCTCGCTGCTCGGGTGGGTGTGGCGAGCTTACGTGCGGAACGCGCTGGTGCCGCTCCTGGTCGTCGAGCTGCTGCTGGTCGCTGTCTACCTAACGAGTCACGGCTGGTCTCTGCGCAGGAACGTCGCTGCGCTGACCGAGGTCGCGCGCGATGAGTTGTCGCGGAGCGCCGACGACGAGTCCGACGCCATTGAGAAACAGCTGGGCCAGGTGGCCGCGTTGACCGAGGTGCTGCGGCGCCAGGCTGCGGCAGCGATCGCGGCCCCCGCCCGCCGGCCCGGCGAGCGCGCGCGCATGCGCCTGCAGTCAACCGGCGCGCTGACGACCTGGCACGACGACGGCGGGGCGGCCGTGTACTACTCCGCGTTGACGCCGAAAGGCGCCGCGCAGTACGAGAAGCTCGAGCGGCTCGCGGCAATCGACCCGCTGCTCCGGGACATCACGCTTGCGAACCCGCTCATCGTGCAGGCGTACATCAATACGAGCGATTCGCAGACCCGCATCTGGCCATGGATCGATGCGGCGACGCTTTTCGACCCGCGCATGGACGTACGTGCATTCAACTTCTATTACGAGGCGGATGCGCGGCACAACCCGGGGCGCGGCGTCGTCTGGACCGACGCCTACGTGGACCCGGCCGGCAAGGGCTGGCTGGTGTCCGCCGTTGCACCCGTCTACCGCGGCGAAATCCTCGAGGGTGTGGTCGGCGCCGACGTTACGGTGGACCGCATCGTCGCGGATGTCCTGCGCCAGGACCTGCCGTGGGAAGGCTTCCTGATCCTGATAGGCAAGTCGGGCACGCTCCTCGCGCTGCCGCCGCAGGGCGAGCGCCTGTTCAGCCTCAAGGAGCTGACCGAGCACGACTACGTCGACGCGATCCGCGCCGACACGTTCAAGCCGGACGAGTTCAACATCTACCGGCGCAAGGACTTTGCCGAGATCGGCAACCTCCTTCGGACCCAGCCGTCGGGCACCGGACGCCTCGGGGGCGGGGAGCCGCAGCTGGTCGCCTGGGTGACGATACCTTCCGTGGGATGGAAACTGATGAGCTTCGTGCGCGAGCAGGCGGTGTTCGGCCCCGCGCGCACGCTCAACCGGGACCTCGCGGCCCTCGGCTGGGTGATGCTGGCCGGGCTCGCCGGCTTCTACCTCGTCTTCTTCACTTTCCTGTACCGCCGTGCCGGCGTCGTAAGCCGCTCGATCGCGGAACCGCTCACGCAGATCGAGCGCATGGCGCACCGCATCGCGGTCGGGGAATATGAGCAGACCCTGCCGCCTTTCGACGTGAGCGAGTTTCGTCACACGGTCGGCGAGCTGCAGAGCCTCGGGCGGCTGCTCGGCGACTCCAACCGCGCGCGTGCCGAGGCAGAGTCGCGACTCACTGAGCGCAACGAGGAGCTGTCGAAGATCCTTTCGCTGTCGCCGGACGGCCTCGTGTCCTTCGGCGCCGGCGGCCGCGTGACCGAGACCAACCCCGCGTTCCTCGAGCTGACCGGCTGGAAGCGTGCGGAGCTCATCGGGCTGCCACGCGATGCATTCTGGGCAAAGCTCGGCGAGCTGGGCGATTGCCCGGAACCGCCGCCGGACGTCGCTTCGAGGCTCAGACTGCAGCGTCCGCGGGCGAAGGTGATCGAGTGCCGCGTGGTCGGTGCGCCGGCCGCATCCCGCGTGGCCTATTTCCGCGACATCACGCGGGCCGACGAAGTGGACCGTGCCAAGAGCCGGTTCGTCGCGACTGCGGCGCACGAGCTTCGCACGCCGATTGCCGTGATCTCGGGATACGCGGAGCTCCTGCAGGACTCCGACCCGCCGCCCGCACAGCGCGGCGAGATTCTGGCAACCATGCGGCGCCAGGGTGACCAGATCGCCGGAATCGTCACGGAGCTGCTCGACCTCGCTCGCATTGAGGCCCGGGCGGGCCGAGACTTCACGATGCTCCGCCAGCCGCTGGCGCCGGCAGTCCAGCGCTTCATCGAGTCCTTTCGCGTCGGAGGGCACGCGCGCGTACCCGCGCCGGCCGGGGACATCGGCGGCGCAGAGGCGTTCATCGACGCCGACAAGATCTGCCAGGCGCTCGCGAACGTCGTGGCGAACGCCTGCAAGTACTCGCCGCCCGATGCGCCGGTCGAGCTCGGCTTCGTATCCAACGCGGCCGAGATCGGCGTCCGGGTGCGCGACCGCGGCGAGGGCATGGACGAGGAGACGCAGCGTCGCATCTTCGAGCGGTTCTACCGCGCGGAGTCCACCGCGGGCGTCGCCGGTACCGGGCTCGGCATGAGCATCGTCAAGGAGATCGTGGACATCCACGGCGGGCGCATCGAGATCGAGAGCGCGCCGGGCGAGGGCACCATGGTGACGCTGTGGCTGCCCCGCGCCGCCGCGCGCGGTTGACGACCCCGGGAGGCGACTTTACGATGCGCGGCCCGGCCTTCCATGGTGGCTCGCGCCGGTTCCTCCGCGACGATCAGCCGTGAACCCCGCCAGGCCCGGAAGGGAGCAACGGTAGCGGTGGCATCGGGTGCCGGAGGGGTGCTGGCGCGGGCCGCCTCCACGCCGGTGCGGGATCGGCGATGATGGCGGCCCGGCGGAACGGAAATCGATGAGCTACCTCGTATTGGCGCGTAAGTGGCGCCCCCGGAACTTCGACGAGCTGGTCGGGCAGGAACACGTTCGCCAGGCGCTCGTCAACGCGCTCGACTCGGGCCGCGTGCACCACGCTTTCCTCTTCACGGGCACCCGCGGTGTCGGCAAGACAACCATCGCGCGGATCCTCGCGCGCTCGCTCAACTGCGAGCGCGGGGTCAGCTCGCGGCCCTGCGGCGAGTGCGGAGCCTGCCGCGAGATCGACGAGGGCCGTTTCGTCGACCTGATCGAGGTGGATGCGGCATCGCGCACGAAAGTCGATGACACTCGCCAGCTCCTGGAGAACGTCCAGTACCTGCCGACACGTGGCCGCTTCAAGGTCTACCTGATCGACGAAGTCCACATGCTGTCGGCGCATTCCTTCAACGCGCTGCTGAAGACGCTCGAGGAGCCGCCGCCGCACGTCAAGTTCCTGCTCGCGACCACGGACCCCCAGAAGCTTCCAGTCACCGTGCTGTCGCGGTGCCTCCAGTTCAACCTGAAGCGGCTGCCTGCGTCCCTGATCGCCGCGCGGCTCACGCACATCCTTGCCGCCGAGGGCATCGCCTTCGAGCCTGCGGCCGTCTCGCTCCTCGCGCGCGCCGCCGATGGGAGCCTGCGCGACGCTCTCTCGCTGCTCGACCAGATGCTGGCCTTCGGCGCCGGCCGGGTGGCCGAGGCAGACGCCCGCACGATGCTCGGCACGGTCGACCGGCAGCAGGTCCTGGCGCTCGCGGATCGGCTCGCGGAGCGCGACGCGCGTGGCCTGTTCGTGGCGGTGGCGGCGATCGACGAGTACGCGCCCGACTACGGACAGCTGCTCGACGAGATCGCCGCGCTCCTGCAGAAAGTGGCCTTGCACCAGGCCGTGCCCGGGCTTGCCGAGGACGAGACGCATCCGCCGGAGGCGCTCGCGGCATTGGCTGCGCGCATGTCTGCGGAGGACCTGCAACTGGCGTTCCAGTTTGCGATCCTCGGCCGCCGCGACCTCGAGCTCGCACCCGATCCGCGCACCGGGTTCGAGATGACGCTGCTGCGCATGCTCGCGTTTCGGCCGGCCGAAGCTGCGGGCGAGACGCGCTCGCTGTCGCCCGCGCGCGAGGCAGGAGCGGCTCCGTTCGTATCGAAGCCGACAGGCGCTGCAGCTGCTGTGGCCGGCAGCGACTGGCCCTCTCTGCTCGCGCGGCTCGATCTCAAGGGCCCGGCCCGTCAGCTGGCCGGCAATTGCCAGCTCGTTGCGCGCGAGGGCGACCACTTCCGCTTCCTGCTCGACGAGCGCGCGGCGAGCCTGCATACGCGCCAGCTCGAGGATCGCTTCGTGCAGGCGCTCCGTCGACTGGTCGGCGAGGCCGCGACGCTGGAGATCTCCCAGGGGGGCGAGGGCGACACACCGGCGCGGCGCGAAGAGCTGGCCCGGGACGAGCGGCTCGAGAAGGCGCGAGCGGCGCTCGAGAACGATCCGAACGTGCAGTCGCTGCGCGAGCGGTTCGGGGCGGTGCTGCAGCCGGATTCGATCAAGCCGGTCGGGTAGAATGACGGCATGAAGCCCAACATCGGACAGCTCATGCGCCAGGCCCAGCAGCTCCAGGCCAATATGCAGAAGGCGCAGGAGCAGGTCGCCGCGCTCGAGGTCACCGGCGAGTCTGGCGGCGGCATGGTGAAAGTCACCATGAATGGGCGCCACGAGGTGCGCCGCGTGGAAATCGACCCGACGGTCTCGGCCTCCGACCGCGAGATGCTCGAGGACCTGGTGGCGGCTGCCTGCAACGACGCCGTGCGCCGCGTCGGCGAGGCGGTGCAGCAGCACATGGCCGGCGCGATGGGCGGGATGCAGCTCCCTCCGGGCATGAAGCTCCCGTTCTGACGGCGCTGCCGTGAAGTACTCACCCGGTCTTGCCCGCCTCATCGAGGCCCTGCGCGTGCTGCCGGGCGTCGGCCCGAAGTCTGCGCAGCGCATGGCATTCCACCTGCTCGAGCGCAATCGCGACGGCGCCCGCGGCCTTGCACGCGCGCTCGAGGATGCGGCGGCGAACGTGGTTCACTGCCGACGCTGCCGGATGCTGACTGACGGCGACCTGTGCGAGATCTGCGCCGCGCCAAAGCGCGACGCAAGCGCACTCTGCATCGTCGAGTCGCCGGCCGACGTGGTCGCCGTCGAGCAGTCGGGCGGCTACTCGGGCCGCTACTTCGTCCTCATGGGCCACCTCTCGCCGCTCGACGGCATCGGCCCCGAGCAGCTCGGCTTCGACCGGCTCGAGGCGCTGCTCGACGAGGGCGGGGTGCGCGAGGTGATCCTGGCGACCAACCCGACGGTCGAGGGCGAGGCGACCGCGCACTTCATCGGGGAGCTCGTTGCGCGCCGCGGAATCCGTGCCTCGCGCATCGCGCATGGTGTGCCGGTCGGCGGCGAGCTCGAGTACGTGGACGGCGGCACGCTGGCCCACGCGCTCGCCGGCCGTCAGGTCATCGCCTGAGCTTCGGCACCGGGCGCGCAGCCATCTCTTCAGCGAGCTCGAGGAGCCGGCGGTAGCTTTCGAGCCGCCGCGGCGCGACGCCGCCCGCCGCGGCAGCCGACGCCACCGCGCAACCCGGCTCGCGCCGGTGCAGGCAATCCCGGAAGCGACAGCTTGCCGCGAGCGCCGCGATCTCGCGGTAGCCGCCCGCGACGGCGCGCGGCGCGGGGAGTGGCGGCGAGAAGTCGCGCACCCCGGGCGAGTCGACGAGCTCACCGCCCGTTGGCAGCGCGTACAGCGAGGCCGTGCTCGTCGTGTGCCGGCCGCTTTCGCTCGCCCTGGAGACGTCGTCGACCGCGGCCTCTACGCCCGGCACGAGGATGTTGGTCAGCGAGCTTTTCCCGACACCCGACTGGCCGACCAGGACACTGGTCGCACCGGCGAGTCGTGCGCGGAGGGCGTCGACGCCGTCCGCGAGGCGCTTGCTCGCGCGCACAACGGGATAGCCGATCCGGGCATAGTCCACGAGGGCAGGCTCGAGTACGTCTGCCGCGCCGTCGAGGTCGCACTTGTTGGCGACGACGCAGGCGGCGAGCCCGTTCCATTCGGCCGCCGCGAGGTACCGGTCGCAGAGCCCGAAGTCCGGCGCCGGCCGCGGGGCGACGACCGCCAAGAGCTGCGTCAGGTTCGCCGCGACAGCCTCGGCTTCGCCGCGCGCGTTTATCCGCGCGAGCAGGCTCGAGCGCGGGACGAGTTCGACCACGAGCCCGGCACCGCCCTCCGTGCGCGCGGGCGACCAGCGCACGCGGTCTCCGCAGACCACGGCGAGGCGGCGCCCCTGCAGCCTGCAATGAACGCGGCGTCCCGCATCGTCCACGACGGTCGCGTCGCGACCATGGCTCGCGACGACCCGTCCTGCAAGCAGGCGCAGGGCTTCGCCCGTCGTCATTCGAGGCGTTCCGGCGCGAGCTCGGCGATGCGCGCGAGCGCCGGCGGGTGGGAGGCGTAGAACGCGGTGTAGAGGCGATCGGGGGTCAGCGTCGCTGCGTTGTCGCGATGCAGCTTGACGAGCGCGTCGGCGAGCGCGCTGGCGCTCGCGTGGCGCGCGGCGAAGCGGTCGGCGGCGAACTCGTGACGGCGCGACAGCCAGGCCGACAGCGGCCGCAGCGGGAACAGGAATACCGGCGCCGTGAGCGCGAACAGCAGGAAGAGGGTGTGCGGCCCGCCCGAGTCGACGCCGAGCGCCGGCTGGAACCAGGAAACGCCTGCGAGCCAGGCGAGGAGAGCGAACCCGGCGAACGAGGCTGCGAGCGTCGACGCAAGGCGGAGCGCCACGTGGCGCAGGCGAAAGTGTCCAAGCTCATGTGCGAGCACGGCCTCGACTTCCGGGACTCCGAGCGAGTCGAGGAGCGTGTCGAAGAGCACGATGCGCTTCGTGCGGCCGAAGCCCGTGAAGTAGGCATTGCCGTGCGAGCTGCGCCGCGAGCCGTCCATCACGAGCACTCCCTTCGGCTGGAATCCGCAGCGGCGCGCCAGCGACTCGACACCCTCGCGCAGCAGGCCCGGCTCGAGCTCGCGGAACGCATTGAAGAGCGGCGCGATGGCCCGCGGCCAGGCCCAGCTGATAAGCAGCGAGAATGCGGCCCAGGCGCCGTAGGCCCACAGCCACCAGGCGCTCCCGGCGCGCGGCAAGAGCCACAGCACGAACGCAGTGAGCGGGAGCAGCAGGACGGCGCCGATCGCGAAGCCCTTCATCGTGTCCGCCGCGAAGAGCGAAGGCGTCGTCCGGTTGAATCCGAAGCGGGACTCGATCCGGAACGTGCGCCAGGCGTCGAACGGGAGGCCAGCGAGCGCGAGCAGGAGCGTCACCGCGGCGACCGTCGCGAGCTCGCGCGGAAGCCCGCCGAGCCCTGCACTCAGTATGGCTGCGTCGGTCGCCGCGATGCCGCCTCCCAGAGTCAGGACGCCGAGCAACGCCGCAGCGGCGGCGCGCTCGGCCATCGCGAACCGCGCCTGTGCCACCGTGTAGTCGGCGGCGCGCGCGTGCTCCGTCGCGCTCACTGCTGACGCGAAAGGCGCAGGCACGTGGGCGCGCCCGGCGCGCGCCGCGCGCGCCTGACGGTGAAGCAACCACAGCTGCGTCGCGAGTCCGGCGGCAAGCGCGATGACGAAGAGGAGCGTGAATGGATGCATGGCGCGCGG
>Ga0111539_10004440_pt1 | contig 18328 bp, 15 predicted proteins | sample RhiMethybrSRZTD1_FD_79667 | JGI IMG/M metagenome (GOLD analysis project Ga0111539, IMG submission 79667) | Populus rhizosphere microbial communities from Tennessee, USA - Rhizosphere MetaG P. TD hybrid SRZTD1 (version 2) (version 2) | ecosystem: Host-associated > Plants > Roots > Rhizosphere >... | reverse complement strand
GGATTGCGGATTCCGCGTGCGGCGAGCTGCTTCGCCACCATTTCTTCGCGAACGGTCTGCAGCTCTCTGGGCATGGGCTTGGGCCTCAACAAATTCATGAGAAGCACCCGGCAAGATCCCAATCTTTAAGCTCTTGGCGGGCCTCTTCATCGGTCAAATTCAAGTGCAGCGGGGTCACCGAGACCGCCCCTTGGGCCACGGTCGCAAAGTCGGTGTCGTCTCCCCCGTTCCAAACGGCTTCGGCTCCTCCGATCCAGTAATACTTCCGGCCCCGCGGATCTTCCTTTTCGATGAGCTCGTCGGTGTAAAAGCGCGTTCCCAATCGCGTGAGACGCGGCTTCGACCAGCCCTCCGCATCTCCCGGGGGGAAATTCACGTTCAAGATCGCGGGCCGCGCACATTGCCGCACCAAGAGCGCCTCGGCCAAGCGCGTCACGAGCTGGGCCGCGCCGGGGAAATCTCCGCCCTCGCGATCTTTCATCGAGGCTGCGATTGAGGGCACACCCAGGATGTGCGCTTCGAACGCCGCCGCGACCGTCCCCGAATAGGTCACGTCCTCCCCCATGTTCGGCCCGTGATTGATTCCCGAGATCACGAGATCGGGTTTGGCGCGAAGAATTCCGTGGCAACCCACCAGCACGCAGTCGGTCGGAGTGCCGTCGACGGAGAACCACTTGTTCTCGATCTCGCGAATGCGCAGCGGGCGATCGAGCGTGATCGCGTGACTCGATGCGCTCTGCTCGCGATCGGGAGCGACCACGGTCACCTCGTGGCCGCGTTCCAGCAGCGCTTCATTCAAGGTGCGCAGCCCGCGCGCCAAAATGCCGTCGTCGTTCGTCAAAAGGATTCTCACGAATATCCAAACGCGGCGGGGGCCGCATCACTGCGCAACGAGATGAAATGGAAAACGGATCGAACATTGGTCGGGGCGACTGGATTCGAACCAGCGACCTCGTGCACCCCAAGCACGCGCGCTAACCGGGCTGCGCCACGCCCCGACCCACGTCCGGAAACATGCCAATCTATCGGGCCGTCTGACGACCTTCAAGCGGAAAGATCGGAGAGAATTCCTTCCAATTCCCGGCGAATCTGCGCCAGGGATGCGCCCTTGGTTGCCGAAGTCTTTTCCACTGGTGCGCTCTTGTTCGCGGTGACCTTCTCTAACGCCGAGGGGGCCGAGGCGATGAACGGAATCTCGATCTGTTCGATATCCTCGCCCTTGCGCTCACGAATCCGCCGCAAGGCGCCGCGAATCGTGAATCCCTCATCGTAGAGAAGCTTGCGAATGAGCAGCACGAGCTTAACGTCGCGCTCGCGATACGTGCGATTGCCGGCGCGATTCTTCTTCGGCTTGAGCGCGGGGAATTCCGTTTCCCAATAACGCAGAACATGGGGCTTCACGCCGGCCATGTCGGCGACTTCGGTGATCGAATAATAAAGTTTGCCGTTGCGATCCACGTACGTTTCTCCCGCGACGCCCGGCATTCTAGGACGTCCGCCCCCTCCAGGTCCAGTCTGCTCCTCGCTTTTGTTCACGAGGCCCGCCTTCCGACCGGTCCCCAGCGCCGGGCGGCCTCGACCGCGAACGGAGCGATGGAGACGAGAATGATGCCCAAAATCACGAAGCTGAAGTTTTCTTTGACCACGGGAAGATTCCCGAAAAAGTAACCGCCGAACGTGAACAGCGCGGTCCACAAGAGTCCGCCAGCGATGTTGTAGACGACGAAGCGGGGATACGACATCGTACCCACGCCGGCCACAAACGGCGCGAACGTCCGCACGATCGGAACGAAGCGCGCGAGAATGATGGTCTTGCCGCCGTGCTTCTCATAGAAGCGGTGCGTGCGCTCGAGATATTCGCGTTTCAACCAGCGCACGTCTTCGCGAAACACGCGCGGCCCGGTGGCGCGACCGATCGCGTAGTTCACGGTGTCCCCCAAGATCGCGGCGGTCGCCAGGAGCACGAACAAGAGCACGGGATTCAATCCCCCCGATGCGGAGAGGGCGCCGGCGGCGAACAAGAGCGAGTCGCCGGGGAGAAACGGGGTGACCACCACGCCGGTCTCGAGAAACACGATCAGAAACAGAATCGCGTAGGTCCACACCCCATATTTCGCGAACAATTCGATCAGATGGTCGTCCAGGTGCAGAAAGAGACTGACCAGCTGCGTCATCCAATCCATGAATCCCCCGCTCGATGGCGCGCTGGGTCGCGCATGCTTTGGTTCATACTCGGCTCTCCGCTTTTGGGTCGCGGGTCATGAGCTGCTCGATCCCCACACGCGGATCTTTTCCTTCGAACAATACCGACGAGACTTGGCGCGTGATCGGTAGCTCGATTCCCCGCTCCTGGGCGATGCCCAATGCGGATTGCGTGGTCTCCACGCCTTCGCACGCTTGTCCGGTCTCGCGCACCGCGCGCTCCACGCCGTAGCCGCGGGCGATGAGCTCCCCCACTTTGCGATTGCGGCTGTGCCGGCTCGTGCACGTCGTCACCAAATCCCCGATCCCGGCCAACCCGTAGAACGTTTCCAAGTTCGCGCCCAGCGCTCGTCCCAAGCGCGCCATTTCCGCCAATCCGCGCGTCAAGAGCGCGCCCTTCGTGTTGTCGCCGAATCCCAAACCATCGCAGATTCCGGCGGCGATGGCGATCACGTTCTTGAGCGATGCGGCGGTCTCGACTCCCAAGACATCTTCGTTCGTGTAGACGCGAAACGTTGGGGTCATGAGCAAATCTTGAAAGTGGCGCGCAACCTCGTCGCGATGCGATGCGACCACGACTGTCGTGGGAATTCCGCGTGCAGTTTCTTCCGCGTGGCTGGGGCCTGCCAAGATCGCGATGCCGCGCAATTCGCCCAGCTCTTCGCGCAACACTTCCGACATGCGCTGGCGCGTCTCCGGCTCGTAGCCTTTCGCGGCGCACAAGAAGCTCTGCGCGGGGCCCGGCGCCGTGGCGCGGGCAACGACGCGCTGCGCCCGCGCCGGCACGGCCAGGATCAAAGACGATGCGCGCGACGCTGCTTCGAGATTCGAGGTCACCGTCAAGCTGTCGGGAAAGAGCACGCCGGGAAGATAGGCCGCATTCTCGCGCGCCGTTTCCATCGTGCGCGCCTTGTCGTCATCGCGCGCCCACAGCGTGGTCGCAGTTCCCTTGCTGGCGAGCAGACACGCGAGCGCCGTGCCCCAGCTTCCCGCGCCCAGAACACTCACTTTCACGACACGCTTCCCTTGGAGATCTTCTCTTCGCGCCCTCGCTGGAATGCACGAGCTTCCGTCCCGGCCAAAAGCCGCGCCACGTTGGAGCGATGGCGCAGCACCACGACCACTCCCAGTGCAGTTCCGGCCAAGCGCAGCGCCAAAGGTGCGGGGCGAATCCACAGCATGCTGACCAGCGCAACCGAAGCGGAGAGCGAGGCCAGCGAAACGTAGCGAAAGGCGAGCAGCACGATGAGAAACGTAAGGAGACCGATGAGTGTGGCCCATGGTGCCAAGGCGAAAAGCGCACCCGCCGATGTGGCCACGCCTTTTCCCCCTTTGAACTTGAGGGTCGCGGGGAGAATGTGGCCCACGACCGACGCGACGCCGCACAAGATTCCCACTTCCGGGCTGGTGAGCCCGAAGGCCCGCGGAACAAGCGCCGCCGCGGCCCATCCCTTGCCCATGTCGGCCAGAAGCACGGGAATGCCGAGCGTTTTCCCCAAGATGCGAATCGCGTTCGTTGCCCCGACGTTTCCACTGCCGTGCTCGCGCAGATCGATCCCTTTGATGCGCGCGGCGATTTGTCCGAAAGGGATGCTCCCTAGAAGATACGCAACGAGCGCGGCCAGGATCACGCTCATGACTTCGCGGCTCCTTTGCGCTTGCGCACCACGACGCGCACCGGCGTTCCTTCGAGCCCCAAACGTTCTTTCAATTGATTGCGAAGGAAGCGCTCGTAGTGCCCTTCCAGATTCTCCGGCCGGTTCGTGAACACCGCGAACGTCGGCGGGCGCACATCCACTTGCGCCGCGGAATGGATCATGGTCGGTCCGCGTCCTTTGCCGGCCGGCGGAGGATTCTTTTCCACGATCTCGCGCAGCACTTCATTCACGCGCTCATTCTGAATCAGCCGGGCCCGCACTTCGGCCAAGCGCAGCGCCTCGGGAAGAATCCGGTCCACGCGCCGCCCCGACTTTGCCGAAACGTAGAGGATCGGCGCATCGGGAAGAAACTTGAAGTGGAAGCGAAAACGGTCCTCGAAGCGGAGCGCAATCTCCGGATCCTTCTCGACCGCATCCCACTTGTTCACGATGATGACGACAGCCTTTCCCAAGCGCACTGCCTCGGCTGCGATCCACACGTCTTGATCCAGAATTCCGCTGGACGCATCGAGCACCACGACGGCGACATCGCTGCGCTCGATCGCGCGCAGCGAGCGCAAGGACGACCAGAACTCCACCGATTCCGAGATGCGCGCACGCCGGCGCAGTCCGGCGGTGTCGATGAGCAGTACGGTGGACTCGCCCACGCGAACGGGAGTATCGATCGCATCGCGCGTCGTTCCTGGCGCGTCCGCGACGATCACCGTCTTCTCTCCGGTGATCGCGTTCACGAGCGAGGATTTGCCGACGTTCGGACGCCCGACGATCGCCACGCGCGCATCTTCGGCTGTGGCCAATGCGGGTTGGATGTCTTGCGGGAGGATCGTCATCAAATGATCGAAGAACTCTTCGATGCCGGAACCGCGTTTCGCGGAAATCGGAAATACCTCGCCCAGCCCGCCCGCCGTCAAGCCGGATGCGGAGAGCGCAGCGGGCGCATCGTCGGCCTTGTTCGCGGCGGCGAGCACCGCCTTCTTCGTGCGCGCAAGGCGGCGGATCACGCCCTCGTCGTCGGTCGTGACGCCGGTCGTGGCATCCAAGAGAAAGAGGATCACGTCGGCTTCCTCGATCGCTGCGTCCACTTGTTCTTGGATGTCACGGGTGAGATCGCTGTCCCGCTCGAACGTGATCCCTCCCGTGTCCACGATCCAGAAGCGCCGGTCGTTCCATTCGGCGCGCGCATAATTGCGATCGCGGGTGATCCCCGCTTCGTCATGGATCACCGCGCTGCGCATGCCGGCAATGCGATTGAAGAGCGTGGACTTGCCCACGTTCGGCCGCCCGATGATCGCCACCACGGGAATCGCTTCTTGAAATCGCATGCACCCCTCGAGACCAACAAAAAAGCGCCCGGCTGCGGGCGCGAGCGATGGAGCGGGCAACGGGATTCGAACCCGCGACTTTCAGCTTGGGAAGCTGACACTCTACCAACTGAGTTATGCCCGCATCCGCACGCCGCCTGGTGATACCCCCTTTCCCCAACCGGGTCAAGGGGAGTGCTCCTCGCGCAGCTGGCGGGCAATCTCAACGGCGAGCGGAGCGAATTCCTCGTCCGAGGTCACTTTGAGCCAGCGAATCGGCTGGACGGGGCGAAACCAGGTGCGCTGGCGCTTCGCATACTGGCGGGTTGCGGTCTCGATTGCGTCGCGGGCCGCTTCGCGCGAGATCCGCCCGCGCACGAGATCGCGTACCTGCGCGTATCCGAGCGCATTCCAGGCCGGGGCCTCTTCGGAAATCCCCCGGGCCAAAAGCGACTCCACTTCTTCGATCCAGCCGCTCGAGAGCATCGTGTCGATGCGCTCCTCGATGCGCCGGGCCAGCGCCGATGGCTCCCAATCGAGTCCGAAGCGCAGCAAGCGCACCCGTGTTTCCCGGCGATGCCGGGCGTGGTGCTCGGAGAGCGGAATTCCGGTCAGCTCGTGCACCTCGAGCGCGCGCACGAGACGCACGACGTCTTGCGGTGCCAAACGCGCTGCGGCCTTTGGATCGATGCGCGTCAATTCCCGATGCAACGATGCGGCGCCCTCGCGCTGCGCGCGCTCGTGAAGCCGGCCGCGGATCGCAGGCGATGCGGCCGGCCCTTCGAACAGTCCTTCTTCGGCGGCGCGCAGATAAAGTCCCGACCCGCCGACCAGAAGCGGAATGCGGCCGCGCGCGTGAATCTCGCGCGCGATGCGCCGCGCTTCGGCGCCGAAATGCGCGGCGGAGTAGCTCTCTTCCGGATCGGCGACGTCCACGAGATGATGCCGGCAGATCGCTTGCTCTTCCGCCGTCGGTTTCGCCGTTCCGCGATCGAAGCCGCGATAGATCTGGCGCGAATCCGCATTCACGATCTCGAGGTCGACGTGCTGCGCAACGAGAAGCGCGAGCTTCGTCTTCCCCGAGCCGGTGGCGCCGACCAAGCTCGGAAGGAAGAGCGTCATGCGCGCCGGCATCTCGCAGCGCGGATCATGTGCGCTCGAATCTCGCGTCGATTGTCGGACGAGGAAGCTCGAGATAGAGCGGGCGGCCGTGCGGGCAGAAGCGCGGCACTTCGGTGCGGGAGAGCGCATCCAAGAGCCGCTCGATCTCCTCGGCGTGAAGCCGCTGCCCGAACTTCACCGCACCCTTGCACGCGTACGATTTGGCGAGCGCATCGACGAGCTTGGCCGCACCAGCGCGCGCCGCTTCCGGCGAAGCGAAGAAATCGCGCAAGAAATCGCCGCCGCCCCAGCGCGACAACGTTCCCGGGATTCCATCCACCAGCACCGTTCCCGGACCGCCGTCGCGCGCGTCGAATCCCATCTCGCACAGAAAACGCGCGGCCTCATTCGGATCCTGGCCGGGACCCAGATCGATCGTGAGTGGAACGAGCAGACCTTGCGAGGGAATCTTGGCCGCGCGACCCTGGCGCGAACGAATCTCGTCGTAGAGAACGCGTTCGTGCGCGGCATGCTGGTCGATCACGAGAAGACGCTCTTCGTCTTCCACCAAAAGATATGCGCCCCACAATTCCCCCGCCAAACGCAGGCGGCGCTCCGTTCCCGGGATGGCGGCGGGTTCCGCCGGCGCAAAGCGCAGCGTCGCTTGCGAAAGCGTGACGCGCTGGGGTTCCGGCACGAGATCGGCGGTCGAAGGCACACCCTCGGGAAGTCCGAAGCGAATCGGCGCGGCGCGAAGCTCGCCGCCGCGCGGGCGGCTCATTGCGAAGACGCGCCCCGCTTCGTGGAAACGCGCAGCGCCTGCCGCGCGGCCCACGGCCTCGCGAATGGCGGAGTACACCGCATCGCGGCGCGCGAAACGAATCTCGCGCTTGGCCGGATGCACGTTCACGTCGATCGTCGCCGGATCGATCTCCAAGGCGAGCGCGAAGATGGGATACTTCCCGGCCGGCGCGGCGCCGCCCAATCCCGCAAGAACCGCGTGCGCCAACGACGTCTCCGATACCGAGCGCCCGTTCACGAGAAGAATCTGATGCTCGGTGCGCGTGCGCGAGAACTCTCCCAACGAAACGAGCCCGGACACGCGAACGTCAGCAGATTCGAAGCTCGCCTCGGTCATACGCGCTGCAGTATCCCGCCCCCACAACGCGGCCACGCGTTCGCGAAACGACGCTTGCGGCGCAAACTCGAGCGCCTTCTTCCCTTCGCGCACGACGCGAAATCCCACTCCCAACGCGGCGAGGGAGAGTTGTCCCGCGAGCCGCAACACGAGGCGGCTCTCCGTTCCCGGAGTCTTCAGGAATTTGCGCCGCGCCGGCGTGTTGAAGAACAGCGAGCGCACCTCGATCGTGGTTCCGGGAGCGCGTGCGGCGCTTTCGATGTCCTGCACGCGCCCCGCTTCCAAACGAATGCGCGTGCCGGCCAGCGCCTCGCGCGTCGCGGTGACGAGCTCGACCCGCGAGACCGCGGCGATCGACGCGAGCGCCTCGCCACGAAATCCCAACGTCGCGATGTTCTCCAAATCGCCGGCGTTCTCGATCTTGCTCGTCGCATGGCGCTCGAAGGCCAGCGCGACTTCCTCCGCTTGGATGCCGCAGCCGTCGTCGGCGACGCGCACGCGCTCGATCCCGCCGCCGTCGAACGCCACTTCGATCTTGCGCGCACCGGCATCGAGCGCGTTCTCGATGAGCTCCTTGGCGAGCGACGCCGGCCTCTCCACGACTTCGCCGGCGGCAATCTTGTTGGCGATCTCCGCGGGCAGCCGGCGGATCGTGTTCATGTCGTTTCCGTCCGCGTGCGGCTCTTCCAGTCGTGCAGCACCGCAATCGCTTCCAGCGGAGTCATCGTTTCCGGCTCGATCAAGGCGAGCTCGCTCAGGATCGAAGCGCTCTGCCGCGAGAAGAGATCGAGCTGCGATCCGGACGCACCTTTCGGCGCGGCACCGTCCGCTTGGAATCGCCCGTTCTCGAGGTCGGCCAGGATTTCTTTGGCCCGCTTCGTCACCGCATCGGGCAGTCCGGCCAGCCGCGCGACGTGAATTCCGAAGCTCCGATCCGCCGCGCCTTCCACGATCTTGCGCAGGAACACGATGTCGTCCTTCCACTCGTGCACGGTAACGCGCAGATTGCGCGCCCGCTCCAATCGCTCCGCCAAACTGGTCAGCTCGTGATAGTGCGTGGCGAACAACGTCCGCGCGGCGCGCTCCGGATTCTCGTGCAGATGCTCCAACACGGCCCAGGCAATGGCCAGCCCGTCATAAGTCGACGTGCCCCGCCCCACTTCATCGAGCAACAAGAGGCTCTGCTTGGTGGCCGAGCTCAAGATGCGCGAAACCTCGATCATCTCCACCATGAACGTGGAATGCCCGCGCGCAACCTGATCCGCCGCCCCGACGCGCGTGAACACGCGATCGACCACCCCCAGGTGCGCTTCTTCCGCCGGAAGATAGGATCCGGTCTGCGCCAAAATGCACAGCAGCGCGACTTGCCGAAGATAGGTAGACTTGCCGGCCATGTTCGGTCCGGTGATGAGCAAGATCTGCCGCGCGTCGAGATCGAGATGGGTGTCATTCGGCACGAACTCTTGCGCCGGAAGCGCCGCTTCGACGACCGGATGACGCCCCCCGCGAATGTCGATGCGTCCGGAATCGTCGACCGCCGGCCGCGTCCAATTCCCGCGCCGCGCCACTTCGGCGAACGACAGGAGCACATCCAATTTCGCGAGGGCCTGCGCCGCGCGGCGCATCTCCGCCACGCGCATGGCCAGGCGATCGCGCAGCTCGCCGAATCGCTCGAGCTCCAAGGCCCACGAGCGCTCTTGCGCACCCAAGATCTCGGCTTCGCGTTCTTTGAGCTCGGGGGTGACGTAGCGCTCCGCACCGGTGAGCGTTTGGCGCCGCTCGTAGCTTTCCGGAACGCGGTCGCGCTGGCCGCGGCTCACCTCGATGTAATAACCGAACACGCGGTTGTAACCGATCTTGAGATTGGGAATGCCGGTGCGCTCGCGCTCGGTCGATTGAAAGCGCGCAATCCAATCCTTCGCACCGCGAGCCAATCCGCGCAGCCGGTCGAGCTCCGGCGAATACCCGTCGCGAATGAGCCCGCCTTCTTTGAGTCCCAATGGCGGCGCATCGACGAGCGTCTCGCGCACGCGCTGCACGTCCAGCTTGAAGTCATCGAGCCGCTCCGCGAGCGTTGCCAAGATCGCACACCGCCGCCCTGCCAAGTGCGCGCGGATCTCGGGAATCTCGGCCAAGGCATTGGCCAGCGCGACGAGATCGCGCGCATTCGCGCGCTGCGCGCCGACGCGCATCGCCAAACGCTCGACGTCGCCGATCCGTTCCAACTTCGCGCGCATTGCCTCGCGGAAATCTTCCACCTGCAGAATCTCTTCCACGGCATCTTGGCGCGCGGCGATGCGCGGCGGCGACAACAAGGGGCGGGTGATCCAACGCCGCAGAAGTCGCGCACCCATCGGCGTGCGCGTGCGATCCATGCAGGCGAGGAGCGATGCGCTGCTTCCTTCGCCGGCCATGGGGCGCACGATCTCCAGATTGCGCATCGTGATCTCGTCCAAGACCATCGTTTCGCCGGCCGCATCGAAATCCAAAGCGGCCAGCTCTTTGCGCTCCGCCTTGTGCAGCGTGGCGAGATACCGAAGGAGACCGGCCGCGGCGCGCAACGCGAGCGGTTGAAAGAGCGCCTTTTCGGCCGCGGCGGGGGCGAATCCGGGACCGGAATGGATTTCGAGAGCCGCACTCTCCACCGAGGGAAACGCCTCTTCCGAAAGACGTGTGAACGCGGCCTCGCCGGCTGCACGCGCCGCCTCACGCAGCGGATCGCTTTCGGGGACGAGAATCTCCGCGGGCTGCCAGCGGACCAGCTCGTCTTCGAGCGAGGCGAACGGGACTTCGATGGCCGCGAACTCACCGGTGGTGATGTCGCTGCGGGCGATTCCCGCACGACCCGCCTCGCGATCGGGAACGATCGCGGCGAGATAACGACTGGTGCGCTCGTCGATCAAGCCGGGAAGCGAGACCGTTCCCGCCGAAACGACCTCAACCACTTCGCGGCGCACAATTCCCTTCGCCGCCTTCGCGTCTTCCACTTGATCGCAGATCGCAACGCGATATCCCGCGGTCACCAGCTTGCGCACCGCGCCTTCGAGCGCGGACAGCGGCACGCCCGCCAGCGGAATCGGCTCGCCCTTTTCAAGACCGCGCGAGGTCAGCGCGATGCCGAGCACGCGCGAAAAAATCGCGGCGTCTTCGAAGAACGTTTCCCAAAAATCCCCCATGCGAAAGAGGAGGATTTCACCGGCGTGTTCGCTCTTGACCGAGAAATATTGCCGCATCAGAGGGCTCCACGCGGGATCTCCCACGATGGAACGCTTCCCTCCGACCGTCATGGCGTCTTCCCCGAATCCTTCGCTTTCTTGGATTCCTTCGGTTTCGATGCCTTGTCTTTGGATTCGGGAGCAGCGTCCGGCTTCTTCGCTTTGGAATCCTCTGCGCCCTGCGCTTCCGTCGCTTCCTCGGATGCGGCGGCGGCCGGTGCCTTGATTCCCTCAGCGGGAGCAGCGCGACCCATGCGGATCTCTTCGCGCGCCAAGATCGCTTCGATCGATCCGGGATATTCGTGCTCCATATCTTCCGTCTTGTTCACGGCATCCGATTCGCGCCCCAAAAGACGCAAGCACAAGACCGCGCGCCAGGCCGCCCAGCGCGCCCGCTCATCCCTGGAGTGATCGTTCTCGAATTTTTGATAACGGCGCAGCGCTTCGCGCAAGTTGCCCATTTGATACGTGGCCGAAGCCAAAGCGAGCTCCGCGGCGATCGCGTCCTCTTGCCGCTTCGTGAGCCGCGACGCTAGCCCCAACGTCTCCAATGCATCCGACGGCTCACCCGATTGCAGCTCGGCGAGCCCCTTGCCCAAAAGTGCGCGCCCGCGATCGAAGTGATTCTTGTAATCGCGCGCCAGAATCACGTACTCCTCGATGGCCTGCGACTGGAGTCCCATCGCACTCGCCGCCTGCGCGCGGCTCCAGTGCGCTTCGGCGGCAATCGCATCGCTCGGGGTGAGCGCCAGCACTTGTTCCCATCGTTCGAGCGCTTCATCCGGATCCGAGGCGCAGCGGGCCAGAAGGACCGCGACCCGCGCGGAGCGCTCCCCTTCGGCGTGATGCTGCTCGATTTTCTTCGCGAGCGCCGCCGCGCCGAGGCGGTCTCCTTCTTTCCACGCTTCCTCGGCTTGCTCGATTTCGCTGGGTTTGTCTTCCGAGCTCTCGCGCGCGGCGAACGCCGCAGTGGTGAGAAACGCGACGAGCGCCGCCGCCGTACGCCAAGTGCGCGCGCTCAACGCGTATCCCCGGGAACAGGGCGCGTGCTCCACGACACGCGGCGCGGCGTGCGCGACGGGCCGTCGCCCACGAGACGCGTGATCCACGCATCCACTTGGCCTTCGGCTTCGGCGCCGCGTCCCGATTGCAAGAGAAGCGCGACGCTCAATGCTTGCAGCTCCAACGAATCGGGGCGCGCTTCGAGCCCGCGGCGGCAGATCTCCAACGATTCGTCGAGCTGTCCTTTGCGGCGCAGGAATCTCGCCAACCCGAAGCACGCCCCGGCGTGATCCGGAAACGACTGCAGAAACCGCTTGTACGTCTGTTCCATGCGTGAGAACGAGCCGTCCAAGAAGTGCACGCGCTCGAGATTGCGAAACACCGGCGCGGCTTCTTCCGGATGCGAGAGAAGCAGCGACAGCCACGCTTCGATCGCTTCCGGATAATTGCCGAGCTGCTCTTGCAAAAGACCCCACCCGGTGTTCGCCTCGCGGTTTTCGGGATCGTAACGTTGCGCGTCCTTCAAGAGCTTCTCCGCACCTTTTGTATCGCCCTGCTCCAGAAGGTGCAGCCCTTGGCGCGCGCGATAGGTTGCCAACTCCGCACCCGATGCGGCCCGCGCGGTCGCCTTGCGTTTGACGATCTCTCGTTTCACTTTGAAGGCGCCTTCGAGATCGTTCAGCTTCTCGCGGATCTCGAGCAGCGTTTCCAATCCGCCCGGCGCCGTTTCATCGAGCCGCGCCGATTCCTCCGCGGATTCCGCCGCCTTGTCGACTTTTCCAAAAGCCAAGAGATCGCGCGCCAGCGCCAAATGCACGCGCGCCATGAGCTCACGCGGCAAGGCCCCGCGCGCCGCCAGCTCCCGATGCAATTGATACGCGCGCGCCGGATCGCCGCGCCTCAAGAACAGCTCGCCCAAACGCAGATACGCATCCGCGTTCGAGGAATCCTGGCGCACCGCGTTCTTGAATTCGCGAAATGCGGTCTCGACGTCTTCGTCGGCGAGCGCGCCCAAGGCGACGATGTACGGAGGGCGCGTGTCCTTCGATTCGCGCTTGGCTCGCGCCAAGTAGCGGTTCGCGACGAGGCCGGCGGCGAGAAGCCCTGCGAGGAGCAGGAAATACGTCGTTTCGGTCACACCAAAGGCTCCGCGCGGGGACCCGCTTCCTCCGCATCATCGAGCGGCAAGTTGCGGATCGTGGTGAGCTCTCCTTCCAGGCGGTGCTGGCGACGGTACAAGTCGCGCAGCCTCGTTTGCAATTCCAAGACGACGAGGAGCGAAAGCGAATAGCCGATCGCGGCGCCGGTGACAAACGCGACGAACACGACCCAGGCCACCGGTGCGTCGCGAACGCGACCCCAATACAGCTCCACGTCGACGAGCTCGCGATTGTTCAGGAACGCGAAGCCCATGGCCAGGAACATGACCCCCAAGAAGATCGCCGCGCGAAAAGCCTTCAGAATTCCCATCGCCTCCTCACCGTTCCCCCACGCAGCGTTGTGCCGCGCAGCTCCACGAGACGGACGTCCACGAGATCGCCGGGTTGTGCCGAGCCCTGTGGCACCACCACCATGAAGCGATTGCGGGTGCGCCCGAACAATTCGGACGGATCCCGTTTCGACGGACCCTCGATCAGAATCTGCGCCGTGCGCCCGACCTGCTCGAGCAGGATCTCCCGGCCGATGCGGCGCTGGGCATCGATCAACGCCTGCAGGCGGCGCGATTTCTCCGTCTCGGGAATCTCGTCGACGAGCTTCGCCGCAGGCGTGCCATCGCGCGGAGAGTACTTGTACATGTAGCACTCCGCGAAGCGCACCTCTTCGACGAGCTTCAACGTCTCCAGAAAATCTTCTTCGCTCTCCCCCGGAAATCCCACGATCAAATCAGTGGCGAATTGCACGCCGGGAATGATGCGCCGCGCTTCGTGGATGCGCTCGCGGTACCAAGCGGACGTGTGCCGGCGCTTCATGCGCCGGAGCACGCGATCCGATCCACTCTGCACCGGGAAATGCAGGAACTCGACCGGCGCCTTGCACTCGGCGATGGCGTGAAACACATCGGCGGTCATGTCGCGCGGATACGAAGACGTGAAGTGAATGCGCTCGATGCCGGGAATCGCATCCACCCTGCGGAGGAGGCCGGCGAAATCGACTTCGCCGTCGCGATATGAATTCACGTTCTGTCCCAAGAGCACGATTTCCTTGGCGCCGTCGTGAATGAGGCTGGCCGCTTCGCGCACGACTTCTTCCCACGGCTTGGAGCGCTCGCGTCCCCGCGTATAGGGAACGATGCAAAACGTGCAGAACTTGTCGCAGCCTTGCATGATGGTCAGAAATGCCGTGGGGCCGGGAAGCTTCGAGCGCCGCGGCATCGAATAGGTGTGCTGCGCATCGAACTCGAGCGCGACGAGCGGTGCGCGTGTAGGGCGTACGCGGCTTTCCGCGACCAGCCGGGGCAATTCGCGATACGTGTCCGTGCCGGCGACGACGTCGATGAGCCCGGACTTCACCCCGATCGCTCCACCCAAGCGCTGCGCCATGCAACCCACCACCGCGATCGTCATACCAGGACGCCGGCGCTTCACGCCGGCCATGTTCTGCACGCGCTTTTGCACGCGCTCCTCCGCGCCTTCACGAACCGCGCACGTGTTGAACAGAAGCACGTCGGCCGATTCCGGATTCGGCGCCGGCGCGTAGCCCTCTTCGAGAAAACGCTCGGCGATGAACTCGGAATCGTAATCGTTCATCTGGCAGCCGAACGATTCCACGTAGAACGTACGCGCTTCGTCGGTTCCCGTTCCGAGTACCGGCGCGGGGACGGTGCGCCGCGGCGCGCGCTCGTTCAAGAAGCGCATCTCCTTCGACTGCGGAAGAATCGGCTCGATCATGACTCGTCCAACATTTCCGCGCTGCAGCCGCAGGGAACGAGCCCCGTAATGCGGGCGCGAACCAGGGGTGCGCTGCGCTCCCCGGGACCAATCTCCACCTTCAAGTAATTGTCGGTGTGTCCGGCCAGAAACGGAGCTTCGTTGCGTCGTGTGTTCTCCAACAAAACCTCGACGATCTCGCCGATCTGGCTCTCGTGAAACTTCCGATTCTGGTCGTCGGAGAGACGGCGCAAGGCGCCGGCGCGGCGCTTCTTCACGTCCCCCGGCACCGGATCTCCCCAATGCTCGGCTCCCGATCCCGGCCGCACCGAATACGAGAATGCGTGAAGGTACGTGAGCGGAAGGTCTTGGAGAAGGTCGAACGTCACTTGGAATTGCTCCTCGGTCTCGGCCGGGAATCCGCACAACACGTCGGTGCCGATCGCGCAGTGCGGAATCCGGCGGTCGATCTCGCGCGCCAGCTCGGCGAATTGCGCAGCCGGGCAGCGCCGCTGCATCGCGCGCAGCACGTCTTCGCTGCCGCTCTGCATCGGGATGTGAAAGTGCCGGGCGATCCGCCGGTCGCGGGCCGCGAGATCGAGCAGCTCGGGCGTCACCGTCGAAGGCTCGATCGAGCTGAGCCGTACACGCTTGAGCCCAGGGAGCTCAACGATTTCTTGAAGCAGCTCTGGCAAGAGCCGGCGGCCCGCCAGGTCGAGGCCATAATCCCCCAGGTGCACGCCGGTCAACACGATCTCGCGCACCCCACCTTCAAGAAGTACTTGAACCTGAGCGACGACGCTGGCCGTGTTGCGGCTGCGAGAGGTGCCGCGCGTCTTCGGCACGATGCAGAACGTGCACGTCTCGCTGCATCCCTCCTGCACGGTGACGAAGGCCCGCGTGTTCTTGGACATCTCCGCAACGGGGACGTCCAAGAACGTTGCTGCTTCCGAGATCGGCGAGACCTCGAGCCGCAGCGCCCCAGCCATCGCATCGTCGGCCAGTGGGGCGATGCGCGCGCGATCGGCCGCGCCGATCAGGAGCACGACTCCGGGGAGCTTGGCCAATTCCGAGGGTGCGCGCTGCGTGTAGCATCCTGCCGCCACGATCTTGGCGTGCGGATTGCGCGCATGAACGCGGCGAATCGTTTGGCGGGAACGCGCATCCGCGGTGGAGGTCACCGTGCAGGTGTTGACCACGACGAGATCGGCGTCCTCTTCGCAGGCGACGGAAGTCCAACCGCCTTCGCGCTCCAACAGCGTGCGCAGCGACTCGGTGTCGGCTTGATTGAGCTTGCAGCCCAGAGTGCTGAAGGCGACGCGCTTCACGCGATTCTCCGGAGGGAATGGGTCGGCGAACGGAGAGCGCGTCGATTCTAGAAGGCGCATTCCAGGGGCGTCAACGCGTCGCACCAAGCTCTGCATGTTGTTTTCGCAGATTCGCCTCGACGGAGCGCCGGTGCCTCTCGGCTCAAGATGCGTTCCTCGGCGCGGCAGCGGCTCGCCTCATGTCCAAGATTTCCGGGGTCTCTCGTCGAGCAAGGTCTGCGGCCAACTCCGCGCTCGACTCGAGACCCCGGAAATTTGGACGGCGACCGCTGCGGCGCCTCCGGTACTCATTTCGCCGAGAGGCCCGGCTTGCTCCGGCGGCGAACCGGCAAAGGCAACCTGCTCGACTCGATGCGCCGCATTCATCGAGGGGATGGGCTTGGCAGAGGAACTCGGTCGAAGTCGAAAGGAACGTCGATCGCTCTCTAGAACGTAACGCCACCCGAGATCCGGTGCGTCTCGTCCAAATCGGAGTGGTTGCGAAACGCATAGTCGAAGGAGAGTCGCTTGATGCGCAGCCCCGCCCCGGCGGTGAAGGGATTGGAGTCGTCGTTGATCCGTTCCGTTCCCAAGCGCAGCGCGAAGGACTTGTGATAGAAGTACTCGAGTCCCACGCGCACGTCGGCGGACGCCGGTCCCATTCCGAACGTGGACGATTCCCCTTCATCCTCGAAGCGCCAATCGAAATCGACAGCACCCGTCAAGGTGCCGCGCAGTGCCTCGATCGGCAGCGTGTAAGCAGTGCCGAGCTTCGCCGTCGGCGTGATGAACTCGCGCTCTTCGGTCGGCGTGTTCGCCCAATCGAGGAACGTGGTGGTGGCATCGCGGAGATTGAGCGCCACCGTCCACCGCGGATGAAGCTGATACAACGCGGCGACGTCGAGCCCCATCCCCCACGCGGAAAAATCATCGATCGACTTACGGACGAACTTCACGCTTCCACCGAAGGAGAGCTGATCGGCGAAGACCTTCGACCGGCCGTAGGAGAGAAAGAGCGCCAGCTCTCGATCGGTGACCTCGTTCGCCGTGTCGGCCAAGAGATCCAGATCGAGGCGCTCACCGTCGGAGTATTCCCAGTGGCCGTTGCCCTGCGAGCCGTCGGGATCGATCGTGTTGAAATCGCCGTCCGAGCCGCTCTCGATTCTCTGCAAGATTTCCGGATCGGTCGTGGTGAACATGATCCCCGGAACGGAGAGCATGATGAAGCCCAACCCGATCGCGCTGCGCGCGCCGTTCGATTCTTCGCGAGCGCGAAGCACGAGCGCTGCGGAGTCGTAATTCACGAGATCGGAGAATTGCTCCGCGTGCATGTAGATCGCTTCGCGGTGATTGATCCGCGGCAGCGCCGCTGGATTCCAGTACGTGGCGGAGGCGTCATCGACGACGCCGACGAACGCTCCTCCCATTCCGAGCGCGCGGGCCCCGATTCCCATGGTGAGGAATTCACCCGCATAGGGTGTCGCCTGAGCAGAGCTTCCCCAGGCGAGTCCGGCGAGGACCGCAATGATCCAAGATCGCTGCATGCGAATGGAATCTCCCAGGGGAACGTCCGTGGAGCGATGATCGACGAGCTTGGGGGATTGGAATAAGTTCTCGACTTCGATGAGTTTAGAAAGGCGCTGCGGGGGTGTCAAGCGATGCGCCAGGACGAGAGTGGGCGAAGGCAAGAAACGTGAAGATTGGACAATCCGAGAGCGCGTGGACGCCGGCATGGATCGGCGCGGGCACTGGTGCGATCGCTGGGCTCGATCTTTTGTTGGGAAATCCCCACTCGTGCAGTCCGTTGGCGGCGCCGGGATCGTGTGTTCTCGTCGTCGCGCTGTTCGCAAGTGCCGGCTTCGTCCTGGGAGCCGCGTTCGGTGCGTGGGGCGGACTGCTCTTTCGCGCGTTGCGCGACCGCGAGCAAGACGGTGCCGATGCCTTTGGGTTCTTGGCGCCGGCGCTCCTTTTCTTTCCGAAATGGGCGGCGCTCGCGGTTCTGCCCTTCTTTTTCTTGCGGGCCGCGCGCCGAAGCTTCCTCCCGCGCCGTTCGCGCCTCGATTCGCTGTTCGTGCTCTTTCTCTGGGGAGCCGCCGTGGGCTCGCTCCCACCCCATTCGCCCCGCCCCGTAGGCGAGAGTCGCGGACATCGCGGCGTGCCCATCCCCGGCTCGATTTCGGTGACCGTCACCGTTCATCCCGGTCCTGGATTCCCGGAGGAGGCCGCGGTGCACCCGCCGATCGATCTCTTGAACGCGACGCTCGAAGCCAAACGCCAAGCACTGTGGACGGGCCGGTTCCCGGTTCTGGCCGGAAGCGCGGGGAGCTGGCGCCTGCCGGGTGGCGGCGTGATCACCTGGTCGCCGCCGCGCCCCTGGTCACGGCGGCTTCTCTCCCTCGTGGCGCGCCCCGTCGCGGTGAGCCCGGCGGCCAATCCCGCTGGGCTGGCCGAGCTGGCGCGCGCCGCGGGCATCCCGCTTTTGCATACGCCCCCCGACTTGGGCGATCCGCCGCTGGCTCTACGCATCCTCGAGATGG
>Ga0111539_10004435_pt1 | contig 18338 bp, 17 predicted proteins | sample RhiMethybrSRZTD1_FD_79667 | JGI IMG/M metagenome (GOLD analysis project Ga0111539, IMG submission 79667) | Populus rhizosphere microbial communities from Tennessee, USA - Rhizosphere MetaG P. TD hybrid SRZTD1 (version 2) (version 2) | ecosystem: Host-associated > Plants > Roots > Rhizosphere >... | reverse complement strand
GCTGGCCGGTCGGCTCGACCCGGAGCGCTCGCTGCGCTGGTTCGCCGGCCTGCTCGTGGCCGTGGCCGCATACACCGCAGCGGACGCCCTCGTGGGCTGAACGAGCCCAAAATACCCTCAGGGATATCGTCGGTGGAGCTCCTGAGCGACCCCCCGGGGTGATATCGCCGACGGCGAGCTCGCGTTCCGCCTCACCTCGGTTGCCCGGGATGGGTCATCGGCCGGTAGCGGCGGCGCCCTGTTGTTCGATCGGCCCCGATGTGCACGCGCAGCTCGAACGAGCCCGCGCTCCGTTGTCGCAGTGGACCTCGCATACCCCCAGCCTCGACCGGCCGGCTCAGTCGGCCCCGGTGTCGACCCCGTGATGGGCAAGGCGATGGGCATGATGGGCACCGACGCGCAACAGCGGCCCCCGGAAGGGCCGCTGACCTGCGTACCAGTGGAGCGGACGACGGGATTCGAACCCGCGACCCTCACCTTGGCAAGGTGATGCTCTACCAACTGAGCCACGTCCGCGTGGGGTCAACACCATAGCAAGGCGGGTGGGGGCGCCCACCAACCCGATCGGGTCACCCGGACGGGGTGGGCGGGGGCGGCGGCGCGGGTGCCGGAGGCACGTCCGCGCCCTGCGCGTGGCGGATGCGCTGGGCCATCTCGACGGCGAGACCCCGGTCGCCGATGCGCTCGACGACCTCGCTGCGGTCGCCCCGGACGAACGTGAGGGCGGCCGTGCGATCGTCCTGCCAGCCGTGGACGACGAGGTCGGCGTCGACGGGGATCTCGACGACGTCGGGCTTCCACTGCCGGTCGTTGACCACCACGACCCGGCCCTCGACCAGGGCGGCGATCGCCGCCTCACCCCGGAACCGTCCCTGCACGACGACGGCGACGCCGTCGCCGTCGCGGAGGACCGCGGCCAGCACGCCGAGCGCGACCTTGCCCGCCCGGCGGGCGCCGCCACCGAGGCGCATGGCGGCGAGGCCGAGGCCGTGGGGATCGACGACGGCGGGCGGGCCCGGCGGCCCGAAGGGAGCCGGCCCGGGGGCGCCGGGCGGCGGGGGCGGGACGGGGGTGGGCATGCCCGGCGGCACCACCGGCGGTGGCATCGGCGCGGGCGTCGCGGTGCCGGCCGGTGGCGCGGGCAGCGACGCGTAGCCGGGCGCCGGCGCGACCGCGCCGGCCGAGGGCGGGGCGGGCGCCACGGGCGCGGGTGGGGCCGCCGGCGATGCCATCGAGGCGGCGTCGGCGCCGGCGGGATCGCTGTGCGGCCAGGGCGGCGTGGGCGTGAGCTGCCACGGGGGCTCCACCGGCTCGGCGGTCGTGGCGGCCGGCGCGCCGGGCGGCGACGCCGGTGCCGGAGCCGGTGCGGGGGCCGGCGATCCGGGCGGGACGGCACCACCGGCGGCGGGCACGGCGGCGGGCGCCACGAGGTCGGCGACCCCTGCGCCGGGATCACCGGGGCCCTCCTCGCCGCCGTTGGCCCCGGGCGGGGCCGCACCGGGCGGTGGCGGGACGTCGGCACCCTCGGCCGGGGGGCCGACGGGCGGCGGCGGCGCGCCGTACCCCCCGGGGCCGCCGGGCGGCGGCGGAGGGAGGGGTCCGCCCGCCGACGGCGGCGGTGGAGGCGCGACGTCGTCGCCCGTCGGCGGTGGTGAAGGCGGGACGTGGTCGCCGGGTGGCGGCGGTGGAGGCGGGACGTCGGACGCCGGATCGGCCGCCTCGGTCGGCTCGGCGAACTCGCCGCTGGTCCCCTGGTCGCTCACCTGTCGTCGGCCTCCCCGTCGGGCCCCGTGCCGGTCTCGGAGCGGGTCACGTTAGTGGTTCGGCCGAGGGGCGGTGCGATCGTCACGCCGCCCCCAGGGCCCGCTCCAGGAGTTCGGCACCCGAGTCGGAGAGCGGCAACGTGCCCGCCGCAGCGAGGCCCGCCGGGCTCATCTTCGCCGCGGTCTTCTGCAGGATCTCGATCATCTTTACCTCGTCGAGGCGGGCCGCGAGCTCGTCGAACTGCGTCTCGAGGAAGACCAGGCACAGCGCGTCCTCGTGGACCTGCACCTCGGGATCGCGGCCGAGTCCGGCCTTCCGCACGATGGCCTGCACCCGCCCGATCGAGACGTCGTCGTAGCCGGCGCCCCGCATGATCCCGCCGACCTCGTCGGCGTGCTGCCGGCGCAGGGCCGTGCGCCACCGCAGGTAGCCGGCGCGGTCGCGGGGGAAGTCGTCGCGGGGGATCGTCCAGCGGCGCAGGTGGTGCGCCCGGGCGGCGATGAGCTGCTCGTCACCGGCGTCGGGCGCCAGCTCGCGCACCCACCGGGTCATGAGCTCGGCGTGGGCGAGTTCCTTCGGGCGCTCGACGCCGTCCACGACGATCGTGTGCGGGTCGTCCGCGTTGGCGGCGTCGACGGCGTCGAGCACGGCGCGCAGGCGGTCGGGACCGGGCCCGGAGGCGTCCATCGGCCCAGCCTCGCACAGCCCCGGAGCGGACCGGGCCGTGCGGCCGCGGCGGTCAGTCGGCCTGGTCAGTACTCCTCGCGGAACATGACGCTGATGCGGGGGCCGGCGGAGGCGCACTTGGGCACGCAGTGCTGCCACGTGCGCTGGCACGTGCCGCCGAGCACGAGAAGGTCGCCGGACGCGGGCGTGAGGCGGCGGGACGGGCCACCGCCCGTGGGTCGCAGCAGGAACCGGCGCGGCGCCCCCAACGACACGATGGCCACGACCGTGTGCTCGCGTCGCCGGCCCACCCGGTCGCCGTGCCAGGCGACGCTGTCGCGCCCGTCGCGGTAGAGGTTGGCCGAGACCGTCGACAGGTCGCACCCGTAGTGGGCGGACAGCGCGGCCGCCATGGCCGGCACCGGCGCGGGCGGGGCGGGCCAGGCGCGCGTCGTCAGGCGCGGCTCGACGACGAGCCTGTCGTACATGTGCCGCTCGTGCTCGGCCCACGGGGCGGCCTCGACGAGCGCCGCGAACAGCGCGTCGCCGGACACCCAGCCGGGCAGGACGTCGTACCAGGCACCCGCGCCCAGGTCGCACCGCTCGGCCCGGCCGAGATCGGCGGTCACCCGGGGAACGTCATCGGCGAGCAGCGACGGCTGCCACGGCAGCGACACCCGCACATGCTACCGGCGCCGCCGCCGACGGCGAACACCCGTTCGTCGGCGACGGGCGGCGAGGCGTGGTGACGGGTCAGGCGTCGGACGGCGGCCGCAGGTCGACCCGCAGCACGAGGACGCCGTCCTCGACCGTCGCCTCGGCGTCGCCGATGATGGCGAAGTCCTGGAAGTCGACCTCGGCCTGCCGGATGAACCGCATGCGCTCCTCGCCCGCCACCGGGGGCAGGGTGCGGTTGCGCACAGCCTGGGCACGGTCGCGGAACCGCTGCACCATCGCGTCGACGTCGAGCGAGTCGGCCATGCTCCGCACCGTACCGGATCACCCGGCGGTGCCCCGGCGGCCCTGCCCCGGCGGCCCTACCAGCGCGGCGGCTGGCCCCAGTCGCCGGGCCCGGGGTCGTCGCGCCGCCCGGGTCGAGGGGCGCGGCCGCGGTCGGGTTCGGACCCGGGCCGACCACCCGGCGGGGTGCCGCGCCCGGACGGGCGCGGACCGCCCTCGGGGCGCGGGCGCCGGGCGCGAGGATCGTCGGGGCCGGGACGGCGACGGGGGTCGTCCCCGCGCGGCGCCGCCCCGCCGTCGGCTCGGCGCTGGCGGCCGGAGCCCTGACGGCCCCGCCCTCCGTCGGGGCCCGGACCACGCCCGGCGGGGTTCGGGCGGCGACCGCCGCCGTCGCCCCGACGGGGCGCGTCGCCCCTCCCGCGGGCCGGCGGTGCGGCCGGCGGCAGGCCCGGTGAGGCGAAGGCCGACGTCTCGCCGGCGGGCCCCGGGTCGTCCCAGAACGGATCTGCGCCGCGTTCGGACCGGCCTCGCCGGCCGCGACCCGCCGCCGCGCCGGCAGCCGCCGGCGCCGTCGCCCGGGCGGAGGGACCACGGTCGCGGGCAGGACGGCGGCCGCGCCCGGAGGGCGGCTCGGACGGGTCGTCGCCCTCGTCGTCGTCGAGGTCGAGGCCCGGCCTCGTCAGCAGCCAGTAGCGCCAGGTCAGCACCGCGACCAGCAGCCCGACCGCGGCGAGGGCGGCGATGATCATCCAGATCATGCGGCTCTCGTCGTCGGCGCTGCTGCCGCCCGACCCGGCGGCCGCCGTGGTGGTCGTCGTGGCCTGGGCGCCTTCGCCGAGCCCGTTGCCCGGCACCAGCAGGTTGGTGACGGTCGTGAAGGTGATGCGCGCCGGCGTGGCGGCGGCGACCGGGGTGGACGCGGCCTCGTCGTCGTCCTCGTCCGGCGCGGTGGTCGTGGTCGTCCGCCGCTGCGTCGTCGGCGTGGTCTGGACCGGCGGAGGCGGCGTCTCGGGCTCGGGGGGCGGCGGCTCGGAGGTGGGCGGCGGCTCGGGAGGCGTCTCGGTCGTGGTGGTCGTCGTGGTGTCGGGGGGCCCCGGCTGCGCCGACGCCACCGAGGGGAGCACGACCGACGCCACCAGCGTGGCGCCGATGACCGATGCGAGCAGCGCCCGGCGACGCGGGGTCGTCGGGGCTCGGTGCGGGCCCGCCTGTGTTCGTCTGCCGTCGAGCATGCACTCCAACCTTGTCGGCCCCCAACCGTCGGAGATGCTACCCGCGGCGCGCGGGTCGGCTGTAGGACGGCCCCGTCGCAGGTCACCGCTGGTGGACGGGGCAGCTCCACGTCGTCCGGCCACCGACCTGGCGCCGCTGCAGCGGCGCGCCGTCCCGCGGGCACAGACCGTCGAGGGCGGCGGCGGCCCGCAGGTCGCCGGTGTGGCTCCCCCCGCGGGCACCGAGGTCGGCCAGGACCTCGACGACGGACGCCGTGAGCGCCTCGAGCTCGGCGTCGCCGAGGCCCCCGGCGGGCCGGACCGGATCGAGCCCGGCGCGGTACAAGATCTCGTCGGCCAGCAGGTTCCCGATGCCCGCCACCCGGGCCTGGTCGAGCAGGCGCGCCTTGAGCGGCGCAGTGCTGCCGGCGAGCGCGTCGCGGACGTCGTCGACGGTGAGGTCCAGGGCGTCGACGCCGAGGCGCTCCTCGTCGGGGTCGAGCGACACCCCGCCGAGCCGCCGCGGGTCGCGGAGGCGCAGCTCCGTGCCGTCGGCGAACCGCAGGGTGAAGCGGTCCCACCGGGGCTCGTCGCGCCCGCTCGAGTACTCCAGCTTCTCGATCGACGCCGCCCCGTCGACGAGCAGCCGCCCGGTCATCCCGAAGCGCAGTCCCAGGTGGACGAGGTCGCCGTCGCCCGTCGTCGCCCGCCCCCCGCGGCCGCCGGGCGGGGCGAGGTCGAGCACCAGGAGCTTGCCCCGGCGACGGACCGCGACCACCGTGGCGCCCGTGACCGCGGCGACGACCTCGTCGGGCACGGTGCCCTTCACGAACCACTCGTCGGGCGCCTCCGCTCCCACGATCGTGCGCCCGACCACCGCCTCGGCCTGGCGGCGGTAGGTCTCGACCTCGAGGAGCTCCGGCACGGCGGCGAGCGTAGAGCCCGCCACGGCCCGGCCGTCTGACGCGCCGCCCCGTCGGGTACCAGAGGCGACAGACGTTGGCGCGCCACGGGAGGCGCCGCCGGGGAGGGCAACGAACATGTCGACCGCGACCGCACGCCACGCGGGGCACCGGGCCGCCCAGAGCGACTGGGTCGAGTACGCCGGCCGGGCCGGGCTCGTGGCCAAGGCCGTCAGCTACGCACTGATCGGGATCCTGGCGATCCAGATCCCCCTCGGGCAGGGCGGGCAGGCGGCCGACCGCCAGGGCGTGCTGCGCCAGCTCTCCACCGAGTCGTGGGGCAAGGCGGCCCTGATCGCCCTGACCATCGGCTTCGCGGGGTACGCGCTGTGGCGGTTCGCCGAGGCCTTCTTCGACCGCCAGGGCGAGGGCACCGACGCCAAGGGCCTCGCCAAGCGGGCCAAGTCGTTCGGTGCCGGCGTGCTGTACGCCGCGTCCGCGGTGGCGGCCTACTCGCTGATGTCGTCGAGCTCGTCGAGCAGCGGCACGGGCAGCGAGCAGCAGGAGACGGCGCGGGTGTTCGAGTGGCCCGCAGGCCGCTGGATCGTGCTGGCGGTGGCGCTGGGGTTCGTCGCCGACGGCCTCTACAACGTCTACCGGGGGTGGACGAAGAAGTTCCGCAAGCGCCTGAACGAGCACGAGATGCACGGCACCGTGCGGACCTGGGCCATCCGCTCGGGCGTCGTCGGTCACGTCGCCCGGGGGGTCGTGTTCACGATGATCGGCGTGTTCCTCGGGAAGGCCGCCGTCGAGTACGACCCGCAGGAGGCGGTGGGCATCGACGGTGCCCTGCTCAAGCTCGTCGAGGCCCCCATGGGCAAGGTGCTGCTCGGCATCGTCGCCGCCGGCCTGATCGCCTATGCCGTCTACTGCCTGGTCGAGGCCCGCTACCGCGAGATCTGACCAGCGACATCGCGCCACGGCGCGTCAGCAAGGAGGGCGGGGTCGTGTGCGCACGGCCCCGCCCTCCGCCGCGCCGGGGTCAGCCCGCCACGGCGGCGAGCGCCCGGTCGAGGTCGGCGACCAGGTCGAGCGGGTCCTCGAGTCCGACCGAGATGCGCACCAGCCCGTCGGTGATGCCCAGGTCGGCCCGCTCGGCGGGCGTGAGGTGGCCGGCGATCGACGCCGGGTGGGTCACCAGCGTCTCGGGACCCCCGAGCGAGAGCGCGAGGCGCGCCACCTCGGTCGACCCGCAGAACCGCGTGGCGCTCTCGGCCCCCCCGACGAGCTCGAGCGCGACCAGCGTGCCGCCGGTCGTCATCTGCCGCTTGGCCAGGTCGCGCTGCGGATGCGACTCGAGGCCCGGGTAGCTGACGCACGACACCGCCGGGTGCTGCTCGAGGTGGCGGGCGATGGTCTCGGCGGTGGCGCTCTGCTGCCGCACGCGCACCCCGAGGGTGCGGATGCCGCGCAGGCCGTTCCAGGCGTCGAACGGCGAGGCCTGACCGCCCTGCACGACGTGCCACCCCCACACCGCGTCGACCAGGTCGCGGCTGCCCGCCACGACGCCGAGCAGGGCGTCGTTGTGGCCGGCGATGCCCTTCGTCGCCGCGTGCAGCACGAGGTCGGCGCCGAGCGCCAGCGGCTGCTGCACGACCGGCGTGGCGAACGTGGAGTCGACGACCGTGAACGGGCCGGGGATGGCCGCCACCGCCTCGATGTCGGTCAGCGACAGGGCCGGGTTGGCCGGGGTCTCGATGAAGACGACGAGGGTGCGGCCGGGCCGCACCGCCTCGGCGAACTGCTCGGGCTCGGTGCCGTCGACGAACGTCACGTCGATGCCGAAGCGCGGCAGGTGGGCCGTGAAGAGGCTGCTCGTCACCGAGAACAGCTGGCGCTGCACCACGATGTGGTCGCCGGCCGAGCACAGGGCCATCACCACGCTGGTGACCGCGGCCATGCCCGACGCCGACGCCAGCGCGGCCTCCGCGCCCTCGAGGCCGGCCACCGCGCTCTCGAACTCCTGCACCGACGGGCTGCCGTAGCGCGAGTAGTACCGGCTGGTGCGGGCGGTGCCCGCCAGGCGCAGGTGGTCGTCGGTGGAGCCGACCTCGTAGGTCGTGGACGGGTAGAGCACGGGGGCCAGCGAGTCGCGGCTGAACTGGCGGCCACCGCGGACGGCCCGGGTGTCGAGGCGCCAGCCGGGGTCGGGCGGCCCGCCCGGCGACGATCCGCCGGCGGACGTCCCGCGGGGCGTCGGCTCGTCGGGCGTCGGCTCGTCGGGGGTCGGCTCGTCGGGCGTCGCGTCAGGCACCGGCGGGCTCCAGTCGGGTGAGGAACGGGCGGACGACCTCGGCCAGCTGGTCGCTCTCGATGAGGAAGGCGTCGTGGCCGTGCGGGCTGTCGAGCTCGGCGTAGTCGGCGTCGACCCCGGCCCCGGCGGCCACGTTGACGATCTCGCGGGCCTGGTGGGGTGGGTACAGGATGTCGCTGCTGACCCCGACCGAGAGCAGCGGCGCCCGCAGCCGTTCGAACGCCGCCTCGGGGCCGCCCCTCCCCCGCCCCAGGTCGTGCAGGTCCATCGCCTTGGTCAGCAGCAGGTAGCTGTTGGCGTCGAAGCGGCGGACGAGCTTGTCGCCCTGGTACTCGAGGTACCGCTCGACCTGGAAGCGCTGCCACAGCGAGAAGCCCTCGACGGGCTCGACGACCTCGCGCCCGAAGCGGGCGCTGAACACGTCGTCGCTGCGGAACGTCATCATCGAGACCATCCTGGCCGTGGCCAGTCCCTCGTGCGGGCCCTCGCCGGGGGCGGCGTCGTAGTAGTCGCCGCCGCGCCAGCGCGGGTCGATGCGGATCGCCCGCCGGCCGCTGCTCCACCAGCCGATCTGCTGGGCGCTGGCGGCGGCGGCCGTCGCGATCGTGAGCAGGCCTCCGACCCGCTCGGGGTACATGACCCCCCACTCGAGCACCTGCATGCCGCCCATCGAGCCGCCGGCGACCAGCGCCCAGCGTTCGACGCCGACCTCGTCGGCCACCGCGGCCTGGGTGCGCACCATGTCGCGGATCGTCACCACCGGGAAGCGCGACGCCCAGGGGCGCCCGTCGTCGGGGTGGGGCGAGGCCGGGCCCGTCGTGCCCTGACAGCCGCCGAGCACGTTGACGCACACGACGAACCACCGGTCGGTGTCGATGGCGAGCCCGGGCCCGATCGTCCCGGTCCACCATCCGGGGGTGGCGTGCCCGGGGCCGAGGCCACCGGACGCGTGGCTGTCGCCGGTGAGGGCGTGGCACACCAGCACCGCGTTGTCGCGGGCCGGCGACAGGGTGCCCCACGTCTCGTACGCCACCGAGACCCCGCGGAGCAGGCCCCCGCCCTCGAGCGCGAACGGCCGGTCCTGCGCGAGCGACAGGAACCGTCGGCGCCCGACCGGGTCGCCGGGACGCCACGCGCCGGTGACGGGCAGGGCGCTGGGGTGCACGCGGCGGAACCCCTCGGCCGGCGCCGTCATCGGCCGCGGCGAGACGAGGGGCCGGTGGCCGTCGGTCGTCGTGGGCCGGGCCCTGGGTGCCGTGATGTGGTGTCGGGTTCGCGCCATCGCCCCTCAGCTCGCACGGACGGTTCGTCGACCCGGACAGCTGTGGGTGCGCTCCCTCGGGAGGCACGGACACTTGGTTGCTCCTCGCGAGCCGCATCCCCGGCGGACCGGGATGGCACCTTGGCTGTCCGAGCCAGGTTGCCGGGCCGGCCCCGTCGCCGGGGCGGACCGCTCCTGATGTCGACGGCCACGCTAGCCGTCCCGGGCCGGTGGGCGCACAGCGGTTCCGGCACGCCCCCGCCACCAGGCGGTGACGGCGGGCGTCGAGCGGTACGCCCGCGTCGCGGCGGCGAGGTACCGGTCGAGCGCCTCGGGCCCCGGCGCCGCCGCATGGTCCCGCAGGGCGTCGGCGGCCTCGCCCCACGCCTCCCCGTCGACCGGCAGCGGCAGGGCCGCCAGGTCGGGACCCGCCACCCGCAGCGCGCCGCGGTCGAGGGCGGTGCCGGCCGACCGGTGCGCCAGCCAGGCCGAGGTCGCGGGCGCGAGCACCGCCGCCGCCAGCGCCCAGAGGTCGTCGGGATCGACCGGCACGACCGCCAGCGCCGGCACCGACGGCACCCAGCGGCCCTCGACGTCGACCCCGGCCTCGACCACGCGCGTCTGCGTCGCCACGACCAGCTTGGGCGCCGCGGTGCGCTCGACCCAGCGACGGGCGATCGCAGGCGCCGCGGCGAGGCGCCCGGAGTCGACGACGGGCGCCCGCCACGCGGCCTTGGCGTAGCGGACGGGGCGCTCGCCCCACGTGCACGCGGCCCAGTCGACGGCGCCGCTGGTCACGAGCGGGGCGACGGGCGCGCCGGGCGGCAGGTCGGCCAGCTCGCGGACCGTGCCGGCGAGGCCGTAGTACTGGTCGCGGAACCCGGCGACGACGACGGCCCGGTCGCCGAGGGTGCCGCCCTCGCCGGGCGGCTCGACGGCGACCGCCGGCAGGTCGAGCGCCCGGGCCCAGGCCCTGCTCCACTCGCCGCCGCCGACTGGGTCGGCCGCCAGTGTCGGCGCCACAGCGTGCCGCTGCACGACCGGCGCGCACACGCGCACGGCGGCCGAGAACACGCGCCCGTCGTCGAGCCACAGGTCGGCCAGGTCGCTCCGGGAGGCGACGGCGCGCCGCACCGCCTCGGCGTCGCGCGCCGCGATCACCGACTGCGGCTCGACCATCGCCACGCGCCCGCCCGGGGCGACGAGATCGAGACCGAGCAGCAGGAAGAGCCAGGCCGTGTCGGTGTAGGCCCGCACGGCCTCGCCGTAGCGCGCCCGCAGCCGCCGGCGGTCGTCGTCGCTGCGGGCCGTGGCCCGACCGAGCTGGTTCTGGAAGGGCGGGTTGCCCACGACGGCCGCGAACCCGCCCGCCGGCCGCCCGGGCCACGCCGCCGGCCCCTCGCGGAGCGCGTCGGCGACGACCAGGCGCCCCGGTGGCGGCACCTCCCCCGCCCACAGGGCCAGGGCGGCCTCGGCCGCGGCCACGCCGACGGGATCGATGTCGGCGCCCCACACGAGGTCCCGCACGATCCGGCGGCGGTCGACGCCCCGCTCGTGGAGCAGCCGCGCCGCGGCCACCAGGAACGCCCCGCCGCCACACGCCGGGTCGCACACCGCGGCGCGCCCGGCCGGCGCCGCGCCCGGGGCCGGGAGGGCCAGGCCCACCAGGTCGCCGGCCAGCCACGAGGGCGTGACGTGCAGCCCGTGGGCGCGGCGTCGCCCCGCGTCGGTGGCCCGCTCGAGCGCCGCTCCGACCAGGCCGGCGGGGTCGTCGTCGGGAAGGTCGGCGCCCACCCGCCCCGCCGCGTGCCGGCCGGGGGCCGCGCCGCCGGCGAGGCGCCACAGCAGCAGGTCCTCGACGGGCACGCCCCGGCGGCGCGCGGGGCCCGCCACGGCGACCAGCACGGCCGCCGCCCGCCGCCGGTCGTCGGCGCTGACGCCGTCGGCGCGGACGTGGTCGGCCGGCTCGGCCGCCGCCGGGAGGGTGCTCACGGCCCCGACGGTACCGTCGCAACCATGTCCCCTCCGGCTCCCCCCGTGCGCGTCGAACGGGTCCCCGCCGATCGCACCTACGACCTGCGGGGCCGCGTGCTGCGCCCCCACGCGCCCGACCGGGTGCGCTTCCCGGGCGACGACGTGCCCGACGCCGCCTCGTTCGCCGCCATCGACGGCGACGAGGTCGTCGGCACCGTCGTCGTGTACCCCGAGGCGTGCCCGTGGCGGCCCGAGGCGACGGCGGCCTGGCGCCTGCGGGGCATGGCCACGGCCCCCGACCGCCGCTCCGCCGGCATCGGCGGCGCGGTGCTCGCCGCCGCCCTCGCCCACATCGCCGCCGCGGGGGGCACCCTGGTCTGGTGCAACGCCCGCACGCCGGCCCGGCGCTTCTACGAGCGGGCGGGCTTCCGGGTGCACGGCGACGAGTGGGTCGACCCCGACATCGGGCCCCACGTCGCCATGTGGCGACCGGTGCCGGCCGACGTCCCCGCGCCGGGGTAGCACCCCGTCGAGCCCCATCCCGGCGGCGAGCCGACGGGCGGCGCCCGACGCGGCACTAGCGTGGCCCGGTGCGCTGGACCGTCCACGGTGAACGCGAGATCTACGACTCCGAGTGGATGCGCCTCGTGCTCGTCGACGTCGAGATCCCCGGCGTCGACCGCTTCGACCACCACGTCGTGCGCTACCCCCAGCCCGCCTCGGGCACGGTCGTCCGCGACCCCGACCGGGGCGTGCTGCTGCTGTGGCGGCACCGGTTCATCACCGACACGTGGGGATGGGAGATCCCGGCCGGCCGCATCGAGCGCGGCGAGACGCCCGAGCAGGCCGCGGCGCGCGAGACGCTCGAGGAGACCGGATGGCGCCCGGGACCCCTGACCCCGCTCGGCTCGTACGCCCCGAGCAACGGGTCGTCGGACCAGATGTTCCACGTCTTCGTCGCCGAGGGGGCCACCCACGTCGGCGACCCGAGCGACATCGGCGAGAGCGAGCGCATCGAGTGGGTGCCGGTCACCGAGGTGCGCCGGCTCATCGCCGCCGGCGCGTTCACCGACGGTCTGTCGCTCACGTCACTGCTGTGGGCCCTGGCGTTCGACGCGCTCTGACCACGCGTTCGCGGCCGGCCGCCGTCGTGGGGCCGGCCGACCGCCCCGCCGGGCTCAGGCCGCGCCCTCGGCGGCCGGGTTCCACGACGTCAGGTCGGCGAGGCGCTCGTCGTTGGAGAACATCTCCACGATCGGCTCATCGAGGCCCAGCCGCCGCTTGAGCCGCCGCACCTCGAGCTCCTCGTTCCAGAGCACGAGCGTGACCGCCAGTCCGGCGGCACCGGCGCGCGCCGTGCGGCCGGCGCGGTGCAGGTAGGTCTTGGGGTCGGGGGCCGGATCGGCCTGGATGACGATGTCGAGCTCGTCGATGTCGAGCCCCCGGGCCGCCACGTCGGTGGCGACGAGCACGGCCAGCTTGCCGACCGAGAAGCGCTTGAGCGCCCGCTCACGCACCTCCTGGCGCAGGTCGCCGTGGATCGCCTTGGCGTCGACGCCGTCGTCCTCGAGCTGGCGGGCCAGGCGGTCGGCGGCGCGCTTGGTGTTGGTGAACACCAGGCAGCGCGAGCCGGACCGGCTGATGGCGGCCGCCACCCGGTGCTTGTCCATCTCGTGGACGAGCAGGAAGCGGTGGGCCATCTTGTCGACCGTCTGCGTGGGCGAGCCGACCTCGTGGAACACGGGGTCGTGCTGGTAGCGGTCGACCAGGCCCTGGATGGCGCCGTCGAGCGTGGCCGAGAACAGCAGGGTCTGGTGGCCGCCCTCGATGTGGCGGAGCACCCACTCGACCTGGGGCATGAAGCCCATGTCGGCCATCCGGTCGGCCTCGTCGAGGACGACCAGGCCGACGTCGGAGAGGTCGGCGACCTTGCGGTCGATCAGGTCGATGAGCCGGCCGGGTGTGGCCACCACGATCTCGGCGCCCTCCTCGAGCGCCGAGATCTGCTTGGACATCTGGGCGCCGCCGTAGACGGCGACGAGTCGGAGGTCGCGGGCCTCGACCAGGGGACGGAGGACGTCGGTGACCTGGACGGCCAGTTCGCGGGTGGGGACCAGCACGAGGCCGGTGGGACGCTTCGGGGAGGCAGGGGCGACGCGCTCGACCAGGGGAAGGCCGAAGGCGAGCGTCTTGCCCGACCCGGTCTTGGCCTTGCCGCAGACGTCGCGGCCGGCGAGGGCGTCGGGGATGCAGAGACGCTGGACGGGAAAGGGGGTGGTGAGACCGGCCTTGTCGAGCACGGCCACCAGATCGGAAGACACGCCCAGCGCAGAGAACGTCTCTTGTTCGTCGGTGCGCATGGTTCTGGCCAACTGTACTCGGCAGCCCCGAGGTAGCCCCAAGTCCCCCGACCTGGGCCGTCAGCCGCCGGCGGCCGTGGCGGGTGCGCCGAGCCAGGGGCGGATGCGCTGCTCGACGAAGTCCCACGCGGTGGGCGCGAACTCCGGCGTGAAGTGCACGCCGTCGGCGCGGGCCACCACGCCGTCGACCTCGTCGAGCGGTCGCCCGCCCGGGCACACCAGCGGCCCCATGTCGACGACCATCGCCCGGCCGGCGTAGCGCCGCGCCACCTCGGCGGTGCGCTGGTTGATCCACCGGAGGTCGTCGGGATCGTTGCGGGCCGACCCCGGGCCCCCGAGCCGCGGGTCGACCTCGTGCATGCACGGCACGGTCACGAAGGCCACGCGGGTGTCGGGCGCCACCGCCACCAGCTCGTCGATGCTGGACGCCAGGGCCTGCTCGTACGCCGCCGCGAAAGCCGGCGTGCCGGCCCGGAGCAGCGTGGCGCCGTCGCGGTGGTCGAACACCTCCCACGCTCCCCACACGGCGACGACCACGTCGGGCTGCTGGTCGAACGCGGTCGCGGACCACACCTCACGCCAGTTGCGGCAGGCGTCGGCCAGCTGCTCGACGCCGTCGACGAGCACGACGCCCGGCGTGATCGTGCAGCCGAGGTCCGCGACCAGTCGCAGGTCGAGGTGGGCGGGGGGCTCGCCGCCCGCGGCCACCCACGGGTAGACGAGCGACCAGCCGACCGAGTCGCCGCCCACCATCACCCGCAGCGGGCGGTCGGCCGGGACCGCGGGCAGCGGGCGCCCCGGCGGCAGGACCGTCGTGGTGACCGGCTCGCTGGTCACCGGGACGGTGGTCGACGGGGCGTCGGCGAGGGGCACCGCAGCAGGGGCGCCGGCGCGGCCCGTGGTGACCACGACGACGGCGACGACGGTGGTGGCGAGCGCGGTGGCGAGGCCGACCGGCCGCACGTCGGGAAGTCCCGCGTGCCGCAGCCGTCGGGCCGCCCCCCGCAGGCCGTGCCGCCGGATCGGCTGCTCGATCGCGACGTACGACACGCCGGCCGCCGCGAACGACGCCCCGACGCGCACCGCGGCCAGGGCCGGACCGTCGAGCCCGACCCGGTCGGGTGTCAGCCACACGTAGAGCGGCCAGTGCCAGAGGTACAGGCCGTAGGAGATGCTGCCGATCGCCACCAGCGGCCGGCGGGCCAGCAGCCACCGGGCGGGCCCGGTCGCCCCGGGCAGGGCGACGCCGGCCACCACAGCCGCCGCCGCCAGCGCCACGACGAGGAAGCCGCCGTGGTAGAGCGATGCCCGCTCCCCCGGCACCGTGGCGAACAGCACCCCGAGGGCGACGAGCCCGGCCGTCCCGAGCGCGGGCAGCACCCGCGCGAACTGGCGGGTGAAGGCGGGCAGCCCGACCATCACGACGGCGAGGGCCGCGCCGACCAGCAGCGTCTGGGCCCGCGTGTCGGTGCCGTAGTAGGCCCGGGACGGGTCCTGTCCGGGGTTCGACAGCACGGCCATCCACACCGCCGACGCGGCAGCCGCCCCCAGCAGGACGGCGAGCAGGGCCCCGGTGCGCCGCCGGAGCACCGCGAGCAGCGCGACCATCGCCGGCGGGAACACGAGGTACCACTGCTCCTCGAGCGACAGCGACCAGAGGTGCCGGAAGGGCGACGGCAACCCGAACGAGGCGAAGTACGACTGGTCCGACACGACGAACCGCCAGTTGGCCACGTAGGCCAGCGCGGCGAGGGCGTCGCCGCGCAGGGTCGCACCGTCGACGGGCAGGCCGGCGAGCGCGACCAGCAGGCAGGTCACCGGGACCATGAGCCCGACGGCGGGCAGGAGCCGCCGCGCCCGCCGCACCCAGAACGCCCGCAGGTCGATCCGGCCCGTGCGCTGGCGCTCGAGCAGCAGCAGCGACGTGATCAGGAAGCCGGAGACGACGAGGAAGACGTCGACCCCGAGGAAACCCCCGGGCACCAGCGGTCGGTCGGACCCGGGCACGGTGAGGCCCCCGTGCTCGGCCATGACCGCCAGGACCGCGACCGCCCGCAGCCCGTCGAGCGCCGGCCGGTAGCGGAGCCCGGGCGGCAGCGGACGGCGGCGACGGGTGTCCGGTGCCGGCGGGATCGGCGGCGCCGACGACCACGGCTGTTCCGGAGGTGGCCAGGCGCGGGGCCGTGCGCGCTCGTGATCGACGACGACCCCCGCCATGCATCCCTCCCCCGGCGAGCCTTCCCGGGCGGGATTATCACACAGAGCGTGCTGTTGACGCTCGGGTCACCATGACCCTCGCGGGGTGACCGGCGGGGTCAGGTGGCGAGGGCGTGATCGCCGCCCTCGCTCATGTCGACCACCTCGACCGGGCGGGTGAAGCCGCGGATGGCGAGCGGGCCGAGGCGGCGGTGCGCCAGCCCCTCGCCCGACATGTCGAACAGCGACGCCGTGACCAGCAGCTGGTGGGGCTCGGCCTCGTCGCAGAGGCGCGCCGCCAGGTTCACCGGCCGGCCGATGTAGTCGTCGCCCTCGAAGAGGATGACGCGACCGGCGGCCACACCGCCGCGCAGGGGGAGCGCGCACCCCCGGGCGTCGAGTGCCTGTTCCATCCGCAGCACCGCGTCGAGCAGCGGGCGGGGCTCGGTGGCGACGAGCATCGCCCCGTCGCCCAGCCACTTGGCCACGCGCACGCCCCGCCACCCGGCCCGCTCGCGCACGACCGCCCGGAACGTCGACAGGGCGGCCACCGCGGCGCCGACGCCCTCCTCGTCGGTGAGGAGCGTGAAGCCGCACAGGTCGATGAAGGCGAAGTTGCGGCGGACGAGGGCGTCGAGGTTCTCGTCGTCGGGGACCGTCTGCACGGTCGACGATGCTACTGGGCGCCCCCTCCGCGACCTGACGCCGGAGCCCCGTTCGTCCCGAGCCCGTCCACGGCGCGGGCCGGCCGCCGGCCCCGCGGCCGGTACGTTCGCCGTGGATGGCCTCCGCACCGCCCCTCGCCGCTCTCGACCGCTGGCCCGTCGGCACCGCGGCCGGCGCCGTGGTCACGGCGGCGGGACCCGTCGAGGCCTCCGGGCCCACCGGATGGCGGACGCGCATCGCGTCGGTCACCAAGCCACTCGTGGCGTACGCGTGCCTCGTCGCGGTCGAGGAGGGGTCGCTCGACCTCGAGGCGCCGGCGGGCCCGCCGGGTTCGACGGTCCGGCACCTGCTCGCCCACGCGTCGGGCCTGCCGTTCGACGGTTCCGTGCCGGTCGCGCCGCCCGGGCGGCGGCGGGTGTACTCCAACACCGGGTTCGACGTCCTCGGTGCGGAGCTCGCCGCCCGCACGGGCATGCCCGCCGACCGCTACCTGGCGGAGGCCGTGCTCGAGCCGTTGGGCATGGGCGCGACCGCCCTGCTGGGTTCGGTGGCCAAGGACGGCTGGTCGACGGTCGACGACCTCGTGGCGTTCGCCACCGAGCTGCTCGCCCCCACCCTGCTCGCGCCCGGGACCCTGGCCGACGCCGTGACCGAGCAGTTCCCCGGCCTGGCCGGCGTCGTCCCGGGGCTCGGCAGCTTCGACCCGAACCCGTGGGGGCTGGGGTTCGAGATCAAGGGGGCGAAGTCCCCGCACTGGACGGCCCCCGGCGGCTCGCCGCGGACCTACGGCCACTTCGGGGGATCGGGCACGTTCCTCTGGGTCGACCCCGACGCCCGCGTCGCGTGCGTCGTGCTCACCGACCGCGAGTTCGGCGACTGGGCGCCGCCGCGGTGGGCGGCGCTGTCGGCCGAGGTGCTCGTCTCCCACGGCCCCTGACCCGGGACGTCGGCGCGCCCCCGACGGGCGGTGCGCGGCCCACCCTCACCGTCCGTCACCGTCCGCCGCCGTCTGCCACACTGCGGCGGGATGGGCGACGACGAAGGGACGACCGCGGCGTTGGTCGACCGCCTCTCGCCCGCGTCCCGGGAGCGACTGCTGTCCGCGGGCACGGCCCGGCACTACCGGTCGGGCGAGGTGCTGTTCCACGCCGGCGATCCCGCCTCGTTCGTCATCGTCATCGTCGACGGTCGCGCCAAGGTGACCGCGCCGGGCCCCGAGGGGACCGAGACCGTGCTCAGCCTCCGCGGCCCCGGCGACCTCGTGGGCGAGCTGGCCGCCATCGACGGCGAGGGGGCGCAGCGCACGGCGGGCGTCCGGGCGCTCGAGCCGATCCGCTGCCGGGTCGTGCGGGCGACCGAGTTCCGCGACCTGCTCGGCGAGCACCCCGACGTCGCCGTCGAGCTGCTCCGCATGGTCTCGGCCCGCCTGCGGGCGGCAGACCGGCGCATCGTCGAGTTCGGCACCTACGACACGACGCGCCGCGTCGCCCGGCTGCTGGCCGACATGGCCGGGCAGGGCGACCGGCCGGGCCGGCCCCGACCGATCGCCCTCACCCAGGACGACCTGGCGGGGATGGTCGGGGCGTCACGCGAGTCGGTCGTCCGGGCGCTCGCCACCCTGCGCTCGCTCGGACTGGTGACGACGGGGCGCCGCAAGGTCGGCGTCGTCGACCTGCCCGGCCTCGTCGGCTTCGGCGGCTGACGGCCGGGTCCTCCGGCTCCCGGCGGTCGCGCCCGCGCCGCGCCGCGCACGCCGCGTGACATCGGTCGATGACCGACGTCACCGTCCGTGTGCGTCGTGCGGAGCGGTGCCCGCGCCCGGACGGGCGCACGCTCGGGTCATCGGACGGCAGGCGTCCGAGACGAGGGAGGCAGGACAATGGGACATCTCACGAAGCGGGCACTGCGATGGTCGGCACCGCTGGCGCTCGTCGCCGCGGCCGGGCTGGCCGCATGCGGCGACGACGGCGGCTCGAGCACCGAGACCGCAGGCGTCGCGACCGGCACGGTCGGCAGCGACGTCCACCTCGAGAACCAGGCGACGGAAATCGCCACGCTGGCGTC
>Ga0111539_10004434_pt1 | contig 18339 bp, 12 predicted proteins | sample RhiMethybrSRZTD1_FD_79667 | JGI IMG/M metagenome (GOLD analysis project Ga0111539, IMG submission 79667) | Populus rhizosphere microbial communities from Tennessee, USA - Rhizosphere MetaG P. TD hybrid SRZTD1 (version 2) (version 2) | ecosystem: Host-associated > Plants > Roots > Rhizosphere >... | reverse complement strand
CTGGACAGCCATGGGCGCCGGGATTATCGATTTCCCAGAGATTGTGACAATGCTGAAGGATACGGATTATGCTGGCTGGATTATGATCGAGGAAGAATCACCCGAGGCTGAAGTAGATCCCAACAAAGCCACAACGAAGAATGGAGAATACCTTCGAGGATCGTTGCTTCCGATCGTTTAGAAGTCTTATTCGCATACTCCATAAGAGAGATTTGACATGAAATCACCAGCGCGGTTTAAAGGTAAGGTTGTTCTGATAACAGGTGCCAGCCAAGGCATTGGCGAGGCTATTTCACTTCGCTTTGCAAATGAGGGAGCGGACTTGGTGCTTTGCGCAAACGAGGAACAGATCTTTGATGTGGCAGACAGAGCCAGGAAATTGGGTTCTCGCGTCCTGGCTCTCCTCGTGGATGTCTCGGATAAAGCGCAGGTGGCTTCATTGTTCAACCAAATCCAGGATGAATTCAGCGTATTAGATATCTCAGTCCATAACGCGGGGATAATTAAGATCGCCCGCCTGGCTGAGCTAAGCGAGCAGGATTGGGATCAAGTGATGGAGGTCAACTGCAAGGGAGTATTTTTGTGTTGTCAGTACGCTGCGGAATTGATGATTCCCAAACATCGTGGCCGCATCATTAATGCTGCTTCAGGTCAGGCTCGGCAGGCACGCCCATTTTCTCCTCACTATGCAGCAAGTAAAGCAGGCGTAGTAGCGATTACGCAAAGCCTGGCAATCGAGCTCGCCCCTTTTGGGATTAACGTAAATGCTTATTGCCCAGGAGTCATAAGCACCGAAATGTGGAAATATAACGATCGGGAATGGGGGCGTCTTCTCGGCGGATACGATCCTGGAGATTACTTCAAAGAGGCTGTAAGCCGTATCCCCTTGGGACGGCCGGGGAGTCCAGAAGACGTAGCGGGTTTGGTAAGCTTTCTTGCGTCAGAAGATGCCAGTTATATTACAGGGCAGGCAATCCATGTTAATGGCGGCTCGATCATGGCATCTTAGGTATTAGTAGATGAGCATATCCGTACCTGCATACCTTCAGAAATGCATGCCAAGATAATCTAAAACCTTTAATAAACCAACTGATTAGACATCGATTGGAGGCTGAGTAAAAATGACGGAAACCTTTCGTCCTCTTCAAGATCACAGGGTGAAATTGCTTCCCGGTCTTTTCAAGAAACGCTTTGATGTTAACCGGCGTTATGTTGTATCACTCGAAACCCAAAACCTACTCCAAAACCACTATTTGGAAGCTGGCCTGTGGGCACCTTGGGGTAAACCTGAGAATGCGCACTGGGGATGGGAATCGCCCACTTGCCAGATCCGTGGGGAGTTCCTTGGGCATTGGCTTTCAGCGGCTGCTCATATATATGCAACAACAGGAGATCAAGAGATCAAAGGGAAGGCTGACTATATTGTGTCGGAGGTGGCGCGTTGCCAGGAAGAGAATGGTGGAGAATGGGCTGGACCGATCCCGGAAAAATACTTGGATTGGTTGGCGCGCGGCAAGACCGTGCATGCTCCCCAGTGCACCGTGCATCGAAACATGATGGGGCTTTACGATATGTATGCTTGGGCAGGTAACCAACAAGCCTTGAAAATCCTGCTCAACTGGTCGCGCTGGTTTAGTCGTTGGACCTCCCAATTTAACCAGGACCAATTTGATGATATCTTAGACGTTGAAACAGGCGGAATGTTGGAAGTCTGGGCGGACCTATATGGGGTTACCGGGGAAAAGGAACATTATGAGTTGATCAAACGCTATGACCGCCGCCGATTGTTTGACCCTCTCATTGCAGGAAAGGACGTTCTTACGAATATGCACGCCAACACAACCATCCCTGAAATTCATGGGGCTGCACGGGCCTGGGAAGTAACAGGAGAAGATCGCTGGCGGCACATTGTTGAGGCATATTGGCGTTCTGCGGTTGTTGATCGGGGAAGCTTCTGCACAGGTGGTCAGACGAATGGGGAACTCTGGACTCCTCCACAACAGATTTCCAGCCGATTGGGAGATAGGACCCAGGAGCACTGCACTGTCTACAACATGATGCACCTCTCAGAATACTTATTGCGCTGGACTGGCGATGCTTCCTATGACGATTATTGGGAAAGAAACCTCTATAATGGCACCCTGGCCCAACAACATCCCGAAACCGGCATGGTGACTTACTTTTTACCTCTACGCTCTGGCTCAGCGAAGAAGTGGGGGACCTCGACTGATGATTTTTGGTGCTGCCAGGGTACGCTAATCCAAGCACATACAGTCTATGCCAATCACATCTTCTATGAAGAAGGGGAGAATCTTGTTCTTTCACAGTATATTCCGTGCCAGATCGATTGGAACAAGAATGAGACGCGCGTAAGACTCACGTTGACAGAAGACATGCATCTGGATGCCCACCATCGACCTTGCAGCCAATCCTATGAGTTGAAGATCAATTGTGCTCAACCTCAGGAGTTTACTCTCAAGTTCCGCCTGCCCTGGTGGTTGAACGCCGACCCGGAAGTGTTTGTCAATGGAGAAAAGCGGGCTGTTACTGGGAATCCATCTGCGTACGCGTCGATCCGCAAAGTTTGGCACAACGACACCCTCCAAATTACCTTGTCTCAAGCTCTCACCGTAAGCCGCCTGCCAGACCGTCCAGAAACTGTTGCATTCATGGAAGGCCCGGTCGTGTTGGCAGCAGTTCTAGGAGATGGATCAGGAAAAACAGGGGTTGGAGAAGCAGTCAACGAGAAGACGCTCTACTGCAAGAAGGAAGAACCAACGGCTGTTCTTGTGCCTGATAACGAGCGCGATTCTTCGAAATGGCGGACGGGATATATAACCCAGGCCCAAATGGAAAACATCCGGTTTATCCCTTTGTTTGAAATTCAGAATGAATGTTATGCGGTTTACTTTCCGATCCATGATGTGATACAGGGTTTGGTTCGGTAAGTGTACAGTCCTCAATGTCAAAGGAAGATTATCAAAAACTCATTGACAGTTTCCGAACATTTCAAGGGAACACCTAAGACTTGCACCCAGAAGAAAGAAAAACCTTGAATAGTTGCCTTGTATATTCTCTATGGATAGAACAAACCTGCGATTTTCGGGAAGGATTGACAGCCATGTATGAGATGGACATTTTTAAGAAGAATGATAGTATGACTCAATTGATCTGTGTATCAAAATAGTGATCGAGTGGACCGTGTAGGTGGTTAGTTGCTAGCCGATTTTGTTAGTTAACTGACCATGCTCCTACTCAACCGACGATTGATCAACTATTGCTAATGCTACTTTCTACGCCTCCACCACGTTTTTCCCGCCCATTAACGATTGGGGTGCTGACCGCCTGGCTTAATGGTCCTACTGAAATCAATCTCTGGCATGGTGTGGCTGACCGAGCGCTGGAGCGAAATCTAAATTTGATCTGCTTTTCTGGGGGAATTCCGAATTGGCATGAACAATACGAAGCTCAAAAAAATATTCTCTTCAATATCCCTAATACAGAGAACGTGGATGGCTTATTGATTTGGGCAAATATTCTGAGCCACACTCTTGATCGAAGCAGCCTGGAGGCCTTCTGCTTGCGCTATGCGCCTCTTCCAATCATTAGTATGGGGATGCTTCTTCCCTCTGTCCCCAGTATCCAAATTGACATGCGTGAGGGTATGCGTAAATTGCTCTCTCACCTGATTGAAGCTCATGGAAGGCGAAAGATCGCGTTTGTTCGCGGCTTGGAAGTCAGCCAAGATGCTGAAGAGCGGTTTCAAGCTTATATCGATACGCTCAAACAATACCATATTTCGGTTGATCCCAATTTAATCATTTCAGGAGATTTTCGTAGGTCTTCAGGAGCAGCAGCTATCAAACAACTGATAGCTACTCACCATGCCGGCTTCGATGCTTTAGTTTCCGCCAATGATAATATGGCGATTGGAGCCATGCAGGCTTTGCAGGAACAAGGAATCCGAATTCCAGATGACGTAGTTGTGGCGGGATTCGATGATATCGAGGAAACGAGAGCAATCACTCCATCACTTACCACTGTGCGAGCACCCTGGCATTCACTGGGTAGCAAGAGTGTTGACCTATTGCTATCAAAATTAGCAAACGATCCGCTATCTGACCAGATCCTCTTGGAGACCGAATTAATTTGCCGCCAGTCTTGCGGTTGTCAACATATCGCCACTAAAAATCAAGCAGGTCCGTACCACGATGCAAACTTTCCCTTAGAAATTAAAGACCCTGATGAAATTTCATCCCGCTCAGCGCAAATCCATTTGCTTCACGATATTAATAAAATTCTTGCCATACTGGCGCCCACTTATGAGTTAGATCCAAGTTGGTCCAATATGCTTCTTGAAGGGTTCCTTGCTGATGTGCAATCAAGAGATGAGACACGAAGCACATTTATTCAAATATTGACAGAGATCCTCTCTCAGATTCCTTCCGGCACAGAGATTGTCGAATGGCAGGAAGTGCTCAATGTCATCCGATCAAAAGTTAATCACTTGTTTCGGTCCAAGGAAGAGACTCTCAAGGCTCATGATCTCTTAGAAAATGGTTATACCCTCGTTGGAGAGATGGCACATCGACTTCAACTCTACCAGCGCTTGGAGGCAGTTGATCAAACAAGCCGACTGAATCGGATTGTGCAGACCATGTCAACCACATATGACATTGAGACCTTGATGAAACTGCTTGCACTGGAACTGCCGGGGTTAGGCATCCAGAGCTGTTTCCTTTCTCTTTACGATGAGAAGGGAGATAGCCCTACCCAGGCACGTTTGATCCTTGCAACTGAAGGAAAAGAGCGCCTCTCGCTGGATCAGAATGGAGTCCGATTTCGTACCAGCCAGCTTGTGCCGCCGAATCTGCTTCCAGAAGATCGACGCTTTGCTTTTGATGTTGAAGCTTTATACTTTAAGGAAGAACAGATTGGTTTTGTCATGTTTGAAATTGGTCCACGCAATGGGGACGTGTACACAACACTTCGAGGGCATCTTAGTAGTGCGTTGAAAAGCGCTGAACTTGTTCGAATCGCGCTGGAGGCTGAGGCGAAAGCAATAAAGAGTGATCAGCTGAAAACACGTCTGTTGGCAAACGTCAGCCATGAACTACGAACACCACTCAATATTATTTTAGGACTGAGTCAGACTGCTCTATCCTCGCCCAATCCATATCGGATTGAGCTTCCACTTCAACTCACAAAGGACCTGGGTTATATATTCGATAGCGGCGAACACTTGATTCGTCTGATTAACGATCTTTTGGATACCTCACGTGCGGAAATTGGGGAATTAGATCTTTGCTGCGAACCAATCGACCCTCGCTCGCTGGTACAGGAAGTATTTGAAACTTTCCAAGAGACATCCATCAGCAAACAGAAGAATATAAAATTATTGCTTGACATCCCCACTAACCTTCCTGTTTTACACGCCGATCCCATCCGACTGCGCCAGATATTTATGAATCTGCTTAGCAATGCTCTTAAGTTTACCCAACAGGGATCGATCATTTTTGCAGCCGAGGTTCAACTTCCGCATATCCATTTCTGGGTTTCAGATACCGGCATGGGAATCGCGCCCGAACTTCAGGAACGGATTTTTGAACCCTTTGTCAAAGCTGAAGCTTTTGAGTATCGTAGAGAAGGAATTGGGTTGGGTCTCAGCATTACTCGACGATTGGTGGCTCTTCATGGTGGCTCAATAACATTGGATAGCAATCCTGACCTTGGATCAACTTTTCACGTTTATATTCCCTTGCCGGGTCTGGACCATGCAACAGCCGAGGAAGTCAACTTGCAGGGCGTCAAACCAATATTATTATGGCTTTCCCGAGATAAAACGCCCATCCCTGCTATTCAAGAGATTTGTGAGAAGAATGCTCTCGAGCTGTCTTGGCTGGGCACTCTGGACGATTTTGATTTAATTGTCCGGAAGGGAAAGCCAGTTGCTTTAGCATGGAACTTAGAAAACGCGCGACCCGGCGATTGGTCCATTATTCAAAAAATACGCCGTTATTCACAGTATTGTCAACTGCCTCTTCTTCTTTTCCAAGAAAACATGGTGGGAGAACCCTCTAGAGAGAGCAGCCTGACCAATGTGTTGTTAAAACCTGCTGGAAAGCAAATGCTTCAACATGTTTTGAATCTCCTTCCGCAGACTGCGCCGCGCGGTGAAATTTGGATTATCGATGATGATCCTCAAGCCTTAAAGTATTATCACGGTCTCATTAGAGATTCTCTTGCCGAATACCATATCCGTACCGTTCATGGAGGAAGAGATGCAGTGAGATTACTTGAAGAGGCTACGCCTGATCTGGTCCTGTTGGATCTGATGATGCCGGATATAGATGGGTTCCAAGTTCTTCAGGAACTTCGTAGTAATACAAGAACGGCATCGATACCAGTCATCATCATAACCGGCAAGATACTTTCCTACGAGGATGTGAAGCGCCTTGATGCTCCTAAGGTCGTCTTGCAGACCAAAGGGGTTTTGTCCGACTTGGAAAGCACAACAGAAATACAGCGTGTGCTGACAACCAGTACTACGCTCCCCCAACCGACCGGTATGCTTGTCAAGCAGGCATGTGCTTACATCCAACAGAATTACGCTCGGTCATTCTCCCTGGAAGAATTGTCCGAAACCATTGGAGTTAGCAGGAGCTACTTGAGTCGTATCTTCAAAATGGATACTGGAATTTCTCTTTGGGATTACTTGAATCGTTACCGCATCCAAAAAGCAAAAGAACTCCTGCTGATTACCAATGAGAGCATCACAGCAATCGCAGCTGACATTGGCTACGAAGATACAAGTTATTTCTCACGTGTCTTTCACGAAATCGCAGGGTGTTCGCCACGAGCTTTTCGACAGCACTCTCAAACCTCCGCGGCCCCTTGAATCCTTCTGACAACAAAATCCCGATTCATCATAATTCCCTCCGAGACTCGCGATTCATTTTGAGTTACTCTGTAGTAGCAGATAGCAACCCATATGCAACAGCACATTCACTTCCAAAGGTCGGACGTGAAATTGCAGCCGCTTTCAGAAGGAGAATCAAATGTCCGTCACTTACCGGCTTAATCGCCTGCTCGGGGTTGATGGTAACTGCTTCGATGTTGCCATTGATCATGGCTTCTTCAACGAGGTAAGTTTCCTCCCAGGTATCGAAGATATGCCTGGTGTAATCGCGCTCCTGGCGCAGGCCAGGCCGGATGCGATTCAACTTGCGCCCGGCAGCGCGCGTCATTTGCAAAGTATACCGGGCAGTAACAAGCCTGCTCTCGTTCTTCGGTGTGATGTTGCCAATGTCTACGGAAAGCAGTTGCCGCGAGTGTTATACAGCCAGCTGATTGAGGATCCTGTAGAGCAGGCCCTGCATGCTGATTCTTCCTGCGTTGTGGCCAATCTCTTTCTCATTCCCGATCAACCTGAAATCCATCACCAGTGTGTAAGCAATATCACAAGACTCAAGGCTGAATGTGAACGCCAATCCATGCCATTGATGGTCGAGCCTCTTGTGATGCGTGCCAATGCCGAGGCGGGCGGATATATGGTTGATGGCGACCTGACCAAGATCATCCCGCTCGTAAGGCAAGCAGTGGAACTGGGAGCGGACGTGATCAAAGCCGACCCGTGCGACGACATTTCCGAATATCATCAAGTGGTGAAAGTGGCCGGTGGCGTGCCAGTGCTTGTACGCGGCGGTGGGCGTGTTTCAGATGAAGTCATCATCGAGCGTACGTATGCCCTCATGCAACAAGGGGCACGCGGGATCGTCTACGGGCGTAATGTAATTCAGCACGCAGCGCCGGAACGCGTCACCCGTGCCCTGATGGCCATTGTTCACGAAGGGGCTACACCGCAACAGGCGTTTGAAATTCTGAGGGGCAATTGAGGAAGCATATCATCAACTTTGGTGTCATCGGTTGCGGCCTAATGGGGCGTGAGTTCGCCAGCGCCGCAGCCCGTTGGTGCCATTTACTTGACCTGGACTTCGAGCCGCGTATTGTCGCGGCCTGTGACACAAATTCTGCCATGTTGGATTGGTTCACACAGAGTATTCCCGGTTTGCGCGCTTATAACGACTACCGTCAAATGCTTGAGTCGCCTCTTGTCGAGGCCATCTACTGTGCCGTGCCGCATCACCTTCACGCGCAGGTCTATACTGACATCCTCAGGGCCGGTAAGCACTTGCTCGGCGAAAAACCCTTCGGAATTGATTTGGTCGCAAATACGGCAATTCTGAAACAAATACGTGATAAACCACAACTGCTGGTGCGCTGCTCGTCGGAGTTTCCCTTCTTCCCGGGCTCACAACGCCTGATTCAGTGGATCCAAGAGGCGCGCTTTGGGCAAATCATTGAGGTGGAAGCGGGCCTGTGGCATAGTAGTGACCTAGACCCGCATAAAACTATCAACTGGAAACGACAAGTGGCCTTTAATGGCGAATACGGCTGCCTCGGTGATTTGGGAATGCACGTGGTCCATGTACCTCAGCGAGTTGGTTGGAGCGTGAGCCGAGTACGCAGCCTGCTCTCAAAAGTCTTCACCCAGCGGCCCGATAGTTCCGGCGCGCTTGTGCCGTGCGAAACCTGGGATAACGCGATCCTGGCTTGCGATGCTGTTGCTGCCGACGGCCAGGTTTTTCCGATGGTGCTCTCTACCAAACGCATTGCGCCGGGGCATAGCAACAGCTGGTTCATCAATGTATACGGAACAAAGTTGTCCGCTCGCTTCAGCACCCAACAACCCAAGCAATTGGCATGGCTGCCGTACACGCCCGGCAGCGATCAAGCCTGGCATGTACTGGACATGCCGTATCAGTCTGCTTACAAAGCTATCACCGGGGCTGTGTTTGAGTTCGGATTCTCGGATGCAATATTACAAATGTGGGCTGCTTTTTGTGATGAGCTGACCCATGGCCCACAAATGCACCAGCCGTTCTATTGTGCCACTCCCGAAGAAACCGCCTCCTCTCACCGATTATTTACTGCGGCGTTGGAGTCTCAGCGCAGCGGACAGACGGTCATCCTATGAGAGCGGAGTGGCGCTTTTCTGCCAAAGCTAAAGAGCCGCTGCCCGTCACGTGCTAGACCCTGCGCGAAAAGTATGTGCCGTCTACGTCCTGGGAAATACCACAATCGAGGATCATGATGCGCGAAATCCTTGTCATTCACCATACCCATACGGATATCGGTTATACACACGACCAACCCATCGTTTGGGAACTGAACCGCCAGTTCATTGACGATATGCTGGACGAGATCGACCGCACACAAGACTGGGATCCCATTTCGCAGCCTATCTGGACCTGCGAGGTCACCGAAACACTCAGGCATTGGCTTCGCACCGCCGGACTAACCCAAATTGATCGTTTCAAACGCGCTGTTGCTGCATGCCGGATGAGCAGTGGTTGAATGCCGTACAACTTCTCGCCCATGGTTGGTGTGGCAGAATTTATCCGCGCCCTGGCACCGCTGCCCGAGCTACGTCTCCTCCTCGGGCTCAAGTTCAACATCGCTCTCAATCATGACATTAACGGGCTGCCTTGGACTATGATCCCGCTCCTGCTCGACGCAGGGGTTGAGATGGTCATTATGGGCATCAACGTTCATTTCGGCGGCTTCCCTCTGCAACGCCCGCTCTTCTTCAAGTGGATAGGCCCGGACGGACGCGGGATTGTCGCGCTCAATGGAGAACATTATGGCATGTTTCAGCGCTTTGCTCGCCTGAACGAAAACTCACTTGAGGCGATGGCAGAAGGCCTCGCCCGCTACGAGCAAAAGCTGGTGCACCAAAATTACCCGCATGATTTTGCCTATCTCTCGCTCACACACCACTCATTTTGGGATAACAATCCGCCTTACCCGGCCGCGTATGAACTCATCCAACGCTGGAATGCCGATGGTCGCACGCCGCAGATTCGCTTCATAACACCCGATGAGCTTCTGGAGAAAGCTAAGGCGATGACGCTGCCGGAATATGCCGGAGATTGGACCGATTACTGGAATTTCGGCGCAGGCAGTAGCGCCCATGAGATACGCCTGGCGTATGAAGCGCGCCGCTCCCTATTCGCCGCCGACGTTGTCTCGCTCCAGCGCGCCCCCACGCGAGATAAGGTAGTGCCGAAAGTCATGCGCCAGGCCTATGAGTCGCTAACTCTGTGGGATGAGCATACCTGGGGCAACTATGCCTCCGTGAGTGACCCCGACGGGGACTCGGTTGGCGCTGGCTGGCATCATAAAGCCTACTCGGCCTATCGCGCCCGCGCGTTGTCTCGCTATGCGCTCACCGAGCAACTCGAAACGCTAGCTGGCAACGCGCGCCATGCACAGCAGGTCGAGGGCGTGCTCATTTGCAACCCGACGCCATTTGATCGAAGCGACTACGTCCGTCTGCCGCGCGATCTCGTTGAGCGCCGCTACAAACACCTGTCCAGCACTGTCCACCGTTTCTCGGAAGCCGGTTCGTCTGAGGACACTCCGGACATGGCCGGGGACAACGCCACACCAGTGCCAGCACTGGTTGGCCCTCTTGACGTGCCTGCCTATGGATATGTTACGCTGCCTCTGGCTGCGCTAGCACAGCACGTAGCGGCCGGGCTGAAGGCCGAGGTTGGCCAGATCTCATCGCCCACACACCGTATCGGTTTCAATCCGGCAACTGGCGCGATCCATTCGCTGTTCGACCTCCGCACTGGCAAAGAATTTGCAGATGCGGTCAGCCCCTGGCCCATGTTAAGCCTGATTCATGAAGCTGTGGACGGTCCACTTACTAAGCCCAGCCGAGGCCGCGAAACGCTGCTAAAACTCGACTATGCGGAATTTCAAGACACATCCTTTGTGGCGAACTGGGCGGCAAAGCGCACGCCTGAACAAACCACCTCGCTGCGCACCCGACGTGAAGCGCATCGAGTGGGTCTCGAAGTGCGCACCTCCCTGCCTGGTGCCTCAGAGATTGTCAAAAGCATCTCGCTCTACGCTCACACGGACGTGATCACCATCGACATTGCGCTGCGCAAAGCCGATGTATGGACACCCGAATCGATCTACCTGGCGCTGCCGCTCGACCTGCTGGATTGGGATGCAGTCTTCGATACGATGGGTACCGCGACGCTCCTTGACACGGAGCAAATCCCTGGCTGCTGCCGCGACTGGGTGACGGTAAGTGGCTATGTTGATGTGCATAACAAGGGAAGTGGTGTGACACTGGCTTGCCCGGACATGCCGTTGGCCATGGTCGGGCGTTTCGCATTTGGGCAGCGTCAACTTTCGATCGACCGCAGCAGTAGGCCTTTGTTGCTGGCATGGCTGTTAAACAATTATTGGACCACCAACTTTCGTGTATCTCAGCCTGGTTTCCTGCGCTTTCACTATGAACTTGCCACACACAGCGGCTTCGATGCCGTCAATGCCGCCCGGGTCGCGGCTTTCGCACGCAGCCCTCTCATTGCGCATCCCGCGGTTGTAGTCAGCCATCCTGAGATCGGCAGACTCATTGATGTTTATGGCGACGGCATCGTAATTGCGGCTGCGGAACGCCTTGAGGACGGCGCGCGAGTATGGCTGCAGAATCTGACTGATTCACTCCAAAACGCTACGGTGCACTTGAGCCAATGGAAACTTCGGTCCGCGGTCATGTGTGACACATTTGGCCGTGAACTTGCGGCACTCAAAGTGGAGAACGGAGGGGTTACGCTTACGGTGCCTGCTCACGGCGTGACTGGTTTGCGTTTGACCTCATAAACAAAGCAAGTAGAAGTCGTGCGATACAGCTAGAACTTCGGCAGTAGGTCAATCATCGTGCTGCGGATTTTGTGAACCATTGCAGTAATGGTTTCAAGGAGAGGTAGAGGAATATTAAAAATGGATCAAACAAATGTAATTTTGGATCGTGATTACCAGATTGCCCCAGTTGACCCAAGGCTGTTTGGTGGCTTTCTCGAACATATCGGTCGAGCGGTGTATGAAGGGGTCTATGACCTGCAGTCGATACAGGCAGATGAGAACGTTTTTCGTAAGGATGTATTGAGGAGTTTGAAACAACTGCGCTTTACCGCCATGCGCTATCCCGGTGGAAATTTTGCCTCCGGCTACCACTGGATGGATGGAGTTGGACCACGTGATGGACGACCCACGATCCGAGAATTAGCCTCACAGAGTATTGAGCCCAACCTTTTTGGAACAGACGAATTCATCCAATTGTCCAGGATAATGAATTGGACGCCGATGATTACAGTTAACCTCGGTACCGGGACGCCTGAAGAGGCTCGCAATTGGGTGGATTATTGCAACGGCCCAGTTGGGACGAAATATGCAGATTTGCGCTCCAGAAATGCAACCAGCGAGCCATATGGCGTCAAACTGTGGTGTCTCGGGAATGAGATGGACGGGCCATGGCAGCAGGGTCACGTGCCTGCAGACCAATATGCAATCCGTGCTCAACAGGCTGCCAAGCTGATGAAAGATTCAGATCCTTCAGTCGAATTGGTTGTTTGTGGCTCGGCTGAAATTGGACTTCCGACCTATATAGATTGGGATCGGATCGTTCTCGAGTATTTGGGCGACTATGCCGACTATATCAGTTTGCATCGTTATGCCGCCAAATGGCAGGGAGATACTGCAGACTATCTGGCTGTCACGAATTCCATTGATCAACAGATCGAGGTAATAGACTCTCTTTGCCGCGTAACCCAGGCAAAGATTCGAAGCAAGAAACGCTATTACTTGGCATTCGACGAATGGAATGTTTGGTACCGGACTCAAAATGCTGAGAGTGTCAACGGTCATGGAAAATTTGCTCAACACTTAGTCGAGGAGGAATATAACCTGGAAGATGCATTAGTTGTCGCAGGATTTCTCAACAGTTTCATTCGTCATGCAGATGTTGTAAAGATCGCTAATCTTGCACAAATAGTGAATGTCATTGCGCCGATCCTGACACGAGGCAAACAAAGATTACTCCAGTCGATTTATTATCCCCTTCTGATGTATGCACAACGTCGAGATGGCATCGCTTTGCAGCCGGTTGTTAAGGGGCCTGGCTATGAGAGTCCAAGTTACGGGTTTGTCCATGTCATCGATACCAGTGCCATTCTCGGAAACGGAGTCCTACATACTTTCCTGGTAAACCGCAGTACTGATGAATCTACAACTGTTCAGATTGCCGCTGCGGGTGTTGAGATAAAGTCGGTCAAATCAGCCGAGCTAGTAACTGGACCGTCCGCCGCCGCCGGCAACACCTTCGATAAGCCAAATACAATTGGTATTAAGAAGCTCAGTAAGATCAAATTAGATGATGAAAAGGCAATCATTAAATTGCCTCCACTCTCAGTAGCTGCAATTTCCTTTCAGATAGACGATAAACCTTAATACCTCGATAATTCACGTCATATTCAAGCTGCAATTCTACTGGGAGGATCGGTCATCATTTACAGCTGTATCCTTCTGACAATAGAATCCAGATTTATCATAACCCTCTCCAAGAATTCCATGGCATTCTGTGATATTGTGAAAATGTGCGTGTTGCCGGCAAATTCATGATCGAAGAATGGATTCGGATCTGATTGAAAACTCCAACTATCGTGCTGATTGAGAAGGATGAAGTAACGCTCGACCTCTACCAGCGAGAATTGAGTAAATCCTTCGCTGTCTTGGCGTTTACGGAAACAACCGGTGTTCTCGAAATAATGGCCAAGCAAGACATCCAAGCTGTTGTCATCGAACCGGAAATCCACTATGGACAAGGGTGGGAACTAATTCATTCCATCCACATGACTTTTCCAAACCGCTTTATTCCGGTGATAGTCTGTAGCACACGCGATACCGACTACATCAATCTCGGGGGAGAAGTTACAAAACATCTAACCAAGCCAGTACTTCCAAAAACACTGAGGGAAAAGACCCTCGAAACCGTAAGGAGGAAAGGCGAAAATCGTCATGAATGATTCCCCTTTATTGTCTGGCCCAAGGCGTGTTGCAGAGCTTTATGACACACATGTATCTAACCCGTGGGTCGAGGAGAATCATTTCCTCTCATTACTACCTAGCGACAGGGAACTTCCCTCGTTTCGGCAGGCGCGCGAGACCCTCCCGGATCCATTCTGGACCGATCATTCGGCAGCCGTGGCTTGCTACTGGCGGGCGTGGGAGTTGGCTTTCAGCAATCTGAAACGTCCCAATTCGGAAAACGATTTTGTTGCAAATTATTGCGATACTGCATTCAACGGTAATCTGTTCATGTGGGATTCGTCATTCATTACCTGCTTCGGAGTATACGGGCGGAGAGCATTCAATTTTCAGCGGACCCTCGATAATTTTTATCGGAAACAGCACGTGGATGGCTTTATCTGCCGTGAAATATCTGCCATTGACGGGCTGGATTGCTTTCATCGGTTCGATCCTTCCAGCACAGGCCCCAATGTACTAGCATGGGCCGAATGGAATCATTACGTTAAGACTGGTGATGTGCACCGTCTGGAGATGGTTTTTCCATCATTAGTAGCCTATCATGAATGGCTGCGCACATATCGAACCTGGCAGGATGGTTCATACTGGTCAACCGGATGGGGATCAGGAATGGACAATCTTCCTCGGGTTATGAAAGGTCATCATATCGATTGGGGGAATGGGCATATGACCTGGGTGGATGCAACCTTCCAGGCAATTTTGTCTGGGAAAGTCCTGCTGCGCATGGCTGTGCTGCTCAAAAGGGAAGCTGAAGTCCGGGGTCTTCGTGAAGAAGTTGAACATCTAATAGATTATTCCAAGAAATACCTTTGGAATGAGCAGCTTAATTTCTACTGTGACCGATTTGCCAATGGCGATTTATCAACAGTGAAACATATTGGAGCATACTGGACATTACTAGCAGAGAGCACACCCGAGATCCATCTTTCAAGACTAGTTACCCACCTGGAAAACCCGGCCGAATTCAACCGAGTACATCGAATTCCGGCCCTCTCAGCCGATGACCCAGGTTATAGCGGTACGGGTGATTATTGGTGTGGAGGAGTGTGGGCTCCAACGAATTACATGGTATTGAAGGGTCTGGACGAAATTGGTCAAAACGATCTTGCTCACGATATTGCGAAAAACCATCTTGAGAATGTCGTTCGAGTTTTCGAATCGGATGATACCTCTTGGGCTGGTGCTGAACAGTTTCGCCGGTATTTTCATCTCGCCGATCTGGAAGTGGATGACAAGCACACTCTTTGGGAGAACTATGCGCCGGACGCAATTGAGCCAGGCAGCCACTCCAAGCCAGGATATGTAGGTTGGACCGGACTTCCGCCGATTGCAGTTTTATTGGAAGATGTGTTTGGAATTACCCCAGATGCCAATTCAAACCAGATTACGTGGCATATTCGGCTTCTCGATGAACATGGAGTACGCCATTATCCACTCGGCTTGAACGGGCTGTTGGACTTGAAGTGTAATCGACGAAACTCACCGCTTGATCGCCCGTTGATCGAAATCCACTCGGATATCCCTTTGACCATGAAAGTAATTTGGGAAGGAGGAACTGAAACCGTGAATATAGAGAAAGACTCTTGAACCTCTGTAGAGCGGAAAAACGAAAAAACTCCAAAAGCCAATCCAATCACGTGATTTCACCTTTCTGTCGATACCCATACGAAAGGAATGAGGACAAGATGAATAAAAGAAGAATTTCCATGACTATTGCCCTACTCGTAGTCACCTCCATGGCCCTCAGCGCTTGCGGAGGGACTCCGGCAACTGCCCCAGTAGCGACATCCGCACCTGTAGAGTCGACCTCCGCGCCCGTAGAATCGACAGCTGCGCCGGTAGAACAGACAGCTGCTCCAGTCGAACCGGTTACACTAACCATATGGCACAACTGGGGACCGGACGACGCCAAGGGTGCTCCTCTTCAATCGATTTTTAAGGATTTCATGGCTGCTAATCCGGACATCGTCATCAAGGACGAGGTCTACGTGGATGCTGATATCCCATTGAAAGTGGAGACTGCGTCTGCAGCAAAACAGGAACCTGATCTGGTTTTCGTTCAGCGGGTTGGTTCGCCTCAGACCTGGACAGAGGCTGGTATTGCACTCCCGGTGAATGATCTGATCAAGGAATGGGGATTGGATGGCCAGTTCAAAGAGGCGGCTTTGAAGGAATACACCCTGCCGGATGGGAAAATTCAGGCCTTCCCCCTGGAGGGGTACACCTGGCCGATCTGGTACAACACAAGTGTCTTTGAAAAAGCAGGTGTTCCAATCCCTACGACAACAGACGAATTGATTGCTGCGGCGAAGGCAATCCGTGCCGCGGGGGAGCAGCCGATCATCGCCAGCGGTTCCGATGGGATGGGCCTGTATTTATTCACCCTTGTGCTGCAAAGCTTGTTGCCCGATGAAGAAGCCAAAAAATGCTTGGGAAACGGGGAATGGACACTTCCTAGTTGTGTCAGCGCTGTCGAGCTATTTGTCAAATTGCGCGACGCAGGCGTGTTTGTCGATAATGTGGAAGGGCTCGATTTCGCCACTGCCAATGAGAATTATTTCGCGGGCAATATAGGGATGAGCCATTTTGGCGCCTGGAGCTTCGCCGATCCTCCAAAGGATCTGCAATCGAAGATTCAGCTTGGAGGCTTTCCGCTCCCCGCCGGATCTCCTCACCGAGCCCCGGTGATTTATTCATCGTTCAGCGCCAAGGGAGTATGGGTCACCCCCAATGGAGGCGAAAAGATGGACGCTGTGAAGCGATTCATTCAGTTCATCTACAAGCCTGAAAATCTGGCCCGGTTTGTGGAACAGGCAGGCATGACTCCTCCATTGAAGGATGTTCCGATCGATGCGAGCAAACTTAATCCGCTCTTCGTTCAGTCGCTTACTATGCCGGTGGAAGTCGCAATGACTCCGGACGATTATTATCCACCCAAAGTCCAAGCCGAACTTAGTACAGGTAAATTATCCCAGCTGGCTTTCACTCCCGGTACTACAGCCGATAAGATTCTGGCTGAACTGACTGCCCTTTATGAGGCAAACAAGTAACTTCTGTTCTACCCTTTACCCGGATTGGGACATGGAGATGTATTCGTCATGTCCCAATCCCTTTGAGGTATGCGATGGCCGCAGCCAACCAGGCATTCCCCGCTGCTGATAAGGAAGTCTATTCGAACGCCGTGTATCACCGGCGGATCGCCCAACGACGGCGGGTCACTTTCTTCCTGCTGGTCTTTCCGGCTTTACTCTGGTTCCTGGCGTTCATGCTCTGGCCGTTGCTGAACATGTTTTACATCAGCACCACCCACTGGGATGGACTGGCCCTCCCACAAATCAGCAACTTCCCGGATAACTTTATCAGGCTTTATCATGATCCGAACATCCCCATTGCACTCCGGAATACTGGAATTCACCTTTTTTTCGGGATCCTCGGCGTTCTACCCTTCGCGTTTATGTTCGGTTTCTTCCTAAGCTTACACAAACCGGGCTATCGCATTCTTCGGACGATCTTCTTTTCACCTTCTTTGATCTCAGTTGCGGCTCTTGCAATGATCTTTTTAGGGTTGTACCGCCCCGCTGGGGTGTTAAACTCTTTTCTGAACACGGTTGGATTATCTTCCATCACCCGGGTCTGGCTGGGGAACCAATCCACCGCCTTGGCAGCGCTGATCGCCATCGATATATGGAGCGGTATTGGTTTTTACAGTGTCCTCTTTTTCGCCGCCTTGACCAATATCCCAGAGGAGTTGTTTGAAGCGGCTATGTTAGACGGAGCAGGATATTGGACGATCATGTGGAAGATTGCTTTCCCTCTTATGCTGGATTTTTTCGCTGTAGTGACGATCCTTCAATTCCTGTATATCCTTTCCGGTGCAGCTCAAATTGTAATCCTTCTTACAAACGGTGGACCGGGGACGGCAACTCTGACGCTTGGTTATTACTTATATAGTCAGGCATTTCTTGTCCAACGTATGGGTTACAGCCAGGCAATCGCGGTAGTGCTCTTCATTATCGGAATTCTTGTCATCCTGTTGATCCGCCGCATTTCATCCCGGCTATCTTACTAGGAGACTGCAATGAGTACCAGTGATTCACGAATCACCCGAAAAGCGAGAAATTCTCCAGATGGCTTTATCATCGGCGGTTATTTCTTTTCGATTCTCTATGCATGCTTGATCATCATCCCTCTTTACTTTGTTGTAATCTCCGCATTTAAAAATAACAGCCAAATAATTACAACACCCCTGGCTCTTCCTTCCGCGCTTGATTTCAGTAAATTTTTACAGGCACAAGCCAATGTCAACCTGCTTCGCGCCATACTGATTTCTGTCGCGATTGCCATTGGGGCTGAAATACTGACTCTTATCCT
>Ga0111539_10004433_pt1 | contig 18342 bp, 27 predicted proteins | sample RhiMethybrSRZTD1_FD_79667 | JGI IMG/M metagenome (GOLD analysis project Ga0111539, IMG submission 79667) | Populus rhizosphere microbial communities from Tennessee, USA - Rhizosphere MetaG P. TD hybrid SRZTD1 (version 2) (version 2) | ecosystem: Host-associated > Plants > Roots > Rhizosphere >... | reverse complement strand
TGAAGCAGGGGTTGGCGGGGTAGCTGAGTGCGACCTATCGAATGCGCGCAATTCCTGTGCGTCCCCGGCCGGCGCGCAATGGCGCGCCGAGCCGGGGTCTTGCCGGGTGTAGGCAATGCGCCAAGGGCAGCAAGATCCCGGATAGCCGCGGGGCGCGGCTTCCGGGAATGCACAGGGCGCGGCTTCCGGGAATGCTCAACTGAAGCGAATCGGGAGCTTGCGGGGGCCGCGTACCGTGCCTTCGGACCAGGTGACGTCGCCGGCGAGGGTGAAATCGGGGATGCGCTTCAGGAACTCCTCCACGGCCACCGTCATCTCGAGCCGCGCCAGGTTGGAGCCGACGCAGCGGTGGATGCCGAGGCCGAAGGCGGCGTGCCGGTTCTCCTTGCGGTCGATGATCACCTTGTCGGCGTCGGCGAACATCTGGGGGTCGCGGTTGGCGGCGGGGAAGGACAGCATCACCATTTGCCCCGGCTTGAAGGTGCAACCGTTGATTTGCGTCTCCTTCACCACCTCGCGGGCCATCGTCACCGGTGCAAAGGCGCGCAGGAACTCTTCGATGGCGCTCGGCATCAGCGCCGGTTCCGCGACCAGGCGGCGGCGGTCGGCGGGCGTCCTGGCCAGGTGCCAGAGGCACGAGCCGATGCCGCTCCATGTCGTGTCGATGCCGGCGATCAGCAGCAGCCGCAGCGCGCCGACGGCGTATTCCTCGCCCATCGGCTGCCCGTTGAACTTGGCGTTCAGCAAGTAGCTGATGAGGTCGTCCCGCGGCTTCTCGGAGCGCTCGTGCACGTGGCCCATGAAGTAGTGGGTCATCTCGCCGACGCCCTGCATCAGCACGCTCTGGTCGGTGATGCCGACCTCGAGGATCTGATGGATCCACTTGCGGTAGAGGTCGCCGTCGCCTTCGGGCAGTCCCAGCATGTGGGCGATGACGCGCACCGGGATCTCCTGCGCGTACTCGATCGCGGCGTCGCAGCTGCCGCGGGCAATGAACTTGTCGATCAGCTCGTTGGCGATGGCCCGTGCCCTGGGCTCGATCTTCTTCATGGCGTCGGGCGTGAACGGCGGCAGCAGCACCATGCGCGCGGGCCGGTGCTCGGGCGGATCGGAGGTGATGGGCGGGGCCGGCACGCGCGGCGGCGGCGTCTCGCGCACCACCACGCGGCGCGAGGAGAAATGCTCGGTGTCATAGGCAACCGCGCGCACGTCCTCGTAGCGCGTCGGCAGGTAAACGCCCATGAACCGGTCGGTATGGGCGATCGGGCACTTTTTGCGCAATTCGTCCCAGATCGGGAAGGGATCTGCGATCCACTGGGGATGCAGATGGTCGAAGTCGGTGGCCCAGTCCTTGACCGGCGGACGCTCGCTCATGGCTCTCCTCGCTCAAGTCTCGCTGATCTCGACGGCGAACTCGGGACAGTTCGACTTGGCGAGGTAGGCCTTCTCCTCGAGCCCCGGCGGCACGGTGCCGTCGCCCTTCTCGCGGGCATTGCCGTATTCGTCGAGCTCGAACAGCTCCGGCGCCAGCGCCTTGCAGCGGTTGTGGCCCTGGCATTTCTCGCGATCGACGCGAACCTTCAGTTTCCCGGCGTTGGCCACGAGGCGTCCTCCCGGTGGGTTGCCCTTAACGGCAGTTTGGCGCACCGCCGCGGCGCCGGCAAGGCATGCGATGCGCACACGTGCAAAACGGCGCGGGAAAAGCCGGGGTCACGCGTTCAGCTCCGCTCAACACGTGGCTGCTCAATAGGGGAGGTTTCGGGCGCCGTGATAGACGCGGAGAACTACGATGCGATCAGGATCGGCCGCGATCTCGTAGATGATCTTGTAGTCCCACTCGGGCACGAGGAGCTTGCGTGCTCCTGCAACCTCGGACGGGCGACCGAGGCCCGGCATTTCGCCCAGCGCAAAGCACAGCTCCTCTATCCGATTGATGACCCGCCTGGCCGCAATGGGATTGCGAGCCTCGATGTAGGCAGCGATGTCCTCGAGATCTGCAAGTGCCCGATGGGAAAAGCGAACGGGGATCATGCACGGAAGCGGGCGAAGAATGCTCCAACCGCTGCTTCGCTCGCATGCTCACCTGCACGCACGGCTTGCTGCGCCAGCTTCACGCCTTGGATTTGCGCGTCGGTCAGCCGATCGTCGTCCTGCGCGGCAATCACCTCCAGCGCCTCGACGGCGGCAGCCTGCCGCTCTTCCGGCAACCTTCGGATTTTCTCGACGACGAGTTCGAGTTGTTTGGCGATCATGGATGAATGCTAGCACAGCCATTGGGAGTGCGCCATGTCGAGGGGTGGCTCCCGTCCACCCTAAGACTTCATCCGTCCAGCGCCAGCAGGGCCTGGCCCTCGGCGACGAGGGTCTTTTCCTCGACCAGCCACGCGGAAACTCGGCCCGCCTGCTCGGCGCACACGGGGATGTGCATCTTCATGGCCTCGACGATGGCGACCTCGGTGTCGGGCGCAATCGTATCGCCGGCGGCGACCAGGCGACTGATCAGCTGTCCGGCGACCGGGGACGTGACGTGGCGGCTCATGCAACGGCTCGGCTCGGGGTTGGCGGGGGCACAGCACCACGGCCCGGCGCGCTTCGCAAGCGGCCGCCGCAATCAAGCCAAGAAAAAAGGGAGCCCGAAAGGGGCTCCCTAGTCTTTCAGCGAAGAGGCCAGATGAAATCCGATATCCCGCAAACCCTTGGGCGCTCAGGCGGCCGCGTGGGCGTCGGTGGGATCGCGCAGCACGTAGCCGCGGCCCCACACGGTCTCGATGTAATGCTGTCCGCCGGTGGCCGCCTGCAGCTTTTTCCTGAGCTTGCAGATGAACACGTCGATGATCTTGAGCTCGGGCTCGTCCATGCCGCCGTAGAGATGGTTGAGGAACATCTCCTTGGTGAGCGTGGTGCCCTTCCTGAGCGAGAGCAGCTCCAGCATCTGGTATTCCTTGCTGGTCAGGTGCACGCGCTGGTTGTTGACCTCCACCGTCTTGGTGTCGAGGTTCACTTTGAGCTCGCCGGTCTCGATCACCGACTGGGCATGGCCCTTGGAGCGGCGCACGATGGCGTGGATGCGGGCGACCAGCTCGTCCTTGTGGAAGGGTTTGGTCATGTAGTCGTCGGCGCCGAAGCCCAGGCCCCGCACCTTGTCCTCGATGCCGGCAAGGCCGGACAGGATCAGGATCGGGGTCTGCACCTTGCTGACGCGCAGCGTCTTGAGGACCTCGTAGCCGCTCATGTCCGGCAGGTTGAGGTCGAGCAGGATGATGTCGTAGTCGTAGAGCTTGCCGAGATCGACGCCCTCCTCGCCGAGGTCCGTCGTGTAGACGTTGAAGCCCTCGGATTGGAGCATCAGCTCGATGCTCTGCGCGGTCGCGCTATCGTCCTCGATCAAAAGGACTCGCATGGTCTTCCTCTCTTCCAAGACCCCCTCAGGGGTCCCCTGCCCAATGGTTGAGGAACTGCTGCTGGATGTCCGGCTAAGCCTTGATTAGCAAGTTAGTCCGCAGAGGTTAACAAAGCCTAATTAAGCCTTACGCGACGCACGCTTTCGACACCTCGACCCCTCGCTGGCCCGGCGCGGCAGGCACGCCCATGCGCTGCCGCAAACGCCGACCCGGCGCTCGCTCGCCCCAAACGAACACGAACTCTTGTCTTGAGACCCAGACCCAGACAGTCGTTGCGTCCACCACCCCCGAACCGGACGTTCCCGGTGCACTGCAGACGCGCTGCCTAATACTCTATCTAACTGATTTGCGAGGAGGGCCCTAGGGGGCGCCAGAAAAAAAGTGGCGCCCTTGCGGCCTGTCCGACAAGAAGCCATAGGGCGTTGCTTTACCGCAACTTAATGGCCTCTATATACCCTTGGCCATGGTTGGCGAGGAGCCAGCTCGACCTGCAGCGCACAAGGCAAACGCCGCCTGGCACGTAGCTTGCCTTGCACGTCGCAAGAGGTGTCGCTTGTCGCAGGATGCGTCGCAGCTCACGGCAGATGACTCTATGAGACGCAGCGCGGCCGAACACCGCCTTTTGGAACGCGTCGAGGATATCGAACGATGAAGCCACGTGACACGGCTTTGCGCCTGAAGCGGTTCGAAGCCGCGGAGAAGGCGCGCAAGGTCGCCTCCATCGAGACGATGGTGCTCGATCTGGAGCAGGTCGCTGCCGATCTCGCCCGCCAAATCGCGGTCGAGGAGGAGCGCACCGGCATCAAGGACCCCGCACACTTTGCCTATTCGACGTTTGCCAAGGCGGCGGCACAGCGGCGCGCCAACCTGCTGACCTCGGTGGCGGATCTGAAGGCCAAGCTGGACAACGCCAGGCGCGAGCACGAGGAGGCGGTGCTCGAACTCGGCAAGCTCGAGCCACCCGAGGTCCGCGACGCGGACCGGCAGCTGGGCAAGCCCGACGGCAACGGTCTGATGGCCGGCTGAGGGCCCGAGCGCGCTCATCCGGCGCCTTGCCGCTTTGCGGCGTATTGTGGCAACGTCGCCTCGCGATCGCCGATTCCAAAGGCTTGGGAACGATCGACGGCTGCAAGCGGGCTTGGCATTCAAGGCCCGACAGCGAGGTGCCTGGCTGTGCTGCACCGCCCATGCGCCATGGTTCTTGTCCTGCTGCAGGCGATCGGCGCGGGTGCGTGCTCGTCTGCCAATCTGCCGCAATTACCTGCCGGCTCAGCGCCGGTCGAGACCGGCGCCGTCGCGGCCGGGCCGGCGGAGGCGACACCCTATGAGACGACGTCGATCGTGCGGGGGACGCCGACCGAGATCTATGCTCTCGTGGCCGGCGGTGCGCTGCGCTGCTGGTTGGGGGCCGATGGCCCGCTGAAGGGGACGCACGTCTTCCATGCCGAGGCGGCTCCGCCCGCCGAAGGTGGCGCTGCCGAGATCGTCCTGCACGAGCGCGATCCCTCCTATCGCGATCAGCGAGGTCCTCGAGCTTTCCGCGTATCCTTGGCCGCCGATCCGGGCGGCGTGCGGGTTGGCGTCGCGGTCATCAAGATCGCTGCTCCTCTCAGCGAACTGATGGTGAGGGACGTCGCGACATGGGCTGGCGGCGACACTGGCTGTCAAGCCCGCGCGCTGCGGCCGGCGCAGGCGCAGCCCGCCGCTCCTGTGCAAAAGTCCGGCACGGCCAGCGTACCCAAAGGCAGTCAGCGATAGGCAGCGCCAGCCGTATCGGCCCGATTGGTGGTACGCTCAATCCCGGTAATCTTGGATGCGCGTGGCGCGCAGGCCGGGCAAGCCGAAGCGATCTATCGAGCGCTGCCAGGAGAGGAACTCGTCCACAGTCAGCGTGTAGCGCTCGCAGGCCTCTTCCAGGCTCAGCAGGCCGCCACGCACCGCCGCCACAACCTCTGCTTTGCGCCGTATGACCCAGCGCTTGGTGTCCTTGGGCGGAAGGTCGGCGACCGTCAGCGGGCTTCCGTCCGGCCCGATGACATAGCGCACCCGCGCCCTGTACTGTTGATCGGTCATGATACTCGTTACTCTTTTTCTGACCTGCTCACGACACTAGACGAATGCAATTAAAATCGACCTAAGTGACGCGGTAAATACTACAAGAACCCCTGCACCGATATTGCTCCCCCGATGGTTAATCCTGGCGCGCGCGTGGTAAATTCTAAGGGTTCTTCATCTCCTGCTCGCTTGACAGGGCATACATACTGGGCAGTTGTCCCGGACCGGCACGTCTCTACATGGTCTGGTTGCAGGTTCACTTGGGGCACGTCCGCGCTGTTTTCCGCCTTGATTGCGCCGCCGCCTGCCGCCATATTGCCGATGCCGATAGGGAAGGGCAGAGTGTAGAGAACCTGGTTAATTCGCCGTCACCCACGCCCGCCCATGGCATCTCCCAAGATACCGCGCAGCGGCAAGCCCGCCGCCTCCCGCCGCTTGCGGCGCGTGGTCGTGGCCATGTCGGGCGGCGTCGATTCTTCCGTAGTTGCGGCGCTCCTGAAGGAGCAGGGCCATGAGGTCATCGGCGTCACTTTGCAGCTTTACGACCACGGGGAGGCCGTAGGCCGGCGCGGCGCCTGCTGTGCCGGGCAGGACATCCATGACGCGCGGCGGGTCGCCGATCGGCTGGGCATCGCCCACTACGTTCTCGACTATGAGCAGCGTTTCAAGGCAACCGTTATGCAGTCGTTCGCCGACAGTTACGTTGCCGGCGAAACGCCGATCCCGTGTGTGGTCTGCAACCAGCAGATCAAGTTCCACGAGCTGCTGGTCACGGCACGCGAACTGGAGGCGGACGCGCTGGCCACCGGGCACTACATCGAGCGGCGCGCCGGTGCGGCTGGGCCGGAGCTCTATCGCGCGCGCGATGCGGACCGCGATCAAAGCTATTTTCTCTTCGCCACCACGCGGGCACAGCTCGATTGGCTGATGTTCCCGCTGGGCTCCCATCGCAAGGCCGAGGTTCGCGCGCTGGCGCGGCAGTTCGCGCTGCCGGTCGCCGACAAGTCCGACAGCCAGGACATTTGCTTCGTGCCGCAGGGCCGCTACACCAACATCGTCGAGCGGCTGAAGCCCGGCGCCGCCGAGGCCGGCGACATCGTGCACGTCGATGGCCGCGTGCTCGGCCGCCACAGCGGCATCATCAACTACACCATCGGCCAGCGTCGCGGCTTGGGTATCCCAGCTCCTGCGCCGCTCTACGTCGTGCGCCTCGACGCGGCGGCCAAGCAAGTGGTGGTCGGCCCGCGTGAGAGCTTGCATGCGCACTGGATCACCCTTAGGAACGTCAACTGGCTCGGCGACGAGCCGATCCCTTCGGGGGGCATGTCGGTTGCGGTGCGCGTGCGTTCCACCTCGCAGCCGCAGCCCGCGACCCTTTTCCCATCGGGGCAGGGGGGGCGTGTGCTGCTGCGCGATGGCGAATACGGCGTGGCTGCTGGCCAAGCCTGTGTGTTCTACGCCGACGCCGGCCCGCAGGCGCGGGTACTGGGCGGCGGATGGATCGAGCAGGCGTTGAGCCGCGCCGACCAGCCGGGGTCGGCTGTTGCAGCGGCCGGTGCGACTGCTGAGACTTTAGAGCGCGTAGTGCGTTAGTAGTTGGCTTTCGCTGAGGGAGACAGGCAAGTCATGAGGCCGCAGCTGCGTTCCGAAGAGTCGCGTACGCCGAAGTTTTTCAAGCGTTTCAAGGACCCTGCCGACGCCGGCACGCGCATCGACGAAGATGCCGTCAGGAGCGCATACCGCCGCTGGGCTCCAGTCTACGACCACACCTTCGGCCGCGTCGCCGCGGAGGGGCGCAAGCACTCGGTCGAGATCATCAACCAGGGCAAGGGGCGTGTGCTCGAGGTCGGCGTCGGCACCGGGCTGTCGCTGCCGAGCTACGGCCGACACCTCGAGATCGTCGGCATCGATCTTTCCCCGGAGATGCTGGAGAAGGCGCGCGAGCGGGTGGCCGCCGAGGGCCTCGACAATGTCGCCGAGCTGCACGAGATGGATGCAAGCGACCTGAAGTTCCCCGACGCCTCCTTCGATACGGTGGTGGCCATGTACGTCATGACCGTGGTGCCCGATCCGGAAAAGGTGATGCGCGAGCTGTCGCGGGTGTGTCGGGCCGGCGGCGACGTCATCATCGTCAATCATTTCAGTGCCGAGGAGGGCATGCGCGGCTGGGTCGAGCGCCGCATGGCGCCGTTCGCGGACATGCTGGGCTGGCGGCCGTTGTTCGACGTCGAGCGGGTGCTGGTCTGCCCGGAGCTTGCCTTGATGGAGAAGCGCGGCTTGCGCCCGTGGGGCCTTTTCACCATGATGCGCTTCTGCAAGGCCAAGGAGGTCAGGGCCGCCGCCTGATCCAAAACGCCCGGAGGCGCCGTGGCGCTTCCGGGGTCGCTCGCCTCGTCCGCCTTGACAGCGCTCGGCGCGGCTCCTTATATCCGCCCCGCCGCTCGTAGCAGTGCGCCTGCGCAGTTGGCGGAGTAGCTCAGCTGGTTAGAGCAGCGGAATCATAATCCGAAGGTCGCCAGTTCAAGTCTGGCCTCCGCTACCATCGTTCCCCCTAACTGATGCGGGAAGGCATGGCCGCCGATGAGCGCGGTCAGGCGGGCTTGCGCTCTGAGATAGTACCGCCCGAGCGTATGAAGCCGGGGCTCGGCAGCGGCTGCGCAGCGGCGATCCGCGGTGTGCGGGAACTCATGCAACCGCTCGCGGTTGAGTCGGTGGTGAAGCAACGTGCGGCTTGGTTCGCCAAATCCGCCCCCGCCGAAGTTGATCATGAGCCTGCGTTCCTACCTGATCTCTGCCGCGGCGGCGCTCGCCAGCGGCGCGGTTGCAGCGACGTTGTCGGTGCCCGGTACTCGTGCGCCGACCGTGCAGAGCGCTGCGCCACCATCGGCTGCCCAGACGATACGCATCGGCGAGATGGTGCCGACGCAGGGGTGGCCATGGAACATCTTCAGTGGCGACAGGTCGGAGCCCCGGCCGCCGGAACGACTGCCCGAACGCCGATCGAGCAGGGAAGCGGACGAGGACGGCGTCAGGCCGCGGCGCGGCTTGGGGACATCCGGGGGGACATCCGGAACTTTTCGCACCGTCTGCGTACGGCTTTGCGACGGGTTCCATTGGCCGGTCAGCCATTCGACCACGCGCGATCGGTTCGCGCGCGACGCCAAGCAGTGCGAGCAGGCCTGTCCCAATCGCTCCCGTCTGTTCGTACATGGCGCTTCCGACAGCGAGCCGGTGGCGATGAAGGACCTGGAGGGAAAGCCCTACGACAAGCTGGGGAACGCCTTCCGCTACCAGCGGGAGTACGTTGCCAACTGCACCTGCCGAGGCAACCCATGGGACGAGGAGGCGTTGGCCCGCCACCGCGCCTATGCGGAGGCGGCCCAGAAGGAAAAGGAGAAGCCCGTCGCCAAAGCCGGGAAACCCGGCGGGGAGCAGCAGCAGGCCTCGCGACGCGAGCGACGCGACCGGTCCGAGAGGTGGGCGCGCAGGAACGAGGATTGAGCGGTCGGCATTCCTCGGCTCAGGTGCAGCTCTGTCCCGCGTGCGGCGTTAATATACCATGGCAAAGCTGGAAGGGCCTGAGGTTGCCGGGCTGCTCGAGCGGGGCGCGAGGCTGGGCGATGCGACACCGCTGCCGAGGTTCCTTGTCCTTTACGCGGTGCTCTATGCGGCGTTCGGCGCGGCATCGCCGTTTCTGCCGGCATTGATCGAGGAACGCGGCATTGCCGCCGAGCAGATCGGCATGCTGTTTGCGGCCGGCACGGCCATCCGGCTCATCTCAGCTCCGCTCGCGGGCCGCATCGCCGACGGGATGCAGGCGCTGCGCCTGATGCTCGCGGTATGCGCGATCGCCACCGGGCTGGCAGCGCTTGGGTATCTTGGGGCCTGGAGTTTCTGGGCCATCCTGGCGGTAAGCCTTGTGCATGCGTTCGCCCTTGCGCCGACCACCAATCTGGCCGACGCGCTCGCGCTCGTCGCATCGAGACGAGGCGAGCAAGGTTTCGAGTATGGGTGGGTGAGGGGGGCGGGCTCGGCGGCCTTCGTTGTCGGCTCGATCCTGGCCGGGTGGGCGACATACTCCTACGGCCTGGAGATCATCCTTTGGCTGCAGGCTCTTTTGATGCTCATGGTGCCCTTCGCTGCGCGCTGGGTTCCTCCCGTCGATGCTGGGACGACGCGAGCGAACGGGGCAATCTCGCGCACGGGGGTCATGGCGCTGGTCCGTCTCCCGGTGTTCCGGCGGGTCGTGTTAGTGGCCGCCCTGATCCTCGGCAGCCACGCCATGCACGATACCTTTGCCGTGATCCGTTGGCGGGCGGCTGGCATCTCGCCGCAGGCGGTAAGCCTGCTCTGGTCGCTGTCGGTTGCGGCCGAAGTCGTGGTGTTCTTTCTCATTGGACCTTGGCTGTTGCGCAAGCTGACGCCGGCAGGCGCCATCGCGCTTGCCGCATTGGCGGGAGCGATGCGCTGGCTGGTGGCGGCATTCACGGCCGACGTGGCGGCGTTGGCCTTGATCCAGCCGCTGCACGGCTTCACCTTCGCGCTGTTGCACCTGGCGTGCATGCGCTTGCTCGCCGGCAGCGTGCCTGCGCACCTCGCCGCGACGGCCCAGGCCATCTACGGGACGGTGGGGATCGGCGCAGCGACGGCGCTGCTGACGCTGGTCTCGGGTTGGCTTTACGGGTGGCTGGGTCCAGCGGCATTCACCGTCATGAGCGTGCTGTGCTTGGCCGGCCTGCCGATCGCGGCGTCGCTCCGCCAAAACCAATCCGGCGTCAAATAGCGTCTAGCCTGTGATGGGGGGCGTATTGAAGCTGTCGGAGAAGACCCAGCCGAGGATGAGCAGGACGACGAGCACGTGGGCGGCGAAGATGATCACCCCTCTCACGAAGCCCTTGTAGGTACGCTCATGCTCGGCCCATTCGTCCGGGTGCGCGGCTGCTTGGTTCAGGTCTCTTGTGGGGGTCATCGGCCAGACGCCGTCTTGAGCGCCAATCGCCCGATCCGCGCGGCGCAGTTGTAGTTTCCGGTGAAGACGGCGCCTTTCAGCGCGGTCGATTCGAGATGTCCCCAGACGGTGAAATCGGTACCGTCCGAGCCGATTTCCTCCACGCCCGTTATCTGCACCTCGATGGCGCCGACCGGAGTGGCAAACACCGCGGGGCTGGTTGGATCGGAGGCTGCGCGCAGGAGCTCGCTGCGGCTTGGGCCGCCGGTGAGAGGAAGCTGGGATGTCGCCATGGGTTCACTCCTTCAGGATGCATCGCGGCCAAGCAGACAGAAAGGAGCCGCCAGATGCAGAGAGTCGGGGTTCAGGATTTGCGCCGGCGGGCGCGTGTGCGCTGCAAGGTTCATGGTGTTCGTGTTGCGCCGGCCGGTGCAAGGGCGCCGCGCAAAGGTCCCGTGTCTGACGGGCGAACCCCGCTGGGCGAAAAAGGTTCCGGCTTGGCCAGGAACGTGGCCGACTCGGCCGGCGTTCCCCTTCAAACCCTGGAAATTACATGGAGGTTTCAATGGCAAAGGCGACCGTCCACCCCAATCATCAGCTCATTTCGAGCGAGGACGTCGAAGGCACCAATGTCTATGGCCCCGACGGCAAGAAGATCGGCGAGGTCGACCATCTGCTGATCGACAAGGTCTCCGGCCGCGTGGCGTACGCGGTGATCAGCTTCGGAGGCTTCTTGGGCCTTGGCCATAGCCACTATCCGGTGCCCTGGCCGGCACTGAAGTACGACCCCGGACTCGGCGGTTATGTCACCGGCATCACCGAGCAACAGCTGAAGGACGCGCCGGCGTTCAGCGACGACGCTTGGGCGGATCGCAACTTGGAAGCCGCGGTCCATAAGCACTATGGCGCGCCGTATTATTGGGAGCTGGGGGCGCGCGGCTGATGCCGGCAAGCACGCGGCGGCAGGTAGAAAGATCTCCCAAGCTCGATGACATGGTGGCCTTCGTGCCGCTGATCGCCGGAGGAATACTCAGCCTGCGGCTGCAGAGCGCGAGGGTGCCCATTGACGGAAGGGATGCCGGGCCAAGGAGCCGTTGTAGTATTGCGACTGGCCGGTGATTTCGATGCCGAGCCAGGGTGGGCGGTCGAAAGCCTCGTCTTCGTGGCCGAGCTCGATTTCGGCGATGATGAGGCCGGTGTTGTCGCCGGAAAAGACGTCCACCTCCCAGAGGTGCTCGCGCCAGGGGATGGTGAAGCGGGTCTTTTCGATCAAACCGCTATGTCGCAGAGACAACAGCGTTTCGGCATCGAGGACGGAAACCGGGTACTCGATCTCGAGCCGGCGCAGTTCGGCTCGCTTCGACTTGATGGTCACCGTCGCGTCGGCGTCGTTCTTGATGCGCACGCGCGTTGTCGAGCGCTCGCCCGAGGCCAGGTAGCCTTGGCGAATGCGGGCCTCGGAGCTGGCAAGGCTTCGCCAAGCCTCGCTCCGGACGAGGAATTTCCGTTCGATCTCTGCAGCCATGACGCCCCGCTGAACTCTAGCGACCCTATTGTAGCAGCAGCAGCGCGTCCTGCCACGGGTCGTTGTCCAGCAATGTGTGCGCGGCTAGAGCTTTGACTTGACGAGCGTTCCTTCGTCGGTCTCCTCTGCAATTCGGCGAGCGATAGCTCTCCCTCGAGCTTGGGCTTCTGCACGGAGGTTCGCGCTTGGCGCCTGTCCCGCTTGCACAGATCAGGCTTCGACACGTGGTTGAAGGCCGTCCTCTCGACGAGGCGACGGAGGCCGCGTTGCGAGCCGATCCGCGCGCGGGAGCCAGAGTCATCCTGGACGCCATTGCCAGGCGTCGTTTCGACAACCGATCCGAGGGTCAGCGCCTTCGCAAGATGCTTCGCCACGAAAACCTACTCTGGTCCGCCGGCGTCGTGCGCGTGGCCGGCGTGGACGAGGCCGGCATGAGTCCCCTTGCGGGCCCGGTAGCGGCGGCGGCCGTCATATTCGTGCCGGGGTCGCGAATTCCGGGCGTCGACGACTCCAAGAAGCTCGACGCGGCGGAGCGCGATCGCCTTGCCGCGGAAATCAAGCGGACGGCGCTCGCTGTCTCGGTCGGGTTCGCCGACGTCGAGGAAATCGACACCATCAACGTCTACTGGGCCGGCCTGCTGGCGATGCGCCGCGCAGTTGACGGGCTTTCGCTGCGTGCGCAGCACCTGCTCATCGATGGGCGGCGCATCAGGGACGTGCCCATACCCCAGCAGCCCATCGTCAAGGGCGACTGCAAGAGCCTGTCGATCGCCGCGGCGTCCATCCTGGCCAAGACGGCTCGCGATGCCCTCATGCAGCGTTTGGACGCGCAGCACCCCGGCTATGGTTTTGCCAAACACAAGGGCTATCCTGTGCGTGAGCATCTCCTGGCCCTGAAACGGCTTGGCGCCTCACCGGTCCATCGCCGCTCGTTCGCGCCGGTCCGCTCCATCCTCGGCCTGCCGCCGCTGCCGCCTTGGCCGAAACCGCACGAGCGGGGCGATCACGGCCATGCGAGCAGTGCCGCGCGGCTCGAGGACTGATCCATGAAACGAGAGGATTTGACGTTCCAGACGGGGTTTCGCGTCAGCGTCGGCAACGATCGCTCGCAAGGTGCGGTCATGGTGCTCGCCAAAGGCGGGCGCGAGGGCGGTCCGGACAACCGGCATCGAGGCGCGGATCAATGGCTGTTGGTGATTTCGGGGACGGGCGCGGCGGTGATCAACGGTCACAAGGTTCCCTTGCGCGCGGGATCGATGGTCCTGATCGAGCGCGGCGATACGCACGAGATACGCAACACGGGGCGAGGCTTGCTGAAGACGGTCAGCGTCTATGTTCCGCCAGCCTACAAGCCCGACGGCAACGAGTTGTCGGCCGGCAAAAAGTAGAGGCCTGATGGGCCAACAGATCGAGGCACAAGCCTGCGGGCGCAACTGAAGTCGTGCCGCTTGGGGAACCGTCGCATGAACGGCACCGTTTAGGGTTGAGTAGGATCTTGGCACGGGGACGCCGGTGGCAGATTTTCGGCAATTGTCGGCGATGGCGCGCGGCGGCCGGTCCGCAAAGATCGGGAGTTTGATCGGCGTGGCTGGCGTTGCCTTGGCAGGCGCCGCCCTGATCGCCCACCGCCACGCAAGGGAGGCCGAGCGCCGCTATCCGCCATTGGGACGGTTCGTCGCCCCGGGCGGGACGCGTCTGCACTATGTCGAGCATGGAAGGGGCCAGCCGGTCGTGTTCCTGCATGGCAACGGGGCCATGGTGGAGGACATGCTGATCAGCGGCGTCATCGATCGGACTGCACGGCGTTATCGCGCCATTGCCTTCGACCGGCCGGGGTTTGGTCACAGCGATAGACCGCGTGGACGCAACTGGACCGCGGTCGCGCAAGCCTCGGTCCTGGCCGAGGCGTTCAGGCTGCTCGGCATCGAGCGGCCGATCGTGGTCGGCCATTCGTGGGGCACGCTCGTCGCCCTCGCGTTGGCGCTCGATCATCCCCGTCACGTTGCAGGACTTGTGCTGGCTTCGGGGTATTACTATCCAACGCCACGCAAAGACGTGGCGCTGTTCTCGGTGCCGGCAATCCCCGTGGTCGGCGACCTGCTCAGGCACACCGTGGCGCCGCTGATCGGCGAGGCGATGGCGCCGCGGCTCATCGAGCGCATGTTTTCGCCGCAAGGGGTCTCGCCGCGCTTTGCCGAGCAGTTTCCCGTCGCGCTCACGGTGCGGCCGTCGCAAATCCGCGCCTTCGCGGAAGACACCGCGCACATGATCGCGGCCGCCGAGATGCTGAGCAGCCGTTACGGCTCGCTGTTTCCGCCGGCGGCGATCCTGGCCGGAGATGCCGATGAGATCGTGAGCTACCGGCAGGCGCAACGCCTGCATGGCGAAGTCGCGGGCAGCCGCCTCGAGATCCTGCGGGGAGGCTCGCACATGATCCACCACGTCGCGCCGGAACGCATCGTGCAGGCCATCGATGCCGTGGCGGCGGAGAGCTCGACATGGCGGCACCAAGCAAGCTGAAAGAGCGGTCAGGGAAAGAACCTTTCCCGAGCAAGGCATCGCCAAAGCCCGCGCGGCCCTTGTCGGGCGATCTCATGGTGATCGCAACGCTGATCGGCATCAGCCGGGCGCTGTTCGGGTCGAAAAAGCCGATAGGGGCAGGGCGGGCGTGCGAGGCCGTGCGCGGGAACTTCCCTGAACAAGGGCGAGGCCGCGACGCCGCGACGCCCGCAGAGATTCCCGCAAAGGGCTGGAAGGACATCGCCTGGCGCGTCTACGAGGGCATCCAGAACGACCGTGTGCTTTTGGTGGCGGCCGGCGTCACCTTCTACGCGCTGCTCGCGCTCTTCCCTGCGACGGCGGCGCTGGTGTCGCTCTATGGGTTGTTCGCGGACCCATCCACGATCAACGAGCACCTGCGTCTGGTCTCGGGCTTCTTGCCTGAAGGCGCCCTCGAGGTAGTCGGCGATCAGGTCCGGCGCATTGCCTCGCAGAAGGGAACCCTCGGCTTTACGTTCGTTGGCACGCTGGCGCTGGCGCTGTGGGGCGCCAATGCTGGCACCAAGGCGATCTTCGATGCGCTCAACATCATCTACAAGGAGCGCGAGAAGCGCAGCTTCATCGTGCTCACCCTGAAATCTTTGCTCTTCACCCTCGGCGCCATCGCGCTGATGCTGGTGGCGCTGGCAGCCATCGTCGTCGTGCCGGTCGTGCTCAAGCTTCTCGGCATTTCCGGCGAGTCGGGAGCGGCGCTCTTCAGCCTGCTCAGGTGGCCACTCCTCTACCTCCTAATCCTCTTCGCGCTTGCCTGCCTCTACCGATACGGCCCGAGCCGGACGCAGCCGCAGTGGCGCTGGGTCTCCTGGGGAAGCGCGATCGCAGGCGCCATCTGGATCGTTGGTTCGCTGCTGCTGTCCTGGTACGTCGCCAACTTCGGCACCTACAACGCGACCTATGGATCGCTCGGAGCCATGATCGGCTTCATGGTGTGGATGTGGCTCTCGATCATCGTGGTCCTGCTGGGTGCCGAGATCAACGCCGAGATGGAGCACCAGACGGCGAGGGACACCACCGAGGGCCGCCGCAAGCCGATGGGCGCCCGCGGAGCGAGGATGGCCGACGAGCTCGGAGAGGCACGAGCGTAAGGTGAACCAAAGCTCTGCGGGGACGTTGTGACGCCAGAACACAATATTCGAGGTGCAGTCATGGCCCAGAGCTCCTATACCCGCGGTTCGGACTTGAAAGACAAGGCAACCGATCAATTCGGCAGGGCGGCCGACCAGGTCGAGGGCATGGCCAATCGGGTCGCCGAGCAGGGCCGGGAGGCCGGCGGGCGCATGCAGGAGGTCGCGGACAACTTCAAGGGCGCCCTCGACAAGTCGATCAGGGACCAGCCGATGGCGACGCTGGCAGGCGCCGCGATCGTGGGTTTCGTCCTCGGCGCGCTCTGGAAGTCGTAAGGCCAGCCGCACCCGGCGGCGCAGCCGCAAACGCTCATGGTCGCCCGCCCCGCGCGGGCTCGGGCCTAACGCCAGCGGCGAGGCAGGAGGTTCTCGCGGCTCGGAAGCTCCGGCAGCTGGGCAAGCCAGGCGTCGAGGCGCGATTGGGGTCGCCGTTGCTGGCCGAGCTTCCACAGGGCCCCGACCGCGAAGGCCAAGCCGGCAGCGATGGCCAGCGTCGTGTAGGGGCGCTCCTTGATCGCCGCGCCGAGCTCGCCCGCCATGGTTCCGGCGCGCTCACCGAGCTCGCTGACCTGGTCCATGATGCCCTCTGAGTGCTCGCGCTTCGGCTCACTGCCGCGGTCGGTTCGATAGTTTGTCTCTGCCATGATGGGTCCCTTGCGTGAAAGCGTCGTCTCGGCAGGTCAACGCGCGGTTGGTGCACGCGTTCCCGAGCGCGAACCGACAGGGGATGCGCGCGAGAAATGTCGGCTCGGTCGTGGGCTATGCGCGGAAGTGGAGTATGGAGCGGAACTGCCGAAGGGAGGGCACGTTGTGAAAGCAATCGCTTACCCCCAACGCCAGGAGTTCTTAATGTCGATCAAGACGATGGACGACTTGTTCGTCGCTACCCTCAAGGACATCTACTACGCCGAGAAGCAGATCCTCAAAGCCCTGCCGGGGATGGTCAAGAAAGCCAACGGCGAGGAGCTGAAGGAGGCGCTGGAGACTCACCGGCAGGAAACCGAAGGCCAGGTCGAGCGGCTCGACCAGGTATTCAAGATGCTGGACGTGCCCGCCCGCGGCAAGAAGTGCGAGGCCATCGAAGGCATCATCGACGAGGCCAAGGAGCACATGGAGGAGATCGAGGACGAGCAGGTGCTCGATGCCGGCATGATCAGCTCCGCTCAAGCTGTCGAGCACTACGAGATCTGCCGATACGGCACGCTGATCGAATGGGCCAGGGACCTCGGCCATCGGGATGCGATCGGGCTGCTGCAGCAAAACCTCGACCAAGAGAAAAACGCCGACCGGTTGCTGAGCCAGATCGCAAAGTCGTCGTCGAACCCGAAGGCCGTAGCCGCCGAATAGGGGCTCGCCTGCGCGCCGCGTGAAGGAACCCCAGCGCGCGTGGCGCCGTTGCTCGGGCGATGGTCAGCATTGCCAGTCCCTGCGTGTCGCGCCCCGCTCTCGGCCTTGCCTATGCCTGGAGTGGGGTCGCCGCGATGTGGGCAGTCTGGATATGCTTCGTCGTTTTCCTCGCGGCACCGCGACAGTGGTTGGCGTTCTGGCCATTGCCGATTGTGGATCACGGCGGGACGTTGTCCGGGCCTTTTGCAGCCCTTGTCGATCTGGGCCTCGTCATGTTGTTCGGATTGCAGCACTCCGTGATGGCGCGGCCATGGTTCAAGGAGCGCATTGTCGGCCGCCTGCCGCCGCCCTTCGAGCGATGTACCTATGTGCACATGGCGAACCTCGCGCTCTTCGCCCTCATTGCGTTGTGGCAGCCGATACCTTCTGAAGTCTGGAACGTCGGCTCAGTCTTCGCCCGCGAGGCGATGTGGGCCTTGTTTGCGATCGGCTGGATCATCCTCTTTCTCGGCGCGTGGTCGTTCGGCATCCGCGACCTGCTGGGTATCCGGCAGATGCAGGCCTGGGCCCACGGCGAGCCGCAACCGCGCCGCCAGCTCAAGACCGGCTGGCTCTACCGATGGCTGCGGCATCCCATGTACGTCGGCGTGCTGTTGGGCGTGTGGGCGACGCCGCGCATGACGCTTGGCCACGCCCTGCTCGCGCTCGGCCTCACCGGCTATGTGCTGATTGCCATGCGCTACGAGGAGCGCGACCTGCGGCAGCGATTTGGCCGCGCTTACATGCAGTGGCGTGATGTACGCCGTTGATCTCATGATCGCGACCCTGGGGATCATGGCCTCGACAAGGTGTCCAGCGCAGCCGCCACTCTGCGGATGCTGCGCAGATCCTTGACGAACTCGCGATAGCCTTGCTGCTTGGCGCTCCTGTCCGGCATGCGCAGCAGATAGGAGGGGTGGACCGTGATGAAGCCCGCGTGGCCATTGAAATCGGCACGACCTCGATAGCGCGCGATCGGGAGAGTTTTCCCGGCGAGGGCCAGGACCGCCGTGGCGCCGAGGGCGACCACGAGCTTTGGGTGTACGAGCCTCAGCTCCTGGTCCAGCCACCACCGGTAGTGCCTGACCTCGCCTGCCGTCGGCTTCTGGTGGATGCGGCGCTTGCCGCGCTGCTCGAACTTGAAATGCTTGACGGCATTGGTGACGTAGACGCGGGCTCGGTCGATGCCGGCCTCCGCCATCGCCCGATCGAGGAGTTGGCCGGCGGGCCCTACGAACGGCCGGCCTTGCCGGTCCTCCTGGTCGCCCGGTTGCTCACCGACGAAGGCGATCGCCGCGCCGACGGGACCTTCACCCAGGACCGCGCGTTTGGCGCCCGGCACCC
>Ga0111539_10004432_pt1 | contig 18345 bp, 16 predicted proteins | sample RhiMethybrSRZTD1_FD_79667 | JGI IMG/M metagenome (GOLD analysis project Ga0111539, IMG submission 79667) | Populus rhizosphere microbial communities from Tennessee, USA - Rhizosphere MetaG P. TD hybrid SRZTD1 (version 2) (version 2) | ecosystem: Host-associated > Plants > Roots > Rhizosphere >... | reverse complement strand
GGCCGTGCGGCAACTTTCCAGATAGCCGCCGCTCGGGAGGAGCAAGATCAGACTGTCGTATTGCTGCCGGTGGCGAAAGGGATCAGTCGACCCGAAACGGTCGGTCCAGGCTATGGGAAAGGATTTGCTTCCCCCACTTCAATTCGCGAGAAATGCCTTTCGCAGCCGGCTCACCTCGGCCTGCAGCGCGTTCACTTGAGCGGGGTCCGGCGCCGAGGCAAGCGCACCACACACCGCGGGCTGCCCGATGCTGAACGCATCGTAGATCGCGGGGTTCGCGCCCGAACCTTGCATGTAGTACGCGAGGCTGCCGTCCTCGAGCCATTCGGCGCGCACGATCTGGCTCGGTGGGTAGCCCTTCTCGCAGTCGTACTCAGCGACCGAGCGCTCGATGCGCACGAACTGGTCGCCGGAAAGAAGCGCATCGTACGTGCGCGTGCGGAGACACTGCCCGGGTCCGGCTTGCTCGGCATAGATCGAAAGTCGATCGATCCGGCCGCCGGGAACATTGAGCCGAATCAGGTGATTGCGCGATACGCGCCAGCCGCCGATTGGCGGTGGATAGGGTTCATGCATCCGGAAGCTCTTCCAATCCACAGGTGGCTTCAACGGCGGGTCGCTCGAAACTTCCGCGCTCAAAGCGTCAAAAAAAACCAAGTGACGGTGACGAACTCGAAATCGATACCGTTCGAGATCCACTTCGCGCGCGTCGCCTCCGCATATCGGCTCGCGGCGTTTCCAGTCCGAAGGCGCATCGCTCCAACGATAGCGCAACCGCGCTCCCAGATCGAACGTCTTGAAGTTGCCCGTGAACGCTACCTGATGTGCTCCGTTCGTGGCAGGCTCATGCAACAAGGCAATGCGCAGGGCGGGTTGGGGCCTGCCAATCCCGGGTGCGATCGGCACGCTCAAATACACGCTGATCAATCGGTATGCTTCCTGCGTCGGTGGCTGCTCGTCGAGGCGAAAGCGCAGCACGCGGCCCGTGCGCTCGATCTGCGCACCGCGCAGCGTGCTCGTGTGGAAGTTCGGCTCGAGCCGGCTGCCCATCGGCATCGTTTTGATGCGTCTCGCGGTCTTTCCTTCAATCAGGTGGAGCGGATGGTAGACCGCTTCGATCATGAGGTCGGGCGAGACAAGCCAGGCGTCGAGCTCTCCCGGCTCGAGCAATCCGCCGGTGTGCTGAAACGCCAGCTCGAGCTCAAGCGTTCGCGCGTGCGACGACTCGCTCTGCAGGCCAAGCGCGACCATCAGCGCGGCGAGCCATCTGATTGACCTGCATCCCACCATCGAACCCCACCCCCACTCCGATTTTCGCCTCTGCGTCCCCCGCGTCCTTGGCGGTGAAGCTTTGTGCTAAGCCAGCGCGCTGTGAATCCACCGCGCCGCGGCGAAGAGCTTGCGGTCCTGACCGTGTCCCGCGATGACCTGCGCGCCTACCGGCAGGCCGTTCGGGCCCTTGAACACGGGAACGTTCATCGTCGGCACGTGCATGAGCGACCAGGGCGAGGCGAGCGTCGAGTCGCCGGTGCCCGTCCCGACCGGGGCTTCGCCTACTGCGGCGGGGGCGAGCAGCACGTCGAAATCGCCGAACAGCGCTTCCACACCGAGCCGGCAGCGCGCCGCCAGCGCCTGCGCGGCGCGGTAGCGCTTGTCCGTGCATTCGAGGCCGATCCTGATCTTGCCGTTGCGCAGGTCCTCGGAGAGCTCGTTCCAGTGATGCTCGATCTCGCGCGTGAAGTTGAGCGCGAACTCGCGGCACGAGATCTGCCGGTGCGTTTCTTCCGCCTCGCTGAAGTCCTCCGGCAGTGCGGCATCCTGCAGCCGCGCGCCGGCGCGCGCGAGCCGGGCCGCCGCGTCCTCCAGCAGCCGCTGTGTGTACGGGGCGAGACGCGGCCACTGGGGCACGCGGCAGAACCCGATCCGCGGAGGTTCGGACAGTCCGGCGACCGGCGCGGGCTCGGTGCCGACCAGGACGTCGCGGTGCAGGGCGATGTCCTCGACGGTCCGGCCATAGAGGGTGACGGTGTCGCACGACGCCGCGGACTCCATCACGCCCGAACAGCGTATGGCGCCGAAGGTGGGCCGGTAGGCGAACACGCCACAGAACGAGCCGGGCTTGATGGTGGAGCCGGTGGTCTGCGTGCCGAGCGCGAGCGGCACCATGCAGTCCGCGACCGCCGCCGCCGATCCGCTCGACGAGCCGCCCGGCGTGCGCGCCGGGTCCTGGGGATGGCGCGTCTTGCCCGGATAGTTGACCGCGAACTCCGTCGTGACGGTCTTCCCCATCACGACGCCGCCCGCCTTGCGTCCCAGCGCGACGCATGCGGCGTCGCGCCGCGGCCGGTGCCCGGCGTAGATCGGCGAGCCGTAGGCGGTCGGCATGTCGCAGGTGTCGATGATGTCCTTCACGCCGAAGGGCACGCCGGCGAGAGGGCCGCGGTGCCCGCCGCGGTCCAGTGCGCGTGCCTGCGCGAGCACCTGCTCCGGATCCAGGTATTCCCAGGCGAGGACCCTGGGCTCGCGCTCCGCGATGCGGTCGAGGCACGCACGCGCGATCGCCTCGCACGTGACAGTGCCCGCGCGGACCGCCGCGGCGATCTCCAGCGCGGTCCACTCGTTCAGGGGCGCGAGTGACCTGGTTGTGGGCCGGGCGGTCATTGGGCTATTTTGAGGGTGAAAAGAGGAACATCACAACTATTGGAGGAATGCTCATGAAGGTTTCGACTCTTCACGTACTGATTGCAGCAGTGGCCGCGGGCGCCACCGCGCCCGCCTTCGCGCAGACCAGGCCGGCGGGCGCCGACTATCCCAACCGCGTCGTGCGAATCGTCCTGCCACAGCCGGCGGGCGGCGGCACCGACGTGGTCGCGCGCTCGGTCGCCCAGAAGCTGAGCGATGCGTGGGGGCAGCAGGTGATCGTGGACAACCGCCCGGGCGCGAACGGCATCATCGGCAGCGAGCTGGTCGCCAAGTCCAAGCCCGACGGCTACACGCTCCTCTACGGCTTCGGGTCGCTTCTCTCGATCAATTCCTCGACGTTCAAGTCGCTGCCCTACGACACCCTGCGCGACTTCACGCCCATCACCCAGACGGTCATGAACCAGATCGCGCTGGTGGTGAATCCGCACCTGCCGGCGCGCTCGGTGAAAGAGCTGGTGGCGCTCGCGCGGGCGCGGCCCGGGGACCTGCTCTTCGGCTCGTTCGGGATGGGCAACCAGACCCACCTCACGGCGGAGCTTTTCCGGATCGAGGCGAAGCTCAAGCTGCTGCACGTGCCGTACAAGGGCGAGACGCCGTCCATCACCGAGCTGGTCTCCGGACAGGTGGCGCTGATGTTCTCGCCCTCGGCCGGCGTGACGCCACATGTCCGATCGGGACGGCTGCGGCTCCTCGCGCTGTGCGGCGAGAAGCGCTCGCCGGCGTTTCCCGATATCCCGACCATGGTCGAATCCGGGTACCCGGGCGTCGTCTCCATCGGGTGGGGCGGGCTGGTCGCTCCGACCGGCACGCCGCAGGACATCGTTCAGAAGACGCAGCGCGAGGCCGCCCGCGGACTTTCGGCGGCGGACGTCAAGGAGCGGCTCTCCGGCATGGGCGCCGATCCCGTCGGCAGCACGCCGGAAGAGTTCGGCGCGTTCATCCGGTCGGAAACCGCGAAGTGGGAGCGGGTGGTGAAGGGGGCAGGGCTCTATCATTCCCAGTGACCGTGAATTAAAGCCTCACCGCCAGGGTCGCAAAGGCCGCGAAGGAAGGCGATACAGCTTTACCGCCAAGGCCGCGGAGGACGCCCCTTTGCGGATTGGCGGCCTTCGCGGTGAGGCTGTTATTTTCCTTCGCGCCCGTGGCGTCCTTTGCGGTGAAGCTTTTGTTTAGCCGGCGTGCTCCGGTGAGAAGCGCTCGCGATAGGCCTGCGGCGTCGCGCCGAGCACGCGCAGGAAGCTGCGGCGCATGGTTTCCTCGGAGCCGAATCCGCAGCGCGCCGCGACGCGCTTCACCGGCAGGCCCTGCTCGAGCACCTGGCGCGCCGCCTCGACCCGGATCTTCTCGATGGCGCGCGCCGGCGTCATGCCGGTCGCACGTCGATAGTGGCGAACGAAGCTGCGCTCGCTCATCGAGGCAGCATCGGCGAGCGTGGGGACCGACAGGTCGCCGCGAAGATGGTCGGCGATCCAGGCATGGAGGCGCTCGAAGCGGACATCGCCGTGTTGCAGGGCGAGCGTCGCGCTGAATTGCGCCTGGCCGCCTGGACGCTTGAGGAAGACGACGAGCTGGCGGGCGACGGCCAATGCGACCGGCCGGCCGAGATCCGTCTCCACGAGCGCCAGCGCGAGATCGATCCCGGCCGTGATGCCGGCCGAGGTCCAGATATTGCCGTCTTGGACGAAGATGGGATCGGGCTCGAGATGCACTGCGGGAAAGCGGCGGGCGAACTCGGCGCACCGCTGCCAATGCGTGACTGCCCGGCGGCCATCGAGAAGGCCGGCCGTTGCCAGCAAGAAGGCGCCGGTGCAGACCGATGCGATGCGTCGCGCCGCCGCCGCGCGCGCCGTGATCCAGCGGATCAGCACGGCATTCTCGCAAGCGCCATAGACACCGAGGCCGCCGGCGACGATCAGCGTGTCGAGGGGCGCGCCGGGCCTGGAAAGCTCGTGCGCTGCAAGACCGATCCCGGCCGAGGTGGTCACCAGCGGTTGCTCGGCCACCGTGGCGAGCTGATAAGGACAGGGTTTTCCTGCCGCCCGCGCGAGATCATTGGCGCTGGCGAAGACCTGCAGCGGGCCGGCGACGTCGAGCAACTGGACGCCGTCGAAGGCGAGCATCTCGATCCGGCGGGGAGAGCCTGGCGTGAAACGAGGGGTCTTTGGCATTTACGCCAGACGTTACGCCCCTAAGATTATTCGGTCAAATTCGGAGGCACTCATGACCCTGCATATCGGTATCCTCACCTTCCCGGGCGTGCAGCAGCTCGACCTGACCGGCCCCTATGAAGTCTTCGCGTCGATCCCGGGCGCGCAGGTGCATCTCATCTGGAAGAATCGCTCGCCGGTCACTTCGGCGACCGGACTCGTGCTTGCCCCGACCATGACCCTGGCCGAGTGTCCGGCGCTCGATGTCCTGTGCGTGCCGGGAGGCGGTGGCATCAACGCGCTGCTTCAGGATGCCGAGGTGCTCGACTTCCTGCGCGCGCAGGCCGCCCGGGCACGCTACGTGAGCTCCGTGTGCACCGGGGCTCTCGTGCTCGGCGCCGCCGGCCTTCTGCGGGGTCGCCGCGCCACGACCCACTGGGCCTCGCACGATTTCCTCGCGAAGTTCGGGGCGATCCCGACGCATGGGCGCGTCGTGCGCGACGGCAATGTGTTCACGGCCGGCGGCGTCACCGCGGGCATCGATTTCGGCCTCACGGTCGTAGCCGAGCTGCTGGGCGAGGCGCAGGCGCAGGCGATCCAGCTCCAGCACGAATATGCGCCCGAGCCGCCATTCCGGGCCGGCACGCCGGAAACGGCGCCGCCGGCGGTGGTGGCCGTTGCCCGGGAGCGCCTGGCTTCGACGCGGAAGGCGCGCGAGGCGATCATCGACGAGCTGCTCGCCTCGGGCCTTGCCCGGGCGTCCTGACGAAAGAGGCTTCCCGATGCTCTACCGCGGAATGGATCGCGCCCAGCTCGATGCTGCCTACAACAACAGCGCCGCGGTGCCGGAATACGAAGCGATCAAGGCCGGCTGGGATGCGCGCAGCGCGCGCGTCCGGCAGGGCCGGCGCGGCCATCTCGACCTCGCCTACGGCGGTGAGCCGCGCCAGCGGCTCGATCTGCTCCTCGCCGACAGCCCGCGCGCGCCGACGCTGATGTTCATCCACGGCGGTTACTGGCAGAGGAACGACAAGGAGGGATTCACCTTCCTCGCCGAGGGACCGCTGGCGCACGAGATCAACGTCGCGATCGTCGAATACACCCTGGCGCCCGACGCGCGCATGGACCAGATCGTCGGCGAGATCCGGAGCGCGGTGGCCTGGCTCGTCCGGCATCTCGGCGACTACGGCGCCGATCCGGCCCGCATCTACGTGTCGGGCCATCCGCCGGCGGTCATCTGACCGCGATCGCAATGAGCCTGGCCGCGGTCAGGGGCGGGCTGGCGATCTCCGGTCTCTACGATCTCGAGCCGATCCGGCTCAATTACCTGAACGTCAAGCTCGGGCTCGACGTCGCCGAGTCACGCCGCAACAGCCCGCTATTGCATCTGCCGCAAACGGCCGCTCCGCTCGTCGTCGCCTACGGCACCGCCGAGCTGCCGGAGTTGTGCCGCCAATCGGTGGATTACGCCCGGACCTGGCTTGAGCGCGGGCTGCCCGGCCGCCTGCTGCCGGTCGAAGGCGCCGACCATTTCACGATCCTGGAAAGCCTCGCCGCGCCCGGCGGCGCGCTGGCGCAGGCGCTGTTGCAGATGGTGGCAGCGTAAGAGAGATCAGGCCAGCGCCCGATAGGCCCAGCGTGCGGCAGCGAGCAGAGCGCGATCGGCGTTGCGCTTGCCGATCAACTGCGCGCCTATCGGCAATCCGTGCGGACCTTTGAAGACCGGCAGCGTCACGCAGGGAACGTGCGCCGAAGTCCAGATGAGGCAATGCGATGCATCGCCCGTCGAATCGAGGCCGACCGGCGCCTCACCGGCCGCCGCGGCCGTCAGCAGCACGTCGTGCTCCTCGAATACGGGGGCAAGCAGCTGCCGGCAGCGCTCGGCGTGATCGCGCGCCTCGCGGTACTGCTCGAAGGTGCACGCCAGGCCGTGCTTCAGGCGGTTGTTGCGCAGCGGCTCGCTGATTTTTTCCCAATGGTTCTCGATTTCCCAGGTGAAGTTGCGGGCGAACTCGTAGCTCGAGATCCGCGTATGCACTGCCTCGAGTCCGTCGAACTCGGAGGGAAGAGTGACGTCCTTCACCCGCGCCCCCGCCCGGGCGAGCCGGGCTGCCGCGTCTTCAAGCAGTTTCTGCGTGCCCGGCTCGACGCGCGGCCAGAAATGCGTGCGGCAGAAGCCGATGCGCGGCGCCGCTGATTCGGCCGGAAGGGGCTCGGGCGGGATGCCCAGGAGCACGTCGCGGTAGAGCGCGATGTCCTCGACCGAGCGCGCCAGCAGTCCCAGCGTATCGAGCGAGCCCGCGGCCTCCTTGACCCCGACGCAGCGCAGATCGCCCCAGGTAGGCCGGTAGCCGACGACGCCGCAAAAGGATGCGGGCCGTATCGTCGAACCGGTGGTCTGGGTGCCGATCGCGAGCGGTACCATGAAATCGCCGACCGCTGCGGCCGAGCCTTGCGACGAGCCGCCCGGCGTGCGCGCCGGATCGAACGGATTGCGGGTCTTGCCCGGGAAGCGGTTTGCGAATTCGGTCGTAACGGTCTTGCCCATCAGCACGCCGCCCGCCTTGCGCGAGAGCGCGACGCACGCGGCGTCTCCCCTGGGGCGATGACCCGCGTAGATGGGCGAGCCCATCTCGGTCGGCATGTCGGCGGTGTCGATGATGTCCTTGATGCCGAACGGCACGCCGGCGAGCGCGCCGCGGCGGCCGCCCCGGTCGCTGGCGCGCGCCTGCGCGATCGCCTGCTCCGCGTTGAAGTACTGCCACGCCAGCACCCGGGGTTCGCGTGCTTCGATCCGCTCTATGCAGGCGCGCACGACCGCTTCGCTCGTCGTGCTGCCTGAAGCGATGGCGGCAGCCATCTCGGTGGCGGTCAGCTCGTTCAACCTGGTCTCGGGCTTGCGAGCGGGCAGGGGCATGGCTGTCTCCGGTCATTGAATCGCGGAAGGCGTATTTAACCACTCCGCGTCGACTGCAGGCGAGGGGAGCGGTACAAGGCGGGTAGAATTCGCGGAGATCGTTCCCGAGGGATTTCCCATGCGTGCCTGGATTGCTTTTCTGCTGGGCCTGACGCCGTGCCTGGCCGGCGCGGCGGACGCGTATCCGACGCGCCCGATCCGCATCATCATCCTCGTCGTTCCGGGCGGCGGCGCCGATATCACCTCGCGGGCGGTCGGCCAGAAGCTGACCGAGGCCTGGGGACAGCAGGCCATCGTGGACAACCGGCCGGGCGGGAACGGTGCCGTCGGCATGAGCCTCGCCGCCAACGCCAACCCGGACGGCTATACGCTGGTGCTCGGCACCATCGGTCCGGTGGCAGTCAATCCGAGCCTCTACAGCAAGCTGCCCTACGATCCGGTCAAGGATTTCGTCCCGGTCGCGCGCGCCGTCTCGGCGCTGAACGTGCTGGTCGTGCACCCCTCCCTCCCCGTGAAATCGGTGAAGGAGCTGATCGCCTACGCGAAGGCGAATCCCGGGAAGCTCACTTACGGCTCCTCGGGCGTGGGCTTCGCGGATCACCTTGCCGGGGAATTGTTCAGCACTCAGGCGGGTGTGAAGATGCTGCACGTGCCGTACAAGGGCGGCGCGCCTGCCATGGTCGATCTCGTCGGCGGCAACATCCAGCTCATCTTCGCGACGGTGTCGACGGCGCTCGCGAGCATGAAGGCGAACCGGATACGGCCGCTGGCGGTAACCTTCGCGCAGCGCGTGGACCGTTTTCCGGACCTACCCACGGTGGCGGAGGCCGGCGTGCCCGGCTTCGCGGTCGACAACTGGTACGGCTTCCAGGCACCGCGGGGCACGCCGAAGGCGATCGTCGTGAAGGTCCACGCCGAGATCAACCGCATCATGACCATGGCCGATGTGACGGAGCGGCTTGCGGGCGTGGGGATATTCCCGTTCACGCTGCCGAGCCCGGAAGCGTACGGGGATTACATCCGGTCGGAGATCGAGAAGTACGCGAAGGTGGTCAAGGACGCGGGGGTGAAGGCCGACTGACTCGTCAGGCGTCAGGGGTCAGGGGTCAGGCGGGTTCAGAACTGTCAGGCAGGCGTCACGCCTGACGCTTCGCGCATCGCGGTTTCGTGCAGCACGCATGACCCATGACGCATGACCCCTGACGGGTGTCAGGGCCGGTTCAGCTCCGCAATCTCCCGCGTGAAGATGCGCCTTCCGCGCTTGAAGCCCATCATCGGCGCCGCCACGGTCGCGACGACTTCTGCCGGGGTCTTCGCGTTCCACACGACGAGGTCCGCCGGATTGCCGACGGCGATGCCGTAGTCCTTCCGGCGCATGATGCGCGCTGCCCGCTCGGTCAGCATGGAGAAGCAATCGGTCAGCTCTTCTTCCGTGCCGCGCTGCACGACGTTGGCGTAGAAGTTGGCGATCCGTATCAACGAGCAGTCGCCGAACGGCGTGAACGGATTCATGATGTTGTTGGTGGCGATGGAGCAGTTTGCGCCCTGCGCGATGAGCGCGTTGGCGTCGGCGACCCCGCGGATGACGCTGTGCTCCAGGTGACGGCCCACATTGAACATGTCGGTCGCCGGGAGCACCGATACCGAAACCCCCGAGCCGCCGAGCCGCCGGCCCAGTGCCGCGAGCTCCTCCGGCGGCAGGCACGAGTATTTCGAGCCGTGGCCGATCGCCACACGCCCGCCCCAGCCCATCTTGTCGGTGAGATCCATGACCTGGAAGATGTCCATGTCGTGGGTCGTGTGCCCGCCGTCGAGATGGATGTCGACGTCGACGTTGTATTCCTTCGCGAGCGCGAAGATGCGGCGGATCTGGGCGGGGCCGTCGGTGTCGTAGCGCGGTGCGCCGCCGACGACCGGTGCGCCGCGCTTCAACGCTTCCACGACGTTCGTTTCGGCGCCTTCGACGTTGGTCCATCCTTCCTGCAGGAACACGCACAGCTCCAGGTCGATCGCCCACGCGTAGTCCTTCGCCAGGCGCTCGATCGCCTTGTAGCCGCGCAGCTCGACGTTGGGGTCGACTTCGACGTGCGTTCGCATGTGCGTCACGCCGTTCAACAGGCACTGCTCGAGCGTGGCGCGCGCGCGCGCGTAGACGTCCTCTTCCGTGAAGGTGTGCTTGGCCGCGGCGGTGCGGCTCATGTGGTCGGTCGACTTGCGGTCCCTGGGCGGGGCGCAGCGGTCGAGGATGCGCGCCTTGTCGAGGTGGAAATGGCTCTCCACGAGCCCCGGCGATACGAAGCGGCCGCCGGCGTCGATGCTTTCCCCGTTACCGGCGAGGCGCGATCCGACGGCGGTGATGCGGCCGTCCGCGACGGCGATATCCACGCTCGAGCCATCGGCCAGCCGCGCGTTCCGCAAATTGAAATCGAAAGCCATGCTTGCCTCCTTTTCTCCAGTATCGCACTTCGGAGCCATCAACAAAATACAACGCATGGTCCTACTTCAACTGGACCACCCCGTCACGTCGCGGCGCGCGAAGCCCGCCGGGGTGGTCAGGGAACGGTTGAGCATTCGCGCTTTCCGGCGTACCGTCGCTTCGTGACCGCCCCGCCGCACCGCGACCCTTTCCTGCTGGCAGTCTGCACGCTAGGCGTCGCGCAGATCACGGCATGGGGCACGTCCTACTACTGCCTCGGCGTGCTCGCCAATCCCATCGTCGCCGACACCGGCTGGAGCAGGGGCCTCGTCTACTTCGGCTTCACGGTTGCGCTCCTGACCATGGGCGTGGTCTCGACCTGGGCGGGCCGCGCCATAGACCGCTACGGCGCCCGCCCGGTCATGACTGCGGGCACGGTGATGGTGTCGGCCGGCCTCTGCGCGCTGTCGCTCGTGAGATCGGAGGGCGCCTGGCTCGCGGCGTGGGTATTCCTCGGACTGGGGATGCGCCTCGCCCTCTACGACGCCGCCTTTGCGGCGCTGGTGCAGATCGTGCCCTCGCGGGGACGCCTGGCGATTTCCTACCTCACACTGTGGGGCGCCTTCGCTTCCTCCGTGTTCTGGGTGATCGGCCACTATTTCAACGAAGCGGTGGGCTGGCGCCAGACGCTGGTGCTGTTCGCCGCGATCAATCTGGCGATCTGCCTGCCGCTCAACTGGATCGGCCTTGCGCGCAGGGAGGGGGGAAGGATTGCCGAGGCCGGGGACTCAAAGCCTTCAGCCGAGGTCCCGCCGCTCGAAGGCGGCAAGCGCACCGTCGCGCTGGCGCTGTTCGCGCTGGTGATGTCGCTCAACGGCTTCGTGTTCGGCGTGATCGCGGTTCAGCTCGTGCCGTTGCTGGAAGCCGCGGGCCTCGCCGCCGCGGCGGCCGTATGGGTTGCATCGCTCAAGGGCTTCGCGCAATTCGGCGGTCGCGTCGTGGAAATCGTCTTTGGCCGCAACCTGCACGCCATGACGGTCGCGCGGATTGCAATCGGCTTCCTCCCTGCCGCCTTCCTGCTGCTGCTTGTCTCCGGCGGCAACGTCGCCCTCATCGTTGCCTTCACGCTGATGATGGGGGCCTCGCAGGGCGTCATCACCATCGTGCGCGGCGCGGTGCCGCTCGCGCTATTCGGGCCGACGGGCTACGGCGCGGTGCTGGGACTGCTTGCCACGCCGGTACTCATCCTCAATTCCGCAGCCCCGACGATTTTCGCGGTGATCGTCGACCGCTGGGGCTGGCCGGCCGGACAGACGGTATTGATGGCGGCCGCCGCGGCGTCATGGATCGCGATCGAGCTGATGGCGCGGTGGTACCGGCGCAGCCGTTGACGTTGTCCCCACGCGCACCCACAATCACTCGGGAGGAGCAAATCGCATGAGCCGTGTTTTACTTTGGGTCGTTGTCCTGGCCGCCGTGGCATTCCCGGCGGCCGGCGCGCTCGCGCAGCCCTACCCGGTGAAGCCCGTCCGCGTCATCGTCCCCGCTTCGCCGGGGGACAGTTGCGACATCCTGACCCGGCTGATCGGGCAGAAGGTCGCCGAGCGCCTGGGACAGCCGTTCACGGCGGACAATCGGCCGGGCGCGAGCGGCATGCTCGGCCTGCAGTTGATCGCGCAGGCTCCGCCGGACGGCTACACCATTGGCTGCGGGCAGGGCGGCAACATGGTGATCGTCCCGCTCGCCTACGCGAAGGTGCCCTACGACACCTTCAAGGACTTCGCTCCCATCCAGCTGACCGTGTCGAATTTTCTGGCGCTGGTCGTGCATCCCAGCGTGCCGTTCAGGAACGTGAAAGACCTCGTCGCCTACGGAAGAGCGAACCCGGGAAAGCTGGCTTTCGCCACCAATGGCGAGGGCGCGTTCATTCATTTCTCGGTCGAGCTGCTGCGCACCAAGGGCGGCTTCACCTACCTGCACGTTCCGTACAAAGCCGTGTCCGCGATCGTGACCGATATCATGAGCGGTCAGGTCGACGCGACGATCTCCTCATTCATCTCGCTGTATCCCTATATCACGTCCGGGAGGGTGAAGCTCCTCGCGATCGGGCGCGGTACGCGCTCGCCCAAGTATCCCGATTACCCGACGATCGCGGAAACCCTGCCGGGCTACGAGAACGGCGGCTGGTTCGGCTTCATCGCGCCGGCGAAGATGTCGAAGGAGCAGATCGTGCTGCTCAACCGTGAGATGAACCGCGCGGTGAAGCTGCCGGACGTTGCCGAGAGGCTGGACGCGCTCGGTCTCGAGGTGCACACCGAGTCGCCCGAATACTTCACCAACGTCCTCCGTCGCGACTTCGAGAAGTGGGGCAAGGTCGCGCGGGATATCGGGTTCAAGCCGAGGTGAGAACTGGAAAGAAAATCCCCTCCTTCATATAGGAGGGGTGCCCGCGACCGCGGGCGGGGTGGTCCGGGTACCCCAGCAACTGTTTCTTACTAGACCACCCCGGCGAGCATACGCGCGCCACCCCTCCTCGTCGTAGGAGGGGAAATTTCTTATCCGCTTTCGTCTGCGTTCATCTGCGGTTCCACTATTGTTTTTCTTGGCGGCGAGATGTTCTAGCCGCGACCGACGAATGGCATCTTCGTCGCCATGATCGTCAGGAACTGAACGTTCACGTCGAGCGGCATGTTGGACATGAAGAGCACGGCCTGGCCGACGTACTCGACCGGCATGCGCGGTTCAGGCTTGATCTCCCCGTTCGCCTGCTTCACGCCCTGAGCCATGCGCTGGGTGAGCGGCGTCACCGCGTTGCCGACGTCGATCTGACAGCACGCGATGTCGTACTTGCGCCCGTCGAGCGAGATCGTCTTGGTGAGCCCCGTTGCGGCGTGCTTGGTCGCCGTATAGGGCGCGGAGTCCGGCCGCGGCGCGTGGGCGGAGATCGAGCCGTTGTTGATGATGCGCCCGCCGCGCGGGTTCTGGCTCTTCATGATCTTGAACGCTTCCTGCGAGCAGAAGAACATGCCGTTCAGGTTGACGCCCACGACATCGAGCCACTTTTCGTGGGTGAGCTCCTCGAACAGGGTGCCCGGGGCGTTGCCGCCCGCGTTGTTGAAGAGCACGTCGACGCGTCCGAACGCGGCCACGGTCTTCTCGAAAAGCATTTTCGCATCCGTGGACTTGCTGATGTCCGCCTGCACGGCGAGCGCGCGCTTGCCGGCGCCGGACTCGGCGACCACCTCGTTCAGCATTTCGGCGCGGCGGCCGGCGAGCGCGACGCTCCAGCCGTCCTTCAGGTAGGCCAGGGCGGCGGCCTTGCCGATGCCGGTGCCGGCGCCGGTGACCACGGCGACCTTGTTGTTTTCAGCCATGTTTCGTCTCCTGGATGTCGTTGCGGGAAGAGACCATGGTAGCGCACCGGGGAAGGAAAATGGAATTGGCCCGATTTCCCGCCGTTAATCACCGCTTTCCTGTAATGCCGGTTCGCTAGACTGGTTTCCGCGCGACATACACGCGCGAGAACCTGGGAGAACAGCATGGAAGCGGCAACCTGGCAGCGATACGTCCAGATGGGTGAGCGGGATGCGGGCTCGGGCGATTTCGAAGCCGCGCTTTTGGCGGCCGACAGCGCGGAATGCGACGAGGATTTCGATCTGGGCGAGGCGTGGGACGACGAGGATTACGATCCGCTCGACGACGAAGATCCGGAGTGAACGGCAGGAGTCAGGAGTCAGGATTCAGGAGTCAGGAGTCAGCATTCAACGTCCGGGCATTGAATCCCGAATCCTTACTTCAGTCTATTCACGCCTTTCAGCAATAGCTCGTTGAATCCCGCCGGGTCCTCGATCTGCGGGATGTGACCCACGCCGGCCATGACCATCAACTCGGCGCCCGGCGTGATGGCCGCCAGGCGCTTTCCCTGGGCTAGGGGCGTGATCGTGTCGCGGTCGCCCCAGATGACGAGCACCGGCATGCCGAGCTTCCTGTACGACGCGGGATTCTCGCTCGCCGCAGGGCCCGCGGGCGCGAGCAGCGCCGGCAGCCACTCCCCGATCGCCTTCGTGCTTCCCTTCACCGCCAGCGGCTGCCGGTAGATCGCCACGCGCGCATCGGTCGCGCGCGCGGGATCGTGAATGAACGCCTGCAGCAGATTGCGCGTGAAGCGCGGGTTGGTGAGAAAGGTCGCGACCACGGCGTCGCGCAGCGGCTCTACGCCAAGCACTGCGCGCAGGAGCGGAGACGGGGGCTCGTACTGTCCGCCCTCGGGCAAAATGCCCAGCGCCGCATCCACCAGCACGAGCCCCTGCACGCGTTCGGGGGCGACGAGCGCTGCCTCCACCGTCGGCCCGCCGCCGAACGAATGCCCCACCAGTACCGCCCCGGAAATCCCGAGCGCATCGAGCGCTCCGACGATGCGCCTGCCCTGCTCGTGCTTGCCGTAAAGAGGCTGTGCAGGCCGCTGCGAGTAGCCGAAGGGCGGCAGGTCGATGGCGATGGCGCGGTAGCCCGCCCGGGCGAGCGTCGTCAACGACTCGCGCCAGGTCTCGCTCCACGCGCCGGTACCGTGCACCAGGACGACGGGTGTGCCGTCTGTGGGTCCCGCCTCCTGTACGAACATAGCCACATCGCCCGCAGTGACGTAGCGCCCCGTGCCCGGCGCGCCGTCCTGCGCCGTCACGACCTCGCGCTCGGCTGCCTGCCAGCGGAAGAAAGCCAGTATCAGCGCAACCAGTGCGAGCATCGCGAACGTCGCGTAGAGGCCCCAGCGGAGCAAGCGTCTCATGCTAATCAGGACTGGTCACTAGTAGTCGTAAACATGCTCCAGCTCTATCCCCGCCGCGGATAGCGCGTTGAGCAATGAGGAAAGCGCGCCGACCGGCGCCACCAGCGCCACGCGCTTCACCGCGGGCCGCGTAATGACCGGCTGGGTGAACAGCACTTTCGCGTCGACACGCGCCGGCTCCCAGTTACGCGGTACCAGTGCGCTCACCAGTATCACCGAGCGATTGCCCGCGATCTCCTGGAACGCCACGCCGCGTTTCGCGAGCGCCGCCGAGTAGTCCGAGAACGCCTGGTAGCGTGGAACCGTGACGAGAACGGCGCCCTCGGGTCGGCGCTCCAGCACCTTCAAGTCCGGCAGCTCCTTCTCGATGCCCTCGGGGAGGCGGTCTACCAGCACGGCGGTCACGGGCACGGGGGCCTCGAAGCTCGCCTGGGTCGCCTGCTTGATGAGCCAGCCGTAGGCCGCCTTGATCCCGTACTCGGTGGTCAGCGCATACTTGCGTTCCCACTTGCGCAGCAGATCCGGGCCCCGGAAACCGGTCTCGCTCCAGAGCTCCTTCAACCTGCCCGAGAAATCGTACTCGTACCACGGCCGCACGCGGATGAAATCCACGTAGTCCTGCGCGACGCGCGCGCCGAGCCGGTCCTCCGCAGTCGGGCCGTGTGTCTGCGTGAGATCGCTCACCCGGCCGATCAACGTCTCGTAAGCCGAGCGCAGTCCGTATTCGACCGTGGTGCTGCCGCCGATCACCATGATCATCGTGTGGTACTCGCCGTTGAAGGGATAGTCGTCCTTCACCGCGCCGTACACCGCCCGATAGCTTTGCCAGAATTGGCAGATGTGGCCGATGAAGGGGAACCGGCTCGGCGCGTGATCCTTGACGTAGGCCGCGTACTCCGCCGGGCTGTGGACCAGGTACCACTCCGGGAAGGTGAGAAACGTCTGGTCGCCGGTGCGCCGGTGCTCCGGGGGTGTCACGGGAGCCTGAGCAGGCGCGGCGCTGACCATAGTGCAAACCACCACCACCAGGGCGCACAGGGCCGCGGACGTACGCATGCCGGCGGTCATGTCTTCACGAAGCCCATCAGCACGTTGTCGGTCGGGTCGTGCGCCTGCTTCAGGCGCTTGCCCAGGTCGCGGAACCCGGCTGCCTGGAGGCGGCGCGACCAGGCCGCGACCGTCGCGAAATAGCGCAGCTCCCTGCGATTGTCCTCCCACGGCACGCCCAGCCCGGCGTTGAAGACCGTGTGCGCGAGGCAGACGAACTTGTCCATCTGGGGCGTGGTGACGTCGTGATCGCGCAATACGAACGTCCCGCCCGGCCGCAGCATGCGCCGGACCGAGCGCACGAAGGGCTCGAGCTTCTCCGGCGGGATGTGATGCAGCCCGATGTAGCAGGTGACGAAATCCACGCTCGCATCCGGGACCGCCGTGGCCGGGATGGGCGCGTAGTCCGCCAGCGGCACCCAGCTCCCGAGTTTTGCGAGACGGCCGCGCTCCACGATGTCCACCGGCGAGTACGTCGGGGCGAGGTCGTTCACGAGCACGAGCTGCCCGCGGAGGTTGAGATGCCTGCGCAACTCGCTCACGTAGCGGCCGGTCGAGCCGATCTCCACATAGCCGTCGAAGTCGCGCCTGCCGTCGAGGAGATCGAGCGTCTGCCGCGCCATCTCCTTCTTCTGCTTCGCGAGCGAGGGCAGCGCGTAGGTCAGGTCGGCGAGGAACGGCTTGATGGCGGGGAGCCCCTTCTGCACGTGGCGGTAGATGGCCTCGTCCTCGCCGTGCGCCGCGCAGCCCTCCTTGATCAGCGTGTGGAAACGGTCTTCCGGGTAGAGGCGGTAGATGTTCTGGAGGAAGCGGTAGAAATCATCGTGCCACTTCACCTCGGAGTACACGGCGTGAAACTCCGATGTCAGTGCGGCGTTCGACATGGGCTGGGTCTCCATCGGCTTCAGGGTGCGCGCATAGTACCGGTCCCACAGCACGTTGCGCAGGCGGAATTCGGGGTCGAGCGCGTGCTTGAGCGCGAACAGCTCGTGCGCCTGCGGGTAGGCGCGGTGAAACTGGTCCGGCGTCGCGTGCGCCTGATACGGGAGGTAGTACGAGCCGCCGACCTCCAGGACGGCGTCTATCAGCTCGCGCGTCCACACGGCGACCCGTTCCCTCGCGTTCGCGCGCGTGCGCTGCTTGTAATAGACGACGAAGGCGAACGTCTCGGTCCGCGCCCAGGCGAGGAGCGATCCCGGATCGGGCATCGCGTGGCGGATCGAGACGTTCAGCACGTTGACCCGGTGGCGCTGGAAGATCGCGGCCATCTTCGGCACGAATTCCTCGAAGCGCTCGACCGGCACGAAATACTCCTGCAGCACGTAGGTGCGGTGCTCGCGCGAGGGCGGCTCGAGCTCGGCCACGTCGTAGCCCGCCTCGAAGTTGCGCCAGTGCACGGGCGTCGCCAGGTACAGGACCGGGTCGATGATGAACTCGCGGCGCCACTTTCCGAACGGCGTCTCCGAGATCGCCCACAGGAAATATTTCTCCAGCGGGAAGCTCGCCCGGTGCGGCTGCAGGCGGTAGGGCGCCGTGACCGGCTTGTCGGTCTCGAACCAGGTGACCGCGCGCACGGTGGTGTAGTGGGGCGCGTAGAGGTCGCCGTTGTGAAACACGGCGCCGGGCGCATCGCGCACGTGCTTGCGGAAATAACCGAGATACTCCCGGGCCGGAAGCTTGACCGCCACGCGCTCGACGCGCTTGTTCTCGGCCAGGTCGAGCTCGGCTTCGACGATCACCCCTATGCCGCCGTAGCCGCCGATGGCGCCGTAGAAGAGCTCCGGGTTCTGCACGGGTCCCGCTTCGACGACCTGGCCGCTCATCAGCACCAGGCGGATGGCGCGCACCGACAGGATGAGGGGTCCCAGGCCGACGTAGCGCCCGTGCACGTTCACGGAGAGCGATCCGCCCACCGTGAAGTTGGCGTAGGTCTGCATGATGCGCACCGACAACCCCTGCGGGTCCACGAACTTCTGGATATCGCACCAGCGCACGCCGCTTTGCACGCGTATCGTCTTTGCGAGCGGGGAGAACCAGACCACCTTGTTCAACCGGCGCATGTCGAGGTGGAGGCTGCCGGGGCTCGCGGTCTGGCCGCCCATGCTGAAATGGCCGCCGCCGATGGAAAGAGGGCCGGTCGTCTTGCGCACGGCCTCGACGACCTCCTCGACGCTGACAGGGCTCACCACCGCCCGCACCGGCACGGGATTCAACCGCGTCACGTCGTTGACGATGATCGCTTCGCTCATCACTTCACCGTCAGGTAGTCGCCGCGGACTTCCAGCGGATCCTGCCCGTACCGGTTCTCGCCCGGAGTGCCGCGGCGCAG
>Ga0111539_10004430_pt1 | contig 18348 bp, 11 predicted proteins | sample RhiMethybrSRZTD1_FD_79667 | JGI IMG/M metagenome (GOLD analysis project Ga0111539, IMG submission 79667) | Populus rhizosphere microbial communities from Tennessee, USA - Rhizosphere MetaG P. TD hybrid SRZTD1 (version 2) (version 2) | ecosystem: Host-associated > Plants > Roots > Rhizosphere >... | reverse complement strand
TCCGGTGACGTCGCGCGCCCGGTCGATGCGGACGATGACACGTCCGTCCTCCTGGCCCGCGACGGCCGCCTGCGCGTTGCGCAGCAGGTTCATGAAGATGGCGGCCAGCGCGTCGTGCTCGATCGGGAAGTCGACGGCCAGATCCGCGAGCGCCAGCGCGGGCGCCGTCCAGCCGCCGCCGGCGCGCCGCGCCGACGCTTCCACCGACGCGATCCAGGCCGACAGCGTCGCGGCGTCGAGACGGGTGCGCGGTCCGAGCTGCAGCAACTCTGCCAGCGCGTCGGCGTGTGGACCGCGCAGGCGTTCGTCGATCGCCGCCAGCTCTTGTTGCGCGCCCGCACCGGCCAGCAGGGCCTCCGCACGGGCGAGATCGCGGTGCAGCGCCCCGAACCTCGGCTCGCGGGCGAGCGCGCGTAGCCTGACGCCGTGGCCGCTCGCTTCTTGCGTCAGGCGGTCGTAGATCGCCGCGACCACCACCGACGTCGGCCGCGGCTCGGTCATGGTGCGGACGATCTCGGCGCGCGGCGCGTCCGCGTCCGCGAGCAGACCGAGCACGCTCGCGCGGTGCTTGAGGACGTCGTGGCGGAGCTCGCCGACGGCCTTGGCCACGTCGGGAAAGAGCGCGGGGCGGCGGCGGAGCGCGCTGGCGACCGTGCGGCCACCCCAGCGCCGACGCGCGAGCAGGCCCAGGCCCACGGCGATCGCCAGGATCACCGACAGCAAGGACATCCGGCGGCGGCCGCGGCGGACGTCGGCATCCGCGCGCAGCGCTTCCGACAGGCGCTTCTGGGCGGCCCGGGCGGCGTCGACCCAGCGATCGCCGTCGGTCGTGGTGCCCTCCGCGAGCGCCAGCGCGCGCTCGGTTCGCGCCAGCGCGGTGGTCCCGTCGCCTTGCGCCTCGGCGAGACGCGCCAGCGCCCACTCGGCGGCGCCGATCTTCGCCGCGGCGGCCGCGGCCAGGGTCCGGCGATCCGCCTTGCGGAGCTCCGCTTCGGGCAGGCGGGCGTCGAGGTTCGCGGCCCGCACCAGGCCGGAGGCTGCGAACGCGCCGCCGGCGCCCGCGGCCAGCTCGTAGCAGACCCGCGCCGCCGACAACCGATCGGCGTATTCGTTGACCAGGCCGAGCGTGACCAGCCGATCGGCGGGGACGTCGCGCGCGCAGGGACCCCCCAGCGCCCGCAGGGCCCAATCCGGTTTGTCCTCCAGCAGGCGGATGCGCGCGAGCAGGTGGGGCGAGGGCTGGGCATCGGCGCGCGGCCCAGCCCGATCGTCGATCTCGGCGCGCAAGGCCCGTGCTTCGGCCAGGTGCTCGGGGTTGGGCTCGCGCGCCACGTAGGCGGTGAGGTCGGCGAGGGCGCCGGCCCGATCGCCCGCCGCGCCGCGCGCTATCGCGCGCGTGAAACGCGCCTCCTGGACGTCGAGCGCCACGGCCCTGTCGATGAGCGGCCGGACCAGCGCCTCGACGTCGTCGGCGCCCTCGGCCGTCTTCTTTCCCGTCGGACCGACCTTGCCGAGCTTGCGCACCCCGGCGGCGAGCGCCCACAGGGCAGGGCCGTCGTCCTTCAGCGCTTCGAGCGTCGCGGGCGGAAGCTTGCCCGACAGCGCATACGAGCTGACCGCGGCCGCGACGAAACCGGGCGACTCGGCCAGCGCTTGATCGAGCAGCTCGCGTCCCAGCCCGACGGGATCGCCGACGCGAATCCATTCCTCGGCCTGCTGGTAGAGGCTGCGCGCCATGTCCGAGGGGAACGTCGCGCGCCCGCGGCGCTGCTGGGTGGCACCGGGGGCGCGCCGGCGCCCGAGCTTGTCGCGCAGCTCCCGCAGGTCGGTCCAGCCCGGCTCCAGCGTGAGCGCGTTGCGCAAGGCCTCGTCGGCCCGCTCCGCCTCCAGCGCGCCGCCGTGCTGCGCCAGGATCTTGCCCAGCATCCGCCAGGCGAGCGCATTGGAGGGGGCGAGGTTCACCGCGATCTCGAGATCGCGCGCCGCCTCGTCCACGCGGCCCGTGGCCTCGAGGGCGCGCGCGCGCAACACCAGCGCCCGTGCCCAGGTCGGGTAGCGCCGGACCAGCGCATCGGCGGTTCCGAGCGCGTCGTCCGCGCGCCCGCTGTCCAGCGCGTGGGCCGCCGCGTTGGCCTGGGCGGAGTCGTCGCGCGTGATCTCGGGCCGCGGCCAGTCCTCGAGCGCGTGGGCGCGATCGTCGAGCGCGATCGATTCGAACAGATCCAGCACCCGCTTGCGCTGGGCGCGGGACAGCGGCGGTTCGGCGTCGATGGCCAGCAGCGGCTTGAGCCGCGCGCGCGCCGCCGCGCTGCGCCCGATCGCCCGCTCGAAGTTGGCGATGCCGAGAACCAGGTTGAACCGCCGCTTCTGGTCCTCCTTGATCGCGTCGAGACCCTTCTCGAGAAATGTGATGATCGCGTCGCGGCGCTCCCAGCGCGTCGGATCGTCGGCGTAGATCTCGGCGAGGTTCACCCACGCGTACACGCGCTTGGGATCTTTCTCGATCGCCCCGCGCAACAACGCTTCGGCCTCGGCGCGGCGGCCGAGGCGTCCGAGCGCGAAGCCATAGTCCGTCGCGTAGCCGGCGTTCCCGGGATCGTGTGCGATCGCGGCGGCGAACAGCTCGGCCGCCTGTTCGACGCGGCCCGCCCTGAGCTCCGTCATCGCCTGGGCGTGCTCGGCGCGCGCGGAGGCGCGTGCCCCCGGCGTCGCCGTCCCGGCGCCGGGGTGGGCGGCTGCGCCGCCGTCCGGACCTGGGCTGCCGCCGTCCGGCGAGCCCACATCGGGCGGCCCCACCAGCAGCAGCCCCACGGCGACGATGAGTGAGCCCGTCACGGCAGGCATCAGGCCGTTTTTCGCATGTCGCGCAGCCGCAGGCCCAGCTGGTTGAGACGGAGGTGGACCTGGCGCGCGTTGCCGCGGGGCCCCAGCAGCTCTTGCGCCATCCGCGCCAGATCGCCGCCGCACGCCTCGAACAGCGCGCGCAGGTACTGGCGCTCGACGTCCGCCGACACGCGCGCGAAGCTTGCCTCGGGCTGCACCTCGACCTCGATGCGGCGCGCGCCGGCGCGCCCCTTGACGCCCGGCTTGGCCGGCTTGCTCGCGACGGCCCCGAGCAGGCGCGTGACCAGCGGGTCGGGCACCTCCAGGACGGCGGGCGCGCGCGTGGCGTCGGCGGTGCGCGGCGCGACCTCCAGGTGGCGCGTCAGGCAGAACACCAGCGCGTTGGCGGCCAGCAGCTTCAGCTCGCGATGGTTGCCGGGCCAGTCGTGCTCGACGAGCCGCGCCAGCGCTTCCCGGCTGATGAACACGGAGAAGGCGTCACGCCGCGCCGCCTGCGCGCGCGGGCGGCTGAACAGGATCGTGTTTTCGGTTTCATCGAAGTCTTCCGGCGTTGGGAACTGTGCCAGGTACGAACGCACCAGGGGCCGCAGCGGCTCGGAGCGCAGCGCCTCCAGGAACGCAAAGCGGACCAGCTCGGGCAGGTCCTCACGCCGTTCGCGCAGCGCGGGGACGCGTAGCCGCGTGGCCGGGTTGAGGCGCATGTACAGATCGGAGCGGAAACGCCCCGCGTGCACCAGCGCCTCGACGTCCTCGTTCGTCGCCGCGACCAGCTTGGGCGTCGCCGGCCGCGGCCGCGTGTCGCCGAGGCGGGTGACCGAGCCGCGTTCGAGCACCAGCAGCAGCTGCCGTTGCAGCTCGAGATCCAGGTTCGCGATCTCGTCGAGAAACAGCGTCCCGCCGTGCGCCTGCTCGAACACACCGGCGTGATCCTCGACGGCGCCCGTATAGGCGCCGCGTCGCGCGCCGAAGAGGTGCGCCCCCAGCAGCGCCGGCGGCACCGTCGACAGATCGGTCACGACCAGCGGACCCTTCGCCCCGGAGCGCGGGTGGATGACCTGCTCGGCGAGGAAGCTCTTGCCGGTTCCCGTTTCGCCTTCGATCAGCAGCGGCAGCGGCGAGCGGGCCAGCGCGTCGAGCTGGCGGCGCAGCTCGGCCATCGCGGGCGCGCGTCCCCAGAAGATGCCGCCTTCCTGTCCGGTGTGGTGAACGGCGAGCGCGCGCGAGATCTCGGCGGCGAGGCTCCGGCTGTCGACCACCTCGTTCTCGCACAGATAGACCAGCGGATCGGTGGGCCGCTCCGCACCCAGGTCCGACCCGGTGGTCGTCAGCATGACCACCGGAAGCGTCGGATAGCTGGCGCGCAGCTTCTCCAGAATCAGCAGGCCCTGCTTGCGCCGCAGACCGTCGACCGCCGTCTTTCGCGCCTTCGGGTCCTCGGGCAGGGATGACTTGTCCTCGGGCAGCAGCTTCTCCTCGGGCAGCGCGAAGTGCAGGTCGAGGACCACCAGGTCGGGCAACGTCGGGAGGCGGGCCAGGGCCTCTGCCGCCTCGCCGTAGTCGTGCGCGCAGCGCAGAGGGCAGCCGCGCTCGCGCTCCTCGCAGACCTGACAGGGGATGCGCCTGTCGCAGCGCGTGACGGTGTCGAACTCCGGCAGCTGGCGGTGGACCATCTCCACGGTCTGATCGCGATCATCGATGACGAGTAGTCTGGGCACTACCCATCCCCCTCCAAGGATCGGGCCAGCGCCGCGAACGCCGCTTCCAGCGCGATGACACCGTGCACGTCGCCCGCGTCTGCCGCCGTGACGGCGCGTCCGACCGCCCCCTCGAAGGCGGTCAGGTCGGCGCCTGCAGGCGCTTCGGCGGCCAGCCCCGCCCACAGCGCGGCCGCGGTCGTGGGCCGTCCTTCGTCGTCGATCAGGCGGGGCGCGAGCTCGCCGGGTGCCGGCGCCCCGCCCATGTCGCGCCGGTCGCGCGCCGGCCACACCAGGCGCTTGACCAGGTCGTGGCGGACGCGGGCGAGCCATTCGGTGGGCTGCATCGGGCTGATATCGATTCTACATAATCAGATATCGAAAAGGTAGAGCCATGGGTTTTGGGCTGATTTCCCGGCCGATTTCACCCGTCAGGAACGCGGCACGACCGCTGCAAAGCGAGGCCGCATGACATTCACGACAGCAACCGCCTCCGAGCCCGCGGCGCCCATGCCCGCGGGCTCCAGCCGTTCCGTCTCGCTCGCCGTCGGCCGCCGCATCGTCGACGACGACGTCATCGGTCGCCCGCAAGCGGGCGACCCGTTCCTGGCCGGGGAGACCGCCTACGCGCACACCAAGATCGCGTCCTTCCGCGACGGCTTCCTCGAGCACGTCTGGAAGCGCGACGGCGTCGAGGTGCTGCGCGAGGTGATGCCGATCGGCGAGGGGCGCTGCTGGCGCACCTGGTCGTATCACCGGCTCGCGTCCGGCGAATACACCGTCGAAGTCTTCGCCCCCGATGGCAAGCGCCTCGCATGGCGAGCCTTCACCGCCTTCTAAACGCCCGCAACAGGAGACAGACATGGATTCCATCAAGCAGCGCTGCAAGCAGATCGTAACCAAGATTTACGTGTTCGTGCGGGCCGCGGTGGCCGCCGTCGTTCTGGGGATGATCGAGACCTTCGGCAGCCCGCGTGGCCGCCGCCTCCTCGCCGTCGGCGCGATGATCGGATCGGCGTTGCTGCTGGTACTCCGCCCGCCCGTCCGCGTCGTGGCGCCGGGTGAGGTCGGCGTGCGCATCAACCGACTGACGGGCAACATCTCGGTCCTCGGCGAGGGGCCGGCGATGGTGCTGCCGCTGCTGCAGGAGCTGCGTCGGTTCCCGCTGCGCGATCAGATCTACAAGCCAGCGGCCAGCGCCAGCGCCGAAGGGGCGGCGCCGTTCCAGACCGTCGAGGGTCTGTCCGTCGGTGTGTCGGTCGCCGTGCGCTACGCGATCGACCCCGATCGCGCCGCCGACATCGCCAAGCGGCTGCCCGCGAACATCGGACAGGAGCTGGTCGAGCCGGTGGTCGACGGGGTGCTGCACCGTTCGCTGGCCAAGCACACGGTGCGCGAGATCTTCACGGAGAAGCGGGTCGAGATTCAGCAGGACATCGAGCAGGAGCTGCGGGCGCTGCTCGCCAAGGACGGCATCGCGCTTCGGTCGCTGTTCATCGGGCACGTCGATCTGCCCGAAAAGTACCGGACCGGGATGGAGGGTCTGCTGGCCGAGGAGCTGGCGACGGAGAAGATGCGCTTCACGCTGCAGCTCAAGGAGAAGCAGGTCAAAGAGCGGTCGCTCGAGGGCGACGCCGCCAAGATCCAGCGCGAGAAGGCCGCGGAGGCCGCCGCGTCGGAGGAGATCATCGCCGCCAAGGCACGCGAGGAGGCGATGAAACACGTGCTGCCCCTCAAGGAGAAGGAGATCGAGCAGCGGCGTCTCGAGGCCGAGGCGCGCAAGGTGCAGCGGATGAAGGACGCCGAGGGCGACGCGGAGGCGCGCAAGATAGAAGCCAGCGCCGAGGCGGATTCGCGGCGCAAGCTGTCGGACGCCGACGCCTACCGCATCGAGGTCACGGGCAAGGCGCAGAGCGAGCAGCTGGCGCGGGAGTCGCTGTTGATCGCGAAGAACCCGCTGCTGATCCAGAAGACGCTGGCTGACAAGCTGAGCGACAAGATCCAGGTGATCGTCGCGCCGCCCGCCGCGGGCGGCTTCTTCGCGGGCGGCCTGATCGGGACCCAGCCGCGCGGTCAGGTGACGGCGGCGGTCCAGACGAAGGCGACGGCCGCCAATGACAACGGGGGCGAGTAACGTGGCGGCGGCGGCAGCGATCGTGCTGGTGGCCCTGGTCGCGGACGATCCCGCGATCCTGCGCAACGCGCCCCGCGACGACGCGCCCGCGCAGGCGACCTTGTGGCGCGGCGACTGGCTGGAGGTGAGGGGCGAGGCGGCCGGCTTCCTGCGGGTGTACGACCACCGCCACGAGCGCCCCGGCTACATCCGCCCGACCATCGTGCGCGTACATCGCCTCGAGCCGGCGAGCACGCCGGAGCTGGCGGCGGTGGTTCGCTTCCTGAGGGATGCGAACGGCAGCGAGTCGCTCGGGATCGGATACGCCGCGCTCACGCTGCGCGCGGCGCCCGCCGGGGCCGACACCAGCGAGGTGCTGGCGGCGATCGGGACGATGGCTGAGCGGCTGGCGCGGCGGGCGTCGGCGGCGCGCGCGGACGCCCGCAACGCGACGCTGACCGCACACATCGAGGTGGTCGAGAGCTATGGCGTAAAGTTCAGGTCGGTCGACGTCGTCGCCGTCGGCAACGGCACGGGCGCTCCGCGGGCCAGGCTCTGCTACGACGGCGAGGCGTGGATGACCGTCCTCGCGACCCCCACCGCGGCGCCGGTCGAGAAGGCGCGCGCGGCGTTGTTTGTGGCGGGCCGGTCCTGCACGGACCGGACGACGCTGGCGCTCGCCCCGACCGAAGCACGCGCGTGGAACGATCGCCGCCTCCAGGCGCTGCAGTCGATCGAATATCCGGTCGAGGGCGCGCTGCCGCCGGCGCTGCTCGGCCGGGTGCGCCTGCGCCGCGCCGAGGCGTTCGCGTGGCGGGCGTTCGACGAGGCCCGTCGCGGCAACTTCGATCCGGCGGCGCGCGCCGAGGGCGCGGCCGTGCACGAGCTGGCGCTCACCGATCGGGGCGTGCTGGCGCCCGAGGACATCGAGGTCTACGAAGACGTCGCGATCCGGGTCGCGGCCTCACGCTGGGCGACGGAGCCCGCCCCGAAGCCGGCGGGCAAGCGCGCCGTGGACGTCGTGTTCGCGCCGCGCGGCGAGGGCGAGACCTGCGTCCGCGTCGTCCAGGCGGCGGGCGCCGGCAAGACGCGCACGGTCGGCGAGCGGTGCACCTACGGTGTCGTGTGGCAGAGCGCGCTGCGCTGGGCGCCGTCCGGCAGCGTCGCGACCATCGCCGTGCAGCCGCTGGCGGCCTGGACGGAGCTGTGGGTCATGCGCCGGGGCGGCGACGGCGTCTGGACGATCGAAACGCTGACGCCGGCGACGGCCGATCCCGACACCGCCGTCGGCTACGCCGAGGCCGCAGGGTTCTCTCCCGACGGCGGGCGCCTGCTGGTGGTGCGCGAGGCACGCGCGACCGGCCAGGTCACCCGGCGCTTTCAGGTGGTCGAGTCGGCGACGCTCGTCGTGGAACGATGGGCGGCGCACGCCGACAAGCTGGGGGCGTTCAAGCGCTGGAGCTCGCCGTCTTGGCGCGCAGGAACGCTGGCGCTGCGATGAGCGCCTCCACGCTGCGGTTGGCGCTCCTGCTCGCGATCGTCGCCGCCATCGGTTGTCACTTCGTCCTCGATTGAAAACCCCACACCCAAGGAGACCGTCACCATGTTCGCCGCCGCAACGTTCGCCGCCTTCGTCGTCATCACCGCGTCAGCCCCCGATCGCGACCCCGACATCGTCCGCAAGTCGTTCGTGATCATCAAGGCGACGCCCAGCTACGCGGAAGCGCGGGCGCTCGCGGTGGCGGCCGCCGAACGGCTGGCCATCCGGCTGGACTTGAGGGAGCTGGTCCCCGACGCCAGCGTGGGCCTGACGTTCTCCCAGGACGCCTGCGCCAGCGAGTTCGGCGAGTTTCCCTGCTACGTGCCGCGCGGCTGCTGGGACGACGGGGTCTATCTCAGTGTCGAACACTCGAGTGCGTACGAAGGTTTCGAGGAAGGCCTCTACGTCGTCGTGCTCGCGAGCGGCTCGCCGCGCGATCGGACGATCGGCGCGGCCGTGCGCCGCGCGAAGGGTCCGTATCCGGACGTGTCCGTGAAGACTGCGCCCGTCTACTTGGGCTGTATCCACTGATTCATTCGATGGTTCGCAACCACCTGGAGGAAATCATGCGTGCACGATGGGCGGTGTCAGCGCTGGCGATCGCGTCGGCCATGGCGTGGGGATGTGGGCCGAAAGTGAAGCCGGGGCTGGGCGTGGTCGGCGAAAAGACCGTCGCGAAGTTCGATCGCACGATGGTCAGCGACGACAAGCTCGGAGGCGACGTCACGGATCCCCCCGTGCGCATGAAGCCGACCGTGGCCGGCAAATACCGCTGGCTCGACGCGCGCACCCTGGCGTTCGTGGCCGACGAGGACCTGCCGCGCTCGACGAAGTTCGAGCTGGAGGCCCGCGCCGGAACGCGCGCGCTCGACGGTTTCGGGCTGGCCAAGGCGGTGAAGTGGTCCTTCGAGACTGAACGCCTCCGCATCACCCTCGCGTCCCCGGGCCGCTGGGCGACGCCTGACCAGCGGATCACGGTCGGGTTCAACCAGCCGGTACGGCGCCGCGACGTCGAGAAGCGTTGCGCCTACGCGTCGGACAGCAAGACCGTGGCCGCCGTCGTCGACAACACCGGTGAGGCCGAAGATGCGCGCGCGAGCTTCGTCGTGCTGCCGCACGAGCCGCTGGCCCTCGCCACGAAGTGGCGGTTCGAGTGCAGTCCCGCGCTGACCGCCGCCGAGGGGCCCCTCCCCATGGAGGTCGAGACCACGAAGGTCGAGGCGAGCCCGGGGAGCCCGCCGGCCACCGCGACCGCGCCTGCGAACCAGATCGCCTTCGAGACCTACGGCCCATTGAAGGTGGTGTCGTCGACGCCCCGGGGTGGGCAGATCTCGCCGGACCAGGAATCGATCGTGATCACCTTCTCGAACCCGCTGGCGGCGACCGCCGCAACGCTGCCGATCAAGATCCAGCCGGCGATCGATGGGTTCCCGGAGCGCGCGGCGGTCGTCGATGACCGCGTCAGCTACACGGTGCGCTCCCTGCAGCCGAACACGCGCTACACCATCACGGTCGATGCCGCGGTGGCCGATCGGTTCGGGCAGCGGATGCAAGGTCCCTACGTCGCCGAGTTCGGGACCGGCGACGGTACGCCCCGCCTCGACATCGAGACGGGCGCCTGGGTCGTCGAGGCGACACGCCCCGGCTATCCAGCGTGGTCGCGGAACCTCACCAGCATCGAGGCGGACATCACCGCGGTGCCGGAGGCGAAGCTCGGCGCGCTGGCCGGACAGCTCGACTGGTGGGACCAGGACGTGCTGGACGTCAAGAAGGTCGGGCTGAAGACCAAACACGTCACCATCCCGATCAAGGGACGGAAGAATCAGTGGGACCAGATCCAGATCGAGCCCGCCAAGCTGCTGGGCAGCGCATCCCCGCCCGGCGGCTTCTACTACATCGCCCTGCGCGCCCCCGAGGAGGCGCACCCGGGCGTGACCGAGCCGCCGGCGCGCGAGATGCTGCTGAACTTCACCAACCTGGGCGTCACCGCGAAGCTGTCGGGGCCATCCGGGCTGGTGTGGGTGACCCGGCTGTCCGACGGCGCGCCGCAGCCGGGCGCCGACGTGACGATCCGCGACAGCAAGGGGAAGGTCCGCTGGCACGGGACGACCGACGCCGACGGCCTGGCGGTGACGCCGGGCCATGCGCAGCTGTTGCCCAAGCAGAAACGCGCGCAGCGCAACCGCGCGGGCGGCGGCGACGACGACGTCCGCGCCGGTGACGGCGAAGAGGGCGGCTTCGAGGAAGGCGACTTTGCGGGGGCCCGCAGCGCCGACGTGCTGGTGTTCGCGCGGCTCGGCAAGGACACCACCTGGGTCAACCCCGAACGCACGGGCGGGCTCGCGGCCTGGAATTTCCACGTTCCCGTCGACACGTCGGCACGCGCGGAGCAGCTGCGCGGATTCCTGCACACCGACCGCGGTCTCTACCGCCCGGGCGACACGGTGCGGGTCAAGGGACTCGCCCGCGTGATGAAGCTCGGTTCGGCGTTGCGCGTTCCTTCGGCGCGCAAGGCGCACGTCACCGTGCGCGATCCGCGCGGCGAGCAACTGCTGGAGAAGAACGTTCCGATCAGCCGCTTCGGTGGCTTCGCGATCGACGTGCCGCTGGGCGAAGGCGCGCGGCTCGGCGACTACCGGGTCGAGGCGTCGATGCCCGACGGTGCCTTCCACGAGCGCTTCTCCGTCGAGCAGTACCGCGCCGCCAGCTTCGAGGTGAAGGTGCCGCAGCCGGCCCGCGATCCTGTTGCCGGCGATGAGCTGAAGTTGACCGCCGAGGCGCGCTATCTGTACGGGGCGCCGCTGCGCGGCGGCTCGCTCACCTGGCGCGTGTATCGCCGTTCGCGCCACATCAGCTTCGCGAAGCTGCCCGGCTACGACTTCACCGACGCGCGGCAGTCGGACAACTGGTACGACTCGCGGTCCGCCGCGTCGGAGCCGCTGGTCTCGGAGGAGCAACAGCGCCTCGACAAGAACGGCCGCGGCAAGCTGTCGCTGCGGCTCAAGAAGGAGGACTTCCAGACGGCGCAGGACATCATGGTGACGGCCGAAGTTCAGGACGAAACCCACCAGACCATCGCCGCCAACGTCGCCATCCCGGCCCACCACGCCGCGCTCTACTTCGGCATCGATCGCGGCAGTCCGATCGGCGAGGCGAATGGCGCGCGGACGATCAAGGTCGTGACCGTCGATCAGAAGGGCAACCGGATCGCCGCGGGCGGCACCTTCAGGGCCGTTCGCCACGGCTGGACCTGCGCCTGGGAGGCGTGGGGCTATCGGGGCAGCTACCGCTGCGAGCAACGGGACGGCGAGGTGATGCGGCAAACGATCTCGGTTGCCGCCGATGCCCCCACGAACGTCCGGTTCACACCGCCCGGTCCGGGCGAATACGAGTTGATCGTCGAGGGCAAGGATGGCGCCGGCAACGCGACGGCGGCCGCCACCACCCTGTATACGTGGGGCGACGGCGAAGGTTCGTGGCAGGCGAACGACAACGAACGCTTCGACGTGATCGCCGACAAGCCCAGCTACAAGGTCGGCGAGACCGCCCGGCTGCTGCTCAAGACGACGCTGCGCAACGCGACGGGATTGCTGACCATCGAGCGCGACGGCGTGATCGAGAAGCGGCTGTTCACGGTCGGCGCCGGCACCAGCACGATCGAGGTGCCGATCAAGGAAGGCTACGGGCCCAACGTTTATGCGTCGGCGATCTTGGTGAAGGGCCGCACCGGGAAGGGCGGCCGCGGCGTCCCGGTCATCCGCATGGGGATGGCCACGCTCACCGTCGACACCGAGGCCAAGCGCCTGAAGGTGGAGGTCGCCACCGACAAGCCGAGCTACCGGCCCGGCGAGATGGTCACCGCGGAGCTCAAGGTGACGGACGGCGCCGGCAAGCCGGTCCAGGCCGAGGTCGCGCTGTCGGCGGCCGATGAAGGCGTGCTCACGCTGATCGCGTTCAAGACGCCCGATCCGCTGGCGACCTTCTACGCCGCCTGGGGCCTGGGCGTCACGACCGCGTCGCAATACGAACGGATCGCGCACCTGCCCGAGCCGGGAGAAGAACGCTACGCCACCGGGGGTGACGGCGCCGGCGCGCCGGGAACGTTCCGATCGCGCTTTCTCGCCACGGCGTACTGGAACCCGCGCATCGAGACCGATGCGGACGGTCACGCGAAGGTGACGTTCCAGGCGCCCGACAATCTGACCGCGTATCGCCTGATGGCCGTCGCCGCCGACGGGGGAGAGCGGTTCGGCTCTGGCGACAAGCGGATGACGGTGCGCAAGCCGCTGCAGCTGCTGAGCGCGATGCCGCGCTTCCTGAATGTGGGCGACGACGTCCAGGGCGGCGTGCTGGTCGTGAACGACACGGGTCAGGCCGGCAGTGTCACGGTCGACGCGACGGTGAGCGGCGCGCGGCTGCGCGGCGGTGCGCACCGGGAGATCGCAATGCCTGCAAACGGTCGCGTTCCCGTGTTGTTCCCGATGCGGGCGGAGCGATCGGGGGAGCTCAGGTTGCGCGTGAAGGCGGTGCTGGGCGCAGAGAACGACGGGCTGGAGCTGAAGATCCCTGTCCACTACCCGGCGCGCGTCGAGACCGAGCTGGTCGCGGAGGGCCACACCACCAACGCGGCGGAGATCCCGGTGAAGCTGCCCGCCGGCATCATGCCCGCGTCGGCGTCGCTGGAAGTGTCGACGGATCCCGACGGCGTCGCCGGACTGGAAGAGGGGCTGCGGGATCTGATCGAATATCCGTACGGCTGCCTCGAACAGACCACGTCACGCCTCATCCCGCTCGTCGCCGTCGAGGAGCTGGCGAAGTCGCTGAAGCTGTCCGGGCTGGACGGGCCGGCGCTGCAAAAGTTCATCCGCGCCGGGCTGGGAAAGCTGGAAAAATTTCAGACCGACGAGGGCGGCTTCTCTCTGTGGGTCGGCGGCAAGGCGGAGCCCTACCTGACCGCATTCGCGCTGTGGGGCCTGAAGCTCGCCGCGGACGCCGGTCACAAGCTGCCACCCGGCATGATCGATCGCGGCACCCGCTACCTGCGTGCGCAGCTTGGCCGCGACGGGAACGTCGCCGAGGGTGTCCACAGCGAGCTCGGCGAGCTGGGGAGCCGCGCGTTCGCCGTGCACGTCCTGGGTATGCTCAACAGCCCGGACCCTGGGTACGCCAACAAGCTGCTCGAGAGGAAGGCGGAGCTGCCGCGCTTCGGGGAGGCGTTCCTGGCGCGCGCGCTCGCGCTGAACCTCGGCGCGCAGCATCCAGCCGTGACGGGCCTGCTCGACGATCTGGTTCGCGCGGCCGAGCCGAAGGGAGCGGCGGCCATCATCCGCGAGCCGGGCAGCCAGCACTTGCACTGGTACATGAGCGATGACGTGCGCACGACGGCGATCGCGACCGATGCGTTCCTGGACCTGCGTCCGTCGGAGCCGATGCTGCCCAGGCTGGTGAAGGGATTGTTCGGCGAGCGGCAGCACGGGCGCTGGCGGACGACGCAGGACAATCTGTATGCGCTGGTCGCGCTGACCCACTACGTGAAGTCGCGGCCCAGCGGCAGCGCGACGGTCGACGCCACCCTGGGCGACAAGAAGGTGCTGGCGGGTGATTTTCGGGGCAAGAACACGCACATCCGGCGGGCGTCGGTTGCCCTGGACGCCGCGAAGCCTCCGACGGCGCCGCTCACGATCCGCGCGAAAGGCGGCGAGGTGTTCTACTCGTCGCTGCTGCGCTTCCGACGCGACGTCGCCCATCAGAAGGCCTACGAGAACAAGCTCAGCGTCCGGCGCGAGTATCTCGACCCGACGACCTCGGCGCCGATCGATCCCAAGAAGGGCGTCAAGGTCGGCAGCGTGGTGCGCGTGCGTGTGACCGTGTCATCGCCGGAGTGGCGCAATCACCTGGCGGTGGACGATCCGTTGCCCGCGGGGCTCGAACCGATCAACACGCGGCTGGCCACGAGCGGCGGGGTACCCAAGACGGGCGGGCAACGCGAGCGGGGCGAGCCCGAAGACCTCGACGAGTGGTGGCGCCCGAGTTACCGCGAGCTGCGCGACGACCGCGTGCTGGTCTTCATCGATCGCCTCTATCCGGGGCCTGCATCGTTCGACTACCTGGCCCGCGCCACGACAGCGGGGACGTTCGTCGTGCCCGGAACGTCGGCCGAGGAGATGTACCAGCCGGAGATCGCGGCGCGGACGGCGCCGGGCACCTTCGTGGTGAGGGAGTAGGGATGCGCGTCGTTGCCGTCTCGCGCAGGTGGCGTCGCCGGGCGCGCCGCGCGGCGATCGTGCTGGTGACCGCGATCGTCGTGCCGCCGCTGGCATGGTGGGTGGCGGTGCATGTGGGATCGTTCCCGCGCGAGCGCCTCGAACCGCGCCACGCCGCCTCGCTGACCGTGCTGGACGCCGACGGCGAAGTCTTGCGCCAGGACGCCACCGCAGCCGGGGGCCGGGAGAGCTGGGTGCCGCTCGAACGAATCTCCACTCACCTGCGCGATGCGACGATCGCCAGCGAGGATCGACGCTTCTGGAAACATGCGGGCGTCGATCCCGTCGGCGTCCTGCGGGCGGGCATGCTGGATCTGCTGCGCGGCCGGGCCGCGTTCGGCGGCTCGACGCTGACCATGCAGCTCGCCCGCTCGCTGGAGCCGCACCCGCGGACGCTGCGCGGCAAGGTGTATGAAGCCGTCATCGCCGGCCGCATCGAGCGCGTGCTGTCGAAGCGCGAGATCTTCGAGCAGTACCTGAATCGCGTCTACTACGGCAACGGCGCCTGGGGGGCGGAAGCCGCCGCGCGTTTCTACTTCGGCAAGCCGGCGGCCGCTCTGTCCCTGGGAGAGGGCGCCTTCCTCGCCGTGCTGCCGCGCGGCCCCGAAGGGTACGATCCCTTCCGCCACTTCCAGGCCGCGATCGCCCGGCGCCGGCACATCCTCGGCCTGATGCAGGACAGCGGGCTGATCACGCCCGCCGCGCGTGACGTCGCGGAGAAGACGCCGCTCGTGTTCCGGCGCGAGCATCCGGAGCTTCGCGCGCCGCACTTCGTCGAGCACGTGCTGGCGCAGCTCGTTCCCGGCGAGCAGGCCGGCGCCACCGTCGAGACGACGCTCGACCGCCCGCTGCAGCAGCGGCTGGAGATTGCGGTGCGCGACCACCTGGAGGCGCTCGGCGGCCGCGGCATCTCGCAGGCGGGCGTGGTCGTGATCCGCAACCGCGACGGCGCGGTGCTGGCGATGGTCGGATCGCGCGACTACTTCGACGCGCGCCACGCGGGCGCCGTCAACGTCACGACCATCCGCCGCCGCCCGGGCTCGACGCTGAAGCCGTTCGTCTACGGCCTGGCGCTGGAGGCGGGCGATTCGGCGGCGACGCTTGCATACGACGTCGTCCTGCCGGGGGAGACCCGCGAAACCTACACCGCCGAGGTCAAGCAGCACGGGGCCGCCCGCTACCGCGAGTCGCTGGCCGGCTCGTACAACCTCGCCGCCGTGCACACGCTGGCGCGGGTGGGCACGCCGGCGCTGGTTCAGCGCCTACGCCGCGCCGGCCTGACCACGTTCGATGCGCCGGACGAAACGTACCCGTTGTCGCTCGCGATCGGCGAAGCCGAGTTCCGCATCATCGAATATGCGGGCGCGTTTGCCGCCTTCGGCAACGGGGGCCGCGCGGTGACGCCGCGCGCGATCACCCGCGTGCGCGTGCCCGGCCGCCCGCAGCGGGAGTCCGCGCCCGCCGGGTCCACGCCGGTGTTCGGGCCCGACGTTGCGTTCCTGATCTTCGACATCCTGTCGGACCCCGACGCGCGGCGGCCGATGTTCGGCAGCAGCGCGCCGATGAATCTCGATTTCCCGGTCGCGCTCAAGACCGGGACGACCCGGGCGTACACGGACGACCTGGCGTTCGGCACGACCGCCGAATACACGGTCGGGGCCTGGGGCGGCAACTTCGACGGCAGCCCGACGGCGGGGGTCATGGCGATGCAGGGCGCGGCGCCGCTGGTGCGGTCGGCGTTCGTGGCGCTCGCCGCGCGTTTCGGTCCGCCGACCGCGCCCGCGCGTCCGCCCGCGCTGGAACGCGGCGCCGTGTGCGCGCTGTCGGGGATGCTCCCGGGGCCGGATTGCCCGCACAAACACGAAGCGTTCGCGGCCGGGACGCGTCCGCACCAGCTCTGCACCTGGCACCGCCGCGCCTGCGGTCGCCGGGAGGTGCAGTATCCGCCCGAGGTTGCAGGATGGGCGCGCGTCCACGGTCTGATTCAGGCGCGCGCCTTCGATTGTCCCGACGTCGACGGGGGCGGCGGCGCGGGCGCGACGCTGGCCATCACCTACCCGGCGGACGGGGCGCGCTTCCTGCTCGATCCCGAGCGCCCGCCGGCGCAACAGCAGCCGCCGCTCCGGGCGATCCCGGCGCGTGCTTCGGTGCGCTGGACGGTGGACGGCGTTGCGGCCGATCGCTTCGTCCCCAGCCCCGGAACGCACCTGGTCCGGGCGAGCCTGGGCGGGCTGCAGCGCGAGATCACCATCTCGTTCGAATAGTCGCTGCGCCGGCTCGGCCAGCGACAAACTGGCAACCCCGATCTGGATCGCGAGGTGTCCCGCGGCCTTCACGCTTGGATCCGCCCTTGCTTCTCTGGTGGGCATGTCGGGCAAGCTGGTCGCGTTGTTGTTGCTCGCCGCGATTGCCGCACCGCGGACGGCGCCCGCGGCGGCGCGTCACGGAACGAAGGCGACGGCGCCCGCGTCGGTGGTGGACGGCGGCGATTCCTGCCGCCGGCTTCCCGCAGGCAAGCGGCTGAAGCTGAACCTGAAGCCGAACACCGACCTCTTCGACCTCGTCTCCTGGATCTCGGCGGTCACCTGCAAGCACTTCATCGTGCCGGGCACGATTGCGTCGCAAGGAAAGACCGTCACGATCATCTCGCCCCAGCCGATCACGGCCGGGGAGGCCTACGACCTGTTTCTCGACGCGCTCGATTCGGTCGGGCTGACCGTCTACCCATCCGGGAAGGTGTTGCGCGTGATCGAGACGTCCAAGGTGAAGTCGGCCCCGATTCCGCTCTACATCGACGCTCAGGACTGAGCGCGGTCGGCGGCGCGCGAGATCAGCAGTGACAGCAGGGCGCCGCCGCCGAACAGCAACACCATCCCCCAGAACAGCCGATCGCCCGGGTTCGCGACGTAGCGCGCGAACCCGCGGCCGAACGCGGGCGCAGCGAGCAGGGTCAACGCCACTTGCCGCCAGGGGCGATAGCGAACGCCGCCGAAGCGCTCGATCGCGAACTCGAGCGTGACCGGGAGCGGGAGCAAGTACAGCAGCGTGCGATCCCACGTCTCGGGCCAGTGCAAACCGAACAGCGACGCGATCGCCACCGCGAACGCCACCGGATAAAGGACCGCGCAGCGCCGGCAGACATGGTGGCGTCCGATCTTGATGCACCGGTCGTATTGATTCGGCCGGTGATGGGACAGGAACAACGACAGCATGACGTGTGAAGCGCCTCGAGCGCAGACCGTGATTGTCGCACGGCGCGTGCTGCGCAGTCTGTCATGCTGATCCGGTGCCTGTTCGCGGCAAGCGCTGGAACGATCCGTCCGACAAGGGCGATGGATTTCGGCTGCTGGTCTGCCGGATCCGGCCGCGCGGGGTCGCCAGGGCCGCCGAGACCTGGGACGACTGGTGGCCGGACCTGGGGCCCAGCCGCGAGCTGCTGGCGGCGTTCCACGGCAAGACCGGACCCGCCCTGGCGTGGGACGAATACGAGCCCCGCTATCTCGAGGAGATGCGCACCCCGGCCGCGTTGTGGCGCATTCGCGCGCTCGCCGCGCGCGTGGCCGACGGCGAGACCATCACGTTGCTCTGTTCGTCCGCGTGCACCGATCCAGCACGCTGTCACCGCACGGTGCTGGCCCGATTGATCGAGCGCGGGCGGCGCTAGCCGGCTACTCCCCGCCGGGCAGCGTGTACCTTCGTTTGAAGGTCTGCCCCGGCGTGACGACGATGGACTCGCTCTCGGCGATCTGAAGATCGGGCCGCTTGAAATCGATGCGGTGTGGGCCGCAGCCGATCTCGACGTCGACGAACGGGGTGTGCTTGCCGGTGTTCTTCCCGTCAATCCAGACCTCGGACCACGGGACGGAGTTCACGCTCACCACGCACGGCTGGGCG
>Ga0111539_10004429_pt1 | contig 18349 bp, 16 predicted proteins | sample RhiMethybrSRZTD1_FD_79667 | JGI IMG/M metagenome (GOLD analysis project Ga0111539, IMG submission 79667) | Populus rhizosphere microbial communities from Tennessee, USA - Rhizosphere MetaG P. TD hybrid SRZTD1 (version 2) (version 2) | ecosystem: Host-associated > Plants > Roots > Rhizosphere >... | reverse complement strand
GGCGGCGTTCCTCAACTCGGATGTGGGGGTGACCCCGGTGGCGAACAGCGCGTAGTCGGGGTCGATCCTGGCTAGGGCTCCGGTGCCGGGGGCTTGGCGTGCGAGCGCGCCGCCGAGGTGTCGGACCTCGATGCTGGGCAGGGGCGTGTCGGCGTCCGGGCCGGCCAGCGCGACCAAGGCATCGAGTGCGCCGGGGGGGAGCTCGGCGAGGAGCGCACCGTCGCCCTCGGCGGGCACCGGCTGGTCGGGGTCCATGTGGAGTTGCTGGAGCGCGGGGGCGGGGATCGTCGCGAAGGTGTCCAGCTCCGGGCCGAGTGCGCGCAGTGTCCCCGTGGTCCTAGGACCCGTGGGGACAGCCTCGCCGACGCACGCCTTGGCGCGACCGGCTCGTCCCCGGACTGGGGCGTGGGCCTCCTGGGTCCGACGGGGACACTCGCCGCGGCGAGATCAGCCAGGCGGAGAAGGGCGCGCTCGGACAGGCTGCCGGGGTCGGCTGATGGACGATCAGGAGCTGTCCTTCGGTGCTGATGATCCCAAACCGCTCGACGTTCACCCTGATCAAGCCCACCAGTGGATGGTTGAAGGTGTAGGCGGGAGTACCGCCAACCTCGACGTCATGGCGTGCCCACAGGCTCCGGACCGGCCAGTGCCCGCAGGCGTGCGACGGCGTTGTGGGTGATGGTGTCCCAGTCATCGCCCACGAGCCTGCGCACCTCTGGATCCAAGAATGTGGCCTGCACGATGTTGACGCCGGGGCTGAAGACGGGCGAGACCGCCGATGCCAACGCGTTGGCAGCGAGGACGTCCATGTGGCGGCCCTGGACGAACGCCGGTGTGTTGGACCACGACGCGATCAGCCGGGTGACCGACTCCGGGGCGCGCTCGGACTCGCCGGTTCGGCGCCTGGCCACGGTCGGCTGCGAGAGCGAATGCAGATGGGCGGTGGCGTGCTCGTCGAGTTGCAGCGCCCGCGCGAGCGCGTTGAGAACATGTGCCGAGGGGTGATGGTCGCGGCCCTGCTCCAACCGCAGGTGGTAGTCCGAGCTGATGCCGGCGAGCATCGCCAGCTCCTCACGCCGTAGCCCCGGAACGCGCCGACGGCCGACGTTCGGCAGGCTCACGTCCTCGGGCCGCACCAGCTCACGTCGTGCCCGCAGGTACTCACCCAGCGCTGTGCTCGACGCCATGCCGCAACGATACGCCGCCGGTCGCCCAGCCACTTCAGTCATGGTCGTCCAGAGCTGAGCGTGGTGTGACAGCAGCTAGTGGGTGAAGGTTCCCGCTGGCCCGATGGCCCGTCGTAGGGTCACGCGGGTGCCGAGCTTGACGCGCTCAAGGCGGACCTCATCCACCAGCTCCCGCAGCAGCCACAGGCCCCGCCCGCCAGCGCGCAGCTCGTCGGTGTCGCTCTCTGCTGGGAAGCCGGATGGCGGCTGCGGGCCATGATCCAGCACCGAGGCCTCGACCCAGTCATCGTTGACGTGGACGACCACCTGGATCGGTCGGCCTCCGCTTGAGCCGTGCAGCACCGCATTGGTCGCCGCCTCGCTGAGGGCCAGGACGACGTCGTCGGCGACCTCGTCCGACACCCCGCGCAGGTCGGCCCGAACGGCTCGCCGGAGTCCGGCCAACCGGGACGGGGAGGCAGGAACGGAGACCTCCATCGCGCACCCCCTTCCGGGTACGGCATCGGTCTACCCATCGACAGGGGCATTCCTAACATGCGAAAGCCACGCGCGATCGGCGGACGGTGGGGGTCGTCGTCGAGCCCGGAAGGTCGAAGGACGAATTGCCGTGCCTCGCGCCCGCACCTAGAGTCATCGCATGGCTGAGTTCCCACTGCCGGGCATGGGGCCTGCCGTGGTCGCGGTCCCAGCCCCAGGCGACGGACCGGGCTACTGGGCCGGCGCCTCCTGTGCCCTGCTGGACACAGACGGCAGCTTCGTCGTCGGCTACCGAGTCCGCAACGGCCACGACGGGATCGACCAGAACGTCATCGCCCGCTCCCGGGACGGGAAGACCCTCACCGCGGTGGCGACCCTGGACCAGACCCGCTTCGGCGCCCAGTGGATGGAACGGCCGGCGCTCGTGCGCACCGAGCAGGGCCGCTGGCGGCTGTACGTCTGCTGCGGCACTCCGGAGACCAAGCGCTGGTGGATCGAGGTCCTGGAGGTCGACGACCCCGCCGGGTTCGAGACGGCCGAGGCCCGCCCGGCCTTCCCTGGCGACGATCGGACAGGGGTCAAGGACCCGATCGTGAAGCTGGTCGACGGCCGCTGGCACGCCTGGATCTGCTGCCACCCCCTGGACGTCCCCGGCGCCGAGGACCGGATGAGCAGCGCCTATGCGACCAGCGAGGACGGCTGGACCTGGGACTGGCACGGCAGCGTCCTGAGCGGGCGGCCGGGGACCTGGGACGCGCGCGGAGCCCGCCTCACCAGCGTGCTGGCTGACGGCCGCGCCGCCTACGACGGCCGGGCCTCGGCCGAGGAGAACTGGTTCGAACGCACCGGCCTGGCCGTGCGCACCGGACAGGGCGGACGCTTCACCCAGGTCGAGGACTCGCCCGTTGTCGATGTCCGCTACCTGGACGTGCTGCCGCTGCCCGAGGGCGGCTACCGCATCTGGTACGAGGCCCGACTGGCTGACGAGAGCCACGAGCTGCGCACCGAGCACATCCGGCCCTGACGCCTGTCCCGGACTGCCCGACCTGCGGCTTGCACAACCTTCAGACGCTTGAAATCCGCGCACTCCCAGCAATTGGCCCCCCTGTGAGGGCGCCCGCCGCTGACCGCGACGTTCCAGCTCGCAGAACCTAGCGAGCCTGCAGAACCTAGCGAGCCTGCAGAACCAAGCGAGCCTGCAGAACCAAGCGAGCCTGCAGAACCAAGCGAATTGGACAAGGCCGCCCTGGTCGGGGTAGCCTCCTCTCCGCCCTCCGAACCCCCCTACCGGAGAGGAACCCCCCATGCGCTGCAAGTTGCTCATGGTCGCTCTCGTGGCGGCCACGTTCACCGTCGCCAGCCAGGTCGCCGCCGCTCCTCCCGCGGCGGCGGCCGCGATCAACGTGTCGGACGCCGCAGAGCACCGGATCAGGACCGCCGTAAAGAAGTACGCGGCGATTCAGGTGGCTCAGCGTGAGCCCTACTGCTACGGAGGTACTGGACCGAACTGCTTTGACTGCTCGGGCCTTGTGGTTGCGGCCTACCGCTATGCGGGGATCAACCTTCCCGCTCGGGGTGTCCGCACCTCGACCCAGATGCGCAGGTGGACCACGACGATCTCGCTGGGCAGGATCCATTCGGGCGACCTGCTGTTCTACAGCGGTCACGTGGAGATGGCCTACCGGTCAAGTTCGGGGAGGATGGTGGCAGTCGCGGCGACCCACACGGGTGGGCCTCCGGTGAACTTCCACTCGATCAGGAGGAGCGGCCTGCTGAAGGTCGGCCAGGTGGTGACCTAGGGGCGGTGGTGGCGGCGCGGCTGGTCGATCAACCAGGACCGTACCGTCGCCCGTCTTCCACGCCCGCCGGCGGGCCTCATGTCGTGCTCCCTACTGCCGGGGTGCGCGCCACCTGGATCGCCAGTGCGCGACCTCGACCGGGTCGAGGACCTGGCCGCCGCCCTCTCGGCCGACCTGCTCGGCGCGGTCAGGAGCGGCTGCCCGGGCCCTCCGACAGCGCCTCGATCGGCGGAGCCGCCTCCTCCCGGTAATCGGCCTCGGCGGTCTCGTCGCTGCCCCTGCCGGCCCCGGCGGCGTCCAGCAGCGGGGTGGCGACGGCCGCGACCAGGAGGTTGACCACCAGCGCGACAAGCGCCGGGTAGACGGTGGTGTCCAGGCCGAACAGGGTGAACGGGGCGACCGACTTGAAGGCGGCCGACCAGGCCATCCAGGTCCCCACCAGGATCCCGGCGGCCCAGCCCAGCAGCAGCGCGCCGCGGTGGAACCAGCGGGTGTACAGCCCCAGGACCACCGCCGGCAGCGTCTGCAGGATCCACACTCCGCCGAGCAGCTGCAGGTTGATGGCGTATTCGGTCTTGAGGAACAGGACGAAGGCGAGCGCGCCGAACTTGACGACCAGCGAGACGAGCCTGGCCATGTCCGCCTCCTGCTTGGGGGTGGCGTCCGGCCGCAGCCACTCGCGGTAGACGTTGCGGGTGAACAGGTTCGCCGCCGCGATCGACATGATCGCCGCCGGCACCAGCGCGCCGATGGCGATGGCGGCGAAGGCGAAGCCGACAAACCAGTCGGGGAACATCTTGTCGAACAGCTGCGGGATCGCCAAGTTGTTGGTAGACGGATTGAGCCCGGCCGCGATCGCCATGAAGCCGAGCAGGGCGAGCAGCCCGAGCAGGAAGCTGTAGGCGGGCAGGATGGCCGCGTTGCGCCTGACCACGTTGCGGCCGCCCGACGCCAGGACCGCCGTGATCGAGTGCGGGTACAGGAACAGCGCCAAGGCGGAGCCGAGGGCCAGGGTGGAATAGGCGACGAACTGCTTGTCGGCCAGGATCAGCGCGCCCGGCGGCGTGTGCTTGGGCAGGGTCTGGCCGGCCGCGTCGAAGATGTGGCCCCAGCCGCCCAGCTTGGCTGGGATGTAGACGACGGCGACCAGCACGGTGATGTAGATCATCGTGTCCTTGACGAAGGCGATCAGGGCCGGCGCCCGCAGGCCGCTCTGGTAGGTGTAGGCGGCCAGGATGGCGAAGGCGATGAACAGCGGCAGGTCGCGCTCGAGGGCGCTGGCGGCGCTGCCGCCGATGCCCATGCCCTGCAGCACGACCTGGATGCCGACCAGCTGCAGGGCGATGTAGGGCATGGTGGCCAGGATGCCGGTCGCGGCCACCGCCAGCGACAGCCCGCGGCTACCGTAGCGGCCGCGCACGAAGTCCGACGGGGTCACGTACTGGTGCTTGTGCGCCACCGACCACAGCCGCGGCATCACCAGGAACACGAACGGGTAGACGATGATGGTGTAAGGCAGCGCGAAGAACCCGAGCGCGCCCACACCGAACACCAGCGCCGGCACCGCGATGAAGGTGTAGGCGGTGTACAGGTCGCCGCCGAGCAGGAACCAGGTGATGATCGTGCCGAAGCTGCGGCCGCCCAGCCCCCACTCATTGAGGTGGCCCAGGTCGGCGGAGCGCCAGCGGGCGGCCACGAAGCCGATCACGGTGACCAGCCCGAAGAAGAAGACGAAGACAGCCAGGGCGACGCCGTTCATCGCCGCCCGCCTCTCCGGGGCGTGGTCGCCCAGTAGACGATCGCGGTCAGCGCCGCGCCCAGCAGCACCCAGAGGAACTGGTACCAGTAGAAGAACGGGAAGCCGCCCAGCCGAGGCGTGTCCTTGGCGTAGAACGGCGGCCACAGCAATCCGATGAAGGGAAGCAGCAGCAACAGGTACCACGCGCGCGACACGGTCGAGTGCTCCCCAGGACGCCGGTCGGACATGGGGCCTCCTGTGGGACGACGTAGGTCAACACCAACTGCCTTCCCCGGCTGAGCGCAACGCCAAACCGGTCCAAGAGGCCTCAACGGCCAAGCGGCCGGCTGCTGCTCGGGGTCGTGGGTGACCGGAACATGATCTGGGGCACGCCAGGCGTCCGCAGCATCCGGGGCGCGCCCTGCAAGCGGGTGAGGTCTTCGGTGTAGGTCACCTTGCAGCCGCCCGCCTCGGGCGCGATCGCGTAGCGGTGGACGGCCGTGAACAGTCACCGCCGGCGGCCGGGCTTTCCCTGCCGACGCCCGTCGGTGACGAACTCGAACACCTCAGGGCGCGTGGCCTCGGTGACCACCGAGCGGTCCGACCATCGGGCGACCTTGCCGTCTGACCCACGCCGTCCGGCGCCCGTCCTGCTCGATATCGGTCTTTGCCATCTCCCTCGCCTCCTCTAGTGGGAACGTGAGCCGAGCGTGGCAGGGGAGGACGGCACAAGGATCGGAAGAACGACTGATTCAGAGCCGAATTAGAGCGTCACGGCCGGGGCGCGCCGGCGGGGAGGTGCCGGTGGGCGAAGGCGGCAGCCTCCGCTCCCCGAGCAGGCGGAGGACCTCGATTTCCCGCTTGCTCAGCTGGCCCAGGAACTTGGGCTCGGTTCGCCCCGCCACCCCCAGGGAACGAAGGAAGGCCGCGGTCCGGTCGGCGATGGCGGCGGGCGACTCGGCCCTCTCGGCCGCGCCAGCCGGGTCCGGCTGGGCCAGCTGCTCCTCGCCCAGCTGGGCGAGGAGCGGGACGGCGACGAGGTGTCCCGCCCGATCTCGCCGAGCCAGCCATGGCCCCGATCATCGCATCGCCCGCTCCGGGCCACCATAGCCATCCGCCTCCACACATCGGCCCTCGAACCCGGGCAGGGTCTCGACCCGGGCCGCCCCCTGCCCGGACAGCGGCCTCGTCAGCGAGGCGCTGAGCGTCGGCGCTCGCCGGGGAGCCGCTCCCGCTCAGCGGTGTTCGGGGCTGTCGGAGTCGAGGCGGCAGCCGGCCTCCCACTCCGAGCGCTGGTTGCCGTGGGCCGGGATGCCGCCGGCCCGCTTGAGCAGCGCCCCAAGGTGCATCAGGTTCCAGGTGGCGAAGGTGGTGTTGCGGTTGGTGAAGTCGTTCTCGGGGCCGCCCGAGCCCGGGTCGAGATAGGAGGGACCCGGGCCGGCCTCGCCGATCCAGCCGGCGTCGGCCTGGGGCGGAATGGTGTAGCCCAGGTGCTGGAGGCTGTAGAGGACGTTCATGGCGCAATGCTTGACCCCGTCCTCGTTACCGGTGAGCAGGCAGCCGGCCACCCGGCCGTAGTAGGCGTACTGGCCGGCGTGGTTGAGCAGGCTGGAGCAGGCATACAGCCGCTCGATGACCCGCTTGGTGACCGAGCTGTTGTCGCCCAGCCAGATGGGGCCGCACAGCACCAGGATGTCGGCCGCCAGCACCCGCCGGTAGATGGCCGGCCACGCATCGGATGGCCAGCCGTGGGTGGTCATGTCCGGCCATACCCCGGTGGCGATGTCGTGGTCGACGGCCCGTAGCTGCTCCACGGCGACCCCGTGGCGCTCCATGATGGCCACGCTGCGGTCGATCAGCCCCTGGGTGTGGCTGCGCTCGGGCGAGCGCTTCAGGGTGCAGTTCACGTACAGGGCACGCAGGTCATCAAACCCCCACTCGCCGTCGGTGCCGGTGGGATCGGTCATCGAACCTCCTGGAGTCTGGCCGGCGGGGTCACCAGAGGAGATGCGTCAGGCCAGCGACTCAGCCGTGGCTGAAGTGGCGGAACAGCTCCTGGGCGTAGTAGTCCTCCCAGCGCTGGTTGGGGCGGCGCTCGGTGTACTCCCTGTCCAATCGGACCAGCAGGTAGGTCAGCTCGCTGCGGACCATCTTGCCGCCGAGCACCTCCGGCAGCTCCGACAGGGTGACCAGCCATTGGGCATACCAGGACGCCCAGTCGTCATCGGCCCCGTCGGTGATGCGGAAGACCCGGTGGTGGGTCTCGGCTGCCTCGTGGAGCAGGTCACTGACCCTGGTGTGGCGTTGGTCCATCAGCTCGGGATCGGGCCGACGAGCTGGAAGTAGTTGTCGTCGGGATCGGCGAAGGTGGCGATCCAGCCCTCAGGGTCCTCGTCGGGTTGGTAGGGCTCCTGGACGACCGTGGCCCCGGCCGCCTCGAGCCGTTGGAAGTCGCCGTGGAGGTCGGGGGTGTCCAGGTTCCAGACCAGCCGGCCCGGCTGGAAGCGTGCCCGGCCGAGCATCGTGTCCCCGATCGTCACCATCTCGACCACGCCGTTGGGGAACGACCGCGTCTCGTCGCCTGATCCAGGTTCTGCACCTGCACAGTTCCCCTGACACCCCCCCGGGTCGTAGAAGCAGCAAGTCTAGCTCCTAGGCTTCCGGCGGTCGAGACAAGGGAAGATCGGTACATCCTGTGGAGGCCAACGGGGCTTCAGGCAACGACACAGAGGGACAGGGGCTGGCGTGGTTACCTGGGCGGCGACGAGCTGGCGTCGGCCAGGCCCCGGTCGACCCAGCGGCGCAGGTCCTCGTCCTCGGCGTGGCCGTCGGCGTCTACCAGCAGTCCTTGGCTCCGCAGGGTGGTCGTACCAGGTGAAGCAGGCGACTGCACCAGCGCCTGGCTGGCTTGATGTCGCGGTTATGGCACGGGTCAGGCCCCGGCCTCCGGGTGTTTGTCACTGCGACAGGTCCCAGCCTCCAGATATTCATTCTTGCTGGCCAGGCGGTCACGGAATCACCCAGGTAGGGTGATGTGCGCTCGGTCGGCTGGTTGTAGCGTCGCTTGTCGGTCCGATGTCCCCAACACGCTTCTGGAGTGTTCGACGGTTCCACTCCCAGACTTCAAGCCCCGAGATCTGCCAGCCGTAGCTGTCTGGGAGAAGGCCATGATGCGCCGCCAGTCGACCATCCCCGTCCAGCCTTGGAGACCGACGCCGGCCGCGGCGCCGTTGTTCCCGATCGTTGAGTCCAAGCTGACCCCGGCGCCCACCCGTCCCGGCTTCGTGTCCAGGGTCCGCCTCCTGGAGTGGCTGGAGGCCTCGGCGGCCACCCCGGTGGTGGCCATCTGCGCGCCCGCCGGGTATGGCAAGACCGTGCTCGCCGCCGAGTGGGCCGAGCGGGACCCGCGGCCGTTTGTCTGGCTGTCGATCGACCGCCACGACAACGACCCGACGGTGCTGTTGACCTACCTGGCGGTTGGGCTGGACCGGGTCGAGCCCATCGACCCTTCGGTGTTGGGCGTGCTGGCCTGCCGGGGGGTCTCGATCGGCCAGACGGTCCTGCCCCGGCTGGGGGCCGCACTGGCCAGCAAGGCGCTTGCGGTGGTGGTGGTGTTGGACGATGTCCACCTGCTCCATGACCAGCAGGGCCTGGACGCGGTGGCGGTGCTGGTCGAGCATCTGCCGCCGGGATCGCAGCTGGTGGTGGTCGGCCGGGGGGAGCCGCGGTTGCCGGTCGCGCGTTGGCGGGCCGAGGGCCGCCTGGCCGAGCTGGGCCCGGCCGATCTGGCGATGAGCCCGGTGGAGGCCGGGTCGCTACTGTCAGCGGCCAGGGTCGAGCTGACCGATGGCGAGGTGGCCGAGCTGACCCGGCGGACCGAGGGCTGGCCGGTGGCCCTGTACCTGGCCGCCCTGTCGATCAAGGCCGAGCCTGCCGCGAACCGGGCCGGGCTCAATGGGCGGGAGCGGTTCCTGGTCGACTACCTGCAGACGGCGCTGTTGTCGCAGCTGTCCCCGACCGAGGTCCAGTTCCTGACCCGGACCGCGGTGCTGGAGCGGCTGTCGGGGCCGCTGTGCGACGCGGTCCTGGACACCAGCGGCTCGGCCGAGATGCTGGAGGGGCTGGAGCGGTCGAATCTGTTGGTGGTCCCGTTGGATCGCCGGCGGGAGTGGTACCGCTACCATCAGCTGTTCCGGGAGCTGCTCCGAGGGGAGCTGGAACGCCACGAGCCCGAGCTGGTCCGCGAGCTCACCCTCCGCGCGGCCCGCTGGTGCCAGGACCAGGGGCTGGTCGAGGCCGCGATCGGCTATGCCATGGACGTGGGCGATGCCGACCTGGTCGCCCGAGGGGTCGAGCAGGCGGCCATCTCGGTCTACCGGAGCGGGCGGCTGGCCACCGTCCAAGGATGGTTCGACTGGTTCGACGACCGCGGCCTCCTCGAGCAATACCCCGCGGTGGCCGTGCTCGGCGCCTGGGTGCAGGCGCTGGGCGGCCATGCGACCGCCGCCGAGCGGTGGGCCGATGCCGCCGAACGAGGAACCTATGAGGGGCTGTTGCCCGACGGCAGCGCCTCGATTGCGGGCTGGCGGGCCCTACTGCGGGCCAAGCTGTGCCGCCACGGGGTCAGGCAGATGCGGGCCGACGCCGAGCTGGCCCTGACCCTGATCCCGGTGGGCAGCCTGTGGCGGGCGCCGGCCCAGCTGCTGTTGGGGATCGCCCAGCTGCTGGCCGGTGACCTGGGGGTGGCCGATCGCGCCGTGGCCGCGGCGGTCGAGGTGGCCCAGGACACCGGGGCGACCCTCGCCGCCAGCGTCGCCCTGGCCGAGCGGGCCCTCCTGGCCATCGGCCGCCAGGACTGGCGTGCCGCCGAGGCCCTGGTCGCCCAGGCCCGGTCGGTGGTCGCCAGCGCGCGCCTGGAGGAGTGTGTGACCAGCCTGGTGGTGTACGCGGCCGGGGCCCGGGTGGCCATTCACCACGGGGATCTGGACCAGGCCGGACAGGATCTGGCCCGAGCCGAGCAGCTGCGGCCCCTGGCCACCCATGCCCTGCCCTATTACGCGGTCCAGGCCCGGCTGGAGCTGACCCGTGCCTACCTCGCCCTGACCGACCTGGTCGCCGCCCGACGGGTCCTGGGTGAGGTCGAGGACCTGCTGCGGTGGCGGCCCGACCTCGGCACCCTCCCCCAGCAGGCCAGCCAGCTCCGCTCCCACCTCGACCATGCCCGCGGCGAGGTCGTCGGGGCGGCCTCGCTCACCAGGGCCGAGCTGCGCCTGGTCCCGCTGCTGGCCACCCATCTATCGTTTCGAGAGATCGGCCTGCGCCTGTATCTGTCCCAGCACACGGTGAAGACCCAGGCCATGTCGATCTACCGCAAGCTCGGCGCCAGCTCGCGTGGCCAGGCGGTCCAGCGAGTCCAGGAGATCGACCTGCTCGCCAGGTAGCGTGTGGGAATCATCCTTCTTGGGTGAGGACATGCCATCCCGTTCCGCTGCAACCTCCGGGTGAGGGCGAACCTCCCAAGGCGAGGCGCGCCGCTCGACGGAACGCCTGCGACATTCGCCGGCGGATGACGGAGGGGGAAGCTGTGGCACTCAAGCACCCGAAGAGCCCGAGAGGGCGTACCGACGACCTCGCCCTGGCGCCGCTGTTCGGCCTCGAGGCTCGGACGATCCCTCGGCACGAGCTGCCGCGGGACGAGATGGCGCCCGATGTGGCCTACCAGATCATCCATGACGAGCTGATGCTGGACGGGAACGCGCGCCTCAACGTGGCCACCTTCGTCACCACCTGGATGGAGCCCCAGGCCGACAAGCTCATGGCCGAGTGCCTCGACAAGAACATGATCGACAAGGACGAGTACCCCCAGACGGCCGAGCTCGAGTCGCGTTGCGTGGCCATGCTCAGCCGCCTGTGGCACGCGCCGGAGGCCGAGGCGGCCACCGGCTGCTCGACCACCGGGTCGAGCGAGGCGGCGATGCTCGGTGGGCTGGCCCTCAAGCGCCGCTGGCAGCAGCGCCGCCGCGCCGCCGGCGAGCCGGCCGACCGGCCCAATCTGGTGATGGGGATCAACGTCCAGGTGTGCTGGGAGAAGCTCGCCAACTACTGGGACGTGGAGATGCGCCTGGTCCCGATGGAAGGCGACCGGTTCCATCTGTCCCCCGAGGAGGCGGTCGCCCGCTGCGACGAGAACACCATCGGTGTCGTCGCCGTGCTCGGCTCGACCTTCGACGGCTCCTACGAGCCGGTGCAGGAGATCTGCGCGGCCCTCGATGCCTTCCAGGCCGAGACGGGCCTCGACATTCCCGTCCACGTCGACGGTGCCTCCGGCGCGTTCGTCGCACCGTTCGTCGACCCCGACCTGGCCTGGGACTTCCGGCTGCCGCGGGTCGCCTCCATCAACGCCTCGGGCCACAAGTACGGGCTCGTGTACCCGGGCGTCGGCTGGGTCCTGTGGAGGGACGCCGAGGCGCTGCCCGAGGACCTGATCTTCTGGGTCAACTACCTGGGCGACAACATGCCGACCTTCGCGCTCAACTTCTCGCGGCCGGGCGCCCAGGTCGTGGCCCAGTACTACAACTTCCTGCGTCTGGGCTTTGGCGGCTACCGGAGAGTGCAGGAGTACGCCCGGGACGTCGCGACCCGCCTGTCTGGGGAGATTGCCGAGCTGGGGCCCTTCGAGCTGCTCACCAAGGGCGACGAGCTGGCGGTGTTCGCGTTCAAGCTGCGAGACGAGGTGGACAACTTCACCGTCTTCGACGTCTCGAACGCGATGCGCGAGCGTGGTTGGCAGGTGCCGGCGTACAGCTTCCCCAAGAACCGGGAGGATCTCGCCGCCCTCCGGGTGGTCGTCCGGCGCGGTTTCACCCACGACCTGGCGGACCTGCTCGTGAGCGACCTGAAGCGCCAGCTGCCGCGGCTCCAGCAGCAGCCGGCGCCGGTTCACGACGCGGCGAACGCCTCGGGGTTCCATCACTAGCGAGGAGGCGACGATGTGCCGCTGGCTTGCCTACTCCGGCTCTCCGGTGCTGATCAAGGAGTTGCTCCTCGACCCGCAGCATTCGCTGATCGACCAGAGCCTCCACTCCCGGCTTGGCGCGGAGACGACCAACGGTGACGGGTTCGGGGTCGGCTGGTACGGAATCGGCGACACTCCGGCGGTCTTCCACAGCGTCGAGCCGGCCTGGAACGACCGCAACCTTCGAGACCTGTCCGCCCACATCCGATCGCCGCTCGTGTTCGCCCACATCCGCGCCTCCTCGGGCTCACCGGTGCAGCAGACCAACTGCCATCCGTTCCGCCACGGCCGCTGGCTGTGGATGCACAACGGCGTGATCCGCGACTTCCCCCAGGTCAAGCGCGATCTCATGCTGGCCGTCGACCCAGCGCTGTACCCGCAGATCGAGGGCTCGACCGACTCCGAGACGTTCTTCTTCCTGGCCCTCACCCTCGGACTCGAGGACGACCCGCCGGCCGCCGTCGAGCAAGCCGTCGGGCTCATCGAAGACGCCGGGCGCCGCCACGGCGTCGAGCATCCGATCCAGATGACGGTGGCCACCACCGACGGCCAGCGGGTCTGGGCATTCCGCTACTCCAGCGAAGGGCAGTCACGCTCGCTGTTCTACTCGACCGCGGTGAGCACCCTGCGCCACCAGTACCCCGACAACCCGGTCCTGCACCATCTCTCAGACGAGACGAGGGTGGTGGTGTCGGAGCCGCTGGGTGACCTTGCCGGTGCCTGGAACGAAGTCCCCGAGTCGAGCTATGGCGTCATCCAGCAGGGACAGGACGAGCTGCACCCGTTCATGCCGCGACCACCGTCCTGAGGAGGCTTGCAGCGTCGTGCGCCGGGCATGAGCTCCTACCCCGAGGCACCCGAGGGGTGGACGCCGGTCGCCCGCCGGGCGGTCGGGCCGTTCACCACCCACGTCACCTTCCGCCGCCCCGACGGGGGCACCACCGTGTGGTCGTCGCGGGCGCATCGCAAGCATGCGTCGCGGCTCTCGCGGGTCGCACCAGGACACGAGCGCGTCTGGTGGGCTCCGGAGCGGGCGTCGTGGTGGATTGGGGTCCTCTTCGCCGTCGGGTCCAGCTGCTTCCTGATCGCCCCGTTCCCGGGGTTCGTCGAGCTCGTTGGGTCGGGCGTCGACGGGATGGTGTTCTTCGTCGGCTCGGTCTTCTTCACCTCGGCGGCTGCGCTCCAGTGCCTCGAGACCTTCAATGCCGACCGTGGACCGGGCGGCGGCGGGCACCGGCAGCGGCTCCGCCTGCTCGCCTTCGAGCCGCGACGGATCGACTGGTGGAGCAGTGTGGTCCAGTTCGCCGGCACGCTGCTGTTCAACGCGGACACCTTCCGGGCGATGCAGACGGGCCTCGAGCAGCCGTCGTACGACCGGCTGGTCTGGAGACCCGACGCCGTGGGATCGGCGTGCTTCCTCGTCTCGGGCTATCTCGCGTACGTCGAGGTCTGCGGTGGTCCCGCGTGCCGGCCACGCCGCAGCCTCGAGTGGCGGATCGCAGCCGTCAACCTTGCCGGATGCGTCGCCTTCGGGATCTCGGCCATTTCGTCATATGTCGTCCCCGCGACAGGAGGCGTCGTCGACCTGGCCGCGGCCAACGCCTTCACGGCACTCGGTGCGCTCTGCTTCCTCGTCGGAGCGGTACTCCTGCTGCCCGAATCCGCCACAGCGGCCTCCTCATGACACGCCGGCCGTCGTCGCGGAACCAGCCCCGGATCAGCGTCCCGCCAGGCGTTCCACCACCGGGGCGAAGGCGTCCATGTCGCCATCGGCCACGACCAGGTAGGAGAAGCCGTACCGGTCCCGCCGCACCTGCAGTTCCTCGACGACCCGCTCGGCCGGGCCGGCGGCGACCGACGGCATCTCCAGGACGAGCTCGCCCGCGGCGGCCCCCCAGCCCTCCTGGACCGCCAGGCGTTCGGCCGCCCGGCGGTGGTCGGTGCCGAGGGCCACCGCCAGGACCATGCTCAACTCGACCTGGCGGGACCGCTCCTCGGCGGCCTCTTCGACCCACGCTACCTTGCTGGCGACGCGCTCGGGTGACCGCTCGGACAGTTCCCCAGAGATCGTCCCCTCCGGCAGCGCCCTGGGCAGGATGCCGACGATGTCGGCCTCCTGCCCGGCGATCCTGAGCATGCGTCGGCTGCCGGCACCGACCAGGATCGGCGGGTGCGGCCGCTGGACAGGGACGGGAAAGCCGGCAATGCCGTCCACCGTGTAGCGCTCACCCTTGAAGGTCAGGGCGGGCCCCGCCAGCAGCCCCTTGAGCACATGGAGGGATTCCTGGAGCCGGCCGACCCGAACCGCCGGGGGGTCGAAGGGCATACCGGCCCGCTCGTACTCGTCCCGCAACCAGCCGGCCCCGATGCCCAGCTCGAAGCGGCCCCCCGACAGCAGATCGAGCGTCGCCGCCTCCTTGGCCAGCACCACCGGGTGCCGATAGTCGTTGTTGAGCACCAGGCTGCCGACCCGCAGGGTCCGGGTGGCACCGGCGGCGGCCATCAACGCCACCAGCGGTGCGAGCTGATCGCCGAACGGCTCAGCCACGAAGTGGTCGCGCAGCAGCAGCGTCGAGTAGCCGAGCGCTTCGGCTCGGTGGGCCGTGTCCAGCAGTCGCTCCCGGCTGGTGATCGCTTCGCCGATCACCCCGAACCGGAACGGTCGTCGTCCTCCGTCCATGCGCACCTCTCCACCGGCCCTCATCGCTGACAGAACACGGCCACGGCCGGAGCGGTTTCGCCGGGCGGCGGCCCCGACCCCAGGGCCGCTGGACGCGGTCGTCGAGCCGCTCCGGGTCACCGCCGATGGTCAGCTGGCTGCGATGTCCAGCTCGACCACCAGAGCGCGGTGGTCGCTGACGGGCGCAGCGGCCACCCGGGCGCCGCGGGGGCGGACCACCCCGGCCGGGTCGTTTCGCAGGATATGGTCCAGCTGCTGGGTCGGGGCGGAATTGGGGAAGGTAGGCCCCCGACCGGTCTCGGGCCAGCCCCGCCGGGAGGCCAGCAGCAGCACCGTCGACGGCAGGTTCAGGTCACCCACCAGCAGCCGAGGCGCTACTCGGCCCGCGGCCACCTGCTGGAACTCCCGCAACTGGCGGACGTTATGGCCCTGCTTGTTGGACAGGTGCCCGGCGGCCACCGTGACCGGCCGCGACCCCACCCGAATGGTGCCGACCACGGCGCTCCGCTGCTCACCGCCGCCGGCCGGGGGGAACCGCAGGTGCTCCACCGCGGCCAGGGGCAGCCGCGACACCAGCAGGTTGCCATAGGCGGGACCGCCCGGGTCGGGGCCGGACAATGGCCGGAAGTCGTCACCGACAAGCGCCGGGGTATAGGTCCAGAACCAGTCCGGTCCCATGGCCTGGGCGATCACCGCTGGCTGGTCGACGCGGCCGCTGCGGGCCAGGCCCCGGTCGACCTCCTGCACGGCCAGCAGGTCGGCATTCAGCGCCCGAACCCCGGCCACGACGGCGTCCAGGTCGACCTGGTCGGTCCGTTCCCGGCGGGCGCCGGCGATGTTCCAGGTCGCAAGGCGCAGGCTTGGCATCGCGGCAGCATGGCAGAGCGCGTGCCGCCTGGCCAGCTCCAACGCGAACGGCGGTGACCGCCGAGTTCGTAGGTGGGAACCGGTCCGGTTGATCGAGCGTTCAGGTGGTGGGCGTCTGCGGCCGTGGGTGTGGCGTGGATGTGGATCTGGACTGGTTGGCTGGCTTGGTTGCAGGATGAGCAGATGGAGTCCACTCCGCCTCCGGTGCTCCCGGGCGATGTCGGGCGGGCGCAGCCAGGTGCGGTCGATGTCCGGCGGTCGGGACGGCGGCGGCGTCCCACCGGCCAGGCGCCACCCCTGCCGCGCAGCATCCAGCCCACCGGCGTGTGGTGGGCGGCGGCTGCCGTGGTTCTGGCCGCGCTGGCCAGGATCGCCTTCGGCCCGGCCCGGCGCAGCCTGGGCGTGGCGGTCACCGTGTGGGACGACGCGGTAGTGCGGTGGCTGGCCGGGCTGCGCCTTCCCGGGTTGACCGGCCTCATGGAGGCGGTCGTGGCCTCCACCGGGTCGGCCGGCATGATCGGTGCGCTGAGGTGGGGGACCCTGATCGCGTTGCTGGTGTTGCGACGCCTCCGCCACCTGGTGGTGTTCGTGGGCTCCTTCCTGGCGGTGCTGCTGATGGTCCGGCTGGCCACGGTGGACCGCCCGCGGCCGTTCGGGGTGGAGCTGCGGGGAAGCTGGGGTGGGTGGGCGATGCCGTCGCGGCCGGTCGCGATCTTCGCCGCCACCCTGGTGGGAGTGCTCTACACGCTGGTGCCGGTGGGGCGCTGGCGGCAGCTCGGCAAGTGGATCGCCACCGGGCTGGTCTCGGTCTTCGCGCTGGCCCGGGTCCATCTCGGGGTGGACGCCCCGACCGACGCGATCCTCGGCGCGGTGATCGGCGTCGCGGTCTCGGTGGTCGCCTACCGGCTGTTCGTGCCCAACGAGATCTTCCCGGTCACCTACAAGCGGGGCCGCAGCGCCCACCTGGACGTGAGCGGCCGCCGCGGAGCGGCGATCCGTCAGGCCCTGGCCGACCAGCTCGGGCTGAGCGTGCTCGAGGTCGAGCCGTTCGGCCTGTCCGGCTCGGCCGGGTCGACCCCGCTGCGGATCCAGATCCAGGACCAGGCCGGCAACCCCAGCTATATCTTCGGCAAGCTGTACGCCAAGAGCCACCTGCGGGCCGACCGCTCCTACAAGCTCGGCCGGGCCCTGCTGTACGGGCGGCTAGAGGACGAAAAGCCGTTCAACAGCGTCAAGCGGCTGGTGCAGCAGGAGGACTACGCCCTGGCCCTGATGCAGCGGGCCGGGCTGCCCAGCCCCAAGCCCTACGGCATCGCCCAGCTCACCCCCGAGCGGGAGTACCTGATCGTGTTCGAGTTCATCCAGGGGGCCAAAGAGATCGGCGAGGCCGAGGTCGACGACGCCATCATCGACCAAGGGCTGGCCATCATCCGCAGGCTCTGGGACGCCAACCTGGCCCACCGCGACATCAAGCCGGCCAACCTGCTGGTCCGCGACGGCAAGCTCTACCTGATCGACGTGTTCTTCGCCGAGATCCACCCCAGCCCCTGGCGCCAGGCCGTCGACCTGGCCAACATGCTGCTCTGTCTGGCCCTGCGCTCCAGCCCCCAGCAGGTGTACGAGCGGGCGCTGCGCCAGTTCTCGGTGGCCGAGATCACCGAGGCGTTCGCGGCCGCCCGTGGGCTGGCCCTGCCGTCCCAGCTCCGCCGGATGATGCGCGACCAGGGTCGCGACCTGGCGGCCGAGTTCGTCCGGCTGCTCCCGGCCCCACCGCGCCCGATCAGCGTCCAGCGCTGGAGCCCACGCCGCGTGGCGCTGCTGCTCCTGGTCGTGCTGGCGCTGATCCCGGCCGTCCCCATGGCCTGGGCGTTCGCACAGTCCAGCGCCAACCCGGGCGGCGCGGCCATCGTCACCGGCGCGAACGGATCCTGTACCCAGCTGGAGGAGCTGTGGCTCCAGGCCCAGTCGGTACCGTCGGCCTCCCGCATCCCCTGCGTCCGGGCGTTCCCCGACGGCATGCTCGGCGCCCTGCGTGTCCGCGACGGCGAGTCGGTGCTGGAGCTCAGCCACGCCAGCGTGGACATCAACATCGGCACCGGCGGCCAACCCCAAGCAGGCGCCGAGGCCGGCAGCGTGATCATCCGGCTCACCGCGGGCTGCGACCGCCAAATGACCGGAGCGGGGCAGGCCATCGCGCCGGCGGTCAGACGCTTCCAACTCCAGGGATCCGGTCGCAGCCCCGAGGTGGTCGACGTGTTCCCCGGCGGCTGTGTCACCTACCGGCCAGGACCCGACCTGGGCCCGTCGGCCTCGCTGCTGGATCAGGCCGAGCACGCGGTGATCTACCAAACCCGCGATGACCTGCGCCAGGCCCTCCGACTCCGCGCTGGCGGCCGGCTCCAGCTTGACCCCCAAGACAACAGCTAGAGCCACGTCCACGAATCGTGGGAACCCACGTCCCCTAGCACGCTGCCCTTGTCGACCGTTCGGGTTCTGACAGGCGCGCCCGATGGTCGAGCGGCGCTGCCGGTCTCGTGGGTTGGGCTTCTCCGGCCGACGCCAGCCCCGAGGGATCGGCCCCTTGTG
>Ga0111539_10004427_pt1 | contig 18354 bp, 9 predicted proteins | sample RhiMethybrSRZTD1_FD_79667 | JGI IMG/M metagenome (GOLD analysis project Ga0111539, IMG submission 79667) | Populus rhizosphere microbial communities from Tennessee, USA - Rhizosphere MetaG P. TD hybrid SRZTD1 (version 2) (version 2) | ecosystem: Host-associated > Plants > Roots > Rhizosphere >... | reverse complement strand
GTCACCAAGTCGGGCACCAACCAGCTGCACGGCTCGGGGCTGCTGTTCTTCCGCGACGCGTCGATTACGGCAAAGGAGTTCTTCCAGGCGACCAAGCCCGACTACCGCCGCTATCAGTACGGCGGCACCATCGGCGGGCCGATCATCCAGAACCGGACCCACTATTTCTTCGCCTACGAGGGAACGAACGAGAACCAGTTCTTCACCGTCAACGCGCGCGGGCTGTGGCCGCAGTACGAGGGCACCTTCAAGAGCGCGCAGGAGCGGTGGACCTACAACGTGAAGCTGAATCACCAGCTGACCTCGACGCAGAGCCTGTTCTTCCGCTGGGGCGCCGAGGACGAGTACCGTCCGATCATCACCGCCGGGGGCCGCACCGCGCCGAGCGCGAGCTTCGACTTCGCGGTGCCGCGCAAGTCGGCGGTGATCGGCCACTCCTCGGTGCTCAGCGATCGGCTGCTCAACGACTTCCGCTTCCAGTACGCGTACGCGAAATACGAGGTCTCGCCGCCCAACAGCCACGGCAGCTGGGCGCCGGCGGATTTCGCCGCGCGCCTCCCGCTCTGCACGCCGCAGTTCAACTACCCGAGCATTCAGGTCGGCGGCTGCGGCAACGCGCAGATGGGCCCCGAGAACCGGTGGGAACTGAAGGACGACTTCTCCTACCTGATGCGCGCCTTCGGCGGCACGCACCAGTGGAAGATGGGATTCGACTTCAGCTACATCCCGTTCGAAGGCGACAACACCGGCGCGCCGCTCGGCAGCTGGACGTTCCCGCGCGACGCCGTCTACGACGCGAACGATCGCACCACGTGGCCGACGCTCTACACGAACAACCTGCCGACCTACGCGAACATCCCGGTCCAGGTGTACGCCGGCTACCTGCAGGACGACTGGCAGGCTGGCGCCGGCCTGACCTTCAACCTGGGCGTCCGCTACGACCTCCAGACCGGATCGTTCAACGAAGACGTGCCCGGCTTGCTCGCGAGGATTCAGGACAAGCTTGGGCGCGACGGCTCGTTTCCCTTCGATGTTTCGGGCTTCCCGCAGCCCCAGAGCGGACGCGGCGATCACAACAATTTCGGCCCGCGCGTCGGCATGGCGTGGGATCCGGCCAACAACGGCGTCACCAACGTCCACGCGGCGTACGGCCTCTTCTACGACAACATGCGCACGCTGGTGAACTTCCCCGAGCTGACCTGGCCGCAGGGGAAGCCGATCACCATCCAGAACCCGTCGTATCCCGATCCGTTCGGCGGGCGGACGCGCGAGTCGTTCCTGAGCAACACGCCGCCGACGATCACCGTCGGCAGCAACGGCCAGATCAACATGTACGCGCACCAGTACAACGTCGGCCTCAACCGCCTGCTGACGCGCGACCTGGCGCTCTCCGCCGATTTCACGACCGTGCTCCGCTACGGCGATCGCGACACGGTCGAGATCAACATCCCCGATCAGATCACCCGTCAGCGTCCCTTCCCCTCCTTCGTGCGCGTGAACTTCTGGCAGCCGACCGCGGACAACACCTACAAGGCGCTGCTGCTCAAGGTCGAGAAGCGCATGTCGCGCAATTACCAGGCGCTCGTCTCGTACACGTTGAGCAAGGCCGAGGACAACACCTTCACTTCGGCACTCGGCGATCAGTATGGCTACACCAAGGTGAAGCGTCCGGGCGTCGCCGACCGGCGCCACCGGCTCGTCGCCAGCGGGATCGTTGCGCTGCCGTTCGACATGCAGGTGTCGGCGATCGGTGATTTCCGATCGAACCTGCCGTTCGGACCGATCACCTCGGGGCTCGATCTCAACAACGACACCATTTCCGGGACGTCCGCCATTGCCGCGCCGTTCGCCGATCTGCCGGCGGGCGTCCTGCCGATGTCGGGGTGCCGTTCGCTGAACCTCGACGCGGTCAATCAGTTCAGGACGCAGCGCAGCCTGACGCCTGTGACGCAGGTCGAATGCCCGGGATTCGCGAACGTCGATCTGCGCTTCTCGAAGTTCTTCCGCCTCGGCGGGGCGCGCGCGGAGTTCATCGCCCAGCTGTTCAACATCTTCGACCGCGCGAACTTCGCGGTCCCGAACAACAACATCGGCAGCGCGAACGACGTGACGACCGGGCGGCCGCTGTTCGGCACGACGACGGCGCTGCTGGCGAACATCAATGCGCCGTCTCGACAGGCCGAATTCGCCGTGCGTTTGCAGTTCTGACGCACGGCGTCGGCGGCCTGGAGAGGGCTGGTAGGACGGGTAAGGCCCTTCGACTCGCCGCGTGCATTGCGCGCGGCTCGCTCAGGACAGGCAGGTTGCGGCAGGTGGGTCGGCGGGTAGGTTCGACGGGGCAGGTAGGGCCACGCGTAGCCAGGGTGTCGCAATGAAGCAACTGATTCTCGGCCTTGCACTGACGGTGGTGTTCGCGGCAGCCGCGTCCGTGTTCAGCGCGGCACCGATCGACACGACGCCCGCATCACTGTCTGAATTCCCCCGCGTGGCGCTTCAAGATCGCAACAGCGATAGCGCCATCGACTTCGTCAACGCGCGGATCGTGCTGCCCGAGAAGCCCGATGCCTCGGAGCTGGCAGCGGCGGCGAACATCGCCGCTCGGCTCGGGTTCGAGACGTCGGCGATGGACCTGCCCCTCGAGAGGGTCCGCCTGAAGGCGGACACTACGACTGAAGGAGCGCTCATTTTCGTCGGCGCGCAGTCGCTCGCCTCGGTGGAGCTCACGCCGGCGTCGCTCGGCCTCGGCACGCTCAAACCTGGCGACGGCGTCGTGACGTCGTTCGACGCCGGCGGCCGGCCGGCGGTCGCCATCCTCGGCGGCGACGAAGCGGGGCTGAATGCCGCGGCCGTCGTTGCCGCGGGACACCTGCCGTACGTGTGGGATCAGAAAGGGCCGACCTTCGACAAGATTGCCGACGATGTGAAGACGTTTCTCGGCGGCAAGGGGCTGACACCGGCCTCTGCGGTGGCGACCGCCGTGTTCGTCCGCAGCGCCGCTCCCCTCGACGGCCTCGAGCGGGTCGTCGTCGCGCTGCAGATGGCCGGCGGCGGCGACGTGATCAAGGCGCAGGTCGCGCTGAACCAGTTCAAGGCGACCACCGCCCGCGACGCGCGGCGGCCGCTGTCGTACGCCAACGTCCGCTCGCTGCAGGTTCGCATGCGCGCGCCCGGCATGGGCCTCGTGTCGGTCGACCTGCCGCGCGCCGTCGCAGCCGAGGCTGCGGCGCCCGCGGCCCAGCCGCCGGCGCGGCGTCCCGGTGGCGGCGCCAAGGAGAACTTCGACCTCTCGTCGTTCTACTCGAACGACGGCGCGCTGGCCGACTCCGACAACAACCTCATTCCCGACCGCGTCGATGTCGTCGTGAGCGGTGAAGGCGACGGCGCCGACGGCATCATCGATCTCGGCGCGCGGCTCGGCCTCGAGTCGACCGGCGTCGCGCTGCCGCTGGCCAAATCGGCGAAGACCATCACCGCGCCCGACGGTGAACCGATCCTGGTGCTCGCGGGAACGTCGCATCCCATCGTCGATCAGCTGGTCAAGGACAAGAAGTGGGAAGCGCCGCCGCTCCAGCCGGGCGAAGGGCTGATTCAGCTGGTGAGGAAAGCGTTCGGCGAGAAGAGCGCGCTGATTGTCACCGGCGGCGACGCCGCCGGCGTCGAGCGCGCGCTGAAGCAGCTGGCGGAGACGATGCCGCACATCTGGCAGCGCGGCAAGGATCGCCCGACGCTCGACGACGTCGAAGACGACGTCCGGAAGTTCGTTGCCGGCCGCTCGCCGGCGGGCCAGGCTGCGATGGCCCTGTACAAGCTGCAGAAGCTCGGCGAGGTGCTGAAGCAGAAGCAGCTCGCGAGCGCGCGCGTGCGCGTCTTCGTCGAGAAAGCGGCCGACGGTCTCGCCGATCTCGTCAAGCGGGACGCCGCGGCGCTCTTGCCCCTGCCGTCTCTGAACGTCGAGGTGCAGAACCTCGATGTGCAGAAAGGCCGGACGATCATCGCCGACGACTTCGAGGTGTCGTCCGAGGTCGACGAGTTCTGGTCGAAGCTGCGCACGCGCGTCATCCCCAACCTCAAGAAGCGTCCTTCGGTCGTCGTGCAGGCGCGCCTGAGCGAGCCTCCGGACGTGCGCCGCCAACTCGAAGAGCAGGCGCGGGCCGAACTGATCAGGGCCGGCGCCGACGAGAAGGCGACGAGCGTGACCGTGCTCTCCGCCTACAAGCAGGGCTACAGCTGGCTGTACGACGTCGTCCGCCCGGCGCTGGCGGGGAAGCCGATCGATCGGCTGACGATCAAGTTTGCGGAGATCGGACCGCCCTCCGGATGGACGCAGCAGGGCATGTACGCGCCAACCCGGTGGCTGCTCGAGATCTATCCGATCGACGAGATTCTCGCCTCCGAGCTGAAGATCGATCTCGCCAGGATTCAGTTCGAGAAGATGCCCATCGGATCGCCCGCGTACGAGGTGGTCGCAACCTCCGGCGGGACCGAGCTGCTTCACCAGACGTTCGAGCCGACGATCGTCGAGCGGCCGTTCTTCGATCGGTTCCCGGATTACGAGCGGGTGCGTGTCACGACCGGCTGGCTGAAGGCCGAGGTTGGCGGCCGCGCCGCGATCGACGAGCGCATCGCGACGGATCCGGAGCGCTTCTGGGATCGCTTTCAGTCGAAGACGCTGCCGGCGCTCTACGACCACGTGATGGCGCTCGGCCGCGGCAAGCCGCGCGCCGAGGACGCGCCGTTTTTCGGCGAGCTGACCATCGACCTCAGCTTGAGCGAGCCCGACTACCGCCTGCCGATCGATCAGGAACAGATTTCGACGATGGAGGCGCTGCACGAGGAGATCTACTTCAACACGCTGCACTTCTTCGACGTGATGGGGCGCTTCACCCGCGGCGCCGGGCTGACCTATCCGGGCCGGGTGATTCCGCTGGTGCACGCGACAGCCGATGGCAAGCCTGGCCGCGCGAAGATTTCGGTCACCGGCTTCGACGCGCCGCGGCCGTCGGTGGTGGTCGAGTACGTCGATCGAGACGGCCGCGCGGGCGAGGCCAGGCTCGACATCCCCAAGATTGCCGTCGATCGGCCGCAGACGCTCGCCGCGCTGGTGCGCGCCGGACGCGACGGCATCGAGCGGCTCGACGTGCGCGTGAAGGTGGATACGGAAAAAGACGAGCGCGAGGAACTGGTCAAGCGGGCCGACGAATTCCGCGTCGACCGAACGATCATGTCGGCCGAGCAGGCAGCAGCGGTGATTGCGAACCTCGCGCGGCTGCGCGCAGCCGGCTTGTATCGCGACGCGCTGGCGTATCCGGGGCTCGGCGCGGTGCGCGTGACCGCGGGCTGGGAGCACGAAAGCAAACCCGCCACCGAGCTCGTCGCGACGCTCGAGCCGAACGGCGAGCCGGCGGCGCTGCCCGACATCCGGAAGTATCTCGCCGGCGGCGGCTCACCGCAGCCGGGTACCCCGCTGGTGCAGTGGGAGACGCCAATCCCGCCGCCGGAAGCCTACGACATCCTCGCGGAGATGTCGGCGTTCAAGGAGGCGACAGTCTACAAGGTCGGCCAGTCGTATCTCGGGAAGGACGTCTGGGCGATGGATCTGATGCCGCAGGTGACGGCATCGCACTGGTCGCAGGCCAAGCAGACGACGCTCAAACCGACCATCGTCTACTCGGCGCGGCAGCACGCCAACGAGGTGTCGTCGACCAGCCACGTGCTGAAGATGGCGGAGCTGCTGCTGACCGATCCGGCCTATCGCGAAAAGCTGAACAAGGTGAACGTCGTCGTCCACCCGATCACCAACGCCGACGGCGCGCAGCTCGCCTACGACCTGCAGAAGACGAACCCGACTCACATGCTGCACGCCGGCTACCTCGGCGCGCTCGGCGTCGACGTCACGAGCGGGCAATGGGATGCCGACCCGATCTACCCGGAGACCGGCATCCGCCCGAAGATCTGGCGCACGTGGCTGCCCGACATCTTCCTCAACCCGCACGGCTACCCGACGCACGAGTGGGTGCAGATGTTCTCGGAGTACGCCGCCTGGGTGCGCACGCGATCGGTGGAAACGCGCGACTACTGGACGATGCGCGGCTGGTGGATGCCGGGGTTCGGCTGGCTCGACGACGCGCGCTATCCGCGCCACAAGGACGAGCAGATGAAGCTGCTCGGGATGATCACCGACTTCGTCAAGGCAGCGCCGGCGACGGTGGCGCTGAACGAGCGCGCCTACGCGCGCTACAAGCGCTACTCGTTCGACTTCGATCAGAAGAACTTCAAGCTCGATTTCACCAACGGCGTCTTGATCTACAAGGCGATCAAGGGCGCGCGCGCCAACCCGCAGAGCCAGGATTTCATGACCCGCAATCCCAACGTCACCGTGTGGGAAGGAGTGACCGAGGCGCCCGATGAGACCGCGCGGGGCGACTGGTTGAAGCTGGTGGCGAACGCCGGGCTGCAGTGGGACAAGGCGATCCTCGAGTACCTCGTGCAGGGGCGGCACGAAGTGGAGCGGAAGGTGGACGTGTTCTGGAACGGTGTGGCCCTGACCCTGAACCGCCCAAGACCGCCAAAACCGCCCCGCGCGGCGGCGGACACGAACAGCACCGCCGCCGGAGGGCGGTAGGAGGCGGGAGCGGCGGGTGTCGTCAGGTAGGGCTGGTGGGGCAGGTGGGGCGGGTGGGGAAACCAGAAATCTCTTCGGCGGCCAGTGCGGGTGGCGCGGCTTTGCTGGAACGCTGCTGATTACCCCCGATGTCCCTACCTGCCCCACCCGCCCCACCTGCCAACACGCGCACCAGCGAAGTTATGCGCATCGATATCAACTCCGACATGGGTGAGTCGTTCGGGGCCTACACGATCGGCCACGACGACGGGCTGATGAACGCGATCACGTCCGCCAACGTCGCGGCGGGGTTTCATGCGGGCGACCCTTCCGTGCTCCGCGCCACGGTGCGGCTGGCGAAAGCACGCGGCGTCGCGGTCGGCGCGCATCCCGGCTTTCCCGATCTCGTCGGCTTCGGCCGCCGCGAGCTGAACGTGACGCCGGCCGAGGCCGAGGACATGGTGCTCTATCAGGTGGCGGCGGTTGCCGGCGTTGCGGCATCCGAAGGCGTCAGGCTGCAGCACGTCAAGCCGCATGGCGCCCTCTTCAACATGGCGGTGAAGAACGTCGAGCTCGCCGAGGCGATTGCCCGCGGCGTCGCCGCGTTCGATTCGTCGTTGATCCTCTTCGGCCTCCCTGGCTCGGAGATCCTGAATGCGGGCCGGAAGGCGGGTCTTCGCGTCGCCGCCGAGGTGTTTGCCGATCGCGCTTACGAGCCCGACGGCACGCTGGCGTCGCGGCGCAAACCGGGCTCGGTGATTCACGATCCGGCCGCGGTGGTGGCGCGCGCGGTGAAGATGGTGAAGGAAAAGCACGTCGTCGCCATCGACGGCTCGGTGGTGCCGCTCCAGGCCGACACCATCTGCGTCCACGGCGACACGCGCGGCTCGGACGAGCTGGCGGCGAAAATACGCGCCGGTTTCGAGGCCGCCGGTGTCACAGTGAAGGCGATCGGACAAATGTGACCATCGGCCACAGCCCTCAGCCATTAGCCCTCAGCCCTGACAAGCCCGGCCTCCTGTCGTGGTGGCACGAGGCCGACGCCCGCGCGCGGCGCGCCTTCGTCGCCGCCTCGCTCGGCTGGATGCTCGACTCGTTCGACGTCATGCTCTACGCGATGGTGCTGGCGGCGCTGATCGAGGATCCGGTGCTGCGGCTGTCGCTTGGAACGGCCGGCATCCTCAACTCGGTGACACTCTTGTCGGCCGCGGCCGGCGGCATCGCGTTCGGCGTGATCGCGGATCGCGTCGGCCGGAAGCGCGCGCTGATGGCGGCGGTGCTGATCTTCTCGATCTTCACTGCAGCGTGCGGCTTTGCGCAGACGGCGCTGCAGCTGGCCGTGTTCCGCGTGCTGCTCGGGCTCGGCATGGGCGGCGAGTGGGCGACCGGCGCGGCGCTGGTGTCGGAAACCTTTCCGGCCCGCCACCGCGGCAAGGCGCTCGCGTTCGTGCAGAGCGCCTGGGCGATCGGCTACGGGCTGGCGGCGCTGGTCAACATGATCGCGATGCCGCTGTGGGGCTGGCGCGGAGTCTTCTTCGTCGGCGTGCTGCCGGCGCTCTTCACGCTGTGGATCAGGCGCGGCGTCGAGGAGCCGGTGCTGTGGAAGGCGGCGGCGCCCGCCCAGCGCGGCCGCTTCGGCATGCTGTTCGAGCCGAGGATCCGCACGGTGACGATCGCGATCGCGCTGATGAACTCGTTTTGCCTCTTCGCGTGGTGGGGCCTGAACGGATGGGTGCCCGCGTATCTGCGCCTTGGGCCGGCGCAGGGCGGCATCGGCTTGTCGTCGGCGACGATGTCGTGGTTCGTGATTGCGATGCAGGTCGGGATGTGGTTCGGCTACGTCAGCTTCGGCTTCATCGCTGATGCGATCGGCCGCAAGCGCACCTACGTGCTCTACGTCCTGACCGCGGCTCTCCTGCTGCCGATCTACGGGTTCCTTCGAGCGCCGACGGCGCTCCTGCTGCTCGGTCCGTTCGTCGCCTTCTTCGGCACCGGCTATTTCAGCGGCCTCGGCGCGCTGGTGGCCGAGCTCTACCCGACGACGATTCGCGCGACCGCCGCCGGCTTCTGCTACAACTTCGGGCGCATCGCCAGCGCCGCGGCGCCGTACACGGTCGGCTCGGTCGCGGCGACCAGCGGCTTCGGCGTCGCCTTCACGATCACCGGCGCGGCATTCCTGCTCGCGGCGCTGATGTGGATCTGGATCCCCGAGACCGGCAACCGTGAGCTGACTTAGCTCGGAGACTCAGAGGATCAGAGGCGCAGAGATGCGTGGTCTTGCGTCGGTCGCTTTCTTCGCCTGCCTCCCGCTCGTAAGTTCGGCCTGCATCGTCGTCTCGCTGCAGCCGGTGTACGACGACAGCTCGGTGGTGTTCGATCAGGCGCTGGTCGGAACCTGGGTCAACGCCGAAGACGAGACCTCGGCCACCATCGAGCGCGCGGAATGGAAGTCGTACAAGGTGGCCTATACCGATCGCTTCGCGACGCGGACGTTCCACGGCAACCTGACGAAGATCGGCGACGCCAGCTGGCTCGACCTGACCGAAGTCCGCGGCGACGAAGGCGGCCCGTTTCTCCTGCCGGTTCACGGCATCTTCCGCGTCAGCGTCGCGGGAGACGTCCTCTCCGCGTCGCCGGTCGAGTACGGCTGGCTGACGCGCGCGATCGAGCAGAAGGCAATCAAAGGCCTGATCGCGACGCTCGACGGCCGCCGCAACGTCGTGATCGCGTCGCCGACGGCAGACCTGCGGAAATGGCTGGCCGCCGCGCCGGCGGAGGCGGTGGCGGTTCCGGTCGCTTACAAAAGGGCGGGCGGGGGCAGGTAGGGCAGGTGGGGTGGTCCCTGCCTAACTCAGCCCCAGCACCGTCGCGCTGCGCGCTTCGATCAGCGCCCGCACCGGCTGCAGCGCCATGGAAGGCGCCACCGGTTTGGGCTGCGCATCGTCGCGCTTCTCCGGCGCGGCGGGCTGCGGCGCGGCCGGCTGCGGCGCGGCCATCGCAACCGCTTGCGGCTGCGCCGGCTTCGGCGCCGGCGGCGGCACGGCCGGCCGTTGCGGCGCGAGTTCCGCGGCCGCCTTCAGGTCGAAGTCCTGGCACACCTCGAGCACGATGTGTCCGTCGACCGGCCGCTGATCGAGCGCGAAGCCGGTGGTCAGCGCGTTGTCGCAGATGACGCTGATCAACCGCGGCAGCCCGTGCGAGTGTTCGTGGATGAGCGTCACCGCCTGGCGCGTGAAGATGTTCGCCGGGTCGCCGCCCGCGGTGCGGATGCGCGAGGCGATGTAGGCCGCGGTGTCCGAGAGGTCGAGCGGCTTGAGCTCGCAGCGCAGCGCGATGCGCTGCTTCAGCTGCCGCAGCCCGCGCTCATTGAGCCGTTCGGCGAGCTCGGGCTGGCCGGCGAGGACGACCGGCAGCAGCTTCTGCGTCGGCGTCTCCATGTTGGCGAGCAGGCGAATCTCCTCGAAGATCTCCCGCGGCAGCGCCTGCGCTTCGTCGACGACCAGCGCGGTGATCTCGCCGTGCTCGTGGCGGCGCCGGATCACGGTCTCGAGCGCGGTCAGCATGCTCGCCTTCGAGGCGAGCGCGTTGGCGCCGAGATCGAAGCGCGCCGCCAGCGTCTCGACGAACTCCTGCCGCGTCAGCGTCGGGTTGTCGATGAAGACGCAGTTGACGTGACGGCACATCTCCGACTGGAGCGCCGCGCGCAGCAGCGTCGACTTGCCGGTGCCCGCCTCGCCAACCAGCACGGTGATCGGCTTCGCCGACGACAGCCCGTACTCGAGGTGGCACAGCGCTTCGCGGTGCTGCGCGGTCAGGAACAGGAAGCGCGGGTTCGAGGTCAGCTCGAACGCCGGTTCCCGGAAGCCATAAAAGGACTCGTACATGGGACCCCTTGGGCGCTACGGCACCAGCAGCAGCGTCTTGAGATAGCGGACCGGAGTGCCGTCCTTCATCGCCGGGCGATACCTCCAGGTGCGCGCGCTCCGGACGATGAGCGCGTCGATGGTCGCATTCAGCGACTGGCGGATGTTCACGTCGACCACCCGGCCGCTCTCGTCGATGACGAGGTCCATCATGCCGCGGGTTTTCACGGCTCTCGCCACCTGCTGCATCTCCGTGGTCATCGCCGGCATCCGCTGTTCGATCGCCACCGGGGGCGCCACGCCCTCGTCGGCTGCCGAGTAGACGCGTGGCACGATCGCTCCCGCAGCCGGAGCGGCGGCCGGAGGCGCGTCCGCGCGCTGCGGGATGGCCGGGCGCCCCGCGGCGGGCGCCGACGGCGGCACCGCGGCAGCGGCCACAACAGGCTGCGCGGCGAGTTTCTGATCCGCGTTCGATCGAATCAGCTGCAGGAAGCCGTCGACCAGCACGTTCAGGTCGGACAGCCCGTCGTCCTTGACGCCGATGCGGTCGGCTTCCGCGATCATGCGGTGCGCCTCGGTCAGCGGCGCTTCCGCCGCGTCGAAGCTCTTTCGATCGACCGCCGCTCTCGCCACCCGGTAACGCTCGCGGATGAGCGACGGCAGGAGCCGGCGGCGCACATCGGTGAACATCGACTCGAGCCGCGGCGAGGCGTCTGCCGCCTCCAGCTGCAGCAGCGGCTCGCGGCGGATCAGCGACTCGGCGACCGATTCGGCTTCACCGGTACGGCCGAGCGCGTAGAGGCAGAACGCGCGGTACTCTTCGGCCTGCCGCGCCACGTCCGGCGCGACCGAGGCGTCCATCCGGCTCAATGTCGACAGCGCGTCTTCATACGCGGCCGACGCGTACTGATCCCTGGCGGCGTTGAGCAGGTCCTGGGACCCCAGCCCCGCGGGCGCCGCGAACAGCAGCATTGCGGCGATGATCGTCGTTCTCATGACGTGTTCCTTCAACTGACTCTCTTTACTTCGTGAGATCGGCGGCGATCCGGTTCGGCCCCTTCGAGGTGACCACCACGCTCTGCTTCCGGTCGCCCAGCTGCGGGTGGCGGAACGTCAGCTCGTGCGTGCCGATGCTGACCTGGACGTTGGCGATCGGCGTCTGGCCGACGTTGGCGCCGTCGACGAGGATCTCGGCCCACGGGCGCGCGTTGACGCTCAGCGCCGCCTTCGGCGCCTCCACCCGGATCGCCGTCGTCTGGCCGGCGGTGACCTCGATCTTGCGGCTCTCCTGATAGCCGAGCGCCTGGTTGGCCAGCATGAGGTCGTGATGGCCGGCGGCGAGCATGATGCGGGTCGCACCGCTCGCGCCGATGACGTCGCGGTTCTCCATGATCTCGACGTCGAACGGCGCCGAGATCGACAGCCAGCCGCCAACCGGGCCCGAGCTTTTCGGCAGCGCGAACATCACCGACGTGGTGCTGCCGGCGGCAACCGCGACCGTGCGCTCGACCGATCCGGCGTCGTTGGTCAGCGTGATCTTGTGCGGCTCCGCCGCGAGGTCGGCGACCGTGAGCGGCGAGACGCCGCGGGGCTTGCCGTCGATGGCGATGCGCGCGCCCGGCGGATCGGACGCGATCGACAGACCGCCGGTCACCGGGATCGGCTCGCTGGCTTTCATCTCGAAGTACTGGGTCACGTCGGCGCCGGCTGCAATGTTGAGCGGCACGACGCGCTCGTCGCCGCCGCTGCGGATCGTGATGGTGTGCGCGCCGGGCTGGAGCGCGAGCTGCAGCGGCGTCACGCCGCGGGCTTCGCCGTCGACCACCACCTGCGAGCCCGCCGGCCGCGAATCGATGGTCAGCCTTCCCGTCGTGGCCGCGGCGGCGCCGAACTGCATCAGCGGAGAGCGGCGCAGCGCGACGACCCCGATACTCGGCACGGCGATGGCGGCGACGATGGCAGCGATGAGGATCGAACGGCGTTTCTTCCCGCTGCGAACCGGCGCGTTCTTTTTCGCGGCGGGGATCGCCGCAATCCTGGCCGGCTGCGCCGGCGCCGCGGCGGGCGCGTTCTCCGATGGGAACGCGAGCAGCGGATCGGCGTCTGGTGCCGGAGCCTTCGGCTCCTGGCTCGGAGCCTTCGATTCCTGGTTCTTCGAACCGAGCCGGCCGACGAGGGTGGGGAACCACCCTGGCTTGCCGGCGCCCTTGCTGGCGCTCTCAGCGGCTGGTTTGGCGTCCTGCGAATCGTGGCGCGCGCGCATTTGTGGCTGCATGGTTTGAAGGTCCCGGCCGATGTTGACGAAATCGGGTGACGACCCGGGATTTGCCACGCGCGTGCCATCGAAAGCCCTCGGAAGTGGTGAAATTTGTTCGCCGCGGGTGGCCGGGCAGGCGACTTTCAGAACTTAGTCAGCCTCGGCGGCGACTATAGTCGTCGGGGGCCGAGCAAGCTCGGCCCCAACAGGTGCGGGCGCGGGCGGAGCAAGCTGCGCCCTACGATGATCGTGCTTCGTCCCTCAACGCGCGGCGCAGGACCTTGCCGACCATCGTCTTGGGCAATTCCGTGCGGAACTCGACCTTCGCGGGCACTTTGTAGGGGGCGAGCTTGTCGCGGCAGAACGCTCGCAGCTCCGCCTCCGAGACGGTCTGGCCGGCGCGCAGCACGACCCACGCGCGCACTGCCTCGCCCTTGCTCGGGTCGGCGACGCCGGCGACGCCGACCTCGGCGACCGCCGGGTGCGACGCGATCACTTCCTCGATCTCCCGCGGCCACACCTGGTTGCCGCTGGTCTTGATCAGATCTTTCTTGCGGTCGACTATGAACAGGTAGCCGTCGGCGTCGAGGTAGCCGAGGTCGCCGGTGTGCAGATACCGGGCGGTAGCGCCGTCGATCGTGTGCTCGCGCAGGACGTTGGCGCTCTCCTGCTCGCTGTTCCAATAGCCGAGCATCAGCTGCGGCGCGCCGATCGCGATTTCACCGAGCTCGTTCGTCCCCAGCTCGCGCGTCCCTTCGCCGTCGTCGAAGATGCGGACGATGACGTCGGGCAGCGGCATCCCCACCGAGCCGAGCTTGTTCGGCCCCTGCACCGGGTTGACGCACAGCGCCATCATCGCCTCGGTCAGGGAGTAGCCTTCGACGATGCGGCCGCCGGTAATCGCCTCGAAGCGGGCCTTGGTCTCGGCCATGAGCGGCGCCGCCCCGGAAAAGCAGATGCGGATCGACTTGAAGTCGACCTTGCCGCTGCGCACGTCCGGGTGGTTGAGGAGCGCGATGTAGAGCGTCGGCACGCCGTTGAAGAACGTCGGTTTGACGCGGCGGACGGTGGCGATGAGATCGGGCAGATCGCGCGGGTTGGGAACGAGCGCGATCGCGCAGCCGGAGATCAGCGACAGCGCCTGCACGCCGACGTTGCCGTAGACGTGGAACATCGGCAGCGGCAGCAGGATCACATCGTCGGCGCCGCGAAGCGCGGCCTCGTTCCATTTCCTGATCTGCAGGCCGGCGATGACGTAGCCGCCATGCGTGCCGACGACGCCTTTCGGCGTGCCGGTGGTGCCGCCGCTCATCAGCAGCACCGCCGGATCGTCGGCGGCGAGCCGCGCGCGCTCGACCGTGCGCCCGCGGTTGGCGCGCAGCAGCGACGCCAGGTCGTAGTCGCCCGGTTCGAGCGTGATGCGATCGCCCTCCCGCTTCTCACGGACCAGCGTGAAGAGCACGCGAAGAATCGGCGGGAAATGCTCCTTGATATTGGTGGCGACGACGCGCTTCAGCCCGGTGCGCGCCTGGATGTTTTTCACCCGCCGGTAGAAGCGGGTCAGCGTGATCAGGGTTTCGATGCCGTGGTCGCGGATCGGCCCTTCGAGCTCGTGCTCCGTGTAGATCGGATTGAGCGGGGCGACGATAGCGCCGATCTTCCAGGCGCCGAACTGGGCGATGAAAAACTGCGGGCAGTTGGGGAGGAGGAGGCCGACGCGGTCGCCGCGCCGGATGCCGAGCGCGGCGAACGCCGCCGCGCAGGCGTCGCTCGATTCTTCGAGCTCGCCCCAGCTCATCGTCGCGCCCTTGAAGAGCAGCGCCAGCTTGCGCGGCTGCGTCCGCGCCGCGTCGGAGAGGTAGTCGACGAGCGTGCGGTTGGGATACGGCGCGAGCGTGGCGGGAACGTTGGCGTCGTAGTGGGCGAGCCAGGGCGCCGGAGACGGCATCTCGCGCGATTATAGACAGTCGCGCGCGATGCCGCCTGTCGGTTGCTGGTTGCTAGTTGCTAGGACCTCTATTGGTGCGAAGTTGCTGAATGCCCGAAATCTCGGCCATCGGCACCTTGCACCTAGCCATGCAGCTAGCAACGAGCAACCAGCAACTAGCAACCAGTCACCGTCAGAACCCGAGCCGGGCGCCGATCTGGAACTGCCTCGGGAACCCTCCTCCCGCCAGCGTATTGACGATGAGGAAATTCGCCGACCGCAGGTCGCCCGTCGGGTTGGCGAAATTCGGCTCGTTGGTGACGTTGAACGCCTCGAAGAACAGATCGATCGTCCGCCCTTCGTGCGGCCGCACGCGGTAGCCGGCGCGGATATCGATCTGCAGCGACCCAGGTCCGGTGGCGCCGTTGCGGCCGCCCTTGTTCTCGACGGTGATCGCATTCTGGCCGTTGCCGCTGTAGGTGCCGGCCGGCAGCGGATCGACGAGAACGTTGTTGCGGTTCGCGTCGATGTTGCTGTTGTGGATGGTGAACGGCTGCCCGGTCATCATCCGCGCGACTGCGCCGCCGGTGAGCCCGCGCAGCCACGGCAGCTCGAAGCGTCCGCTGATCGTCGCCGTGTGGCGCCGATCGAGGTTGGTCGGCCCTTCATTCAGTTCGAGGTTGCGCTCGCCGAGCACCTGGAAGTCGTTGGTGGCGGTCGGCGTCCCGTTGGTATTGCCGCGGCCGTGGCCGAGCCCGTATGAGAACCGCGCGCCCCAGTTGTCGGAGTAGCGCTTCTCGACCTGCAGGTTGAGGCCGTCGTACGTCGTCTCGCCGATGTACTCGACGATGAAGACGTCATTCGAGAACGGCGTCACGCCGATCTGGCGGGCGATCCCCTGGAGGTCCGTCCGAACCGGCGTCGTCGTGCGTCCTGTGTTCGGCTTGAGTCCGGGGTTGAGGTTGTAGCGGATCGGCAGATCGCGGTTCACCATGTGCACGTAGTCGGCCGCAAATGCCAGCTGGCGGCCAAGCTGGCGTTCGTAGCCAATCGAGCCCTGGTGCTGGTGCGGAAGGATCCGGGCCGGCGTGTCGAGCCACACCGCGCTGGTGTTCCTCGCCAGCGTCCCCGGCGGCACGAGCTGGTTGACCAGCGTGCGGTTCAGCGTCGGGCCGTTGACGAGCAGCGGATCGGTGGGCAGCCGCCCGGCGCTCGGGCCCGGATCGACTTGCGCCACCGGGAAATTGGCGATGAACGAATTCGTGAAGACGGGGAACAACCCGTAATTCTCGAACCGGTCGATCCACTGCTTCTCATAGAACAGCCCGTAGCCGCCCCGGACGACGCTTCCCGGCCCCGGCGTGTAGGCGAACCCGACGCGTGGCTGGAAGTTGTTCTTGTCGATCGGATGCGTGCCCGGGTCGGCGAAGAAGGGATTCCACTGCTCGGTGATCGGCGAATTGTGCAGGTCGTACCGCATACCCAGGCTGAGCGTCAGGTTCTGGCGCAGCTGCCACTTGTCCTGCAGATACAACCCCAGCGAGTGGGTGCGCGAGAGCAGCTTCACCATCTGCGGCACGCGGATGTTGAGGCGCTCCGGATAGGTCGACGGGTCGGATGCGTTGAACGGCCGATCGGACGGGAAGATGAAGCGGCCGTTGGTCACGCGCTGGTCCTCGCGGTAGTGCTCGCCGAGCTGATACTGCGTGCCGAACTTCACGTCATGGCTGCCGCCGGCGCCTTCCATGTACCAGCTGAAAGTGTCGTCGAGCCCGTAGACGTTCATGTTGCGGTAGTCGGCGTAATTGTCGTCGGCCTGATCGATGAAGTTCTGGTACTGCAGCGTCGGCGGCGCCTGCGTCCAGTCGCCGGTTTCCTGGTAGAGCGGCTGGCCGCGCTTCGGCTTCTCGTGCACCGCCGAGAGCCTCAGGATGTTCAGTTTCTTACCGCCGATCACCCGGTTGTAGGTGCCGACCAGCGCCCAGTCGTTGTCCTTCTCGATGCTGAGCGTGTCCTTGGTTCCACCGAGGCCGACGCCGCCGCCACCGGTCAGCACCTGGTTGTAGTTCGGCTGGTGGTCCCAGAGATAGCGGACCGAATAGTTGTCGCTCGCGCTCAGCTGGTGATCGACCCGCCCCATGTAGTTGAACGAGTTGGTCTCCTGCGCGACGCTGAAGCTCTTGTCCGGACGGGTGGGATAGACGATGCTCCGCCCTTCGTTCTTGTCCTGGCGCTCGAAGCTGGCGAAGAAATGCATCTTGTCGCGGACGATCGGCCCCCCGATGGTGCCGCCCCACTGCGTCTTCCTCGTCTCGGGCTTGTCCAGGTTCTGCTGCGCGACAAAGAAGTCCTTGTCGGTCATCGACGAGTCGGTGAAGTAGCCGATCGCGCTGCCGTGCCAGCGGTTGGTGCCCTGCTTGGTCAGCGCGTTGACCACGCCGGCGGTGGCCGCGCCGTACTCCGCATCGAACTGGTTGGTGACCACCTGGAATTCCTGGATCGCTTCGAGCGGCGGCCGCGCCTGCGCGCCCGAGCTGCCGCCGCGCAGGTCGTCGTTGTTGCTGCCGCCGTCCATCAGGTAGACGACCCCGCTGCCGTGCTGACCGTTGATCGTCACGCTGTCCGACGACGAGTCGGCCGCCTGGTTGTAGACGACGCCGGGCAGGAGCGCCACGAGGCCGGTGAAGTTGCGCGAGCCGGACGGCAGGTTCTCGATTTCGCCCGTCGAGACGTTGCCGCCGACCTGCGCCGAGGTCAGATCGACCTGCGGCGATTCGGCCGTCACCGTGACGTTCTCTTCGATGGCGCCGACGCGCAGCGTGAGGTCGACCTGGAGGGTCGACCCGATCCGCACGACCAGGTTCTCCTGCGTCAAACGGCTGAAGCCCTGCAGCTGCGCGGTGACGCGGTACGGGCCAGGCACCAGGCCCGGCACGAGGTAGGTACCGTCAGCGCCGGTGACCGTTTCGCGCGTGGTGCCGTTCTCGACGTGCGTGACGACGATCGACACCCCGGGGAGGATGCCCTGTTGCTGGTCGGTGATGCGGCCGCGAATGGCCGATCCCCCTTGTTGTGCGGCGGCGGATGTGGCGAGGGCGAGAGAGCCCAGGACGAGAAGCGCGATTCCGAGCCGAGTACGGCGCATGAGAGCCTCCTCCGAAAAACGCAGAGACCGCAGAGACGGCAGAGACCGCAGAGACGGCAGAGACCGCAGAGACGGCAGAGACCGCAGAGACGCAGAGAACGTCGACGCGTTGTAAGGATTTCAGCTGAGAGGCATAAGAGAACCGTCCGGGACGGCCCGTTATACAACGTGTCAGCGGCGAAACTTCACGAATTCGGGGGAAGAAACGGCGGCGAGCCGCCCCTGAAGGGGCGGCCTACGTGCGGTTGGATCGAGAGGTTGTCGGGCGGCTCTCCACGGCCACCGCGAGTCGAATAGGGCGGCCCTTCAGGGCCGCCGTGAGAGTCCCGCCGACGGCGTGAGCAGCATCAACAGCAGCGCCTTCTGGCCGTGCAGGCGATTCTCGGCCTGGTCGAACACCACCGAGGCCTCGGACTCGAAGACGTCGGACGTGACCTCCTCGCCGCGATGCGCCGGCAGGCAGTGGATGAACAGCGCGCCCGGCCGGGCCAGCGACATCAGCTCCTCGTTGACCTGGTAGCCGGCGAAGACCCGCCGGCGGATCTCGGCCTCGGCTTCCTG
>Ga0111539_10004425_pt1 | contig 18362 bp, 13 predicted proteins | sample RhiMethybrSRZTD1_FD_79667 | JGI IMG/M metagenome (GOLD analysis project Ga0111539, IMG submission 79667) | Populus rhizosphere microbial communities from Tennessee, USA - Rhizosphere MetaG P. TD hybrid SRZTD1 (version 2) (version 2) | ecosystem: Host-associated > Plants > Roots > Rhizosphere >... | reverse complement strand
GCCTTCATGAAGGAGATCTGCCGGCGCGCGCGCATCCCGACGGCCCTGCACAAGAGCTTCATCTCATCGTCGGAGGCCATCGCTTACGCCGAGACGCTCGACCGCTGGCCGGCGGTGATCAAGGCGGACGGCCTGGCCGCGGGCAAGGGCGTGGTCATCGCCAAGGACAGCGCCGCGGCCGTGGGAGCCGTGCGCTCGATGATGCTCGACCAGGTCTTCGGCGACGCCGGCAACCGCGTCGTGTTCGAGGACTTCCTGCAGGGCGAGGAGCTGTCGATCATGGCGCTCGTCGACGGCGAGACCGTCGCCGTGCTCGAGCCGAGCCGCGACCACAAGGCCGCCTTCGACGGCGACCAGGGTCCGAACACCGGCGGCATGGGCGCCTTCTCGCCCAGCCGCCTGCTCTCGCGCCGCACCTACGAGCAGATCGAGGAGCGCATCCTCGTGCCCGTCGTCCACGCGATGGCGCGCGAGGGGCGCAGCTTCCGCGGGATCCTCTACGCCGGCCTCATGCTCACCGGCGAGGGACCCTTCGTGCTCGAGTTCAACGCGCGCGGCGGCGACCCCGAGACCGAGGTGCTCATGCCGCGCCTGAAGACGGACGCGCTCGCGCTGTTCCATGCCACCGCGACGGGCGGGCTGGCGGGGCTCGACGGGCTGACCTGGACGCCCGAGCACGCCTGCGGCGTGGTGCTCGCCGACGGCGGCTACCCCGGGCCCGTGCAGCCGGGCAAGCGCATCTTCGGCGTGGACGCAGCCGCGGCGATGCCGGACGTGCGCGTCTACCACATGGGCACGCGCAGCCGTGACGGGCACCTCGAGACGGCGGGCGGGCGCGTGCTGTGCGTCGTGGGTCTGGGACCCGGCCTGCAGGCCGCACGCGACCGCGCCTACGCGGCGGCCGCCGAGATCTCCTTCGAAGGCATGCGGATGCGGCAGGACATCGGCTGGCGCGAGCTCGACCAGCCCGTGGGAGCGAGTTGAAGGGCATCACCGACCGGCTCGAGGCCTTCCTGCGCACGCGCGGCCTGCGGCTGACGCGCCAGCGCCTGGCGATCCTGGACGCGATCTACGCCACGCACAAGCACGTGACCGCCGACCAGCTCTACGAGATGCTCCAGCGGCACGAGCGCACGGCGCGCCTGCGCATCAGCCGGGCGACGGTCTACCGCACGCTGGCGCTCTTCAGCGACGGCGGCTTCGTGCAGGCGCTCGACGTGGGGCGCGACCAGGGCACGCTCTACGAGCACACGCTCGGCCACGAGCACCACGACCACATGATCTGCCTCGACTGCGGGCGCATCTACGAGTTCAGCGACGCGCAGCTCGAGCGCGCGCAGGAGGCCGCCGTGCGCCGGGCGGGCTTCCGGTCGACGAGCCACCGGCTCAACGTCTTCGGCACCTGCGCCCGCTGCAGCGGGCGGACCGAGGCCGCCACGACCTGAGGCGGCGCAGCCGCCGGGGCGGCGCTGTGCTAGGCTCGGCGGTCTTGAGTCCGGGTCTCATCATCACGTGATCTCCACCCTGTCGGCCCTGCCCGTCGGACAGCGGGCCCTGCTGCGCGCGGTGGGAGGCGAGCGCGCCTACCGCCGCCGCCTGCTCGAGCTGGGCTTCGTGCCCGGCACCGAGCTGCGCCTCGTGCGGCGCGTGGGGGTGGGCGACGTGCTCGAGGTCGAGCTGCGCCACAGCCGCATCTCGCTGCGCATCAGCGAGGCCTCCGCGATCGAGGTCGAGGTGCCGGCATGAGCCGTCCGGTGGTGGCCGTGGCCGGCAACCCGAACAGCGGCAAGACCACGCTCTTCAACCGGCTGACGGGGGCCAACGCGAAGGTCGGCAACTACGCCGGCGTCACCGTCGAGCGCCGCGAGGGGCTGGCGCGCCTGGCCGACGGGCAGCAGATCGTGCTGCTCGACATCCCGGGCACGTACAGCCTGTCGGCCCGCACGGCGGAGGAGCAGATCGCGATCACCGCGATCGCCGGCCTGAATCCCTACTCCGAGCCGGACGCGGTCGTGCTCGTCGTCGACAGCACGCAGCTCGCGCGCAACCTCTACCTCGTGCTCCAGGTGCTCGAGCTGCGGCTGCGCACGGTCGTGGCGCTCAACATGCACGACATCGTGCGCAAGTCGGGCATGCGCATCGACGTCGAGGCGCTCGAGCGCGAGCTGGGCGTGCCGGTCGTGCCCGTCTCGGCCACGCGCGGCGAGGGCATCGACCAGCTGACGGCCGCTCTCGCGCAGCGCCTGCGCGCGCCGATCGTGTCCGAGGCGCCGGTCGTCGCGCTCGACGGCGCTGCGCTGGAGGCCGACATCGACGCGCTCGAGCCGGCCATCCCGCACGGCTGGGGCCGCGGCGACACGGCGCGGCGGCGGGCTCTGGCGGGGTGGGCGCTGCTCTCGATCGACGCCGCCGACGAGCTCTGGGACGTGCCCGACGAGCTGCGCAGCCGCACGCTGGCGAGGCAGGGCCTGGCGCGCGACCAGGGCCGCGACCTCGACCTCGACCTCGTGGCCGGGCGTTACCGCTGGATCGACGCGCACATGCCGGCCTTCGTCTCGCACGTGCCGACGACGCTGCGCCGGCTCACCGACGCGGTCGACAAGGTCCTCATCCACCCGGTCGTGGGCTTCGCGCTGTTCCTGCTCGTCATGAGCCTCGTCTTCGAGTCGCTCTTCACCTGGAGCGCGCCGCTCATCGACGCCGTGAACGTGGGCATCGGCGCGCTGGGCGACGGCCTGACCGCGGCCCTGCCGGCCGGGCTCATGCGCGACTTCCTGATCGACGGCGTGGTCGCCGGCGTCGGCGCGGTCGTGGTCTTCCTGCCGCAGATCCTGCTGCTGTTCATGTTCATCTCGCTCATGGAGGACAGCGGCTACATGGCGCGCGCGGCTTTCCTCATGGACCGCGTGATGAAGGCCATCGGGCTCACCGGGCGGGCCTTCGTGCCCATGCTCTCGGGCTACGCCTGCGCGATCCCGGCGATCATGGCGACGCGCACGATGGAGCGGCGGCGCGACCGGCTGCTCACGATGATGGTCATCCCGATCATGACCTGCTCGGCGCGGCTGCCGGTCTACACGCTCATCATCGGCGCGCTCTTCCCCGCGCGCGGCGAGCCGGGCGGGACGGTGGCGGGCTTCCTCTCGCTGCAGGCGCTGCTCATGGTGGCGATGTACCTGTTCAGCACGGTCATGGCGCTCGGCGCGGCGGCCGTGCTGGGGCGCGTGCTGTTCAAGGGCGGCGCGGCGCCGCTGCTGCTCGAGCTGCCGCCCTACCGCCTGCCGCACCCGCGCTCGGTGCTGCGCATGATGTGGGAGCGCAGCCGGCTCTTCGTGACCGAGGCCGGCACCGTGATCCTCGCCTGCAGCGTCGTGCTGTGGGTGCTGCTCTCCTTCCCGCGCGAGGCGCCGCCCCTGCCGGCTGCGGCCGACGCGGGCGCGGTGGCGACGGCCCCGGTGGAGGGGCAGGAGGCCGCGGCGCGCCTGCACCACAGCTGGGGCGGGCGGCTCGGGCACCTCATCGAGCCGGCCATCGCGCCGCTCGGCTTCGACTGGAAGATCGGCATCGGGATCATCGGGGCCTTCGCGGCGCGCGAGGTCTTCGTGAGCACGCTCGGCGTGGTCTACGGGGTGGGCGACGAGGCCGACGAGGCCAGCGCGCCCTTGCGCAGCAAGCTCCACGAGGAGCGCTGGCCCGACGGCCGGCGGGTCTACACGCCGCTCGTGGGGCTGTCGCTGATGGTGTTCTTCGCCCTCGCGGCGCAGTGCATGAGCACGCTCGCGGTGGTGCGGCGCGAGACCCGGAGCTGGCGCTGGCCGATCTTCCTGTTCAGCTACATGACGGCGCTGGCCTGGATCTGCTCGTTCCTGACCTACCAGGGCGGACGGCTGCTCGGCTACGCCTGAGGGCGCGGGACGCCGGTATACTCCCCGCTCTCTCGAACGGGTCGGGCGTCTCGATGAACAGCTCGCGACGGCTGGGCATGCTGCTGACGGTGCTCGCCTGGGCACCGCTGCCGGCGTCCGCGCAGAGCGCACCGCTGCCGGCGCCACGCCCCGCGAAGGTGGCGCCGCTCGGAGCGCCCGAGCTCGCACCGCAGCCGCCGCAGCCGCCGCTGTCGGTCGGGAGCGGCGACCTCGCGGTCGGCGAGGGGGGCAGCACGGCGATCTTTTCTCCCGTGCCTCCGGGCTTCACCGACGAGGTCGTCGGCGACGCGTGGAACCAGGCCGTCGGCGTCACCTTTGCGAGCGACGGGCGCGCCTACGTGTGGCAGCGCGGCGGACGCGTCTACGTCGTCGTGAACGGCGTCAAGCTCGTGCAGCCGCTGCTCGACATCGGCCCGGAGGTCGCCGACTGGGGCGACCACGGGCTCATCGGCTTCGCCCTCGACCCGGACTTCTCCACCAACGGCTACGTCTACCTGCTCTACGTCGTCGACTACCACTACCTGACCAAGTTCGGCACGCCCGAGTACGACCCGGCCGCCAACGACTACAGCCACGACACGATCGGCCGTGTCACGCGCTACACGGCCACGGCCGCGAGCGGCTACTCGGTCGTCGATCCCGCCAGCCGCCTCGTGCTGCTCGGCGAGAGCATCACGACCGGCATCCCGATCTCCGGGTCGTCGCATGGCGTGGGCAGCCTCGTCTTCGGCGAGGACGGCACGCTGCTCGTGTCGACCGGCGACGCCAACCCCGGCGACGGCAGCGGCACGCTCCTCTCCGACGGGATCATCAAGCCCAAGGAGAACGTCGCCTCGTTCCGGTCGCAGCTCTTCGACGGCCTGTCGGGCAAGGTGCTGCGCCTCGACCCCGCGACGGGCGACGGTGTGCCGAGCAACCCCTGGTTCGACCAGCTCGCGCCGCGCTCGCCCCACTCGCGCGTCTGGACGCTGGGCCTGCGCAACCCGGCCCGCATGACGCTGCGCCCCGGCACGGGAGCGAGCGCGCCGTCGGCGGGGCAGCCGGGCACGCTGTGCGTGGGCGACGTCGGCGCGGAGACGTCCGAGGAGCTCAGCCTCGTGCCCAGCGCGGGCCTCGACCTGGGCTGGCCGCTCTACGAGGGCCTGCTGCCGTCGGCCTACTGGACGCCGCAGGTCTACTTCAACAAGGACGCGATCAACCCGCTCTGGCAAGCGGGCCACAGCGGCCCGTGCACGCAGAAGTTCTTCAGCTTCCAGCAGCTCCTCGTGCAGGACAGCCTCAACCCGCCCTTCTGGCCCAATCCCTGCGACCCGAGCCAGGGCATCGTCAGCACGGCGCCGACCTTCGTGCACCACCGGCCGGCGATCGAGTGGCTGCACAGCGGCCCGGCGCGCGTGCCGACCTACGACGGCAGCGGCGCGGCCACCGTCACGGTGCTCGGCACGCCGGAGTCGCCGGTCGCGGGTCCGAGCTTCATCGGCAACTGCTCGATCGGCGGCGCCTGGTCGACGCGCACCGGCTTCCCGCCCGCCTTCCAGGAGGGCTACTTCCACGGCGACTACGGCGTGTGCTGGATCCGCTTCGCGCGCTTCGACGCGGCGAACCACCTGCTCTCGATCGAGCGCTTCGCCGATCCGGTCGGCCGCGTGGTGAGCATCGCCTGGGACGAGACGACCGGCAGCCTCTGCTACATCAACTACAAGGACAACGGCATCGGCGAGCTGCACCGCATCCGCTGGGTGGCGGGCAGCAACCTGGCGCCGATCGCGAAGGCGAAGCCCGCGCTGAGCTACGGGCCGGCGCCGAAGACCGTCGCGTTCGACGGCTCGTCGTCGATCGACCCCGAGGGCGGGGTGCTGCACTGGTCGTGGGACTTCGGTGACGGCACGCCGCTCAGCCTGCTCCCGAGCCCGGTGCACACCTTCCCGAGCGAGGACATCACCGCCAGCGGCACGATCATCGGCAAGGTCTTCGAGCTCGAGCCGCCGGGCACGACCGCGTTCATCAGCAACCCGGACCCGGAGGTCATGCGCGACGGCGACTTCCCGCCCGAGGGCACGGCCGACGAGCAGCGCCAGTACGACACGATCCACACCTCGGGCGGGGTGCCCGACAAGAACGGCATCTGCTGGATGGGGTACTCCTTCCCGAGCGAGCGCACCTTCGTCGGGATGGTCTACGAGGAAGGCATGACCTACGGAGGCGGCGGCTGGTACGAGACCTGGAGCATCGACGTGCGGCAGGACGGCCAGTGGGTGACCGTGCCCGGCGCGATCGCCGATCCGCCCTACCCGCCCGCCGACGGCGCGCCGCACTTCCAGAGCTTCGAGTTCCGCATCCCGCCGACGAGCGGCGACGCGATCCGCATCTACGGCGAGCCGGGCGGCGTGAGCCCGCTCGACTTCGTCACGATCAGCGAGCTCCGCGTCCTCGCCGAGCCGGCCTCGCCGCTCGAGCAGCCGGCCAACTTCGCGGTGACGCTGACCGTCGCCGACGACGCGGGCGCCGAGGACACGGCGTCCGCCGTCGTGTCGCTCAACAACACGCCGCCCCAGCCGGTCATCGTCGCGCCCGCCGACCTCGGCACCTACCCCGGCGAGCCCTCGATGATCGAGCTCGTGCAGGCCTCGACCGACCACGAGCAGGACGCCGCGACGCTGAGCTGCGCCTGGCAGGTCATCCTGCACCACAACACGCACACGCACCCCGGGCCGCTGCTCGAGGACTGCGCGCCCGGGCCGCAGGTGCTGCTGCCCGAGGGCTGCGGCGACGGGTCGATCTACTTCAACGAGATCCGCCTGACGGCCACCGACCCGCTGGGCCTGAGCACGACGCGCTCGAGCTTCCTGTTCCCCGCCTGCGACCGCAACCTGAACGGCGTCGACGACGTGGCGGACATCGCGGGCGGCACGAGCCTCGACGCCGATCGGGACGGCGTCCCCGACGAGGCGCAGACCGACTGCAACGGCAACGGGCAGCCCGACCTGTACGAGATCTTCCTGGGCCGCAAGCGCGACCTCGACGCCGACGGCGTGCCCGACGACTGCGAGTCGCCGTGGACGATCCACCGCGCGCCGCACTCCGGCGTGGGAACGCCGCAGGCGCCGCCGAAGTAGGTCAGTCGGCGGGGGCGTGCGGGGCGAGCTCGGCCAGGCGCTCGCGCGCGCGAGCCATCGGGTCCCGGACGCTGTGACCGGCATCGGGTGACCGCTGAAGGATCTCGTCCCCGAAGCTCAGCAGGACTCGCTGCGCGTCGACGTCCCCTGGATCGGCATCCGCAGCGCGCACGAGCACGGCGAATCCGTCGGGCGTCAGCTTGCCGATGGCCGCCGTGCGGACGAGGAAGTCGCGCATCCCGAGCTGCGCGCGCACGCGCGGCACCGCGAGCACGACGAGCGCCAGCATCGCCGCGAGTCCGCCGGCGACGAGCACGGCGCTCGCGCGCGGGCCGGCCGGGCGCGGCGCGGCCGGCGCCCAGGCCCAGCCGGCCGCCGCGAAGAACGGCAGCGCGGTGCCGGGCGAGACCCAGGCGTTCTGCACGAGGGCGGCGACGGTGCCGGCCACGAGCACGCCGAGCGCGACGCGGTCGCCGCAGCCGCCGTCGGGCGCGCTCGCGCCGCCGCGCCGCGTCGCGCGCGCGGCGCGAGCCAGCGTGGCCAGCGCGAAGCCGAGCAGGCACAGCGCCGCGGGCCAGCCGCCCTCGGCCAGCGCGAGCAGGAGCTCGTCGTGCGGATGGTCGACCTCGGTGTGCGCGCCGGCCAGCCCCGGCAGCGCCGCCTCGGCCGGATCGCGGAAGGGCGGGTACTGCTCGCGGTAGCGGCCCAGGCCCCAGCCGTCGAGCGGACGCTGCGCCGCCATGGCCAGCGTGCCGCGCCAGACCGAGAGGCGCACCTGCGTGGTCACGTCCTGCGCCGAGAGCAGCGGTGCCTCCGCGTCGAGCTTGCTCGCGAGCAGCCGCTGCGGCCCCTCGCCGAGGGCGAGCGCCAGCCCGAGGCCGAGCGCGAGGTGGATGCCGAGGCTGCGCCAGCGCGCGGCCGGCGCGCCGCGCGAGGCGGCCACGACCGCCGCCGCGCCGCAGGCCGCCGCGAGCCAGCCGCCGCGCGCGCGCGTGAGCAGCAGCGCCGCGACGCCCAGCGTCGTGACCCAGGCCGCGAGGCGCAGCTTCCAGGCCGGGTCGCGCGGGTCGGGACCGAGCAGCGTGGCGATCGCGGCCGCGACGCAGAGCGCGAGCAGCGCGCCGGCGCGCGTCGTGTTGCCCATGAGCGCGACGACCTCGTCGGGCCCGCTCGTCAGCCAGCGCTCGAGGCCGGCCGCCTGCAGCGTCGCGACGATGGCCGTCGCGAAGCCCAGGAGCAGCAGCGCGTCGCGCAGCGCGGCGCGCGCGCGCCAGGCCGCCAGCACGCCCAGCGCGCCGGCCAGCGTGGCGAGCAGCGCGACGAGCAGGCGGTCGGCCACGGCTGCGTGCCGCAGCACGGCGAGCGCGCCGATCAGCGACCACGCCACCGAGGCGAGATAGAGGAGCGCGCCGCGCGAGCCCAGCCAGGCGGCCAGCGCGTCGCGCCCGCGCCAGAGCATCCAGGGCAGCAGCATCACGGCGGCGAGCAGCGCGACGAGGCCGAGCTTGAGCGCGTCGAGGTCGAAGACGTCGGGCAGCGCGACCGCGCCGGCCGACACGAGCAGCAGCACGAGCGGCCAGCCGGCCCGGGCGCTCATGCCGCGCTGGATGCGCCCTGGAACAGCGCCTCGACGAAGGCGGCCGGGTCGAAGCGCTCGATGTCCTCGACGGTTTCGCCCACGCCCACGAAGCGCACCGGCAGCCCGAGCTGCTCGCGGATCGAGACGACCGCGCCGCCGCGCGCGGTGCCGTCGAGCTTGGTGACCATCAGCCCCGACACCGCGACGCTGGCCTGGAACTGCCGCGCCTGCGCGATCGCGTTCTGCCCCGTGGTGCCGTCGAGGACGAGCAGCGTCTCGTGCGGCGCGCCGGGCACGCGCTTGCCGAGCACACGGCGCACCTTCTCGAGCTCGGCCATGAGGTTCTTCTGCGTGTGGAGGCGGCCGGCCGTGTCGACGAGCAGCACGTCGATGCCCTCCTTGGCGGCCGCGTCGGCGGCGTCGAAGGCCAGGCCCGAGGGATCGGCGCCGCTCTTGCCCTTCACGATCGGGACGTCGAGGCGGTCGGCCCAGATCGTGAGCTGCTCGACGGCCGCCGCGCGGAAGGTGTCGCAGGCCGCAAGCATGACCTTGCGCCCCTCGCGCTTGTGCAGCGCGGCGAGCTTGGCGATCGAGGTCGTCTTGCCCGAGCCGTTGACGCCCACGACGAGCACGACGTGCGGCCGGTCCGCCAGCGCCACGGGGGACTCGGCGCCGCCCATGAGCTGGAGCAGCCGCGCCTTGACGAAGGGCTCGACCTCCTCGGCCTGCTTGAGCGTTCCCTTGCGGAAGGCCTCGCGCAGAGCCGTCACCAGGCTCGCGGCGGCGGGCCCCAGGTCGGCCGTGTAGAGCAGCTCCTCGAGACGGTCGAGCTGGGCGGCGTCGAGCTCGCCGCGGCCCATGAGCTGGCGCAGCCCCGAGACGAGGGTCTCGCGCGTCTTGCGGAGGCCGGCAAAGAGTCGGCCGAAGACCACGCTCAGCCGGCGCCGCCGCCCGCCTCGTCGCTCGCGCCGGCCTCGTCGGCGCGCGGCGCGCGCGGGGCGGCGGCGGCCCGGCGGCGCGTCGCGGCCGACGGCTGGCCGGCGGGCGTGTCGTCGACGCCGCGGCCGAGGTCGCGGCGCACGCGGTCGAGGATGCCGTTGATGAAGGCGCCCGACTGCGCGGTCGAGAAGCGCTTGCCGAGCTCGATGGCCTCGTTGATCGAGACCTTGGCCGGGATGTCCGGCCGGCTCGACAGCTCGTGCACCGCGAGGCGCAGGATGTTGCGGTCGACCGCCGCGAGGCGCGACAGCTCCCAGTTCTCGGCGGCGATGGTGATGAGCGCGTCGATCTCGCCGCGCTGGGCGAGCGTGCCGGCCACGAGCTCCTGCGCGAAGGCCTTGACCTCCGGCGACGACTCGGCGTCGTCGAGCGTCGAGCCCCAGACCTCGGGCGAGGGCGCGCGGGCCGCGTCGCAGGAGTAGAGGACCTGCAGCGCGATCTCGCGCGAGCGGCTGCGGCTGCCGATCATCGCCCCGCCCCGCGGGCCGCGGCCTGCGGCGCGCGCAGCTCCGCCAGCAGGTTGGCGGTCTCGACCGCCGAGCGCGCGGCCTCGGCGCCCTTGTTCTTGCCGGACGCGGTCGAGCGGTCGCGGGCCTGCGCCAGCGTCTCGCAGGTCAGCACCCCGAAGCCCACCGGCACGCCCGTCTCGAGCGCGACCTGCGCGCAGCCGCGCGCCGCCTCGGCGCACACGTAGGCGTAGTGGTCGGTCTCGCCGCGGATCACGGCGCCGAGCGCGACGACCGCGTCGTAGCGGCCGCCCAGCGCCAGCTCGCGCGCGACGAGGGGCAGCTCGAGCGCGCCGGGGACGTGCGCGACGTCCACCGCGTCGGGCCGCACTCCGCACTCGGCCAGCGCCGCGCGGGCTCCCTCGAGCAGCCCGCGCGTGACGGTCTCGTTGTAGCGGCTCACCGCGATCGCGACGCGCAGCGGCTGGCCGTCGAGCTTGCCTCGATACTCGCGCATGGACTGGAGATCCGAAGGAACGAGCCGCGGATCCTAGCGCCACCCGCCACTTTCATCCAGGGTGATATACTCCGCCGCGCTTCTCCGGCCGCGGCTGGAGATCGGGTGCCCACGAGGATCCACAACCATGGCTCGCATCCAGCCTGCCCGCGGAGTCCGCTCGCGCCGGCTCGCGGCCGGCTCGCTGACGCTCGTGCTCGCGGCCGCGCTGGGCGCGCCGGCGGCCGCGCAGGTCGTGACCGTCGGTCGTGTGCAGTACGAGCAGAAACCGCAGGTCCAGCTGGACTGCAGGACCGGCGGCGAGTGGGTCGGGCCCTTCGACTACGAGCACCTGATGAATCCGCTGCTCGGCCGGAACCCGACCTATGACGACCGCGACTGGGCCGAGCTCACGCACGCCGTCCTGCTGCCGCCGCCCAGCGACGCGCCGACGCAGCCGTCCGAGCGCGTGCTGCTCGTCGCCCGGCGCTACGACACGGGCTCGCTGGCCAATCCGGGCGGCGACACCCTCCCGCTGAGCTTCATCTGGGACCGCGGCGAGCCCGCGACGCTCACCTCGCAGGTGGTCAATCCGGACGCGAGCGACGCCTCGGCCGAGCTGTTCTGCGGCGGGCACGCGCTCACGGTGGGCGGCAACGTGCTGTTCGCGGGCGGCACCGACGAGGTGCAGCAGATGACCTACAACGGGGCCTTCTGGAGCCACCGGTACGTCCAGCTGTTCATGAACAAGCAGGAGCCGTACTGGGTCACCGAGTCGACGGCGACGGCCCCCGACGTGCCGCCGATGCCCCCGATGCAGCGCGCCCGGTGGTATCCGACCGCGGTGCGGCTGGCCGACGGGAGCATCCTCGTGGCCGGCCACGGGTTCAATCCGGTGGCCGTGCCGGACTCCGCGCAGACGCGCGAGCGCTGCGACGTCGACGACGTGGCGGGGACGCTGACCTGGCGGACCTACAACGGGTCGTCGCTGCTCACCAATGTGGTGGGCTCGAGCTGCGGCGTCTCGTCGCTCCTGCACCTGTACACCTACCCGCGGATGTACCAGCTGCTCTCGGGCGACGTGTTCGCCTTCTACGTCGAGGCGGACGTGCTCTCGTTGAACGCCTGCCCCGACCCGGCGAAGCCGGACCTGTGGCGGAAGATCCAGACCGCGCTGCTGCCCGCGCCGGGCGCGAACTCGGCGCACTACATCGACCTCACGCCCCCCGGCGGGCCGACGGAAACCATCTATGCCCTGGGCGGGGCGGTCGAAGGCACGCATTCGCTGGCCAGCAACCGCGTCCTCCGCATGGACGTGGACGTCGCCAACCCGGCCGCCTCGACCTGGACCAACGTCGGCGTCCCGCAGCTCAACTCCGGCCGGATCTTCCTCGGCGCGGTGATCCTGCTCGACGGCAGCCTGACCGCCTTCGGCGGCGTGAGCCAGGATCCGGACTCGGACGTCGTGACCTACAGCCTGCATCCCGAGCGCTACGAGCCGCCCGGGATCTTCGCCGCGCCGGACACGGCCTGGCAGTACCTCAATCCGGAGGCCGACCCGCGCAGCTACCACATGGTGGCGGTGCTGCTGCCGACGGGCGAGGTCTTGTGTGCGGGCGGCCAGGGCAAGAGCGTGTTCACCGCGAGCCTGCTGCCCGATCCCGCGTGGTACACGGCCGAGATCTACAAGCCCGCCTACATGTGCGGCCCGGCGCGCCCGACGATCGAGTCCGCGCCGGCGAGCCTGGCCTTCGGCGCGCAGGACCTGCAGCTCGACGTCAAGCTGCACTCGAGCAGCAGCGGCGGCGAGACGCGCGTCGCGCTGATCGGCCCCGGCTCGATGACCCACTCGACGGACTCGGGCGAGGTCTACATCAAGCTGAAGTTCACGCCCTTCACGCCGAGCCGCGACCCGGGCCAGGCGACCACGATCCACTTCGACGCGCCGCCGAGCGGCAACGTGGCGCCGCCGGGCTGGTATCTGCTGACGGTCGTGAACTCCGAAGGGCGGCCCAGCGAGGCGCGGTGGGTCCAGGTCGGCACGCCCTGACCGCGGGCGCCGGCTCGTGGCCGGCACGGTGAGAGCTCCCGGCCGGTCGCTGCCGCTGCTGGCGTCGCTGCTGGCCACGGCCTGCGCCGGCGCGACGGAGGGCGTGTCTGCCGTGCCCGCCGTGGCCGCCGTGCCTGCCGTGCCCGACCGGCCGGCGGCAGGACACGACGCCACCGACGACTGGGCGATCTCGCCGGACAGCGTCGCGGCGGCCGAGCGCTTCCTCGCCGGACCGGACCAGGGCGGCCTGGCCTTTCCCTTCCGCCTGCTGATCGCCAACGCGAAGCTGCAGGCCGGCGACGCGCGGCCCGCCGCGCTCGAGCTCGAGTCGCTGCGCGCCGACCTCGCGACGGCGCCCGAGGCGGTGACGCCGGCGCTGCGGCGGCGCGTGCTGCGCACGCTGGCCGCGGCCTGGTTGCGCGTCGGCGAGCAGGAGAACTGCATCCTGCACCACGGCACGGACTCGTGCCTGCTGCCCATCTCGCCGGCCGGGCAGCACACCGAGCGCGAGGGCTCGCGCCAGGCGACGGCGGTGCTGCGGCAGATGCTCGCGGAGCGACCCGACGACCTCGAGGCGCGCTGGCTGCTCAACGTGGCGGCGATGACGCTGGGCGAGTGGCCCGACGGCGTACCGGAGGCGTGGCGTGTGCCGGCCTCGGCCTTCGCCAGCGAAGGCGAGGTCGGGCGCTTCCGGGACGTCGCCGCTGCCTGCGGCCTCGCCGAGCGCCAGCACGCCGGAGGCGTGTGCCTGGACGACTTCGACGGCGACGGCCGGCTCGACCTCGTGACCTCGGACTTCGAGCCGGACGCGCCGCTGCGCTGCTTCCACAACGCAGGCGACGGGAGCTTCACCGATCGCGGCGTCGAGGCGGGGCTCGCCGGCACGACCGGCGGCCTGAACCTCGTGCACGGCGACGTCGACAACGACGGCGCTCCCGACATCTGCGTGCTGCGCAGCGCCGGCCGGCCCGAGCTCGACCAGGACTGGCCGCTCACGCTGCTGCTGGGCGACGAGCGCGGCGGCTTCCGCGACGCGACGAGCGCCGCCGGTCTGGACGAGCGCTTCTCGACGCGGGCGGCGGCCCTGGCCGACTACGACGGCGACGGCTGGCTGGACCTGTTCGTGGGCAACGAGAGCAGCGAGTCGGTGCGCCGCGTGAGCCGGCTGTACCGCAACACGGGCGGCGGCCGCTTCGAGGAGGTCGGCGCCGAGGCCGGCCTGGCGCTCTTCGCGCCGGTCGCCGGCTGCGGCTGGGGCGACGCGGACGACGACGGCGATCCCGATCTCGTCGTGACCTGCCTCACCGGGCCGCCGCTCCTGTTCCGCAACGACGACGGCCGCTTCACCGAGTGCGCACGGCAGGCCGGCCTCGGCGGCCCGTCGCGTGGCGGCGCCTGCGGATGGCTCGACTTCGACAACGACGGCCACCTCGACCTGTTCGTCGCCGGTTACCGGCTCGGGATGACCGCCGCGGTGTGCGCCGACTATCTCGGCGCCGAGGCGACCGACGTGACGCCGCGGCTGTACCGCAACCGCGGCAACGGCACCTTCGAGGACGTCACGCGCGAGGCGGGGCTCATGCACGTCCTGCCCGTGATGGGCTGCAACTGGGGCGACGTCGACAACGACGGCTGGAGCGACCTCTATCTGGGCACGGGCGAGCCCGACCTGTGCGCGATCTATCCCAACCGGCTGTTCCGCAACGACGGTGGGCGGCGCTTCCTCGATGTCACGACCGCGGCCGGCATGGGGCACCTGCAGAAGGGCTCGGCGCTGGCCTTCGGCGACGTCGACGCCGACGGCGACCAGGACGTCGTCGAGATCATGGGCGGCCTGCTGCCGGGCGACACCTTCCACCGCGTGCTCTTCGAGAACCCGGGCAGCACGAGCCACTGGGTCACGCTCGTGCTCGAAGGCAGGCAGGCCAACCGCTCGGCGATCGGGGCGCGCGTGCGCGTCGCGGTGCGCCGCGCCGACGGCAGCACGCGCGACATCCACCACCTGGTCGGCACGGGCGGCAGCTGCGGTAGCCAGAGCCTGCAGGCCGAGCTGGGCATGGGCGACGCGACGGCGATCGAGTCGATCGAGATCGCCTGGCCGGGCAGCGGCACGCGGCAGCTCGTGCGCGGCGACGCCGTGGCGCTCGACTCGTGCTGGCGCATCGTCGAGGGCCAGGAGCCGGTGCGGCTCGAGCGGCCGCCGTTCCGGTTGGGTGGGGAGTGACGAGGCCCTGCACGCGGCCAGTTAGCCGGGAAGCATGGCGTCCATGATCAGGCTGAAGGCTCCGCGCGGACCGTCGTAGACGAACCTCATCGGAGTGAGGTAGTCGCGACCGAGAAGCCCGAAGTGGCTCCCGCGCTGGAAGAGCGGCTGCAAACCAACAACTTCTTGCGGAAAGACGACATCGCTCGCTTTGCCGCTGGCATCGGCGAACCGGACGAGCATCTCCATCTGGTAGACGGGGCGGGCCTCTGGTGCGCCGGTCGCGCCACTGATCAGCGTGTAATGCGAAGGAGAGTGTCCGAGGGCCTGTGGCGTTCGATCGTCGAGCATCGTGCACACGGAACCGGTGTCGATGACCATCGACGCTCGGATGCTCCCGGGCTGATGCGCCCGAACTCTCGCAGCGGGATCTCGCTGAAACAGGACCTCGATCAGCGGACCGAGCCTCGCCATGGCGTCGCCCGACGACATCTGGACGTCGCGCCGAAGCACGGTGAACTACTTGAACAGATGCGGCGCTGGGTTCCAGATCACTCGCTGGGGCTCGACGCGGGCGATGACGAACCCGCCATCGTGGCCGAAGCGGCGCCTCGCCTCATCGAACGCCTCCCTGCCGGACTCGAAGTCGCCTTCGACCTTTCCGTTCAGGAAGATGACCCAGCGGTTCCTGAGCCGCGACTTCAAGAGCTGTGGCAGCGCCGCCCGGAAGCGTTCGCTCTCGCGCCGGACCTTCTCGTGGACGTCCATGGTGCCTCTCCGCAGAATGTAGCCGATCGCCCCCCGGCGGGATGATCCCGATCCGGTGACGAATCGGCCGGCGCGGCGTTACAGCCGGGCCTCCCTTGGCGGCACGCGGCGGTTGCCGCATCATGTCGCGGTCCCGGAGGGAGCCATGATCGATCCCGATCGCGCGCGCCGATTGGCGGAGGTCGCGCTCGCGGCCTCCGGCGCCGAGGCCACCGAGGTCGCGATCAGCGCGACCGAGCAGGCGCTCAACCGCTTCACGCACGAGCACCCGGTGCAGAACGTGCACCGGCAGGAGGTCTCGATCGCGGTGCGCGTGCACGAGGGCGGCCGGCAGGGCAAGGCCAGCACCGGCACGCCGACGGAGGACGCCGTGCGTCGCACCGTCGAGCGCGCGCGCGCCGCCGCGCGGCTGGCGCCGGCGCAGGAGCTGGCGCCGATGCCCGGCCAGCCCTCGGGCTACCGGTTGCGCGGCGGCGGGCCGCTGCGCTCCGATCCCGAGGCGGCCGCGGGCACGGTCGGCCGCATCGCCGAGACGGCGCGCGGCGCCGACTGCCGCGTCACCGGCATCCACCACGGCTGCTCGACGCTGCGCCTCGTCGCGAACAGCGCCGGGCTGCTCGTGCACGACTGGGACACCGTCGCGCAGGTCTCGGTCTCGGCCTTCAAGGACGACGGCGCGGGCTGGGCCTTCAGCAACGGCTCGAAGCACGAGGCCCTCGACGCGCCGGACGTCGCGCGCCGCGCCGTGCACAAGGCCGTCGCCTCGCGCGCGGCGCGGGCCGTGCCACCGGGGCGCTACACGGTCGTGCTCGAGCCGGCGGCGGTCTCGTCGCTGCTGCTCTTCACGGCCAGCCACGGCTTCGGCGCGCAGCAGGTCACCGACGGCTGCTCCTTCCTCGTCGGGAAGCTCGGCGAGCCGGTCTTCGGCCGCAACGTGAGCGTGGCCGACGACGCGCACCATCCGCTCACGGTCGGGCCGGTCTTCGACGGGGTGGGGCTGCCGCGCCAGCGCGTCGCGCTCGTCGAGGGCGGCGTGGCGCGCCACCTCGTGCACGACCAGCTCACCGCGCGCCGCGCCGGCTGCAGCAGCACCGGACACGCCCAGCCGCAGCCCAGCCGCGACGGCCCCTACGCGGGCAACCTCGTGCTCGAGCCGGCCGAGGGCGGCAGCGCCGAGCTCATCCGCGGCGTCAAGCGCGGACTGCTCGTCACGCAGTTCCACTACAGCAACGTGGTCGAGCCGACCCAGCTCACGCTGACCGGCATGACGCGCAACGGCACCTTCCTGATCGAGAACGGCGAGATCGTCGGAGCGGTGAAGAACATGCGCTACACCGAGAGCCTCGTCGAGGCCTTCAAGCGCGTGAGCGGGATCGGCGGCGACCCGACGCTGGCCTCGGCGCTCTTCGGCGGCTGGGCGGTGGTGCCGAGCGTGCGCATCGAGGAGTTCGGGTTCTCCAGCGGGACGGAGTTCTGACATGACGACGGTGGTGGTCTCGCCTGCGGCCGCACTCGGAGCCCGCGCCCTCGGCCTCGCCCGCGCCGCGAAGGCCTCGTGGTGCGACGTCCGCATCGCGCTCGTCGAGCGCGAGGAGCTCTCGGTGCGCAACGGCGAGGTCGCCGCCCTCGAGCAGGACGAGGTCTCCGGCTTCGGCGTGCGCGTCATGGTCGATGGCTGCTGGGGCTTCGCCTCGGGCTACGACCTCGACAGCTCCGAGGTCGAGCGCGTCACGCAGCTCGCGATCGCGCTCGCGAAGTCGGGCCGGAGCGCGGGGCCGGGCCGCCACCAGTGGGCCGACGAGCCGGCCTGGCGCGACCGCTGGACCTCGACCTGGCTCATCGATCCCTTCACCGTGCCGCTCGACAAGAAGATCGACCTGCTCATGAAGGCTGACGCCGTGCTGCGCCAGAAGCCGGAGATCGTCTCGACCGGCTGCAACCTGAGCTTCCGCCGCGAGACGCAGACCTTCCTCTCCTCGGCCGGCGCGCACATCGAGCAGGTCGTGCTGCGCAGCGGCGGGGGCATCAGCGCCACCGCGCACCAGGCCGGCGAGACGCAGACGCGCAGCTACCCGTCGGCCTTCGGCGGCCAGTACATGGCCATGGGCTGGGAGCTGATCGAGTCGCTCGACCTCGTCGGCCACGCAGCGCAGTGCCGCGACGAGGCCATCGCGCTGCTCTCGGCCGAGCCCTGCCCCGTGGGCGAGATGGACATCATCCTGAGCGGCGACCAGCTCGCGCTGCAGATCCACGAGTCGGTGGGGCACGCGACCGAGCTCGACCGCGTGCACGGCTGGGAGGCCAACCACGCCGGCACCTCCTTCGTCGACCCGGGCAAGCTCGAGCGCGGCTTCCGCTACGGCAGCGAGCACGTCAACCTCGTCTGCGACGCGACCGCGCCCGGTGGCCTGGCGACGGTCGGCTACGACGACGACGGCGTGCGCAGCCAGCGCTGGCACCTCGTGCGCGACGGGATCTTCGTCGGCTACCAGACCAGCCGCGACACCGCGCACTTCGAGGCCGCCGCGCGCGGCGAGGCGATCGTGCCCGGGGTCGGCCCGCACGACGCGCCGCGCAGCCGCGGCTGCAGCCGCGCCGAGGGGCCACTCCACGTGCCGATCGTGCGCATCAGCAACCTCTCGCTCTCGCCGGGCACCTGGCGCCTGCCCGACCTCATCGCCGACACCCAGGACGGCCTCTGGATGGCCGGCGTGAAGTGCTGGTCGATCGACCAGCAGCGGCTCAATTTCCAGTTCACCTGCGAGTACGGGCGCGAGAT
>Ga0111539_10004424_pt1 | contig 18365 bp, 18 predicted proteins | sample RhiMethybrSRZTD1_FD_79667 | JGI IMG/M metagenome (GOLD analysis project Ga0111539, IMG submission 79667) | Populus rhizosphere microbial communities from Tennessee, USA - Rhizosphere MetaG P. TD hybrid SRZTD1 (version 2) (version 2) | ecosystem: Host-associated > Plants > Roots > Rhizosphere >... | reverse complement strand
GTCGCGGTCGTCCCCTCTCGCAACGGGACGTAAGGGTCTGAGACCGAGAACGTCACCAGCGCCTGGCCGTGGTCCCCCAGGGCGATGTCCTTGACGGTGCCCGTAGGGACGCCGGCGACGACCACCTGGGAGCCCTTTACGAGCTGGCTGGCGTTCTGGAACTCGGCCGTGATCTCGTAGTTCGAGCCCCCGCGAAGAAGAAGCAGCGCGACGACCACCGCGGCCACGACCAGGGCCACGATGGCGGCGATCCGGCCAACCGCCGAAGACTTACTCAATGTCTCTCGGTCCTCTCCATCCCGTGCCGCCCGCGGCTCCCTCCACGCACAGGTGAAGCTTGGCGCCGGCCGAGCCGAAATGTCAAAGGTGAACCGTGCGTGGGCGACGGCAGCTCACGCACGTATTTCCCTGACTTTCTTGAGTTGTTGTTAAGGAGGGATGTGCCCGCCTCGGGGGTACTCGAAACTCCCCGAGACAGGCTTCGGGAACGGATGCGGCGCCCGGAAGGACGCCGCGCGGCGTGGAGCTCGGCTGCCTACCCCGCTGCCGTGAAGCGGCCGGCAACCTCCGGCCAGTTCACGACGTTCCACCAGGCGTCGATGTAATCCGGGCGCCGGTTCTGGTACTTCAGGTAGTAGGCGTGCTCCCAGACATCGACGCCGAGCAGCGGCGTCTTCCCGTCCGAGATCGGCGAGTCCTGGTTCGCGGTCGATACCACGGCGAGCCCCGAGCCGTCATGCACCAGCCACGACCATCCCGACCCGAAGCGGTTGACTCCGGCGGTCTTGAACTCGTCCTTGAACGAGTCGAGCGAGCCGAAGGCGTCATCGATCGCGCTACCGAGGTCGCCCTCGGGCTCGCCGCCCCCGTCCGGGCTCATGATCTGCCAGAAGAACGTGTGGTTGGAGTGCCCGCCGGCGTTGTTGCGCACGGCGGTGCGGATGTCGTCCGGAAGCTGATCGAGATTGCGAAGCACCTCGTCGACGTCCTTGTCCGCCCACTCCGTTCCCTCGAGCGCGGCGTTGGCCTTGTCCACGTAGGCCTGGTGGTGCTTGTCGTGGTGGACGCGCATCGTCTGCTCGTCGATGTGTGGCTCGAGCGCCGCGTAGTCGTAGGGAAGCTCGGGGACCGAGTAAGCCATCTGACCGCTCCTTCGTCGCGTTGGGGGATCTCGATTCAGCCTATCCGAGCGCCTCGCGAAAGCCCGCGCGCCAGCTCGGGTACATGGGCTCCCAGCCCATTGCGCGCCGCGCCCTGGCGTTCGACGCGCCTCGCAGGCCGATCACCATGCGCGCCGCGGTTCCTCCGAGCAAGCGCGCGATGAAGCCCGGGACCTGCCACGGCCGCTTCGCCCCGAGCGCCTCCGCGTACGCCGGAAGCCACTCTGCGACGGTCGCGGGCTCGTCGTCGACGATGTTGTAGATGCCGGGGTCGCCGCGCTCGCACGCCGTGACCGTCGCCGAGGCGGCGTCCTCGATGTGAATGAACGAGAAGAGGCCGTCGCTCCCACGGACGATCGGAAAGCGCCGTTTGCGGACCATCCCGGCGATGCTGCCGTCGCGCGCGTAGTAGGTACCCGGGCCGTAGAACCAGCCGTAGCGCAGCACCACTGCCTGGATGGCGTCGGTCTCCAGCGCCGCCCGCTCGTGGGCGACCATCGCCCGGACGCCGTCTCCGAACGGCGGTGCGGCCTCGGTCCACGGGCGGCCGTCCTCGTCCTTGATCATCTCCCCCTCCGGCGCGTACAGAAAGGCGATGCTCTGAGTGACGAAGCGCTTGGCGCCCGCCCCCACCGCCGCCGCCAGCAGGTTGGTCCCGCCGACGGTCCGGATCCGATTGGTCGGGCCGTAGAACCGCTCGTCCAGCTTGCGCGCGTCGTAGTCGCGCGGCAGCTTCGTGAGCTCGTTCACGACGACGTCGGGCCTCGCTGCGCCGACGTTCTCGCGCAGCCCATCCGCGTCGAGCGCGTCGCAAACGACGGCATGGCCACCGGACTCCTCGATCGCCCGAGTCCCGGTCTCGCGGCTCGTCATCCCCACCACCTCGTGGCCGGCTCCGGTGAGCCGACGTACGAGCGGGCGACCGATCACGCCGGAGGCTCCCGCGACGAAGATCCTCATCGCAGCTGAAAGCTACCGGCGGCGGCGCGCGCCGCGCATTCGCCCGCGAGCTCGCCGTCTATGCGGCGATCTCGAACAGGACTCCGGAGGGTTCCCGGAAGAAGATCGACTCCAGGGGTCCCCGCTTCGTCACCGGGGTCACGTGGATCCCGAGGCCGATCACCCGCTGGCGCCAGACGCTCTGGTGCCGGCGGCGACCCCACCACGCGACGTGGTCGACGGAGCCGGCCCCCGCGACGCCGCGCAGCCGCGGTGGGCGATCGAGCACGTAGTGAGCCCGGCGCCTAGGGCCGGCCACGGCGAACGCGGTCTCGTCGAGCGCGTCGAAGCCCAGGCGCCCCGCGAGGATGTCGGCGGTCGGCACCGGCTCCCGGCAGTAGGCGTGGACACCGTCGAAGCCACGGAGCGCCCGGTGGGGAGAGAGGTCGGCCGAGCGCGCGACCAGCGCGACCCGTTCGGGCCCGACCGGCACGAGCTCGTGCTCGAGACCCTCGACATCGGCGAACCGCAGGAGCGTCTCGCCGTGGCTCGGGTCCTCGTAGCGGGCCTCCACACCGACGGCGTTCAGGCGGCGCGACCAGAATTCCAAGACCTCGAGATCGGCCACCCGCCAGCGAATCCGGTGGACCATCCCCGCGCCCGCCCGGCCAATGCGCTCTCCCGGGCGCTCGATGAAGCAGAGCGTGCTGCCGGGCCGGCCGAGCTCGTCGCCGAAGCGAATCACCCTTCCGCTCGCGCCCTGCGCGTCCGGCAGCCTCGCGAGCCCGAGCAGGCCGCTGTAGAACTCGGCGCACCGATCGGGATCGCCCGTGATCGCGGTGACGTGATGGATGCCGTGAAGCCTCATTCGTCGCCTTCGACTTCGCCGCCGCCCCCGGGTCGAGCGGTGCGTTTTCCGCGGCTGCCGCGGGTTTTGCACCTTTCGACGTGTTTCTCCATCATGTTGACTAATATTATCGGGAAACAATGAACGGCCAGCCACCCAACATCCTCTACATCCACTCGCACGACACCGGCCGCTACGTCCAGCCGTACGGCTACCAGGTGCCGACGCCGAACATCCAGCTGCTCGCGGACCAGGGCGTCCTGTTCCGCAAGGCGTTCTGCGGCGCGCCCACCTGCTCCGGCAGCCGGGCCTCCCTGCTGACGGGCCAGTACTGCCACAACAACGGGATGCTCGGGCTCGCCCATCGCGGGTGGTCGCTCAACGACTACGGCGAGCATCTGATCCACGCGCTGAGGCCCGGCGGCTACCACTCGGTGCTGATCGGCGAGCAGCACATCTCGGAGGACCCGGCGGCCATCGGCTACGACGAGGTCATCGAGGTCGAGAGCTATCGCGCGACCGAGGTCGCGCCGATCACGAACGAGGTGCTCGGGCTGGCCCCGGAGCCGTTCTTCATGTCGGTCGGCTTCTTCGAGACGCACCGCCAGTTCTCGGCACCGACCTCGGTCCGGGACGCCCTCTACTCCCTGCCTCCGCCCAACCTGCCCGATACGCCCCGGACCCGAGGGGACATGGCGGCCTTCAAGGCAAGCGCACGGTCACTCGATCAGGGAATTGGGGCGGTGCTGAACGGGCTCCATCAGAGCGGCCTCGCCGACCGCACCCTGATCGTATGTACGACCGACCACGGGCTCGCGTTCCCGGGCGCCAAGGCCACCCTGTACGACGGGGGCACGGGGGTGATGCTGATCATGCGCGGGCCTGGCGGTTTCGCCGGTGGGCGGGTGATCGACGCGATGGTCAGTCACCTCGACATCTACCCGACGCTCTGCGACATCGCCGGGGTCCCCCAGCCGCCGTTCCTGCAGGGCGCATCGTTGATGCCGCTCGTTCACGGCGAGATCGAGCGGATCCACGACCTGATCTTCACCGAGATGACCTATCACGCCGCGTACCAGCCATTGCGCGCCGTGCGGTCCAGGCGGTGGAAGTACATCCGCCGGTTCTACAACTACCCGCACCCCGTCCTCGCCAACTGCGACGACAGCGCGACCAAGCAGGTGCTGGTCGAGCGCGGGTGGGGCGAGGAGATCGTGCCGGAGGAGCAGCTGTTCGACCTCATCCTCGATCCGAACGAGCACCGCAACCTGTCCGAGGATCCGCGCCACGCGGAAACGCTTCTGAAGATGAGGGAGCGACTCGAAAGCTGGATGGAGGAGACCGATGATCCGATCCGGCACGGCCCCATCCCCACGCCCCCGGGCGCCTACGCCAACCACCCCTCGCAGGCGTCGCCGAACGATCCGCCCCGCGAGGGCGTCCTCGCCTAGTCACTTCTGCTACCGAGGTGCTCGAAGCGGCGAGGCCGTGGGAGAACGCGGGAATCGGAGCCCTTGCGCTGAGCGGGCGCCGAGTGTAGGTTCGCTATAACGCCCGCGAGTTCTGCGCGGCCAGACAAGGGAGGACAGGGATGTCAGCCCCAACCTGCGGCGCTGCCAGAAGAGGGAGGACAAGGATGTCAGCAGCCCAGTCTCGTCTCCGCGTTGGACCGGCCGCGCCCGTTGCGTTTGCGGCGGTCCTCGCCTTAACGCTCATCGCCCTCGTGGTTTTGAACGACGCCCGGGCCGCTGCCCAGCAACAGCCGAAGTGTGGCGACACCATCACCAACGACGCCACCCTCCACCACAACCTCGTCAACTGCCCGAACAACGGCATCGTCATCGGCGCCGACGACGTCACCCTCGACCTGAACTACCACAGCATCGACGGCGACGGGACCCCGGCCGCTGGCTGTGATCCCCGGCGGGAGTTCTGCGACGTCGGGGTGCTCAATGACGGCCACGACGGGGTCACCGTCACGAACGGCTCGCTGCACCAGTTCGGGATCGGTGTGTGGGGCCTGAGGGCGAGCCACAACCGATTCCTTGGCATTTCTGCGTCGAGGAACGTCTTTTTCGGCATGGTGATGTTCGACTCGACGCGAAGCGTGATCCGAAACGGCTCCTTCAGTCGCAACATCCCCCCGGAGGGAGACGGGATCGGCTTGTTCAGCTCCGACCACCTTCGGATCGTGGGCAACAAGGTCAGACGTAATCCAGGGCCGGGGATCCACGTCAGTCGCTCCGACCAGAACCTGATCAAGGGCAACATTTTCTCGCGGAACGGCCCCGGAATCCTGATCGAGGGTGATCGCAACGAGATCCGACGCAACCGCGTCCGTCGCGGCGGCGGCATCCGGGTTGGCCCCGGAAGCCACAACGTGATCGCCAGAAACCGCACCTCGCGCGCGTCGGAGAGCATCCGCGTCGAAAAGGGACGGGGCAATCTGGTCACCCGAAACGTCGTCGCTGGCGCCCGCGGTCCGGGCATCCGCCTCGGTATCCAACGGCCCTCGATCGGCGGCGCCAACAACGTCATCAGCCGAAATCAGGTGAAGGGGAGCGGCGACGATGGATTCCTGGTCAACGAGAAGGACAACCGCAGCGTCCTGAAGCACAACGTCGCGATCGGCGCCGCGGACGACGGCTTCGATATCCGGAGCCACAGCGCGAAGCTGACCGGCAACCAGGCGGAGCGGAACCGAGACCTCGGCATCGCCGCCCGCCGCGGGGTGATCGACGGCGGCGGGAACAGGGCGAGCGGCAACGGCGATCCACGCCAGTGCACGAACCTCGTCTGTAGGTGAGCTGCGAGCGCGATGTCGCAGATCATTCGCCTTCGAATTTCGGGAGGGGCCGAGGCCATCGAAGCCGCCGGCCTGTCGGAGTAGCCGCAGTCCCAGGCGAGTAAGCCTCAATCGGGGCGGCCGGATTTGAACCGGCGACCTCACCGACCCGAACGGTGCGCGCTACCAGGCTGCGCCACGCCCCGAGAGGGAGTCATTTTACGGGCCGGATCGAGGAGCTCGCTCGCGCCTACGATCCGCCGACGTCGGCGACCGCGGCCTCGACCTCCTGCTTGGTCGGGCCGTCCTGGAGGACCTTCGTGCCGTCGGGGCCGTCGACCACGATCGACGGTGCCTCGATTCGGAGGCCGTATTGCGCCGCGAGCTTCTGGTCGGCGTCCACGTCCTCCTTGACCTGGTCGGAGTCCATGGCCTGGTGCCAGGCATCGAGGTCGAAGTCCGGGATCGAGTTGCCGAGGTCGTCGAGGAACTGGTCGGTGACGTTGCCTGCAGGGGCCTCGTCCTGGTTACGGAAGAAGAGCTCGGCGAACTGCCACTCGCGGTCCTGGTTGCCGGCCGCGGTGGCGGCGTAGGCCGACTGCGTCACGTCCGCCTGCCCCAGCGAGTAGTTGTGGAACTCGAATCGGACCTGGTCGCCGCGGGCGTACTTCGCGATCAGCGGATCGACCGTGTCGCGCTGGTAGGTGTCGCAGGTGGAGCACTGCAGATCCGTGAAGAGCCCGAGCGTGACGGGTGCGTCCGGCGTTCCCAGTGAGGACCCATCCTGCTGTACGCCGCCCAGAAGCTCCTGAACATCGTTGCCGCCGGAGATCCGGATCACCTTTGGACCCCCAGTCCCGACGGACAGGGAGATGATCGCAGCGACGAGCCCGGCGATCCCCACGCCCAGGAGGACGCGGGGCACCCAAGCACTGCTCACTAGCCGGCGACCGCCTTGTAGTAGCGGACCGCGAGTCCGGTGAGCAGGGTCTCGAAGCTCTCCTCGATGGGGGTGCCGGCCTCGGTCGAGTACGCCTCCAGCCCGCGACGCTCGATGTCCTCGCTGCGCGTAACGACCTCGTCGACCAGATCGGGGTGCTCGTCGCAGAAGAAGGCACCGATGGAATAGAGCTCGGTGTCCATGAGCGATTCCAGGAACGAGCCCGCGGACGCGAGGTCTGGGGTGGTCTCAGCCACGGCGCACATCGTAGGCCAGTGCCGATTCCGGCCCACGCTCTTCGGAATTTGCGATCAAATCCGTTGACACATCCGCTCCATTGGATAAAACTCCGGAGCGGAAGCGACGGGAGGAGACAAGCGAGTGGCAATACACCTGACGCCCACCGAGCTCGCCGACGAGGTCAACATGAAGCGTCGCGAGGTGATCTCGAAGTGCATGGAGATGGGCGTCCCGATCTTCAACGGCCGGATCGACAAGACCCTGTTTCTCTCGTCGCTGCGCCGCACGACCAAGCAGGCCAAGCAGCCGGCGTAAGCACCCGGCCGGGCATACACCTCTGCCGGTGAGCGCGGGGACCGCGCTCACCGGGGGCGCGCGCTCGGCGCGCTGAGATAGCCTTCGGGCGCCCGCGGCGCCATACCGCGGGCCGACCGACGAAGGAGGAGGACCCATGGAGACCGCCACGGTGCAGCCCGGCTCCGCCAACGGAGTGGCCTCGCGCTCTGTGGCCGACCTCCTCCCGATCGCCGTTCGCGAGCACGGCGATCGGCGCGCGGTCATGTACAAGGAGGAGGGCTCCTCCGAGTGGATCTCCAGGACCTATCGCGACGTCGGCGAGGTCGTGGAGCGGCTGGCACTCGGCCTCATCGACCTCGGGGTCGCGAAGGGCGACAAGGTCGCGATCCTGGCCAACACGCGGCCCGAGTGGACCTATTTCGACTTCGCGGCGCTGACGGCCGGGGCGACCGTCGTCCCGATCTACCAGACCAACTCCCCCGACGAGTGCCAGTACGTGCTGGAGAACTCCGATGCACGCGCGGTGATCGTCGAGGACGCCGAGCAGCTCGCGAAGATTCGCGAGATCCGCGACCGCTGCCCCGCCCTCGAGTATGTGATCCAGATGACCGGCGAGGCCGAGGACGCGATCTCGGCGGCCGCGCTGGCCGACCGCGGCGCCTCCCACGAGTCGGCCGAGTGGGAGGAGCGCTGGAGCTCCGTCGCACCCGACGACATCTGCACCTTCATTTACACGTCGGGCACGACGGGCCCGCCCAAGGGCTGCGTAATCTCGCATGGCAACTACCGGTCGATGCTGGACATGGTGCTCGACGTGGGCGTCCTCGGCGACGACGAGGTCACCTACCTCTACCTCCCCCTCGCCCACTCGTTCGCGCTGCTGATCCAGTTCGGCACCGTCGCGCTCGGGGCGACGCTGGCGTACTGGCAGCGCGACCCGCTGAAGATCATCCCGGACCTCGCCGAGGTCAGGCCGACCTACTTCCCGTCCGTCCCGAGGATTTTCGAGAAGATCTACACGGCCGCCACCGCCGCGGCCGAGAACGCCGGCGGGCTGAAGAAGGCGGTGTTTCGCTGGGCAATCGGCGTCGGCCGCCGGATGCGCGAGACCGAACGAGCCGGCAGGAAGCCCGGTCTTCTCCTGCGCAGGCAGTACGAGATCGCGGACCGGCAGGTGCTCTCCAAGATCCGCAACCTATTCGGCGGCCGCATCAAGGTGGCGGTCAGCGGCGCCGCGCCGATCAATCCCGACATCCTGCGGTTCTTCGACGCCGCCGGGGTGCTGGTCGTGGAGGGATGGGGCATGACGGAGACGTCGACGGCCGCGACGATCGCCACGCCAGAGGACTTCAAGTTCGGCACCGTGGGCAGGCCGTTCCCCGGCTGCGAGGTCAAGATCGCCGACGACGGCGAGATCCTCGTGAGCGGCCCGAACGTCTTCCAGGGCTACTACAAGAACCCCGAGGCGACCGCTGAGACCCTCGTCGACGGCTGGCTACACACCGGCGATATCGGCGAGACCGACGCCGAGGGCTACGTGAAGATCACGGGTCGCAAGAAGGACATCATCATCACGGCCGGGGGCAAGAACATCACTCCCGCGAACCTCGAGGCCGAGATCAAGCAGCACCCGCTCGTCTCCCAGTGCGTGGTGATCGGCGATCGCCGGCCCTACCTGGTCGCGGTGGTGACGCTCGATGCCGAGGAGGCCGAGAAGTTCGCGGCCGAGCACGGTCTCTCGAGCGACGCCGACGCACTGGCGTCGACCGATGAGGTCCGTCAGGCGATCGACCAGCACCTCGAGAGGGTGAACGCCAAGTTCGCGCGGGTCGAGCAGGTGAAGAAGATCGTGATCCTGCCTCACGACCTCTCGCAGGAGGGCGGCGAGCTCACGCCGACGATGAAGGTCAAGCGCAACGTCGTGACCGAGAAGTACGCGGGGGAGATCGAGGCGCTCTACTCCGGCTGACGAGCCGGCAAGGGTTCAGCGGGGGCTCAGCCGGCTTCTGACGCGTCGTCCTGACGCTGCGTGCGAAGGAGCGCCGCCGTCGTCTGCTCCAGGACGCGCCGCCACGCCGATTGCGGCTCCCGCTCGCGCTCGACCTGATCGAGCACGTGGCGGACGCGTCGCGCCGAGATCTCGATCCCGTGGCGCTCCGCGATTGACTTGTAGCGCTCGTAATCCCGCGCCAGCTTCAGCGTTACCGACTCGAACCCGTGCTTGGCGATCTCGAGCCTGGCGCTGTAGTCCAGGATCGACGTGCCGAACATCAGCTCGTCGTCGAACTCGGGCTCGATCAGGATGATGTCGACGCCGGGATACCGCTCCTCCCAATGCTGGACCGCGATGTGCAGGCGCTCGTGCGAGAGCAGCCGGAACGCCTGGTTGCCGATCGCGGTGAAGCCCATGTCGGATATGCGCCGAGCCCGCGTGCCCATGATCGTCGGGATCCGCTTGCGGAAGTCGTTTATGAACGGCACCACCGGATTCACGACGACGATGAACTTGGCCCCGTGCTCGACCGCGACGTCGATGTTGGTGGTCGATCGGATCCCGCCGTCGATGAACTCGCGGCCGTCGACGCGCACCGGCTCGTAGATCATCGGGAGGGCCCCGGAGGCCGCGACCGCGGTCGAGATCGGCACGTCCGTCCAGTCCCCATCCCCCATCACGACCCTCTCGGTTGAGTCGAGGTCGGTCGCCGTGATGTAGAGCTCGGAGTTGAGCAGGCGGAAGTCGTTGCTGCGATCGGGGTCCGCCAGGGCCTCCTCGACGTAGCGCTCGATGCCCCTGCCGCTGTAGATGCCGGTCGGGAGCCCGCCGGCGAGCCCGTTCACGAGGTCGACCGCCGAGATCTCACCGATGTGGGCCACGAACTCACGGGCGACGCCAGCCACTCGCAATGGGAAGGTGAGTGACTTGCGCAGGAAGCCGCCGTAGTTGGGGTGAAGAAGCGTCCCGAGGTCGATGTCGGAGAGCGGCGTCGGGAGGTCGCGGTTGATCACCCGCATCATCTCCTCCGGCGTGATCCCGTTCGCGACCATGCTGGCGACGAACGCGCCCGCGCTCGTCCCGACGTACACGTCGAATTCGTTGATCGTTCGGTTGACCGCGAGAAGGTCCAGAGCGCGGAGCGCGCCGATCTCATACACGCCGCCGGTGAAGCCGCCGCCCCCGAGCACCAGCGCGGTCTTGGAGCGCTTCCTGCGCGATCTCTTCGCCCGACCCTCTCGAGCCGCGGTCCGCGGGGTCTCGAGCTCGACGACCTTACCCATGGGCTCTGGACCGGCGCCGGAAGCAATAGGTGGACTTCATTCCCGTGGGGATTATGCCTGGCTGAGCAGCCAGTGCGCTGCATCTCCCTCGGATAGGCTGACGTGCCTCGTGCCGGGTTGGAGGCTGCGAATCGTGCTTCTGGGCGCGACGTGCACGCTCCTCGCCGCGCCCCCGACGGCGGAAGCGATTTCTCGCGCGCGGCTGGAGCAGGGGCTCTCGAAGCAGATGCATCGTGTCGGCGGAGGGAGCGGTGCCTGGGTCTCCGACCTCGATGCCGCCGGTCACGGGCCGCTGTTCAGCTGGGCGGCGAAGACGCCGAGGATCCTGGCTTCGAACTCCAAGCTCTTCACGACGGCAGCGGCGCTCCACCGCTTCGGTGTCGATGGCCGCCTCGAGACGCGCCTGTATCCCCATCCGCGCACCGCGGTTCACCCACACGCGATCAGGGGCGACCTGGTGATCGCAGGCGACGGCGACCCGGCCCTCGCGAGCAGGGGCTTCGCGAAGCGCAACAATCTGCCGCTGACACCGATTGGGGCACTCGCGAGGGGGCTGCACCGAGATGGCATCAGGCGGGTGCTCGGCAAAGTCGAGGCCGACGACACCATCTTCGACCGCAGGCGCGGCGTGCCGACCACCGGCGTGGATGCCTCCGGCGAGCTCTCCCCGCTGTCGGGACTGTCCTATGACTCGGGATTCGACGGGAGTCACTACGCGCGCCGTCCCGAGCTCGAGGCCGCACGTGCCCTGCGGGCGAAGCTGCGCCAGCACCACATCCGCGTCAAGGGCGGCGTCGGCCGCGCCAACCTGTCCGAGGGCGCCCTCGAGCACTCCCCGCTGGCGGCGGTCAGCTCGCCCCGCATGTCCACGCTGGTCATGGCGACGAATCGCCCGTCGAACAACTTCTTTGCCGAGATGATGCTGAAGCGCCTCGGCGCGAGCGCCACGACGAAGGGCACCACCAGCCGCGGAGCCCATCAGGCGGAGCATTTCGCGGCCCAGCTCGGCGCCTCCGTCAAGCTGCAGAACGGGTCGGGCCTGTCCAGAGACAACCAGGCCTCGCCAAAATCAGTTGGTGGCCTCCTGCGGGCGCTGGACCGGCGCCCGGAGCATTTGGCATTTCGCAGGTCCCTCCCCCTGGCGGGGCATCAAGGAACGCTCGGCAGCCGTATGCACGGCACCGCTGCGGACGGCGACTGCCGGGCCAAGACGGGGACGCTGATCGATGTGAGCGCGCTGTCCGGCTATTGCCACGCCGCCGGCCACACCGTGGCCTTCTCGATCCTGATGAATTCCGTCAACGTCTCCGTCGCGGAGGACGCGCAGGATCGAATGGCCGCGCTGATCGCGCGGTACGGGCGTTAGCCGCAAGGCCCTCGGCACTACATCCGCCGCAACTACGCCGGCACCAGCTCGCGGAGGCCCGCCTCGTCGATCACGGGCCTGCCCAGCTCCTCCGCCTTGGCGAGCTTCGACCCCGGGCTGTCCCCCGCCACGACGAAATCCGTGCTCTTCGACACGGAGCCCGTCACCTTGCCGCCGGCTGTCCGGATCATCGCCGTCGCCTCCTCCCGCGTGAGGCTCGGGAGCGTTCCGGTCAGCACGAAGGTCTTTCCCTCGAGCGGCCCTCCCTCCGCGCGTCGCTCCGCCTCCGAGAGCTCGAAGCGCAAGCCACGCTCGCGCAGGCGGTTGATTAGCTCGAGCGTTGGCTCCTCGGAGAGCTCCTCCGCGAGTCGCTCAGCCACGATCGGCCCGATTCCCTCGACGTCCCCGAGCTGAGCGACCGATGCCTCGATCAGGCGATCGATGGTGCCGAAGTGGTCGGCCAGCGCTCCCGCGGTGACGTAACCGACCTCCGGCAGCCCGAGCGCAAAGAGAACGATGCCGAACGGCTGGCGTTTGGACGCCTCGATCGCATCGATGAGGTTGCGCGCCGAGGTCTCGCCGAACCCCTCCAGGGCCACCAGCTGATCGGTCGTGAGGTCGTAGATGTCCGCCTGGTCGCGAATCAACCCCTCCTCCAGGAACCGCGCCGAGAGCTTCTCGCCGAATCCCTCGATGTCCATCACTCCCGCGAAGTGCTTGATGTGCTGGAAGACCTGCCCCGGGCATCCGCGCCGGTTCGGGCAGATCGTGAACACCGCGCCCGGAGGCTTGACGGTTGGGGTATCGCAGCGCGGGCATTTCGCCGGCGGCTTCGGCTTGCGCAGGCGTCTGCCCTTGCGGCGCTGGATCAGTGGCGAGATCACCTGAGGGATGACGTCGCCGGCGCGGGTCACCACCACCTCATCGCCCTCTCGCACGTCCTTGCGCGTCAGATCCTCCTCGTTGTGGAGCGTCGCGGTGGAAACCGTCACGCCGCCGACGCGAACCGGCTCCAACGCAGCGAACGGAAACAGGGCGCCGGTACGTCCGACATTCCAGAAGATGTGATTGAGCTTCGTCGTCGCTGTGATCGGCGGGAACTTCCACGCCACCGCCCATCGCGGCTCCCGGCCGACCACCCCGAGCTCGCGCCAAAGGGTGCGCTGGTCGACCTTGATCACGACGCCGTCGATCTCGAAGTCCAGGGCCTCCCGCCGATCCTCCCACCAGCGGCAGCGAGCGACCACCTCGTCGGCTGAGTCGTGAATCTGCGTCTCTCCGTTCACCTTGAACCCGCGCTCGCGGAGCCAGTCGAGCTCCTTGGCATGCGTGGGCAGCTCGCCGTCCCGCTGCGCGCTCATGCCGTAGCACCAGATGGAGAGCGGCCTCGAGGCGGTCACGTTGGGGTCGAGCTGGCGCAGCGACCCCGCTGCCGCGTTCCGCGGATTGGCGAAGGCCGCCTCCCCCGCGGCGCTGCGCGTCTCGTTCAGGTGCTCGAAGGCCGAGCGCGGCAGGTACACCTCGCCGCGGACCTCGATCAGGCCCGGTGCGTCATCGATCCGCATCGGGATCGCCCTGATCGTGCGCAGGTTCTGGGTGACGTTCTCGCCGACGACGCCGTCACCGCGGGTGGCGCCGCGCTCGAAGACGCCGTCGACGTAGGTGAGCGAGATCGCCAGCCCGTCGATCTTCGGCTCGGAGACGAACCGCAGGTCACCGGGCTCGATGTCGAGCTGGCGAAGTCGGTTGTGCAGCCTGCTCTCCCAGGCGCGGAACTCGTCGGCGCCCCGTGCATTGGCGAGCGAGAGCATCGGCTCCGCGTGGCGGAGCTCCCCGAACTTGTCGAGCGGGCGCATCCCTCCCGCCACGCGCTGGGTCGGTGAATCGGGCGTCCGCAGCTTCGGGTGCTCCTCCTCGAGGCGGCGGAGCTCATCGAGAAGCGCGTCGTAGGCGTCGTCCCCGATCTCCGGGTCGTCGAGGACGTAGTAGCGATGATCGTGGTGCGAGATCTCGCGCCGGAGCTCCTCCGCGCGCTTTGCCGAGGCCGTCGCGCTCACGCCCGGGGCATCGATGGACTAGGCGCTGCCCGCACCGGCGAGCACCTCTCTGAACATTCGGTCGAGGTCCCACCCTCGCATCCGGGTGAGTCCGTCCCGGTCGGTCAGGTCGAAATGCACCGGGGTGATCGAGATCCGCCCCCTCGCAACGGCCGCGAGGTCCGTGCCGGGCTCGTCCTCGAACGACGGCTCGAAGCCGTAGATCTGATAGCGGCGCCGGCCGTCCCCGTCCTCGCCGACGAGCCGCAGCTCGTCGTTGTAGAGCCGCTTGCCGAGCCCCGTCACCTCGATTCCGTCGGGATCGCCGGCCGGACAGTTGACGTTCAGCAGCGTCTCCGCGGGAAGCGGCGTCTCGCCGAGCATCCGCACGAGCTCCGCGCCGAACGCGGCGGCCACGCCGAACTCGAACTGCGGCCCCGGGACGAACCCCATCTCCTGGGCGCTCCCCTGCTGTGAGATCGCGATCGCCGGGATCCCGAGCACGATCCCCTCGAGCGCGGCGGCGACGGTCCCCGAGTAGGTGATGTCGTCGCCCAGGTTGGAGCCGTGGTTGATCCCGGAGATGATCAGATCAGGCCGGTCCCCGACCAGCCCCAGATCGGCGAAACGCACGCAGTCCACCGGCGTGCCGTCCGTCGCGTAGGCGATGAACCCGTCGTCCATCTCCACCTCTTCGACCGACAGGGGCGACCGGGTCGTGATGCTGCGCGCTGTAGCGCTGCGGTTGGAGTCGGGGACGATGACGTGGACCTCGATCCCGTCGACGTCGCCAAGCGCCCGCCGCAGCGCATGGAGCCCCTCCGCCCCGATCCCGTCGTCGTTGGTCAGCAGAACGCGCATCATGTGGCTTGGTGAGGGCGTCAGCCCTCCGGTTCGATTCTAGGGACGGTCAATGCGGCCACAATCTCGGTATGGCCGCCGGTGACCAGCTGTTTACGATCGGGCATTCCACGCACGCGGTCGACCGTTTCGTCGCCCTCCTCGGCCGTCATCGCGTCGAGGTCCTGTGCGACGTCAGGCGGTTTCCGGGCTCGCGGCGCCATCCGCAGTTCAATGCCGGCGCGCTTCGCGACTCGCTCGCCGTCGCCGGAGTCGACTACGAGCCGTTCGGCGAGGAGCTCGGCGGACGCCGGAGGGCGAGCAGGACCCCCCGAGGGCCCGCGGCGGTGTGGCGCAACGACGCGTTCCGCGGCTACGCCGAGTACATGGAGACCGACGAGTTCGCCACCGGCCTCGAGCGGCTCGAGGAGCTTGCGCGCAGCCAGCCCACCGCGATCATGTGCGCGGAGGGGGATTGGAGACGGTGCCACCGGCGCCTGATCGCCGACGCTCTCAGCGGCCGCGGCTGGCGCATCGTCCACATCCGGCCCAACGGGCGAACGGAGGAGCATCAGGCCGCCCTCGCCTGACCCCCCGATGCGGTCGCGTCAGTAGCGAACCGCCGCCAGGTACAGCCCCTGCGCGGGAGCGGTGTCGCCCGCGCGGTCTCGCGGAGCGCCCGCGAGAAGCCCCTCGAAGTCCTCTCGCGAGCGCCGGCCATCGGCCACGCCGAGCATCGTCCCGACGAGGATGCGCACCATGTGGCGCATGAAGGCATCCGCCTCGATCCAGAACTCCAGCAACCGGCCCGGGAACGGCGCTCCGAGCGGGTGGGCCCGCCATTCGGCACGCACCACGTTTCGCTCGAAGCGCACGTGCTCGGTCTGAGTCGGGGTGAAGGCGGTGAAGTCGTGGCTCCCGAGGAGCATGCCGGCGCAGCAGTCCAGCGCTTCGGCGTCGACCCGATACGGCCACCACAGCGCCCGCCCCGCCTGCAGCGGGTTTCTAACCGGTCCGGCGATCACCCAGTAGCAATAGGTCCGTGAGCGGGCATCGCGCCGGGCGTCGAATCCATCCGGCGCCGCCTCGGCTGTCAGCACCGCGATCTCCGTGGGCAACATCGAGTTCACGCGTCGAACGAGCCCATCCGGCGGGTCCGCCCGCGCCTCGAAACTCGCCACCTGCCCCCACGCATGGACGCCGGCGTCGGTCCGGCCGGCGACCGTCAGCGGGACCGGGCGCTGAAACAGCGTCTCGAGCGCAGCCTCGAGCTCGCTCTGAACGGTGCGGAGGCCGGGCTGCGCGGCCCAGCCGGCGAAGGGCGATCCGTCGTACGCGATGGTGAGGCGGAGGACGCCCACCACCGGCAGGCTATTGCGCGCCCCGCTGGCGTCGGTGCTCCGAGAGACCCTCGACGTCGGATGAGATCGCCTCGAGCTCTCGGGCGAACTTTTCCATCACGTCGTGGTGGAGGAGGCCGCCGTAGCTGACGCGCGCCACGCCCAATGCCGCCATCTCGACGAATGATGGGGCCAGCGGGATCCGAAGGGCGTTCACCGGCCCCCGGGTATCGGCGACGAGCCGCTCGAGCGCGCCCCTCTCCCAGAGGGCGATCGGGTAGACGCAGTCGGCGCCGGCGTCGAGGTACGCGCGCGCTCGTTCCAGCGCCCCGCCCACCAACGCCTCCTGGCTCTCGTCGGATCCGGCGCGCACACCCGGGAGGAAGACGTCGATTCGGGCGTTGATGACGAGCGGATAACCATCCGCGGACGCCGCCTCCCTGATCGCGCGCAGCCTTTCCGCCTGGTCGTGCACGTCGCGCAGTTCGCTCCGCTCGTGATCGGTGTCCTCGATGTTGCAACCGGCCGCCCCGGCCTCGCTCAGGGCGGCGACGAGGTCCCGTGCGCCGAGGCCGTACCCGGACTCGGCATCCACCGTCACCGGCACGTCCACCGATTTCGCGATGCGCGCGGCCACGGCGAGCATTTGCTGGGCCGGCGCCTCCTCGTGGTCCTCGTATCCAATCGCCGCCGCCACGCCGGCGCTGGTCGTCGCCACAACCGGGAATCCTGCGTCGACCACCGCGATAGCCGACGCGACGTCCCAGGCGTTCGGAAGTACCAACGGCTCACCGCGGACATGAAGCGAGCGCAACCGCTCGCATCGCCCGTGAAGCTCGCTCGAGATCAAGCCGGCGTTGGCCGAGACGAGCTAGACCAGCTCGAGAAAGACCATCTCGGTCGAGTCAGAGCGGCGCGGGCCGAGCTTCACGATCCGCGTGTAGCCCCCGGGACGCTCGACGTATCGCGGGGCGATCTCCTCGAACAGCTTGTGCACGACGAAACGGTCCTGGCCGAGCGCCGACAGCGCCTGGCGCCGAGCGTGCAGGTCACCGCCCTTCGCCAGGGTGATCAGCTTCTCCACCTCTGGCTTGACCGCCTTGGCCTTCGCCTGGCTCGGCTTGATGCGCTCGTGCTCGAACAGCTCGCGCGAGAGGTTGCGCAGCAGCGCCTTCCGGTGCGCGGAATCACGGCTGAGCTTCCCTCGCTGCTTGCCGTGGCGCATCGGTCACTCGTCTCGCAGCGAGAGCCCGAGGGCGTTCAGCGCGTCCTTGACCTCGTCGGTCGAGCGCTTGCCGAAGTTCGGGATCGCGTTGAGCTCCGATTCGGAGCGCTGCACCAGGTCGCCGACGGTCTGGATGCCGGCACGCTTCAGGCAGTTGTACGCGCGGACACCGATCTCGAGCTCCTCGATCAGTCGGTCGTCGCCCTCCGCGGCGGCGTGCGGTGCGAACGCGGCCTCGGCTGCGCCTGCGCCGTCGCGGCTGGTGAGCTCCTCCACGCGATCGGCATCGGTGAAGATCGCCAGGCTCTTGATGAGGATCTCCGCCGCCTCGCGAAGCGCACCGGCGGGTTCGATCGAGCCGTCGGTCTCGATCTCGAGCGACAGCTTGTCGAAGTCGGTCCGCTGGCCAACGCGGGAGGTGTCGACGGCGTACGCGGCGCGCCGGATCGGCGAGAAGATCGAGTCGATCGGGATCACGCCGAGCGGCTGGTCCTCGGTCTTGTTCTCCTCCGCCGGCGAGTAGCCGCGGCCACGGCCGATCGAGAGGTAGATCTCGAGCTTGGTCCGCTTCTCGAGCGTCGCGATCGGCGCCTCGGGGTTCAGGATCTCGACGCCGGCCGGCAGGTCGATGTCCTTGGCCTTCACCTCGCCGGGGCCGCTCGCGACGAGGGGCGCCTCGACCTCGTCGGCATCGGTGTGCATGCGCACGACGATGTCCTTGAGGTTGAGGACGATGTCGGTGACGTCCTCCTTCACGCCGGAGACCGTGGAGAACTCGTGGGCGACACCCTCGATCCGCACGCTCTTGATCGCGGCTCCGCCCAGAGAGGACAGGAGCACGCGACGCAGGCTGTTACCGAACGTGTAGCCGAAGCCCTTGTCGAGCGGCTCGATGGTGAAGGTCCCCCGGTTCTCGTTGACCTTCTCGGAGGAGATCCTCGGAATCTGGAATTCGGGCAGGGTGGTCATTGCTTCCTTCGTTGTCGCGTTTTGGGTTGCGAGCACTACTTCGAGTAGAGCTCGACGATCAGCTGTTCGGAGACCGGCGTGGTGATCTCGCTGCGGTCCGGTAGT
>Ga0111539_10004422_pt1 | contig 18377 bp, 16 predicted proteins | sample RhiMethybrSRZTD1_FD_79667 | JGI IMG/M metagenome (GOLD analysis project Ga0111539, IMG submission 79667) | Populus rhizosphere microbial communities from Tennessee, USA - Rhizosphere MetaG P. TD hybrid SRZTD1 (version 2) (version 2) | ecosystem: Host-associated > Plants > Roots > Rhizosphere >... | reverse complement strand
GTTGATCGCGTGCGCGCCCTGAGAGCCGCCAAAGACTAGAACCCGTGCCGCCCCTGGCGGCGAACTCGGTTGCTCATACGCCTCCTCGAAAAACTCCGGCCGAACCGGATTGCCCGAGACGAACGCCTTCTGCCCGAAGAACGAGATGCTCTCGCCGTAGGTCACCGCCGCCGCGCTCACAACCGGCGCCAGAAGCCGGTTGGTCAACCCCGGCATGGCGTTCTGCTCCATGAGCAGCGTTGGCACACCGCGCATCGCGGCGAGCGCCACCACCGGTCCGGAGCTGTAGCCGCCGACGCCGATCACCACATGCGGCTGCCGCCGGCTGATCACCTGCCAGGCGTCGATGGCACTGGCCGGCAGCAGACTCATGCCGCGTGCGACCGAGCCCAGCGACTTCCCTTTCAACCCAGCACTGCGAATCACCTCCAACGCGAATCCTTCGCGCGGAATCACCCGCGCTTCGATGCCGGCCGCCGTGCCGACAAACGTCACCGTCGCATTGGGCAGACGCGCCATCACCTCGCGTGCCACTGCGATTCCCGGATACAGGTGGCCGCCTGTTCCGCCGCCCGCGATCAGGATCGACAGCGCCATTCATTACGCGTCCGGCGACTCGTGCTGCGAGATGTTCAACAGCACGCCCATCCCAAGCAGGTTGATCAGCAGCGACGATCCACCCGCGCTCACGAGCGGCAGCGGGATGCCCTTGGTCGGCATCAATCCGAGCACCACGCTGATATTCACCAGCGCCTGCACCGCCACCATCGTCGTCAACCCAATCGCGACGAACGACCCGAACGAGTCCTCGGCCCGGAGCGCGATGCGCGCGCCGCGCCAGGCGATTACACAGAAGCAAACGAGCACCGCGGTCGCGCCGATGAGGCCCAACTCTTCGGAGATCACGGCGTAGATGAAGTCGGTATGCGGCTCCGGGAGGTAGAACAGCTTCTGTACGCCGCCCATGAGTCCCTTGCCGAACACGTGCCCGGTCGCGACGGCGATCAGCGACTGCAGCACTTGAAAACCATCGCCCAGCGGATCCGCTTCCGGATTCCAGAATGCGAGCAGCCTGCGACGCCGGTAATCGGCGCTCATCAGAACGATGTAAAGCGCGGGCAGGGCCACGAGCGCCGCACCGACCAGATAGCGGTAGTTGAGTCCGGCGGCGAAGACCATCAGACCGATGATGAGCAGCAGCGACACCGCGGTCCCGTAATCCGGTTCCAGCAGGATCAGCCCGAACATCCCACCGGCGACGATCAGGATCGGCAGCAGGGAGTACTGCAGCTCGTCGATCCGGTGCATGCGGCGCTCGAGGATCAGCGCGGTAAAGAAGATCGCGGCGATCTTGGCGAGCTCGGATGGCTGGATCCCGAGACCGCCGACGTTGAACCAGCGGCGAGTCCCGTTCACCGGCGCGCTGAACAGCACGCCGATCAGCATCAAACCGACCAGCGCAATCGTTCCCCAGATGAACGCGTCGTTGCGGTAGGTGCGGTAGTCGATCCGCATGGTGATCGCGAGAACCGCCACGCCGAGGAACGCCCACAAGGCCTGTTTGGTCAGGAAGTAGTACGAGGTGTCGAACTTCTCCAGGGCGACCACCGCCGAGGCGCTGTACACCATGACGATGCTGGCGCAGACCAATAGCAGCGTCGCCATGAAGAGCACCCGGTCGGATTTCAGCTTTCTTGCCACGTTCTGACCCGTCCACCCATAAAGAACCGCGTGTGAAAGACCGAGAAAGTATCTGCACGCCGATCGGCTAAGATCCCCGATCCCAGCAAGCCCGTGTGCGTAAGCGGTCAGCGGTCGTCAGCCGACTCGTGGGATGGGACACCCACCTCACAGACCGGGGTAGTCTGTGTTCCCAGCGGTAGGCTCTCACCCGCGCCAAGTCGACTGACGACTGCTCACCGCTCCCGCACGCAATCCCGTAGAGCGGAGGCTTCAGCCTCCGCGGACACGCGCACGCTAAAGCGTGCGCTCTACGTGTTCACGTAACCGCCTGACCTCCTCTTTGAATACCCGTCCACGTTCCGCGTAGTCGGTAAACCAATCGAAGCTCGCGCAGGCGGGCGCCAGCAGCACCACGCCGTCGGGGCGCGCCGCCTCGTAAGCTCGTGCCACCGCTTCCTCCATCGACGCGGCATCGACGACCGGCACGACGTCGTGCAGCGCGTCGCGCACGAGCGGCGCCGCCTCGCCAATCGCGATCACGCCGCGGCCGCGCGCCGAAAGCGCCGAGCGCAGCTCGCGCAGATCGCCGCCTTTGAACCGGCCACCGATCACCGCAACCACACCGCCTTCGAAGCTCTCGATCGATCGGCGGGCCGCCTCGACGTTGGTCGCTTTCGAATCGTTCACGAACCGCACGTCACCAATCCGGCCAACGGGTTCCATCACGTGCTCGAGACCGTGAAATCCACGCAAGGCGTGAGTCATGGCGCGAGTCGGCACTCCTGCCACCGTCGCAACGGCAGCGGCTGCAACCACGTTGTTCAACATGTGCCGGCCGGTCAGTTCGACCGCCGACACGGGAATGAGCGGTTCCACGTTCGTCTGCGTTCGCCTCACAATCCAGTCGCCGTCCACGAGAAACCCGTCCGAGAGATTTCCTTCGGGTGAGAACATCACTCGCCGTGCCGCGATGTCGCGACTGCGCGCCATAACCGTCGGGTCATCGGCATTCACGACCGCCCAGTCGGTTGGCCGCTGATTCGCGAAGATCCGCGCCTTCGCGGCTGCATACGCCTCCACGGTCGGATGCCGATCCAGATGGTCGTCGGCGAAGTTGAGCCAGAGCGCGATCCACGGACGGAACGTCACCGTCGTCTCGAGCTGGAAGCTGCTCACCTCGACGACGTGAATGGTGTCCGCCGTTGATGCGTCCACCTGCGCACTGAGCGGCACGCCGATGTTTCCGCCGACCAGCACGTCGCGGCCCGACTCCTTGAACATCCGTCCCAACAGCGTCGTCGTCGTCGATTTCCCTTTCGTGCCCGTGATCGCCACAATCGGGCCCTTCACCCATCGCGCGGCGAGCTCGAGCTCGCCGATCATTTCCGCGCCCCGGCGCCGCGCCGCGTCGAACACCGGCTGCTCGGTCGGCACGCCCGGGCTCACCACGACGAGGTCGGCGCGCTCGAATGTGGCGGTCGTGTGCCCGCCCAACTCGAGCTCGACGCCCGCCTGACGCAGGCGTGCGGCATCGCCGAACGTCGCGCGACTCTCGGTCAGCACCACACGCGCACCCCGTCGCGCCAGCAATTCCGCTGCGGCGATCCCGCTTCGTGCCGCGCCAACGACCACGACCTGGCGCCCGACCACCGAGAAGTCGTCTCCCACGCCATCACCGCAGCTTCAGCGTTGCGAGACTGAACAACGCAAAGATGATCGACACGATCAGAAAACGGATAATGACCTTCGGCTCGCTCCATCCGATCAGCTCGAAGTGGTGATGGATCGGCGCCATCTTGAACACGCGCTTGCCAGTGAGCTTGAAGGAGGCGACCTGGATGATCACCGACATGCCTTCGAGCACGAAGATGCCGCCGACGATGGGCAGCAGCAGCTCCTGCTTGATGAGGATCGCGACCGTGCCGAGCGCGCCGCCCAGCGAGAGTGAGCCGACGTCGCCCATGAAGATTTCGGCGGGGTAGCAGTTGTACCAAAGGAAGCCGAGACTGGCCCCGGTGAGCGCACCGCAGAAGATCGTCAGCTCACTTGTTGGAAAGCGGATCAGCAGGAGGTACTTCGCGAAATCCGCATGACCGGTCACGTAGGACAGCCCGGTGAACGCGGCCGCGGCCACCGCGAACGTGCTGATCGCCAGACCATCGAGTCCGTCGGTCATGTTGACGCCGTTGCTCGCAAACACGAGCACGAGCACGGCAAAGACGACGTAGAACCACCCGAGGTCGGGGATGAGTGCCTTGAAGAACGGGAAGATCAGCCGCGTGTTGTAGAGCGGCGGGTTCTGCTGTGAGAGCTGCAGCACCGCGAACCCGACGCCCAGCGCCACGATGATCTGACCGAGCATCTTGTAGCGTGGGATCAGGCCGTGGTGCGACCGTCGCGTGATCTTCAGGTAGTCGTCGAGGAACCCGACCATGCCGAACCCGATGGTGGCGAGCACCGCGATCCAGATATACGGGCTCGAGAGATCGGCCCAGAGCAGCGTCGGCACCACGGCTGCCGTGAGGATCAACAGCCCGCCCATCGTCGGCGTGCCGGCTTTGGCGCGATGCGACTGCGGTCCTTCCTGCCGGATGATCTGCCCGATTTGAAAATCACGGAGCGTGCGGATCAGCCAGGGACCGAACAGCATGCTGATCGCAAACGCCGTCAGGCTGGCCGCCGCCGTGCGCACCGTGACGTACCGCGTCACGTTCAGCGCACCCAGGAAGGGCGCCATGCCGGCGAGCTGCGGCAGCAGGTAAAACAGCATCAGGCGAACTCCGCCGCAAGCCGATCGGCCACCAGATCGGTGCGCGTGCCGCGCGATCCCTTCACGAGCACGAGGTCGCCGCGCCGGACCTGCGCTGCGATCGGCGCCACTGCATCGGCGCTCTGCGCGAAGTAGGTGACGGAGTCACGCGGCATGCCAGCGTCGACGGCGGCATCCGCCAACGCCCGTGCCGGCTCGCCGCCGATGGCGAACAGCATCGTCAAGCCAGCGGCCGCCGCGGCCCGTCCACACTCTTCGTGTAATCGCTGTGCGTGATCGCCGAGCTCGAGCATTTCGCCGAGCACCGCGATCTTCCGCGCGCAGCGCGACTCGTGGGCGACAACGTCGAGCGCGCGGCGGAGCGCCGTGGGGCTCGAGTTGTACGAGTCGTCGATGAGCGTGATGCCGCCTGGCAGGCGCGAGACTGCACTGCGGCGATCCGCTGGACGAAGTCGAGCGGCCACGTCGGCGATCGACTCGAGAGGAATGCCTGCGTCGAGCGCAACGGCGGTCGCCGCGAGGACGTTGTCGAGATTGCCGCGACCGAGCAGCGGCGTCTCGAACACGCGATCACCGGCCGGCGTCGCGAGGCGTGCCCGCATGCCATCGACGCCGCGGTCTTCGATCGACGTCGCGCGCACAGTGGCGCCTTCGGTGGTTCCGAAGGTCATCGTCTTGCCAGGAAACGTCCGGGCTCGCGTCATGACACGGGGATCGTCGGCGTTGCAGACGAGCACTGTGGCAGCGGTGGCCCGCTGCAGAATTTCGCCCTTGGCGTCAGCGATGGCGTCGGAGGAGGCAAAGAAGCCGAGATGCGCGTCGCCGACGTTCGTCCACACACGAACATCGGGTTCGGCGATCTCGACGAGTCTGCTGATCTCCCCAGCGTGATTCATGCCCAGTTCCATCACCGCCACATCCGGTCTGGTACGCAGCTGCATCAGCGAGAGCGGCAGGCCAATGTGGTTGTTCAGGTTCCCCTTGTTCTTCACCACGCGATACCGCGTGGCCAACATCTCCGCGATCGTTTCCTTCGTCGTCGTCTTGCCGGCGCTGCCAGTGATGGCGATCACTCGCGTTTCAGCCGCCAATCGCACCGCGTGCGCGAGGTCCTGCAACGCCCGCAGCGTGTCGGCAACCTCGATGACCGCCCTACGACTGTCCTTCGCGTCAGACCCGGCGTATCCACGCTCGACGATGGCGCCCGCTGCCCCGCGCCCGAGGACCTCCTCCACGAACGAGTGGCCGTCGAATCTGGGACCCTTCAACGCCACGAACAAATCGCCCGCCCGCAGCGATCGGCTGTCAGTCAGGACATCGCCAACCGGCACGTCCGGATCTCCCGACCGCAACGTGCCACCGACCGTTTTCACGACCCACCCCAGGGTCAGTTCGAGCTCGTGCACGGCACTACGCTCGCGACTGCACCCGCCGCGCCTCCAGCGCCTCCCGGGCCACTTCGATGTCGTCGAAAGCGACGCGGCGCCCACTGATCTCCTGGTACTTCTCGTGGCCCTTGCCGGCGATCAACACGACGTCCCCTGCAGCCGCGGTGCGCACGGCCTGCAGAATCGCCTCACGCCGATCGACGACGGTGACGACGGAGGCATTGCTCTGTCGCGTTTCGGCATCCGCGCCACGCTTGACTTCCTCGATGATCCGTTCCGGATCCTCGCTGCGCGGGTTGTCCGAGGTGATCACCACCACGTCGCTCAACCTCGCCGCGACCATTCCCATCAGCGGCCGCTTCGGGCGATCGCGATCGCCGCCGGCGCCGAACACGGTGATGAGGCGTCGGGTGGCCATCGGTCGTGCGGTCTCGAGGAGGTTCCTCAACGCATCGTCGGTGTGGGCGTAATCCACGACGACGGTAACGTCATCTGCCGCAGCGGAGACGACTTCGAATCGGCCGGGCACGCCAGCCAGACGACGCAATCCGTCTTCGATGGCCGCAATCGGCACGCCGAGTTCGAGCGCGGTCCCGACCGCGCCGAGAATGTTGTAGACGTTCGGCTTGCCCACGAGACTCGATTGCACGTGCACCACGCCATGCGGTGAGCGGACGTCGAAATCGAGGCCGCGAAGCGAGTACGAGAGCGGCCCGGGAGAGACGTCGGCAGCCTTGTGGATGCCGTACGTGACCGGTCGTTTGACAACTTCGACGAGCGATGCGCTGCGCGGATCGTCAGCGTTGATCAACGCGGGCGCGTCAGGCGGCAGCAGCTCGAACAGCCGGCGCTTGGCCGCGAAGTAGTCCTCCATGTCGGTATGGAAGTCGAGGTGATCGCGCGTGAGGTTGGTGAAGACAGCGGCGGCGAACTGAATGCCGTCCACGCGCTTGAGCGCCAGCGCATGCGACGACACTTCCATCACGCACGCGCCACAGCCGCTGGCGACCATGTCGCGCATGAAGCCTTGCAGATCTGGCGCTTCGGGCGTGGTTCTCGTCGCATCGAACGCACGATCCCCGATGCGGTACGCCACCGTGCCCATCAACCCGCACTGAATCCCTGCAGCGTCGAGAATGGCGTTGACGAGAAAACTGGTGGTTGTCTTGCCATTGGTGCCGGTGATGCCAACCACTGTCATCTCGCGGCTTGGGTGACCAAAGAACTCGGCGGAGAGCCACGCCAGCGCCAGCCGCGCGTCATTGACCACGACCCATGGCACGGTGACACCAGTGGGTGCCGGCGACTCAGCGACGATGGCCGACGCACCAGCGGCGATTGCCTGCGGTGCGAACACGGCGCCGTTCGCCTTCAGCCCAACCAGCGCCACGAAGATTGCGCCGCTGCCGACACGTCGAGAGTCGTGCGTAACGGCGGTGCACTGCGTTTGTAGGAGCGACGCATGCGTCGCCCCTGCGGCAGGCAGCGGCGACTGCGCCAGCCCCGGCACACGGTCGAGCGCGCGCAGCAGGTCACCAACGGTCATGGGTGTGCAGCGCTCGCTATCTGAACGAGAGCCCGCCGATCGAGCTTGAGCACAACGGTTGAGGCAGATTCAATCGGCTCGCCAGCCGGCGGATACTGCTGCGCGACGACACCTGTCCCCTGCAGCCGCGCCGTCAGCCCAAGCTGCGAGAGCACACGCAGCGCATTGCGCGCGCTCATGCCAGTGAAATCGGGAAACACGGTGATTGGGCCCGATCCGCCGAGCGGTACGATTCGCGGCGGCGCGACCGGACCGGACGTCTGCTCGGGCGCAGTGCTGGGCCGCGACGCGAGCAGCGGTTCCGGTGCGTTGATCGATTGCGGCACGCCGTAATGGCGGAGCGCCGTCGCCGCAATCTTCTGGAAGATCGGCGCCGCGACGACGCCGCCGTACGGCGACACGCGATGCGGCGAATCGACGACAACCACGATCGCGAAGACCGGTCGTTGCGCGGGCACGAATCCGACAAACGACACGTTGTAGTCGGAGTGACCGCGATAGCTGCCGTTGACCAGCTTCTTGGCCGTGCCCGTTTTGCCGGCCACGGTGTATCCGGGAATCTGCGCCGCCTTCCCCGTGCCTTCCGTGACGACGCCCTCCATGATCGTGGTGAGCGTGGCGGCCGTGTTGGTCGTAATCGGACGCGTGATGACCTTACGGGGGACCGGCAGGCGCTTGCGGTCGCGAATCACCGCGCGAACCACGCGCGGCTGCACGAGCTCGCCGCCATTGGCCACCGCACTGACTGCCGTAATCATCTGAAGCGGCGTCACGCCGACCTGATAGCCCATCGCCACTGACGCCAGTGCGCTGTCGGTCAGCTTCGACGGATCCCAGACGATGCCGGGACTTTCGCCGCGGAAATCAGGAGACGAGGGGCGCCCGAAGCCGAAGCGCTTGACGTAGTCGCTGACCTTCTCCGGCCCGAGCTTGAGCGCGACCTTGATCGCGCCGACGTTGCTCGACTTGATGATGACCTGCGCGAACGACAGCACGCCGTAGTTGTGGTCGTCGTTGATCACGCGCGAGCCGAACCTGATGTTCCCGGCGCGAGCGTCGATGATCGTGCCCGGCGTCGCGGCACGCTCCTCGAACGCCGCGCTGGCGGTGACGATCTTGAACGTCGAGCCCGGCTCGTAGAGATCCTGAATCGCGCGGTTGCGGCGCAGCTCCGGGCGCGCATCGCCATAGGCGTTCGGATTGAAGTCAGGGGCATTGGCGAGCGCGAGGATTTCCCCGGTGTAGGGATCCATGACGATCGCCGACCCGCCGGACGCGCCGCTCCACTTGACGCCTTCGCGCAGCTCGCGTTCGGCGACGTGCTGCAGGTACTCGTCAATCGTCAACTCGAGCGCGGCGCCAGCTGTCGGCGGACGCTCGACACGGCCGAACGCTTGCCCGCGCGCGTCGCGGTCCACGAGCACCGTGCCGGCGCGACCGCGCACCAGCGAGTCGTAGGTCGCTTCGATCCCACTCAAGCCGACGTTATCGATCCCGACGTAGCCGAGCACGTGCGACGCCAGATCAGAGTTCGGATACGTGCGCTTGCTTTCTTTGATCGTCCCGATGCCGGCGAGTTTCAGCGCGGCGACGCGCGCCGCTTGATCGGGCCAGACTTGCCGGCGGACGTAGGCGAAGTACTTGCCCTTGCGAATCCGCTCGGTCATCGCCTGCCGATCGTTGCCGTCGCAATCGCCCAGTGCGCGGCACAGTGCCGCAATCGTCGCCTCGGGGTCGCTGATCTCGTTCGGCTTCGCGATGATGGTGTCGGCGTCCACGCTGTAGGCGAGGATGTGACCGTGCCGGTCGAGAATGTCACCGCGCTTGGCCGGCGCGGCAATTTTGCGCGACTGCTGCTGGTCGGCACGGGCGGAGAAATCGCCGTAGCGGACGACCTGCAGGTAGACCAGGCGAGCCTCGATCACGGCCGCCCAGAGCATGAGGAACCCGAAGGCCAGGGCAAGCCTTCGCTTCAGCGTCGCGCGCAACAGGTTGGGGGGCTGGTCAGCCACGGCGACAACTCCGTTTTAGCGTCGAGCGACGACCGACCGCGGCGCCGCCGGGGTCTGGACGACCCGCTCGATCACGATCGCCTCGTCAGCGGCGGGCGCCACCATCCGCAGCCGTCCTGTGGCCATCCGCTCGATGCGCGCCGGCGACTTCAACGTCTCGATCTCGAGACGGAGGTGCCGGTTGATGGCCTCTTCATTGGCGCGTTCGCGCTGCATCTGCTCGAGGCGGTAGCCGTGGCGGATCAGCTCGAAGTGCTGCCACGCCGAGAACAGCAGGACCAGCACGAGGAAGACGCCGATGAGCGTCGACCGCCACATCTCGCGATGACGCTCGCGATCGACCTCGCGGACGATCGGGTTGTTGCGGACGTCTTTCTTGATTGCGTATTCGAAGGTCTCGGCCATCATGTCCGCACCGCCTGTCCTACCGGTTGGCTGCCCGCAGCTTCGCGCTTCGCGCGCGGGGATTCCGTTCGATCTCGGCTTCCGACGGCACCTGCGGCCGCTTCGTCCGGATGGTGATCGCGCCACTCGCCTGCAGCGCTCGCAGCGTGTGCTTCACGACGCGGTCCTCCAGCGAGTGAAACGTGATCGCCACCAGTCGTCCGCCCGGCGCGAGCCGGCCGGCGGCCCGCGTCAGGAACCCGTCGAGATCTTCGAGCTCGCGATTCACCCAGATGCGAATCGCCTGAAACGTCCGCGTCGCCGGATCGATGCGCGAATACCCTTTGCGCGGCACCGCCGCCCGAACGACTTCCGCCAGCCGTCCCGTCGTCTCGATGCGCCGCGTGCGACCGCCCTCGACGATCGCCCGTGCCACGCGTCGCGCGTGGCGCTCTTCACCGAACTCGTAAATCACATCCGCCAACGTTCGTTCATCGACGGCGGCCAACATCTCGGCGGCCGTCGCGCCGCTCGATCGATCCATGCGCATGTCGAGCGGCTCGTCTCTCCGGAAGCTGAAACCGCGGTCCGGCGAATCCAGCTGCATCGACGAGACACCCAGATCGGCGAGCACCCCGTCCACCACATCGATCCCGCACGTGTCGAGCACCTCGACGAGGTTGCGGTAGTCGTTGTGCACGAGCGACACGCGATCGCCATACGCGCGCAGCGCCTCGCGGGCCTGGGCGAGCGCGTCAGGATCGCGATCGATCCCGATCACTCGCGTCGCGCCGGCATCGAGCATCCGGCGCGTGTGTCCACCCAACCCGATCGTGCAATCGACAAACACGCCGCCGCGCGAGGGTTCGAGATGCGCATCCACCTCGTCCACCATCACCGGTGTGTGCACGATCCACTCCCATCAGATTCCGTGCTCCGAGAGGCGAAGCCCGTCCTCATCGGTCCACGGCTCTCGCTGCAATTTCTGGACGAAGCGCTCCTCGTTCCACACGTCGAGATACTGGATGCGTCCAAAAACCCGAACGTCGCCTACAATCGAGGCACTCTCGCGAAGATGCGCCGGAATGACGATGCGGCCCTGGCCGTCGAGCTCGCCGGTCTGGCCGTAGTAGTTGACGCGGTCGAGAAACTTCATCCGAGCCGGATGGTTGTCAGGAATGTTCGAGAGCTTGCGCTCGATCTCGAGCCACACGGATATCGGGTAAATGCGGACACACTCCCCCGTCAGACTCGTGACGAAGACGTCCGGCCCCTGCTGGTCTTGGATGACCGTGCGAAAAATCGTGGGCACTTTAAGCCGGCCCTTGTCGTCGATCCGGGCCGGAGCGCTCCCTCGTAACCCTTTTTGCTCCACCTGACTCCACAAAAATCCACCCGGATAGTAGAACTGACGTCAGGGGATGTCAACCGCAAGCTGCTGATCTCCAGTGGGTTACGCCAAACTTTCGCCATGTTTTCGACTTGGACTTACTAGGGGCCTAACCCTAGCACACCAGCTATGGGGTCAGGTTCGGGGGCCAGGCCCCAAGCCAGGCCCCGGGCCCGACCCGCGTGCTAGGCTGAAAAACTCATGCTTCGTGCGGCTCTGATCGGTCTCCCCTCCGGCGGCAAGACGACCCTGTTCCAGTTGATGACCAGCGCCAAAGAGGCGCCCCGCGGCAAAGGGGACGTCAACATCGGCATCTCCAAGGTCCCCGACGCCAGGCTCGACATCCTCACCGGGATGTACAACCCAAAGAAACGCGTCCCGGCAACGGTTGAGTTCACCGACATCATCGCGCCGCAGAAATCGGGCGCGCAGGCACTCATTGACGTCGCCGGCTACAAGAACGCGGACGCGCTCGTGCACGTCGTCCGCGCCTTCCGCGACGCCGCGGTGCCGCACGCCGCCGGCTCGATCGATCCGGCACGCGACGCGCAGACGATGGAGGACGAGCTGATCCTCGCGGACCTCGTCATCGTCGAACGTCGTCTCGAGCGTCTCGAGAAGGATCTGAAGAAAGGCCGCTCGGCGGAGCTCGAAAAGGAACGCGACCTCGTTCAACGATGCAAGGCCGCACTCGAAGAAGGCAAGCCGCTGCGCGCGCTGCAGCTGACCGGCGACGATCTCAAACGCTTGAGCGGCTTTCAATTCCTCTCGGCCAAGCCGCTGCTGCTGGTGATCAATCTCGACGAAGGCGACATCGGCGACGTCGCGGCCGGCATCGACACCGCTGCTGCGAACGCGGGCCTGACCTCGTTTCTCGCCAATGCCGAAACGAAGGCCGTCGCGCTCTGCGCCAAGATCGAACTCGAGATCTCACAGCTCGAAGGCAGCGATGCCACGGCGTTTCTCGCCGATCTGGGCTTGAGCGAGTCGGGACTCGATCGCGTGATCAGGACGACCTATGAGTTGCTCGGCTACATGTCGTTCTTCACGGTTGGCGAAGACGAATGCCGCGCCTGGTCGATTGCGCGCGGCACCGTCGCGCAAGCCGCGGCCGGGGAGATTCACAGCGACATTCAACGCGGATTCATCCGCGCGGAAGTCGTCGCGTACGATGCGCTGACCACGCGCGGCTCGATGGCCGCCTGTCGCGATCACGGCGAGGTGCGCCTCGAGGGGAAGGAATACGTCGTTCAGGACGGCGATGTCATCAACTTCCGGTTTGCCACTTAAGCGAATCCTCGTCCACGGCGTCGTGGAGCAACTGCTTGGCTGATCCTTCGACCGTCTCGATCGTGATTCCCGCGCTGAACGAGGAGGACGCGATCGGCGACGTCGTCTCGCGTCTGCGCGCCGAGGCCGCGTGGAAGGAGATCCTGGTCGTTGACGATGGCTCGCGCGACGCGACCGGTGAACGTGCCGGGCGCGCGGGCGCACAGGTCGTGCGGCATCCGTACACGAAGGGCAACGGCGCCGCCGTCAAGACCGGCATCCGCCACGCGCAGGGAGACTTCATTTTGATCGTCGACGCCGACGGACAGCACGCACCATCGGACGCGCGCCGCATCGTCGATCGGCTCGGTGAGTACGACCTCGTCGTCGGCGCCCGCACGACGCATACGCAAGCCACCGTCGGCAGACGGATCGGCAATCAGCTTCTGAATCGCCTCGCCAGCTATCTCACCGGCCGCGAGGTTCCTGATCTGACGTCGGGCTTTCGTGGCGCGCGTCGTGAGCATCTGCGTGAGTTCCTGCATCTACTGCCCAACGGCTTCTCCACGCCAACCACGACCACGCTGGCGTTCATCAAGGCGGGCTACAACGTGACGTTCGAGCCGGTGGATGCGCGAGCGCGCACCGGGCAGTCGAAGATCAAGTTCGCGAGGGACGGCACGCGGTTCTTCCTCATCCTGCTCAAGGTCATCACCATCTTCAGTCCGCTGCGCGTCTTCGTTCCGATCGCCGCATCGTCGCTGCTCCTGGGCATCGTGTACGGACTGCTCAATTTCGCGATGTACGGACGGATCCCGAATGGCGCCGTCATCCTGATTCTCTTTGCGGTCATCGTTTTTCTCGTCGGGTTGATCTCGGAGCAGATCTCCTCGCTTCGCTTCGACGGCCATTCGCGGTCGTAGCGCGATTCTCGATGCAGCCACTCGTTCTGGTTCCTACCTACAACGAGCGCGACAATCTGCGGCCGCTGATCGCGGCGCTGATGGCGATCGAGGGACTGCACGTGCTGATCGTGGACGACAACTCACCGGACGGCACGGCCGACGAAGGCGAGACCCTGGCGGCACAGAGCGGCGGTCGCGTCTCGGTCATGCGACGGTCGGGACCGCGCGGGCTCGGTCGCTCGTACATCGACGGCATGACCGCAGCGCTGCGCACCAACGCCACGCACATCTGTCAGATGGATGCCGACTTTTCTCACGATCCGGCGGCGCTGCCGAGCCTGCTTTCGGCGTCCGACGGTGCCGACCTCGTCATTGGATCCCGGTATATTCCCGGCGGACGACTCTGTAACTGGCCGGCTCACCGCGTGATGCTGAGCACCTTCGCCAACTGGTACGTTCGAGCGATCACTCGACTGCCGGTGCACGACTGCACCAGCGGCTTCCGCTGCTGGACGCGCGCGCTGCTCGCACGAATGCCGCTGAATCGCATCGTGTCTGACGGCTATGCCTTTCAAGTGGAAATGGCCTGGGAGGCCGACACGGCGGGCGGCCGCATCGTGGAAGTGCCCATCACCTTCGTCGAGCGACGCGAAGGGCAGTCGAAGATGTCGGGCCGGGTGATTACAGAATCGGTGATTCTCCCCTGGCGGCTTGCGGCACGGCCGCGCGGCCGGCGGTGAATAGTGATATATCTTTGCCGCGTGCCGAAACCATCTATTTCGGCGTTCTTCCCCTGCTACAACGACGCGAAGACCATCGGCGACCTGGTGTTGTCCGCTGATCGCGTGTTGGAAGAACTGACCGACGACTACGAAATCATCGTCGTCAACGACGGCTCGCGGGACGAGAGTGCCGCGGTCTTGTCCGAACTGTCGAAGCACGTTCCACGTCTGCGCGTAGTGAATCACCTGATCAATCGTGGCTACGGCGCCGCCCTGCGCAGCGGCTTCGAGCATGCCACCAAGGATCTCGTCTTCTACACCGACGGCGATGGGCAGTACGACGTCCGTGAGATTCCGATTCTCCTGATGCTGCTCACCGACGACACGCACTTCGTCAACGGCATGAAGATGACGCGCCAGGATCCACCGCATCGCGTGTTCATCGGCAACCTGCATCGCTTCGTGACTCGCTGGTCGTTCTGGCTGCCGATCAACGACGTGGACTGCGACTTCCGCCTGATCCGCCGTTCGATCCTCGACAAGATCCGGCTGTCCAGCAGCAGCGGTTCGATTTGTGTGGAGCTCGTGAAGCAGGCGCAGCGGGCGGGTGCGCAGTTCCGCGAAGTCTCGATTCACCACTACGCGCGGCGCTCGGGCGTCTCGGAATTCTTCACGCCACGACGCATCATCCAGACCTACGCCGATCTCGCCGTGACGTGGGTCGAGCTCATGATCGTCGCCAAGCTGAAGGATCTGCGCGCTCTGATAGAATCGGCCGCGTGAGCACGGCCGCCAGCGCCGGCGCAGACGCCTTCCGCGCGTTCTACCGCGACCGCCGTGTGATGATCACCGGCGGACTTGGATTCATCGGCAGCAACCTCGCTCGCCAGCTCGCCGGACTCGGCGCGCGCGTCCTCCTCGTTGACTCCCTGATCTCCGAATACGGCGGCAATCTGTTCAACATCCGCGGCATTGAGGACCGCGTGACGGTGAACATCGCCGACATTCGTCAGCAGAGCACGATGAACTACCTGGTGCGAGAGCACGACGTGATTTTCAACCTGGCCGGCCAGGTCAGCCACATCGACAGCATGCAGGATCCGCATACCGATCTCGAGATCAACTGCCGCGCCCAGCTGTCGCTGCTCGAAGCGTGCCGCGTCCACAACCCGCGCGTGAAGGTCGTGTTCGCTGGTACGCGTCAGGTCTACGGGCGCCCCGATTCGCTGCCGGTGTCGGAATCGCATCTGGTCAGACCGACCGACGTCAACGGGATCAACAAGGCCGCGGGCGAGTACTACCACCTGGTCTACAACAACGTCTTCGGCGTTCGCGCGTGCTCGCTGCGTTTGACCAACGTCTATGGACCGCGACAGCTGATCAAGCACAATCGTCAGGGCTTCATCGCGTGGTTCATTCGTCAGGTCGTGGAGAACCGCGAGATTCAACTCTACGGAGACGGCGGTCAGCTCCGCGACTTCGTCTTCGTGGACGATGCGGCTGAGGCGTTTCTGCGCGCCGGCGCATCTGATGACTGCAACGGCCACGCGTTCAACGTCGGCGGCATCGCGCCAATCTCGTTGCGCGAGCTGGTCGAGCTGTTGATCGAGATCGCCGGTACCGGACGGTTCCGACTCGTCGAGTGGCCGCCGGAAAAAAAGGCGATCGACGTCGGCGACTTCCACGCCGACTCCTCGCTCATCCGCCGCACGCTCGGCTGGCAGCCGACCACTGCGCTGCACGACGGTCTCAAGCGGACGATCGAGTTCTACCGCGCGCACTTGCACCATTACGTGACGGACGCGTCGCACGTCGGCGTGCCGTGAGCGCGCCCGCGCCAATTCCCTTCATCGACCTCACGCCCGGCGAGGATCACGCGGCCGTCCGCGCGGCACTCGATCGCGTCGTCGCGCGCGGCTGGTTCGTGCTCGGACCAGAAGTCGGGGCGTTCGAGAGCGAGTTCGCCACCGCCTCGGGCGCGCCGTTCGCGATCGGCGTCGGCAACGGCACCGATGCCATCGCGCTGGCGCTGCGCGCACTGGGGATCGGCCACGGAGATGAAGTGATCGTGCCGGCGATGACCGCTGCGTATACCGCGCTCGCCGTGATCGCTGCCGGTGCAACACCGGTGCTGGTTGATGTCGAACCACACACACTGACCATCGACCCCGCAGCGTGCGCGGCCGCGGTGACCTCGCAAACGCGAGCCATCGTCCCGGTGCACTTGTACGGACAAGCGGCTGATATGGAGTCGATTCGCAGCGTTGCTTCCCGCCATTCGCTCGCGATCGTCGAGGACTGCTGCCAGGCGCACCTGGCCACCGACCGCGGCGTCGCGGTCGGTACACGGTGCGAGGCGGCGGCGTTCAGCTTCTATCCGACCAAGAATCTGGGGGCGCTCGGCGACGGCGGCATCGTGATCACCGGCAGCGAGGCGCTCGCGTCGCGCGTTCGCCGGCTGCGAAACGGCGGGCAGCAGGAACGTGCGCGGCATGTCGAAGCCGGGGTGAACAGCCGGCTCGACGATCTGCAGGCGGCCGTCCTTCGCGCCCGTCTGCCGCTGCTGCCGCAGTGGACGACTCGGCGGCGCGCGTTGGCGGCACGCTATCGGCAGCTGCTGCCCTCGTCACTGCGCACGATTCGTGAGCGCGACGCCGGTCACGTGTACCATCTGTTCCCGGTACTGACGGCTGAGCGCGGGGTGCTGCAGACGCATCTGACGTCGGCCGGCATTGAAACCATGGTTCACTATCCGGTCGCGTTGACCGATCAACCCGCGTTCGCGGCATTCGTGTCGCACGAGTGTCCGGTTGCGACCGCCGCGGCCAGCGAACTGCTGTCGCTGCCCCTGTCTCCCCGGCTCACCGACGCCGACGTCGAGCGAGTCGCCAATGCAGTGGCCACTTTTGTGAAAGGACATCGTTCCGCGTGAAAGCCTTGATCACCGGCGGCGCCGGGTTCATCGGATCGCATCTGGCCGAGCGCCTGCTGCGCGACGGCCACGAGGTGGCGGTCCTGGATAACCTGTCCACCGGTTCCATCGACAACATCAGTCACCTGAAGTCCACACCGGGCTTCTCATACGCGATCGACTCGGTCACCAACGAGTCGCTTCTCGCCGAGATGATCGATCGCAGCGACGTCGTGTTCCACCTGGCGGCCGCAGTCGGCGTCAAGCTGATCGTCGAACAGCCGGTGCACACGATCGAAACCAACGTGCACGGCACCGAGGTCGTGCTGAAGCACGCGAACAAGAAGAAGAAGCTGGTCTTCATCGCGTCCACGTCCGAGGTGTACGGCAAGAGTACGGACGTCCCGTTTCGCGAGGGCGCCGAGCTCGTGCTCGGTGCGACGGTGAAGCACCGCTGGGCCTATGCGTGCAGCAAGCTGATCGACGAGTTCCTGGCGCTCGCCTATTGGAAAGAGCGGAAGCTGCCGGTGATCATCGTGCGGCTCTTCAACACCGTCGGACCGCGGCAGACCGGTCAATATGGGATGGTGCTGCCGACGTTCGTCCGACAAGCACTGGCAGGCCAGCCGATCACCGTGTTTGGCGACGGAAAACAGACGCGCAGCTTCACCTACGTTGGCGATGTCGTCGAGGCACTGCTCAAGCTGGCCAGCGAGCCGCGCGCGGTGGGCGGCGTCTTCAACATTGGCAACACCGATGAGGTCTCGATTCGCGAGCTGGCCGAGCGTGTGAAAACGCTGAGCGGAAGCCAGTCGTCCATTCAATACGTCCCATATGACGAGGCCTACGAGGCGGGATTCGAGGACATGCCGCGCCGGGTGCCGGATATCTCGAAGATTCGTGCCCTGATCGGCTATCAACCGAAGCTCGAGCTGAACGACATCATCAAGTCCGTCATCGAGCACATCCGTCAGAAATAAACCACCAACCACCAACCACTAACCACCATCCAACCGAAGGCCGATATACTAGTCACTCACCGCGAGGCTGATCATGAAGACGTTGCACGCGCTGGCCCTCGTCACGCTGCTCGGTGCTGTGGCTACACCCGCCGAAGCTCAAGTGAGTCTGGAGTTCCGGAATGACGGCAAGGTTGCGCTCAAGGCGCAGAACGTCCCGGTGAGCCAGATACTCTCCGAATGGGCGCGCCGGGGCCGGACGACCATCGTCAACGGCGAGCGAGTGCCCGGCCCCCCGGTGACCATCGAGTTGCAGGATGTGCCCGAAGAACAGGCGCTCGACATCGTGCTGCGCGGGGTGAGCGGGTACCTCGTCGCGGCGCGTGAAAACACGGTCGCTGGCGCCTCGTCGTTCGATCGCATTTACATTCTGCCGAC